>OFTY01000425.1_pt1 | contig 30838 bp, 29 predicted proteins | sample 1775061 | NCBI WGS metagenome assembly OFTY01 (sample SAMN08195773, study PRJEB24354) | sludge metagenome | isolation source: sludge from phenol fed wastewater aerobic bioreactor B | place: India: Nagpur | collected 2016-09-16 | reverse complement strand
CTTTCCCATTCAGTCTTAATATCCGCTACACGGTGAAAGACGCCACGCTGGTGGTGGATTATGAAGTGCAGAATACAGGAGACGCGCAAATGTACTTTTCCATCGGCGCCCATCCTGCATTCAGGATTCCCCTGACCGAAGGACTGCAATATGAGGATTATGCCCTGTATTTCAGCGAGCCGGAAACGGCCGACCTGTGGGTGCTTTCCGCATCCGGGCAATTATCAGATACCCCTGTCCCTTTCCTGCAGAATACCTCCCGCCTCCCACTGGAAAAACCGATGTTCTATAACGATGCGCTCGTCTTCAAACAACTGGCATCCACTTCCGTTTCTATTCAGAGTGGAGGAAATCCGCATGGCGTTGCCGTTGATTTTGCGGGTTTTCCATACCTCGGCATCTGGGCAGCCAGGGATGCTGATTTCGTGTGCATAGAGCCGTGGTGCGGGTTAGCAGATCATGAGAGCGCCAGCGGGAAACTGGAAGAGAAAGAGGGAATTATAGCGCTGGGACCGGAGGAAGTTTTTCATAAGCAGTGGTCTGCGATATTTTTTTAACTTTGAGAAAATAAATCCCTTTATCTATGAAAAAGGCGTTAACCGTCATTGCCTGCATTGCTTTCGCAGGCACTTTAAAAGCCCAGCAACCAACAGAAGTAATTTATACGGATCAACGGATCGTGCAATCCAGCACTGCCGACCCGGCGTCAAATTTCACCTATTCACGCCTTGCCTGGAAGTACAACAATGCGGAGCAGGGGTATGTTGGATTTGGGAGTAACAATGGTACGCTTTTCCTGCATAACGGTATCGGAAACCTCGCCCTTGGCACCTATGGATCCGCCAAAGGCATCTCATTTTATACATTGACCGGCGAAAAAATGTGGCTTTCTCCGGACGGCATGTTCGGCATCGGAACAAACGTTCCCGAAACGAAACTGGATGTGGCAGGCAGGATGAGAGGAATCGGGCAATTATTTCTGCGCAGCAATCAGACCTCTTCCACTGAATTAGTCCTTGAAAAACCTAACGGAGCTTACTACAGTATAGGATGCGATGCCCTGAGCATGAACTTCTATAATCATTCCACCGGAAATGTTTTTCTGAAAGCTGACGCTAATAACAACATCGGCATCGGCACCAGCGATACCTATGGTAACAAGCTTGCCGTAAACGGCAGCATCCTTGCCGAAAAAGTAAAAGTGAAACTGCGGGCTAACTGGCCGGATTATGTATTTGAGCCTGCTTATCAACTGCCCAACCTGCAAGCGCTTGAGGCGTATGTGCGCACGCACAAACATTTGCCGGACGTTCCCTCGGCCCGGGAAGTCGCTGAAAAAGGTCTGGACCTCGGCGACACACAGGCCACTCTCCTGAAAAAAATCGAAGAGCTGACATTGCTGCTGATTGAACAGAATAAAAAACTGGAAGATCAGGAAAAGCGGTTAAAAGCGCTGGAAAAGCAATAGGGGCGTTTGCTTAACATTTGATCGTTTTCTTTTTCTTTCCACCGGTGCGGGTGCGTGCGGCTTTGATATATTCTTCGGCAGCGGGTACCTTACAGGCAGTGCCATTCATATCCACCGTCACTTCCCCGACCTTGCGCGCCACCTCCACAGCCTGCGCCTGGAGCGATTCCACGTAAGTGCCCACGGAAATGACAAACGCATTCATCGTATAGCGTACCCTGTTAGGAGACTTGTGAATGCCGGTCTCCACTCTTTTCAGGAGCTGTTTAACAGTCGCTATATCCAGATCCTCATCCGCTTTCATGGACACGATACCGCCCAGCGTGCTCCATCCGCTGCTGGCAATGCGTTCATCCGGCGAATCGATCCATTGCAGGCCGAGGGCCCATCCCTGCGGATTTTCCGCCGTCACCCAGGGAACACTGTATTCACTGATGGTTTGCGATCTGGATTTTTTAGCCCATTGCTGAAGTTGCTGTTCGGTCATGAGGGAGCCGTCGGCGAGGAGGCCTGCGAGATACATGGCATCAAACACACCACTATCATATAACGCCAGCGCCAATGCCTGATCTTTTTTGATCTTCTTCTGCAGCAGTTTAAGATCAGCTACTTTGGTTCCGTATAAAGGCTCGCTGGCACCGTGTTTCAGCAGTATGTTCTTCGTAGATGCGCTTCCGTAACCTTTGATCGCATCCAGCACTTCTTCCAGTGTCATATGGCAGAGATTTACTTTTAAATGAAGGATTATTCTTCAATCAGAATGCCCATCTTCCCCATCTGAAAATCGCGCATCGCTTCCAGCACTTCTGTTTCGGTGTTCATCACATAAGGTCCCTGTGCTGCGATCTTTTCGCCGATCGGTGCACCGGAAGCGATGAACACACGGGTATCTTCTTCCGCCGTCAAACCAATTCCCTCCCCGTCTTCATTGAATACCACGGCATGAAACCCGGTGTACACGCTGGCGCCTTCCACTTTCATCTCTCCATCCAGCAGGTACATGAAAGCATGATGACTGGCCGGGAGCGGAAAATAGAACCGGCCGCCTTTCCGGAACGTTGCTGTAAAAGCATTAACAGGCGTAATAGTGGGAATAGGACCTTTTACCTGTTCCAGCTGCCCTGCGATCACGTTCACCGTCACCAGACCATCTTCACTGTGCAATTGCGGAGTATCCGCGGCATGCAGAGGGTAATATGAGGGCTGATCTTTTTTATGACTGGCAGGTGAGTTCACCCATAGCTGCAACAGTTCCTGTTCACCGCCGCTTTCGTGTATGTCTTCCGGCGGCCTTTCACTGTGGATGATCCCCATACCGGCATGCATCCATTGTGTGCCGCCTGCCCTCACTACACTGTTGTTACCGCGACTATCCCGATGATGTACCCCGCCCTTGAAAATGAAGGTAACGGGCGAGAACCCGCGATGCGGATGCGGCGCAGCGCCTGCCAGTCGTGGTGGCATATAATCCGGTATTGTAATATCGATGTGATGCAGGAGCAGAAAGGGATCTATCCTGTCGGCATGCACGGAAGGAAACGGCTGCCGCACGGGAAAATCTCCGGCATCCTTCATATCCGCGTACAAGATGGTTTTTACGCTTCGATACTTATGCATTTTTCTTGTCGGCATTCATGTAGTAACTCAATGCGCCGGAGGGGCATTTCTTCACCTGTTCCACCAATGCAGAAGTAGTGGCGGCATCGATCTTAATCCATGGCTTTTCGGCCGGCTTGAACACGTCCGGCAGTCCCCGCACGCAAATGCCGGAATGGCGGCACAGATAAGGTTTCCAGACGATGGTTACTTCACCGTTGCTATATTCGACCTTTGCTTCCATAATCAGATTTTTAAGAGACTTCTTTTAAAGGATTTGAATGACTCCCGCAGTTCCACGAACAGCCGGTCGAAAGTCTCCATATCGTCTTTCAGTTTGTTGTGCAGCATTTGCAGTTCTGCTTCGTTGCCATTGCCTTCGGCCATCAGTTTATCCGACTTGATGATCAGCTGCAGTTCATCGTTCACCACTTCTTTCTGGCGGATGAGCGCGTTCTGGAAATGTTCCACTTGTACCTGTTGTTCCCGGTCAAGGGGTTGTGCGGCGAGTTGAGTAAGTTCTGTGTTGAGGGATTTAATCTCTTTTTCGCTCAGTAATAAATCCTTTTTCCATTCCTGATGCAGGTGATGGAGCTCGTCAAAATTTTTCAAGGGCATATATCTCAGGATTTTTTAAACATTGATACCGTGTGCCAATAACCGTTTCCATTCCGGATGTTTCCGGAGGTATGTGGTCACATACGGACATAAAGGCACCATTTTCAATTTTCTTTCTTCCACCATTTCCAGCACCTTTTCCACCAGGGCTGCCGCAATTCCCTGTCCCTCCAGCGCTGGCGGAATCTCCGTATGGGTCAGGAAGATCTTGTTTCCCCCCATCATATATTCCACTTTCGCTAACTGCCCGTTGATGCGCGTTTCAAATTGCCGGGCATTCACATTGTCTGTAACCACCAACTGCTTCGTATCCATATTATTCCGGTTTAATATCCGGCCGGTTTTTTATAACATAAATTTACGGAATTGGTTGCAGCTGTAAATTATTATCATTTCAATGTATGTTATGTTTTCCTCATTTCATAGCATTTATACAACAATCCTTACTTTTGGTCCATGCAAAAGAATTTGAGTGAACGGGACTTAGCAGTGATCTGGCATCCCTATACACAGATGCAGACCGCTCCGGCACCTGTGGGCATTGTACGGGGAGAAGGCGCCCTTCTTTTTGACGAGGACGGGAACAGTTACCTCGATGCCACTTCCAGCTGGTGGGTAAATATACACGGGCATGCGCATCCCTATATCAGCGAGCGGATGGCGGCGCAGGCAGCGCAATTACATCATTGCATCTTTGCCGGTTATACGCATGAACCGGCCGTGTTGCTGGCGGAAAAGCTCCTGCCCGTATTGCCCGGCAGGCAGGAAAAAGTGTTCTATTCTGATAATGGTTCCACCGCCATTGAGGTGGCATTGAAAATGACCATTCAATACTGGCAGAACAAGGGAACTCCTAAAACAAAGCTCCTGGCCTTCCGCCACGCCTACCACGGTGATACCTTTGGCGCCATGAGCGTGAGCGGCAGAAGCGTGTTCACGAAAGCCTTCGATCATTATCTTTTCAATGTGCATTTTATTGATGTGCCTTCTCCGGAAAATATCGATGGGCTGATCAGCGAGATAGACACGATCGCGGAAGATACCGCCGCTTTCATTTTTGAGCCGCTGGTATTGGGTTCCGGCGGGATGATCATGTACGATGCGGCTGCATTTGAGATGCTGCTGGCACATTGTCGCAGTCGTAACATCCTGCTGATTGCGGATGAGGTGATGACGGGCTTTGGCAGAACCGGCACCAACTTCGCAATGGAGCAGGTACAAACGCCGCCGGACATCATCGCGCTTTCCAAGGGCCTCACCGGCGGAACGATCGCCATGGGCGTGACCACCTGCACGAACAATATCTACAATGCATTCTTATCGACTGACAAGCTGAAAACCCTCTTCCACGGGCACTCTTACACTGCCAATCCGCTCACCTGCGCCATTGCGCTGGCCAGCCTCGAACTTTTTCTGCATCCCTCCTGCCGTGAGAACCGCGAGCGGATACAGTCCCGCCACAGACATTTTGCAGTGGAGCTTGCCTATCAACCGGATGTGAAGAACGTACGCACGCTGGGAACGATCCTTGCCTTTGAGATCACTACAGGGGAAGCAGACAGTTATACCAATACACTCGGAGATTTCCTCCACCGGTTCTTCCGTGAAAAACGCGTGATGTTGCGACCGTTGGGGAACACGCTGTATATCCTGCCGCCTTACTGTATCACGGACGAACAGCTGGATGTGGTGTATGAGAGTATCATGGAGATGCTGGAGGTGTATCAACAGCAGTGGGTGTAATGCACGAAGCGGTTGCCCCTCATCCGGAACAACCGCTTCGCAACAACAAAATATCTTCCATCAAAACGTTAACGGCACGCTCAGTTTTGTATCGTCCCACTCAAACTGCCATTGCCCTTTCGGGAAGGAGTATGTCAGCTTTTCAACCGTCTGTGCGGTTTTCTGACGGGGTACTTTTACATGCAGCACATCTTTATCCTTGTTCTTCTCATATTCAAATGCGCCGCTCTGAGCGGGTACACTGTTCAGGATTACGGTGAACTCCTTTTCCCCCGGAATAATAAACAAGGCATAAGTGCCCGCCTTCACTGCCTTTCCACCGAACCTGGCGTCTTTCGTAAAAGTGATATCAGTGGATTTGTTCGCTCCCGCACGCCATACCTTACCATAGGCTTCGAGGTCCGGGAAAATAACGCGTCCTCTTTTGGAGGGTTGGCCGTAGGCGATAGATACATTCTCCCCGTTTGTGGTCACACGCGGACTCTTGGGAGGATCCTGAGCGAATACAGCACTGGCTGTCAGCAGGAAAGCCAGGCCGAATAACATGCTTTTCATAAAAAATAGGATTTTGATTATGTTGAAATTACAGCCTTACAGTCACAATTACCATACCGTTCATAGAAAATCAGTCTTTTTCAGACAGTGTGCGGAGCTTGTTCAGGCCTTCTTCCATGGAAGCACCGTACATCCGGTCCATCATGAACCCTCTTAGTTTCCACCAGGGCGTCATACCCACTTTCGTCTCCAGCCGCCATTGAATGGCCGTGCCCTTCCCATCAGCCGTGGGTTTCAGTTCTATAAATCCTTTCACGGGTTTCATGGAAGGATGGGTCATATTGTAAACGATGCCTTTGGTGGAATCCGCAGAAACGATCTCTACTCTTCCGGATTCTTCGCTGCCCACGGTATTGCTCCAGGTGAACCAGGCGCCCAGACCGGTGGCCGGTTTGGAATATTGTTGAAGGATATTGCCGGTATGAAGGTAACCCGGGTCCCAGGGATTCCAGGCCTGCCAGGTTTCCAGGTTACTGATCCGGGCATATACGGCGGAAACCGGTGCGTCGATGGAGCCGGAACGTTCCAGAGTGGCCGTGGAGGGGAACATCAGGGATAAAAGGAAGATCAGTATCCCGAATACAATGGCCGCAGCCAGGAACATTTTTAGAAATCGCATGGCTCAAAGTAAAAAATAAAAAGTCAATGTAACAAGCTGTTGCACCCGAAAACAGGAATTCAACACTGCGGCATGTTCGCAGTAATTTTGTAGATTGTGTGACAAAATTTTCCTTCCATGCCTGCCGCCGTTAACTGGCCAAAAGCCATTCAACCTTTATTGAAAAAATACAAGAACGAGAAGCATCCGCTGGATTACGGGAATACCTATCAGCTGGTGGTGATGGTGGTACTGTCAGCCCAGGATTCCGACAAACATATTAACAAGATCGCGCCGGCCTTTTTCAAAGCATTCCCCCATATGCAGGCGCTTTCCAAAGCCACTCCGGAAGCGTTGTACGAATTCATCGGGGATGTGCGGAATTTTGCCAACAAGGCCAAATGGCTGACGGGTATCGCAAAGACGGTAAAAAAGGACAGTAACATCCCGCTAAACCTCGATGCTTTAACAGAGATGTCCGGCATCGGCAGAAAATCTGCGAACGTGATCCTGCGGGAATCCGGCCGGCCGGCGGAGGGGGTGATCGTGGATCTGCATGTGGTGCGGGTAGCGCCGCGACTCGGCATTGCATCCGGAACCGATCCCAAAAAAATCGAGAAACAGATCATGGAAACGTTACCTCCGAAAGATTGGGATGCGGGGATGGCTATGTCTTTCCTTGGCAGGGAAATATGCAGGCCGAAACCCAAGTGCGATGAATGCCTGATGAATAAAGTCTGCGCATTTTACCTCGGGCGATAGTACTCATTTCTTTTCCGTGAGAGACCGGAGGTTCTGTAATCCCTTCTCGAAGTCCCGCCCCACCCATTTATCCATTAGCTTCCCCATCAATTTGCGGAGGGGATTGGAACCCAGGTTGGCTTCCATGCCCCAGGTGACCAATGTTCCTTCCGCCAGCGCATCAAAGCGGAAATAACCTTTTGCAGCGCCCTGCTGCATAAAATTCATTTCGCAGCCGATATATTCATAAGGGCGGGATTCCGTGAGCATCAGGCTGCCTTTGCCAACATTACGATGCCGGCTTTCCCAGGAATACCCGGCGCCCTGACCAGTATCATTGGGCGTATATACGATCTTCATTTCCGGGTCATAGGCATGCCATGGCGACCAGTGCGGCCAGTTGTGCAGAACGTTCACCTCATTAAAAATCCCGGATGCCGGCGCGGCGATCAGCAGGGAGCGTTCCACCCTTACACGGGATGGCAGATAGAAAGAAAAGATGAAAAAACCCAGCAAGAGCACAGCCACAGCCCCCAGCAATACGAACAAGGCTTGTTGCATAGAGTGCGTTTTAAGCGTGAGCAGACCTATAAGTTACGCTTATTCTGGTAAAATTCCCGGATTTATTCCCATTTGAAAACTTTCACCGCAGCGGCGTAAACGATCACGCCCCAGATGGTCAATACCAGTAATTGCGGACCAACGTCCCACAAATGCAGCCCTTCAAAAGCTATTTTCCGGAGCGCATCGTTGAGATAAGTGAGTGGCAATATCTTGCAGAAAGGCTGGAGCCACGACGGGAAGACGTCCACGGAAAAGAAAGTGCCTGCCAGCAGGAATTGCGGCAGGGTGATAATGTTGGCCAGCGGTGGAATCGTGCTCTCCGCTTTGGCGATGCCGCTGACAATGAAGCCAAAGCCCATGAAAACGATCAGCCCGAAAAGACACAGCAATATCATTTCAAGGAAAGTGACAAAGCCGTTTATCAGGGTGAACCCAAATAAAAAGTGTCCGATGCCGATGATGATCACGGAGCCGAATGACTGGAACAGGAGGCGGCTGAAGGCTTCTCCGAGGATGATATAGGTACGGTTGATCGGCGTGGCGAAAAAACGTTTGAGAACGAGGGTCTGGCGGAGGCTGAAAAATAAAAAAGCCGTTCCGAAAACGGCTGCGCTCAGCAGGGAAAAGCCCAGCTGGCCGGGCAGGATGAAGTCGATCGTTTTATACGCGCGGCCGGGGACCACTTCGGGTACTATCCGGGCCACCGAGGGGCGAGGGAACTGCGCATCATTAGCTTTGTTAATGCTGCTACCCAGGAGGTTGAACACAATGCCGGTATTGTCGCCGCTGGCAGTGGATGTTTTCACATGGATCGCATACTGCGGGGCTGGTGGAGCCATATGGCTGTCCTCGATCTTGAGGATGGCAGTGATCCTGCCTTTCCGGAGATCATCTTCCATCTGCGCCTGAGGAACATCCGTGATCAGGCGCAGTCCCTTCCCCGCCTGCAAAGCCTTGTACACCGGATTGGCCGTATCGGAAGATTTATCCACGCCTACCCTTACGGATCCTCCCCGGCCTCCGATAAACCCGAATACGAGGATGAAAATGAGCGGGAAAGCAAGACTGAAAACCACAGCGGAAGGACTTCTGAAGATCCCCTTGATGCTCGCCTTCGTGATCGCCCACATCGCCCTCCACTGATTATATTTCACTGCCATGTATATTTTTTTAATGGCTGTAAAGCTAAATATTCAATTACGAATTTTCAAATACGAAAAGGCCCCTCAGCACTTGCCTGCCGGGGGCCTTGATTATTCCTATACCCAATGAACGAACTTAAAATGTATCCAGCGCCGTGATCTCCGCCTGCAAAGCAGCCTGCGTGGTCTCTTCCAGCGTCAGGGTCTCTGACTGGTTCGCGGTGATGGTAATATCTTTTTTGGCGAAATAGAATTTACCTTCCTTGATACAGAAAGAGAACAACCGCCCCGTTGCGCCCACCGGCATCATATTGTCGTAGCTCTTCACTTTACCGGGCCCGTCCGGTGTATACAGTTGAGCGGCTACGTTATCATTCTTTCCTTTTGCTACAAAGAACACAAAGGTTTCTCCGGCAAAGGCCCTGAAACTGGCCATGGTGCCGGGGTTATTCAATACCGTGATGTGAATGGTGGTTTTAGGATTGACCATGGCCCAGAAGACATCGCAGTTGATCCAGCCCAGATTCCCAAAATCGAAAATAAATTTCTGCGCATTCACTTTCACTTCCTGCGCCTGCCCCGCGGCCTGCCTGGGAGCCTGCCATGCGAATTGATTGCCCTGCACGGTATCAGTGCCGGCCCATATCTGTGTGAAGCCATCCCGACTGGTAGGCACTTCCACGTGAATAGGCACTTGCAACTGCGCATCCACAGACTGGCCATTGGATTTCACATCCACGAAAATCGAACCGTCTGATTTCAGCGGAGCCCCTGAAATATGATTGGTGTTGGCGCCAAAGGATACAAAGTCCGCACGTTTGAATAGTTCAAAAGCTTCAATAGACACCTGGCCGGTGACCGGCGTACCGTTCTTCGCCAGTGAACCAACCGGGAAAGTTATTTTAGTGCCTCCAGCCAGTGTGATGGTTCTCGGCAGTTCTGATGCATTAATGGTAAAGGTCTGTTTCTGGGGACCCAGCTTTTCTGTAAAAGCACGGGTATTCCGGATAGGGTTGTTCTGTGGCTCAGTGGAATCATTCTTCATGCAGGATGCAAATAATAGGGATGTACCGGCTATGACCGCTGCTAATAAACTTTGCTTTTTCATGAGATATTGATTTAAGTGATTGCCTACTCTTTTTGGGCTTTTCGGCGTCCGCCATGAAGCAAGTTTGAAAGAGGATCAACGACCGGAATATTTTGTTACCCCCTGCCGGGGATTTTTTTGAGAAAAGGTCAATAACGGCTGGTTAACAAATTTGGTTGCTGCGCCTATATAACTTTTGTTAAGTTTGGATTGGATCAGTTTGATCGCACCATATGTTATAATTAACTCATCTGGTATGCCTGAAAAAGTACTACAGTCCACCGGAGTGGAACAGACCAGCATCATTGAAAAAATGTGTGAATGTTATGATGATATCCTGACCCGTTTACACGAGTTTGATGCTTTCAGCGCTTCACAAATCATTTGCAATGTGATCAATGAGCACATTAAAAGGCTGTCCACTTTCATCCGCCATCATAACGAGATGGCAGAATCCGCGGAAAAAAGCATGGAGGCTCTGGCGGATGGCCTTCGTCGCCTGCGCATGCAGGCGCAAAAGGAAGTGGATGACAATCACAACAATGTGATCCGCCTTAGCAAGGAAGAACGGGACCCTGTATATACAGACGAGGGCTGACCGGCGCTAGTGGCGGGGCGTCAGACGCACGAACCGTGTATTTTCGCGCATCTCCGGGTCATTGTGGACATAATAATGTTGCAGCGCAAAAAGGGTATTTGCATCTTTCCATTTGATCGTTTCAGGCCCCCAGCTTTCCAGGTCCTGATCCTGGAGGAGTTGTACCTTTCCTTCTGCCAACACTTCATACAGCTGGAACCCGTTCTGCGTAAACGCTGCCTCCAGGTCCGTGTTGCTGCAAATAAAATATTTATTGTCCGGTGAGAACTGTGGAATACCAATGGTGCTGATCACCTCCCCTGTACGCGCACTTACCAGGTCATAGGCATACCATTCATAGCCGGCATGGAACACCAGCCAGCTTTGGATGGCGGGTAGATAAGCGTTGTAAGTATACTCCACATAATCGTCTCCATCTGTCTTGTTATTATTTACCAACGCCTTCTCCTGCCCGTTCTCCAGCCTGAAGATCAGGGAATCGCCCGAGCGGCGCACTTTCCCCGCTGCAGTACGGATATTCACCGCTTCACTGGTATCCGGTTTTATCTCCGGCACTTTGTTATATTCCGCTTCTGTTATCTCTGCAGCGTCATACAAAAGACCTTTGATCGTAACCGTATCCCTTCTCCCCGGCCCTGCAGCAGCTGCGGTGGTGGGCTGAACGGACGTAGCAGCAGAATCCCGCGCCGCCTGTCCGCCACTTTCCGAAGTAGTGGTCTGATTGCAGGCAACAAATGAAAATACAATGGCTGTAACAAGGATGCGTTTCATGGGTAATGATATAATAGTTGTCAGCTGTAAATATACTTTTAAAGTTCAGATCGCAAAGTTTAGTTCTTCAATACCGGCGTTTTCAGTTTGTTCTTCTGCGGGGAAGGCTTTATTCCGCTGAATGCATCAAATACCTGGTCCCAATCCTGAGTAAAGCCAAGCTCCAGTATCTTTCCATCCGGAGAGATCACGTATTTGGAGGGATACCCCTTCACCTTGTAACTGCCCTGTACTTTGCCATCAGACATTCCTACCGGTATATCATATCCCTCTTTGCTGAAAAGCGCCTGTACATCTGCAGGTGTATCACTACAGGAAATGGTCAGCAGCGAGCGCTCCGTGCTCCCGGCTATCTTCTTTGCATAAGCATTGATCCGGGGCAGTTCTCTTCTGCAGGGACTGCACCAGGTGCCCCAGAAATCCAGCAGCACCCACTTTCCACGGTAATCGGATAATTTGTACGTTTTCCCATCCACCCCCGTTAACGCAAAGTCGGGAGCCGTTTTCCATGATTTGCTGATCACTTTGTCAAAAAAGGTCTTGAAATCCTGGTCCGGCAAATGCTTCTCAAACGCTTTTTGCACTTCAGGCAGCATGGAAGGGTTTGCATTGACCTGCTGCGTAAGCACCATCATAGCTTCCCGTGTATCGCCTTTCCTGAACAGCTCATTTGCAAAGGCCTGCCGATAACTTTCCTCCGACCCCAGCATCAGCCGGTCATAAAAACTGTCGTATGCTTTCTCCTCAACGGACCGCGGGGATACGGCTGCCGCTTTCCCCAGGTACTCAAGCGCTTTGCGGGAATCTGTGGTTTTCAGGGATGCCGACTTCAGCTGATACGCATAAGCCAGCATATTCTGATCCTCATAACGCCTGTTACTGGTAGAGTCCACTGCATCTCTCTCCAGTTTTGCAATAGCATTGTCCAATACCGCTGCGGCTTCCACGTTATGCCCGCGCGCCGTAAGTAACTTTTGCAACATCAGGAAATAGCGGTTACTGTTGCCGTTCTGTGAATACGTAGTAGGCAGTGCTTTAAATGCATTTATCAGCTTGCGCAGGGAATCGATATGCGTTTGTTGCGTAGCCTTATAATAGAGATTAATGGGATAGGCAGCACTGCTAACAGCAGCATCCGTGCTACCCGCCATCCTTGTGGCCAGGGTCTTAGCGACCTTTCGCCGTACCTTGTCCTCCTCCAGTATCCGGTTGATCCTTTCTTCAGACAGGCCCTCCTTGCGCCAGGATGCTACCGCTTCATCCCGGTTTTTTTCCGTCCATTCATACAACAAGGTTTGCGCATAACTGCGTTGTATCCAGTCTCTGTATAAACTGCCGGGCGCATGCGCCAGATAGCCTATCACTGTCATGGCACTATCTGCATCCTGATTGATGGCGTCCTGCAGCTTATTATGCAAATGTGAGCCGTTCCCTTCGAGCAAATAATTAGGCGTATTACGCAAAGAATCATCATACACCTGGTAACTCATTGTACCCTGCAGGCTCTGGAGCATGCTAAGTTTTCGTTGTACATAAAACTTTTGTCTGCCCAACAAAGGATCATACTTTGCCATGAAAGCATACAGGCGGGCAGAATCCATATCCCGGCCATTCTTGAGCGCATTACTCCAAAAGGAAGTTTTAATGGCTACCTCTTTCAATTCCACGGAGACGGGCGGCGGAACAGCTGCATCGTCTATCAGTTCCAGTCTGGTGGAGCTGTATAAAGGTTCGGCTCCTGTCATCCTGTACTCCTCCAATGCCTTCAATATTTTTCCGTTGGATTCATCCCAATCATATTTGCAATTAATTTCTGACGAAGGATATTTCCTGACATACACTGGTCCGAACTTGACAACGATCTGCCGGATGCCTCCCGGTGTACCGGAAATCGCATACAACATGGTAGAGTCCATATTAGACCATGCTGTTTCTTTTTGCAGGGTGAACGGAAAAAATATGGCGGCGGCTTCACTTCTCAGGTACATGTTGAATCCTGTCATCATGGTGTTCATATGTTCTTCCAATACGCCGAACGCCGCTATCTTTTCTTCCATACGTTTTTTTGTTGCGGGCTCAAGGGAAGTGCTCCCATCCTTGTTCACAATTAACGCCACCGGCTCATTCAGCAACACAACCTGCAACAACAGGTTTGTACTGTTGATGGAACAACCCAGTATCCTTTCCCTGTCAAGATGGGTATTCTCAACGCTGTCATGATAATCCAGCAAAGTACTTTCCACCCGTACCCCGCCGTCCGGCAACTTATCCAGCAGCCTGAAACGGTAAATGGCGGAAGACCTGACTACATACGCCTGTTTAAAGTTTTGCGCTACCCTGTAGGTAAGCGTCGTTCCTGTCTTCAGGGGGACAGACTGGCTGAAAGCAGCTTCCAGGGGAAACAGGATCAGTAAGAGCAGCAATAGTTTCCTTTGTTTCATAGATAAACGTATAACATGGATTTATTAAAAATAAAAAAAACGGGCGTGAAAAAGCAATGCTCTTCTCACTTCCCGTTCATTAAAAAAAATTTTTACAGTCGATCCGTTACTGGATGGTCATATCATATGGTAGTTTCGCCTGCACACCTTTCGTAAGATTCCTCAGCCCCTGGATCGTTTTGTACAGCTGATAGTGCTCGCCCAGTTCGTCTTTCACCATGCTTTCCTTCACGCTCGCGCCAAATCCTTTCAGCAACCGCTGGTAGGGGTTCTTGGGCTTGGGATAGGCCACTACTTTCGCTTCGGGCAGGTTCGCCATTTTAGCGGCACAGGCCAGGGCGTCATTCACACCTCCGATCCGGTCTACCAGTCCCAGTTCTTTCGCGCGGATACCGGTCCAAACCCGGCCCTGCGAAATACTGTCCACCACCGCGCTGCTCAGTTTGCGGCCTTCCACCACACGATTCTTGAAGGTTACATAGATACTGTCTACCGCACGCTGCACCAGCGCGTTTTCTTTTGCGGTAAGGGGGCGGGTGGCATTTCCGAGATCAGCATACTGGGCTGTTTTCACACCATCAAAGGTGATACCCAGTTTGTGATTGAAGAAACCCTGCATGTTCGGCAGCACCGCAAACACGCCGATAGAGCCCGTAAGCGTACCTTTTTCCGCGAAAATGGAATCCGCCATACAAGCGATATAGTAACCGCCGGAAGCGGCATAATTTCCCATGGAAACGATCACCGGTTTGCTTTTACGGGCCAGGCTCAGCTCACGCCAGATCCCCTCGGCCGCCAGCGCACTACCTCCCGGTGAGTTCACCCGCAACACAATGGCTTTGATATCTTTATCCTGCCGCGCCTCCCGGATCACCTTGATGTAGTCATCACTTGCAATAGTGGTTTCATTGTTGGCTGTTCCGCTAACGATGTCGCCCTGCGCATAGATAAGCGCCACGTTCCCGCTTACATCGGAAAGACCGTTGGCGGTATTGTAGGTAGCGAGGGATACGAAATTCACTTTCTCATCCCCTTTGAGCGCCAGGTTACGCTTGATCTCGTCCATCACCTGGTCATCATACTTCAAACCATCTACCAGTTTATATTTCAGGGCGTCTTCCGGGAACTGGATGCTGCCTTCATTGGCATACTGGTGTAAAGTAGCGGTGTCAATACCCCTGGAAACACTCACTTTCTGCAGGAATTCACCATACAGTTCGTTGAGGAAAGCGGTGGTCTGGATACGGTTGGCATCGGTCATTTTTGTTTCGCGTAAAGGCTCGGTAGCGCTCTTGAACTTGCCGTTGTAGAAGATCTGCGGCTGAATCTCGAGCTTTTCAAGGGTACCTTTCAGATACATCATGGTCATGGCATATCCGTTGAAATCGAAGCCCCCCTTGGGATGCAGGTATATTTTATCCGCTGTGGACGCCAGGTAATAAGCGTTCTGGGACATTCCTTCCGCATACGCATATACGAACTTCCTGCTTTTCCTGAAATCGGCGATGGCATTGCGCAGTTCTTCATTGCTCGCAAATCCGTTGCTGTTGCCTTCGGCCTTGAGATAGATGCCTTTCACATTATCGTCTGTGGCCGCATACCGGATCAGTCGCACAACATCATATAATCCGGGCACCACGCCCGGCTCATCGTCGAACATCTCTTTCCAGGGCTGCTCTATCCGCTGTTCGTTGAACGTTTGGGTCAGGTCTACCACCAGTACGGCATTTGGACTGATCACCACCTTGCGGGCGGAGGTAATGCGTGCCAGCATCATCAGCGAGAAAAAGAAAGCGATAATGGTAAAGAAAATGAGGGCCAGAAAGGATGCAAAGAAAAACTTGAGGAAACTGCGCATGTTATTGTATTGTTTATATTCTGAAAAACCGGGAGAACACTTTCGGACGCTCCCATAGCGGCTCAAAATGCGAAATCTTCATTAATTTTTCCAAAAATAAGGAATATGGCTACTTTTGGGCCGTTAAAAATACATGAATACAGTAATATTACTTATAGGTGGCAATATTGGTGACCGCCCTAAATACCTGCAGCAGGCCGTTACGCTGATAGCGGCCAGAACAGGGCGCGTTACCCGCGAATCGGCATTATATGAAACCGCTCCCTGGGGAGAGGTACAGCCGGAAATGGGATTCCCGGGTGATCGACATCGATATAATCTTCTTTAACCAGGAAGTGATCACGCTTCCGCAACTGAAAGTGCCGCATCCGCGCATGCAGCTCCGCCGCTTTGTGCTGGCGCCCTTGCAGGAGATCATCCCGGACTGGGCACACCCTATCCTGCAACTTACAGTGAACCAGTTGCTGGAAGCCTGTCCTGACCCCTTACCCGTTCATAAATTCGTTGCCGCCGCCCACTGAAGATGCAATACCGCTTTATTACCATAGAAGGCAATATCGGCGCGGGCAAAACCACGCTCGCCGCCAGGCTCGCAGAACATCTGCAGGCAAAGCTCATCCTCGAAGGCTTTGCGGATAATCCCTTTCTTCCCAAGTTCTACGCGCAGCCGGATCAGTATGCCTTTCCGCTGGAATTGTTCTTCATGGCCGAACGCTACAAGCAGTTAAAAGAAATGCTCACTACGCGCGACCTTTTTACGCAGTACACCGTCAGCGATTATCTCTTCATCAAAAGCCTGCTCTTCGCCAAAATGAACCTGCAGGAAGATGAATTTTCCCTCTACCAGAAACTCTTCGATATCATCAATCCCCAACTTCCGCAACCGGACCTGCTGATCTTCCTCAACGCGCCCGTGAACCGTTTGCAGCAGAACATCCGGAAGCGCAACCGCTCCTATGAGCAACAAATACCCGACGCTTATCTCAGCCGGGTGCACGATATGTATATGCAGTTCCTCCGCCAGCATGCCGTACGCACGCTCATGATCGATACCACCAAAATGGATTTCCTGCATAGCTCCGAAGATTTTCAGGCATTGCTCACCGCGCTGGAAAACGATTATCCGGCCGGTATTCATTATTTGTAAGTCAGCTTTTCAACATAATTCATCCGCCGTTGCGTCGCACACTGCATCGGCAGGGCATATATCTTCTATCTATATCGATATAAATATTTATTGTTTCTGTCTATAATCACAACCGGCTACATTTGTCAGTGTAATATATGTACGCACTGAAACCCGATCCGATCACTTTAAAATGTTAATGGTTTATGTCTGAAAAGAAAAAACTGACAACCGCTTCCGGCATCCCCTACGTGGAGCACGAGAACTCCATGACCGCCGGCCCCCGCGGCCCTATTTTGCTGCAGGATTTCATATTGCATGAAAAAATGGCTCATTTCAACCGGGAAAGGATCCCGGAGCGCGTGGTACACGCCAAAGGAACAGGCGCTTACGGTACTTTCAGGGTTACGAAGGATCTCTCACAATATACTAAGGCAAAGCTTTTCAATAAGGTGGGCAAAGAAACCCGCGTGTTCGTACGCTTTTCCACCGTGGGCGGAGAAAAAGGTTCGGCTGATTCCGAGCGCGATCCCCGCGGCTTTGCCGTGAAGTTCTATACGGAAGAAGGGAACTGGGACCTGGTAGGGAACAACACACCGGTGTTCTTTATCAAAGACCCGAAAAAATTCAGCGATTTCATTCACACGCAGAAACGTGATCCGCGCACGAATACCAAAAGTCCTACCATGATGTGGGATTTCTGGAGCCTCAACCCGGAAAGTCTTCACCAGGTAATGACCCTGATGAGCGACCGTGGCACGCCTTTCAGCTACCGCCATATGCACGGCTTCGGTAGTCATACCTTCTCCTTCCTTAACAGCAGGAACGAACGCTTCTACGTAAAATTCCATTTCATCACACAACAGGGCATTAAGAATTTCACCGACGCGGAAGCCACCGAAATGAAAGGCAAGGATCCGGATCATGCGCAACGGGACCTCGTGCAGGCGATTGACCGGGGCGACTTCCCGAAATGGACGCTCAAGGTGCAGATCATGCCGGAAGCAGAAGCAAAGACCTATCACATCAATCCTTTCGATCTTACCAAAGTATGGCCACATGCGGATTACCCGCTGATGGAACTGGGCGTAATGGAATTGAACGAGGTACCGAAGAATTATTTCGCACATGTGGAACAGGCTGCCTTTGCGCCTGCGCATGTGGTGGACGGCATCGGGTACTCACCCGATAAAATGCTGCAGGGCCGCCTGCTCTCCTACCCGGATGCGCATCGTTACCGCCTTGGTGTGAATTACGAGCAACTGCCCGTGAACAAATGTCCATATATGGTCAACAACTATGAGCGCGACGGTCACATGCGTGTAGACGACAATGGTGGCAGCAATCCGAACTATTTCCCGAACAGCTTTGATAACATAGAACCCGATCCTGCTTACAAACAGCCGCCGCAGGAGCTGGATTCGATCATGGCTGACTGGTACGACCGGAATGCCCCCGGAGAAGACGATCATTATACCCAACCCGGTAATCTTTTCCGCCTCATGACGCCGGAAGAACAGAAAAACACGATCCATAACATCATTGGCGCCATGAGCGGCATTGAAGGACCCAAACGGGAACAGATCATACAACGGCAGCTTTGCCACTGGTTCAGGGCGGATATTAGTCTGGGTATGGCAATAGCACAGGGGTTAGGCGTAAAAGTAGACATGGCGGCACACAGCATGGCCAAATAAAATAGTTTTAGCGGTTGTTTTGAATACAAGCGAAGCCGGGATCAATGCCCGGCTTCGTGCTTAAAATAACAAGGGGCCTCAACGGCCCCTGTATTACCTTCGATACCATTTAATTCCCTATGCACTCAGACTGCTCTCACCACGGGATCTACAAATGCCGTCAGCAGTGAGGAAGCAAGCGAACCAGCCAGCGGCACAATGCCGATGAATCCTTTGGTAAGGGCGTAGAGCCCTTTCCCGAGGGTTAAAACATCATTCACATAACCACCACCGTTAATTTCCTGTAATGCTGCCGGATTAAGTTCTTCGCAGCCAAATTGTGCAAGTTGTGTGTTTTCCATAGAATTGTCAGATTTGGGTGATCAAATTAGGGGCTTAAACTAAGCAGATATATCGGCTGCAAACATAATGCAAAAGGAAGCCAGGCGGACTTGTCAATTTTGTTCATTTTTTCCCTCCTGTTCAATTTGTTCATTTAGCCCCTGTGGCTCGTCTTAAAAAAAACTCACCTCGCTCTTGGGGGTACGGGCCTATTTTCCGTCATATAAGCAAACAAACAAAACAGGATTACCATGAAACATATCATGCTTGCCTGCGCTATACTGCTGGTAGCGCAGTTCACAAAAGCTCAGGAAATCGAAACCCTTGCCGGCCATTCCGGAAGTAAAGCTCCTATTAGCGCTTACGGCACCCCGCTGGGAAGGATCACAGCCATTGATGGTAAATTCGCCGTGATGACCTACACGACGCTCTTCCGATCTGGCTATGGCGGCGTACTGTTCAATAAAAAACTCATGCTGGGCGCAGGAGGCTACTCCCTTGCTAACCGCATTGGCGTAGAAGGCACCACTGATCATAAATGGGGGATGTGGTATACCGGAGCTGTTGCTGAATATGTACACCATTCAGACAAACTCTTCCACTGGTCCGCAGGCGCTCTCATCGGCGGCGGCGGAATATCCGACCGCACGGGCCGGGATAAAGGCCGGGACATCGTTCACAACTCCGGCGGCTTCTTTGTAGCAGAACCCTTCGTGAATGTTGAGCTGAATATTACTTCTTACCTCCGCCTTGTCGCCGGCGGCAGTTACCGCCAGATACTGGGAACACCCTCGGGTATGGGAATCTCCGATGCTAAACTAAGCGCCCCGGGATTTCATCTCGGTATAAAAGCCGGATGTTTTTGACCGCCTGTAAAAAATCGTGACCCGCATTCAGGGATTCGTTACTAATTTTGCCCGCCGGGACTGAAAATACAGTCCCGGCGGTTGCCATGCATAAACCCTGCTTTGTTTTGAAACATGCCATCTTTGTCCTCCTTGTAACTGCCACTGCGCTGTTCCCCCATCCGCTCCATGCACAACAGCCATTGAGCAAAACCGTATCGTTCCGTGTTGCACGTCAGCCGGTGGATACTGTGCTGTTCATCATCAGCCGGCAATGCCACGCTTCTTTTTCATATACCGGCACACCCTTTCGCCGGGACAGCATCGTGACCCTCACCATTACCAACAAAACCGTGAAACAAACGCTGGACCTGCTCTTCGAAGGGCGCGTACAATACATCGAAAGCGGGGACAATGTCATCCTGCAGAAAGCGGAGGCACTGCGGGAAAGGATCTATATCGTCAGCGGATACGTGCGCGATAAAGAGAACGGGCAGCTGATCGCCAATGCCAGCGTCTACGAACATGCTTCCCTGATCTCCACCTTCACGAACCAGGACGGATATTTCCACCTTCGGTTGAAAGACAAAGGACGGCAGCCTTCTGCGCAGTTGATGGTCAGCAAAGAATTCTATATGGACACTGCCCTGTACGTGATGCCCGGCTTCGACCGGGAAGTATCCATCACCATCTCCCCCGCCAAAGCAGTACTGTTGCGGGAATTTGTGATATCAGACCAGGTGGAAAAAACCTGGCTGGGCAAACGGCTGCTAACAGAGGGATTAAAGCGACAAACACAGAATATCTCCCGGTTCCTCGCCAACAAACCCTTTCAGTCTTCGATCGTTCCATCGGTCGGGTCCCACGGCCGGATGGCCGGGCAGGTGGTGAATAAAATATCCCTCAACATCCTGGGCGGATATGCCGCCGGATTGAACGGCGTGGAAGTAGCGGGCGGATTCAATATCGATAAGAAGGATGTGCAATATGTGCAAATCGCAGGCCTGTTCAACATCGTAGGCGGCAACATGAAAGGCGTGCAAACCGCCGGCGCGTTGAATACCGTTTTAAGGTCCGCCACCGGTGTACAGATCGCAGGTTTAAGCAACAGCGTGAACGATACATTACGAGGTATACAGGCCACCGGCGGGCTGAACAGGGTGAAGAAGGATGCAACAGGTGCCCAGGTTTCCGGGCTCGCAAACATCACAGGGGAAAGCTTTTCCGGCATACAAAGTACGGGCGGCCTGAATATCGTGCAGGGGAATATCAGCGGCATCCAGATCGCCGGGCTTAGCAACTCGGGGAAAGGCCACCTGCGCGGACTCCAGATCACCGGTGGGCTCAACAACGCCGGCAGGGACGTACGCGGTTGCCAGATCGCCGGTAGCGTTAGTGCAGCAGGCGGCAGCATGCAAGGCGCGCAGCTATCCGGCGCCATCAATCGCAACAACGGCGAAACGCGCGGCCTTCAGGTTAGCGCATTATACAACTACAGCGGAAAGCTCCGCGGCGCGCAGTTTGCACTCATCAATGTGGCAGATTCCTCCTCCGGCTTCAGCTTCGGGCTGATCAATATCGTGCGGAAGAATGGATATCAGCGGTTGATGCTTTCCTCAGATGATATCATGCGGTATAATATCACCCTCAAAACGGGCAGAAAACAATTCTATACCCTGATCACCGCCGGGATGAACGATTCCCTTTACCAGTTCGGTTTTGGGATCGGAAGGGAATTCACGCTGAATAACCGCTGGGCCGTAACCACCGACGTTATCCAGCAAACCATTGTCAGTCGCAGCTTTGAGCAGCTGTCCACCGTTTACCGGTTCCAGCCGTTGCTGCATTTCCGGTTATTGCCCTGGGTGGGCGTGCATGCCGGACCGGCTTTTTCGTACGCGGATTTCAAGCGGACGGGAGGGGGCCTGGGGAAAGGGTATCTTACTGTATTCTCTTCGGAAAGCGAACGCGGCTGGTTCGGATGGCAGGCAGGGCTTAGCTTTTCAACTGCGCGGCAAGCCATCCGCTCGTCCACGCGTGCTGAAAATTAAATCCACCCGTGATCCCGTCCACATCCATCACCTCCCCGGCGAAGAACAGTCCGGGTACCAGCCTGCTTTGCATCGTATTCGGATCAATCTCTGACAAACGGATGCCGCCACAGGTTACAAACTCTTCCTTGAACGTGGTTTTGCCTTTCACATGAAACTCCATACCCGTCAAACACCGGATCAACTTATTCTGTTCTTTGGCCGGTATCTCCGCCCATCGTAAATTTTCGTGTATGCCTGCCTGTTGTAGCAGGAATTCCCACAACCGTTGGGGCAGACCAAACGGATTTCTTGAACGTATCATTTGTCCGCCCATATCCAGTCGCAGCTGTGACCAGGTTTCCCGGAGCTCGCTTTCATGTTGGTCCGGCAACCAGTTCACGATCAGCGTAAAGCTGTAATGCTGTTCCTGCAGATATCGCGCGCCCCAGGCAGACAGTCGCAGAATGGCCGGTCCGCTCATTCCCCAGTGTGTGATCAGCAAAGGGCCGGTTTCCTGTAATTTACTGCCGGCAATCTTCACCTGCGCCTGCGGAACGGAAACACCCATCAATGCTGTGACGGGATGCCCCGGCATGTTGAATGTAAACAGCGAAGGCACAGGCGGCTCTATCGAATGCCCTAATGCCTTTAGCCAGCCGAATTTCTCCGGCTGTGCATATCCACCCGCGGCAATGCACACATAGCGGGTATTTATCGTTCTTCCGTTTTGCAGATGTAATATCCATCCGTCTCCCTCCCTCTCCATCCGGACCACTTCCGCATGCGTTTCCACTTGTACCCGGTAACGGTCCGCCTCCTTCAACAGGCAGTCGATGATCGTCTGGGAATCATCCGTCACGGGGAACATCCGGCCATCTTCTTCCGCTTTGAGCTGCACGCCCCTTTCCGCATACCAGGCAATGGTATCCGGCACAAAAAAATGAGTGAATGATTTTTTCAGGAACTGCGGACCGCGGGGATATTTTTTTACCATTTCCGGAATGCTGTAAAGTGCATGCGTAACGTTGCAACGGCCGCCTCCGGAGACCTTCACCTTGGAGAGCAGTTTGCCTGTTTTCTCCAGCAACCATACTTCCAGTCCGGGATGCAGCCGGGCGGCATTCACCGCACAAAAAAAACCGGCGGCCCCTCCACCCGTAACTACCAGCCTGTCTTTATACTTAAATTTGTCCTGATCCATATCCATGATTGCCATTCCGGCTTCCGCCGCGAATTTCGTACTTATCGATTTAAAAAACGAAATGTTAAAATTCTACCGATCTTTATCTACTAATTATTCGTAATTCACTATCTTGTTGGTTTAAACACATCATCGTTGCCATGCAAAGCAAATCCCTGAAGAAAGTGCGTTCCCTGCTGATAACCGCGCTGTTGGCCTCCGGTATCTGGGGGGCGCTGGGCTTTACCGGACCGGATGACTGGGCGGACCGGATCGCAAAAGCGCTGGAAAAATTCACGAACACGTATCCGCAGGAAAAGGTATACCTGCATTTTGACAAAGATTACTACGCCTCGGGGGAAACGATCTGGTTCTCCGCTTACGTAACCCTCAATGATGTTCCCGCTCTGGGCGCACGGAACCTTTACGCAGAACTGCGGGATCAGAAAGGCGCCATCGTACAGAAAGAACTGCTGTTGGTGAATGAAGGCGGCGCCGCGGGGGAATTCAGCCTGCCCGAAAGCGTCAAACCAGGGCTATACCAGGTAAGAGCGTACACCGCATGGATGCTTAATTTCGATACCACTTTCCTTTTCTACAAGAATATCCAGATTATGGATCCCAAAACCAGCAAGACCGGCGATGTGGAAACGGGTAAAGACTTTTCCGTGCAGTTCTTCCCGGAAGGCGGGGATATGATCCAGGACGTGAACGGCATTATTGCCTTCAAGGCCATCGATCAGAACGGATACCCTATTAAAGTAGTAGGCGCAGTGCGGGACAGCAAAGATAAACAGGTGGCAGTGATCGAAACCCTGCATGACGGGATGGGCAGCTTCGAGGTCAAACCCACTCCCGGCGAAACCTACAAAGCCGTCATCCAGTCGGCCGGCGGACAGCAGAAAACCTTCAATCTGCCTGCCGCCAAAGCATCCGGTGTGGCCCTGCGCGTATATAACCGCAGCCAGCGGATCTTCTTCCTTACCGGGTTCAACGGGCTGGACAGTAGCAATAACGAACTGTTCCTCGTAGCGCAAATGCAGAACCAGCTGATCTATAAAGCCTCCCTGAATATTGCGGAAGGAAAGGTAAGCGGTCTTATACCTACCAAAGACCTGCCCTCCGGCATCATGCAGCTAACCCTGTTCGATAAAAATGCCCGTCCGCTCAGCGAACGCATTGTATATATCAACCAGAAGAAAGATCTGCTCGATTTCTTCCTGGACCCGCAGGAACTCAATAAAGGTCCCCGCCAGCGCACAGAACTGGTGCTACAGGTGCCGGATTCCATGCGTGGTCGTATAAGCGTTTCCGTTACAGATGCGGACCAGGTGGCGCAGGACCCGGATGCGAACAACATCATCTCCCACACCTTCCTGACGTCCGATATCCATGGCTATGTGCACAATCCTTACTGGTATTTCCGGAACGACAGCGCTACCACCCAACAGGCGCTGGACCTGGTGATGCTCACTAACGGCTGGAGGCGCTTCAACTGGCAGCAGATACTCAACAATAAATTCCCCGAGATCGTACATCCTTATGAACAGGGCCTTGCAATCACCGGCACCGCCTATACATCCGGCCATCAGCCGGTAACGGACGGAAATGTGACCTTCATGATCCGGCTTATGATAGACAGCTCGATGGCCATTGCCTCCGCCCCGGTAACACCCAAGGGGAAATTCGCACTGGCCGGCCTTTTCTTGAATGATACCGCCAATGTATATTACCAGGGTAATATGACAAACAAGAAATGGAAAGATGTGAATGTGCAGTTCGACCGGCATTTCTTTGACAATTATTCCGCAGTGAAAACGCCCGTCCCCCTGCTCCCTCCGCCTCCTATGGATAACCGCGTGCTGAAGAATTATCTGGCAACGGTTTCCGAGGGCAATGCCGTGAACAGGAGAATACTCAATGGTACTATTTATCTGAAAGAAGTGAACATCAACGCCAAGAAACCCACACCACAGGAGTCTACCGAAAAAAGGTACACTTCCGGCCTGTTTGCCGGCGGAGATGCCTACACATTTGATCTCACACAGGAAACCCCTGTTTCCTTCAACGTGTTCCAATACCTCCAGGCGCGTGTGCCCGGCCTGCAGATCACCGGAGATATCAACGCTCCGCAGCTCAGCTGGCGTGGCGGTACTCCGGGCGTGTACCTCGACCAGATGCCCGTTGATATCAGCACGATCGCTTCCATCCCCATGTCAGACGTGGCGATGATCAAAGTATTCCGCCCGCCGTTCTTCGGAGGGGCCGGCGGAGGAGCCGGTGGCGCCATTGCTGTATGGACCCGCAGGGGTGGCGACTACAAAGGGAATCCCAATGCGAGAGGCATGGAGCTCATGAAAAAGGGTGGCTACAAGATCATCAAGGAATTCTATAGCCCGGATTATGCCGTAAAAAAGGCCGTGCACAACCTGCCGGACAAGCGTCTTACGCTGTACTGGACCCCCTCCCTGCGTGTAGATTCCGCCAATCACACCGGCCGCATTATTTTCTACAACAATGATTTCACCAAAAATTACCGCGTGGTGGTGGAAGCGATGGATCAGTTCGGACGCGTGGGACGAGTGGTGAAGAACTTCTAGTAACTTTAAAAGCTTTATATTGTGCGGGGAGATGAAGTTCATCTCCCCGTTTTGTTTTACCCGCTTTAAATCCCTTCAGACATGAAAAAATTATTATCCCTTTGTCTATTGATGCTTACAGCATCCAACCTTCTATTTGCGCAAACATCAAATGTTACTTACAATTGGAATAGTTCAAGACTGGGCGCAAACGGCACACAGGCTGTACGGCATTGCATTGGAAGAATATATTATAATGCCGTTAACTGGGGCGATTATAATAGTATCAGATTTACACTCCGGCAGGACTATTACACCGCCGGTTACATGGAATACATCATCACTGTTCGATCCAGCACGCCGGCGATCTACTGTACCAAAGCATATGGCGCAGCTGTTCACAGAGGAAGACTCGTATTGGGAGAACAAACATCTGCCGGTAACAGTTACCTGGATCAACCCAATTATTACAGGGATATTTTCCTCGAAGCAGAATATTATACACAATGGCAGGTAGAAGCCAATGCAGTGGGAGTGCACTATCAGTTGGACAAATTCTCGCTTACCAACCCTGCAGATTACCAGTTTGTTACTTTCTTCAGCGCGCCTGTCACACAGAACATCCCCGGTTTTTCGCCGGATATCAAAACGATCACTTTGGCGGATGATGAGTTAGGCGCAAACAGGGTGGGTATCGGCACCCTCACCCCCACGGGCAAACTCCATATCTACAAACCCGCAGCCGATGGATACGGCTCCCTCACCATAGACGGCTCCACAACCGCCCAGCGCAGTATTACCTTCAATGACAATGGCCAACAGGCATGGTGGTTCGGAAGAGATAACAATACCGCAGCGGGACTGAACGATGGCATCGGCTTCTGGCGTGCAAATACCGGCACAGCGCTGATCATCAAAGACGATGGCCGCGTGGGCATCGGCTGCCAGAACCCGCAGTCCGATGCAAAACTCGCCGTCAACGGAACGATGTACGCAAAAAAAATAAAAGTCACGCAAACCGGCTGGGCGGACTTTGTGTTTGAAGACAGCTACAAACTCCCTGCCTTATCATTCGTAGAAAAATTCGTGCGCATCAACAAACACCTGCCTGATATTCCCTCCGCCGGCGAGGTGGCCGAACAAGGGATCGACATAGGAGAAATGAATAAAAAGCTCCTGCAGAAGATCGAAGAACTGACCCTGCATCTCATCGATCAAAATAAACGCATCGACGCACTGGAAAAAGAAAATGCGGTTATCAAAAAGAAGATCACTAAAAAATAATCAACCAACACGGCTGCCCTGTAACATTTGGCAGCCGTGTTATATGTACTGCTCAATAGTATACAACATTGTATACATCCCCTACCGGCCAGGCATCTGTACCTATCACTACCGGCGTCTGCTGATACGTTATCAGGTGCGTTTGCCCGCTATACATGGTAACATGATGCGTTCCTACCTGTGAAGGCAGACCGTTATACATGATGTCCACATCAAACTCCACGTTTCCTGTCCCCGCTTCCGGCCCGGTTCTCCAAACCTCCAGTACAATCTCACGCGCTCCTATACCCGGCCCGGCGGATACCGTGAATGTTTCATCTCCTGTAAACATTTTCACCTGCAGGCGTGCAATGCCTGATGATGAGGAACGAACAGGCGCAAACGAACTGATAACAATGAAGAGCATGGAAACCATGCATAATGACAATACTCTTTTCATATGTCGGGATTTTGGTGATGCATAAGGGGTAACGGGTCTTCTTAAAGCTACTGAAAAACAGGATCAAATTAAAATTTTATCTACTGCGAATTAGTCGCAGTGGGGCCATATAAACATGTTTGTGCGATTACTGTTATTTCTGAATAATTCTGTAACTTGATCTAAATGCTGTCAGAGTCATCAGCATAACCCTTGCTCAACCTTATCTTATGATGGAGCCTCCTTACGTGATGGGTATGTGTCTGCGTCGTTTTGTGTATTGCCTGTTTGTTTTGCCATTCCTGTTTTCCTGCGGCAGGCACAGCCATAACGACGTGTACCATCGTGCTTACTTTGAACCCTTATTTACCGTAAGCGACAGCATTGCGCCGGAGAACCCCGGTAAAGCGCTGCGCCTGCTGGATTCCGCATATGCGGCATTTCCGGCTGCAGGCCTGCTGGATCTCTCCCACATATACGCATATAAAGCCAGCTATTATCAGGATATCCCGAAAGATTATGACAAAGCAAAGATGTATCACGACAGCATCATCTACCTTTTCAAAGACAAGCTGACTGACCCCGATTACATCAAAGTCTACTCAAGGGCGCTACTGGGACAGGGAGACATACTGATAAGAAAAGGAAGATACACAGATGCCTTTCTTCATTTCTACGAAGGCAAACAGGTTGTTCAGCAAAGTCATGATACCTGCTATTTCAATGAATTCAGCTTGCGGCTGGCTTATGCCTACTACACTCAGGGGAAGTTCCGCGATGCCATTCCCTTTTTCAGGGAAACCTTTGGACTGGCCGGTCATTGCACGGAAAATCCCTTTATGAGATTTGCGTTGCAACAGGGGCAGCTGGATAACCTTGGGTTGTGCTATGCCCAGTTGAAAGTATATGACAGTGCCCGTTATTTTTACGACAGCGCCTTGCGGTATATCGACAAATGGAATGGAACTTTTGTCACATCCCCTTCAAGAAAGACCTTCGTGGAAACTGCCAAAGCAGTGATATATGGAAATCTGGGGGAAACATCTCTCGCTGTCGGGGATACCGCCTCCGGCGAACGGCTGTTCAAAGAAAGCATCCGTATCAATGAAAGGAAAGCCAATGATCCGGATGATGCCCAGTTTACAAGGATCAAGCTGGCCACCTTATATCTCAGCCAGGGCAGGCATGACGAAGCGCGGGAGGTGTTGAAGACACTGAAGCAATATGTCGATTCGTTACCACGGATCACACCAAAACTACGCCTGCTCAAACTGCAATCGAAATATTTTGATGAAACAGGAGAAGTGGCAAATGCATATGCCGCCCTGCAATCCTATACGCAACTGAAAGACTCCGTAACGAGTGCCAACGAAGCCCTCAGCCTGGTAGACATCCGGAAAGAGTTCGAACACATGTCCCAGGACCGGGAAATAGAAGTGTTGAAACGGCAAAGCGAACTGAAAACCCTCTACCTGATCATCGTGCTGTTGTTCTTCGTGATGACGGCTATCATAGTTTTTCAAACCTGGCGCAACTGGAAAAAATCACGGGAACATGTGAAAGAACTGGAAATGCTTAACCAGCGCGTTACTGCCCAGAACGAATACCTGGAAGAAAGCCTCAATGCCCTCGAGCAAAGCCAACAGGATAATTCCAAAATGATGAAAATAGTGGCGCACGACCTCCGCAATCCCGTAGGTGCCATGATCACCATCACCGATATCCTGCAGCAATATGGTGGCATTACAGAGGAAAAGAACCAGGAACTGTTACGCATGATGAAGGAATCCGGGGACCGCGCACTGCATCTGATCAACGATCTCCTGCACCTGAAAATCTCGCAGGAAGCACAGAAAGAGACTATGGAAGTGCACGTGATGCTGAAGTACTGTGTAGATATGTTACAAGCCAGAGCCCGGGAGAAAGGGCAACAGATATTGCTGGAGACCATACCGGCCGTCATTCCCGTGAACCGCGAAAAGATCTGGCGTGTTTTCAGCAACCTCATCAGCAATGCCATCAAGTTCAGTCCATCCGGTACCACTATTCACGTATGGATGGAACAGGAAGATACAAGATTGCGGATAGCGGTAGAAGACGAAGGTATTGGTATACCGGAGGAGCTGAAGGAAAAGATATTCAGTATGCCGCATGAAACAAGAAGGGCCGGTACGCTGGGCGAAGAATCCTTTGGCCTGGGGCTGGCCATCAGCAAGCAAATTGTGGAGGCCCACGGTGGAAGGATATGGGTGGAGAACAAAAATAAAAAAGGGACCATCTTTTATGTTGAACTGATGGCCCCGTCTTCTCTTAATCTTTAAGCTTGTTCAGGAAGAAGCTGAGTTTGAAAAGCAATTCATCCTGCAATCCCGCCCGAAGCTGTGCCTCTTCTTCAGATATGCCCAGCCTGCGAAGGCGTTGATAATAAACATAAGAACCGCCGATCAGCTCCAGGCATTCCTGGATCTTTGTTTTCACTTCCTCTTCCTTCGCTTTCTTATCGAATTCCTTTTTAGAAAGTATCTTGTCCACAAAGTAAAAGGCATCCTTGTCCTCTATCCATTTCCCTTCTTCCTTATGCTGCGGTTTGTAGACCTCCATGTAGCAGTTATCCAGCTTCAGCGGCTCACCGAACTCCGCTTTGATATCGATCACCATCGGCTTTTCAACAGCAGGGTTGGCAAGCCGTTTCTTGATAGCGTTGCTGATCTCCACGCCCAGTTCACCGCTGCTCATCAGCAACTGGTTAAGCTCCGAGAACTCCAGCCCGATGGTGATACGGGTATACCGGCTGCCGCTCCGGATCTTTCCGAAAAGGCTCGGCGTAGTTTTGTCGTCAAAAACGATGTCTTCTATCTGTACCTTTGAAATGGTTTTGTAGTTGGGCTTATACCCTTCCTCTGCAGGCGTAAGCCGTTTGTTCCGCGGCTTGGCCACCTCCTGCCGGCGCAGATGCTGAATGAAATCATCCACGAAACGCAGCTGCTGCTTTTTTAGTTTCGCATACAGCTCGTGGCTGGAATAATTGTGCACCTTGCTCAGCACCAGCAAATCTTCCCAACTGTCGTGTTTTTGCGCGCGCTGCAGCTCATCCAGCACATCCTGTGCGGCCATGTTGCGGCGGTACAACAACTCTCCTACCAGGAAAATGGCGTAGTCATGCGCCGGATATCCCAGTTCCGGCAACACATCGTACGGGCTCCGCTTCTGATCGCGGGCCAGTGTCAGCTGTTCGAGATCACTCATAACCGGTGACAATAAATACTTACGGGCGGCGGTGCGCAATTTCTTACTTACGTAATCCAGCAGTTGATCGTTCACTACACTGTGATTGACAAAGTCGTGCAGGATCTGTACAAACCGCTTGGAAACGGGCAGGCCGAATTGCGTAAGGATGTCGTTCTCCATCTCCTGAACCGACCCTTCCCCGACTTCACCGCTTTCTTTCCGGGGCTTCCTGTCCAGCTTCTGATAACGCTGATAATACTCCTGTAATTTCAATTTAAGCTGATCCATATGCATAGCAGAATCAAAAAATGCATTGATCGAATTGATTTACGCCCTATATGCTTCCG
>OFTY01000424.1_pt1 | contig 30975 bp, 30 predicted proteins | sample 1775061 | NCBI WGS metagenome assembly OFTY01 (sample SAMN08195773, study PRJEB24354) | sludge metagenome | isolation source: sludge from phenol fed wastewater aerobic bioreactor B | place: India: Nagpur | collected 2016-09-16 | reverse complement strand
GGTCCTCCACACACCTTCCCGTTGCCCCCTGCGAGCGACGAAACGGGATAAAGCCCGTATGACAGCGCCCGCCGCGCCGGCCTGCCGTCAGGGCCGCCTGCTACTCACTCCGGCACGCAGATCTCGTGCCGCATCATCGCCCGGGCAGTCAGCGCCAGCAGCAGCGCGATCATCGCCATCAGCACGGTGTAGAGGATGGGCAGCAGGGCGGGGAAGAAGGGGCCGCCGACCTTTTCGGCCATGATCGAGGTGGCGATTGTGATGGCCGCCAGCGGGAAGGAGTAGGCCCACCACGGCAGCGCGAAGATCAGGCGGGCGAAGTAGCGCACCTGCCAGGCCAGCAGCGTCGTGATGAAGAGCGCGAAGTAGTAGAGGATGCGTGCGGTGTCGTCGATGGTGCCGCCGTGCAGCTTGACCCAGGAGATGAAGCCCACGGCCGGCGGCGGAATCAGGATGAACAGCGTGGGCAGCATCTTGGCCGGCATCATCGGGTGGAAGAAGAAGCGGTTGAGCAGCACGGCCAGCAGCGGCAGCCACATCACGATGCCGATGCTGAAGAAGAACCAGGACACTTCCTTCCAGCCCAGGCTCGCACCGGCCACCGGAATCAGGATGTTGCCGACGATGGGAATGAACCAGGCCGGGTTGCTGTGCTGGATCTGGAAGCGTTCGTGGTGGATCCAGTTCGAGAGGATGGTCAGCGTGAACAGCAGGTGCAGCACCGTGCCCACGCCCCAGGCCCATTGCGCGATCTGCTGATGGTGGCTCAGCACCGCAATCGACAGCAGCAGCAGGCCGATGGACATGGCGGGGAAGAAGCTCAGCCGGATGGGGTGGTTGAATTCGGCCATCACATGCGAGCGGTGCAGCACGAACTTGGCGGCGTAAGCCACGGCGATGACGACGAAGAGCACGATCGTCAGCCACAGCAGGCCGGTGCTCAGGCCGTTGCCCCAGCCCCAGGCGAGTTCGACCTTCTCGGTGGCGACCGTTGCGCCGGCGAGGCCCATGACGATGGAGAACAGCGAGACCGGCATGTGTTCGAGCCGTCCCGCGCTGGCGTGGGTTGTGGATGCGGCGGTGTTCATGTGAGAAATACCTGAGTGTTCGAGTCGGTCAAGTATCGGTGGGCCAGGCGCGCAGGGTCTGTGACGCGGGTCACACACAGGCGCAATGATCGCCTCAACGGCCCCGCAGAAACAAGGCGTCGAGCTCGCGCATCGACAACTGGCGCCAGGTGGGGCGGCCGTGGTTGCACTGGTCGGAGCGCTCGGTGGCCTCCATCTGCCGCAGCAGCGCGTTCATCTCGTCGAGGGTGAGCCGGCGGTTGGCGCGCACCGCGCCGTGGCAGGCCATGGTGGCCAGCAGTTCGTTGCGCGCGCGCTGCACAACGGTGCTGGCCTCGTGCTGCGCGAGTTCGGCGAGCACGCCGCGCGCAAGCGCCACCGCATCGCCCTGCGCGAGGGTGGCTGGCACCGCGCGCACGGCCAGCGTCTTCGGCGAGAACGGGGTGACTTCCAGCCCCAGCTGCGCAAGCACCGCGGCGTGCGCTTCGGCCGTGGCCACCTCCTCGGGCGTGGCGGCGAAGGTGGCGGGAATCAGCAGCGGCTGGCTGGCGATGGCGGCCTGGTCGAGCTGGGTCTTGAGCCGCTCGTAGACGATGCGCTCGTGCGCGGCATGCATGTCCACCAGCACCAGGCCGTGCCGGTTCTCGGCCAGGATGTAGACGCCATGCAACTGCGCCAGCGCGCGGCCGAGGGGCCAGTCCGCATTGGCGTCGGCCACAGCGGGCGGCAGGGTGGGGGTGACTTCGGCCTCGCCGCCTTGCGGGCGCGTGGTGGCTGCGTGTGCCCCGTCGCTCGCGGACGGGTGGGCGGGCTCGGCAACCTGCGGAGGTGCGGGCTGCCACAGGGCGGCGAGGTCGCGGACTTCATGGCGACCTTCCGATACTTTGAAATTGATAGCAGACTGTGACCAGTTGGCGCTGGGGTTTGGCGGAATTTTCTCGAAAATGGTCGCCGCGGGCCGCTCGGGCGGCACCGGAAGGGCGGTGGCGAGCGCCACAGCCGAGCGCGGGGCCGCCAGCGCGTGTTCCAGCGCATGGCGCACGGCCTGGTGCACCTCGCGGCTGTCGCGGAAGCGCACCTCGATCTTGGTCGGGTGCACGTTCACGTCCACGCGCGTGGGGTCGATCTCCAGGTGCAGCACGTACACCGGCTGGCGCTGGCCGTGCAGCACGTCTTCGTAGGCGCTGCGTGCGGCATGGGCGATCACCTTGTCGCGCACGAATCGGCCGTTGACGAAGGCGAACTGCTGGTCCGCGCGGCTGCGCGCCGCATCGGGCACGCCGGCGCGGCCCCACAGGCGCAGCGGTCCGGCGTGGAAATCCACCGCAAGCGACTGCGCCAGAAACTCCTCGCCCAGCACGTCGGCCATGCGGCGTTCGTGCGCGTGGGGGCCGTCGCCCTCGCCGCGCCAGGCCCGCCACTGTTCCACCAGCCGCCCCTCGTGCCAGACGGCGAAGCCCACGTCCGGCCGGGCCAGCGCGTGGCGGCGCACGGCCTCCAGGCAGTGGGCGAGTTCGGTTGCGTCGGTCTTGAGGAACTTGCGCCGCGCGGGCGTGGAGAAGAACAGCTCGCGCACCTCCACCGTGGTGCCGGGCGCGCGCGCGGCGGGGCGCAGCTCGCCGCTGCTGGCGTCCACGCACCAGGCCTCGGCGGCCTCGGCGGTGCGGGAGCTCAGGCTGAGCTCGCTCACGCTGGCGATGGCCGCCAGCGCCTCGCCGCGAAAGCCCATGGTGCCCACCGATTCCAGGTCGGCGAGGCTGGCAATCTTGCTCGTCGCATGGCGCTTGAGGGCCACCGGCAGCTCTTCGCGCGCGATGCCCACGCCGTCGTCCTCCACCGCGATGAGGCGCACGCCGCCGGCGAGCAGCCGCACCGTGATCTGTGTGGCTCCGGCGTCGAGCGCGTTGTCGAGCAGCTCGCGCACCACCGAGGCCGGGCGCTCCACCACCTCGCCCGCGGCGATCTGGCTGATGAGCGCGTCGGGCAGCTCGCGGATGGGGCGGCGCGCGGGGAAGTCGGGGGTGCGTGTGGACATGGGGCCCCAAGGATAATCGCGCGCCATGGACATCGCCGCCTTCCTCCTCGACTTCATCCTGCATGTGGACCGCCATCTGGAGGTCTTCGTGCAGACCTACGGCACCTGGGTCTATGCCCTGCTGTTCCTCATCATCTTCGTCGAGACGGGCGTGGTCGTCATGCCGTTCCTGCCGGGCGACTCGCTGCTGTTCGTGGTGGGGGCGCTGTGCGGTGCGGGCCTGATGGACTGGTCGTTGGCCGCGGGCACGATGTTGCTGGCGGCTGTCCTGGGTGACCAGGTCAACTACACCATCGGCCGGGCGATCGGTCCGAAGGTGTTTCAGTGGGAAGAGTCGCGCTTCTTCAACAAGCGCGCTTTCGATCATGCCCATGACTTCTACGAGCGTTATGGGGGCATCACCATCATCCTCGCGCGCTTCATGCCGTTCATCCGCACCTTCGCGCCCTTTGTCGCAGGTGTGGCCGCCATGAGCCGGCGCCGCTTCAGTGCTTACAACATCGCGGGCGCCGTGATCTGGGTCATCGGCCTGACCTCGGCGGGCTACTTCTTCGGCAACCTTCCATGGGTCCAGCAACATCTGAGCAAGATCATCTGGGCCCTCATCCTCGTGCCCGGGTCGCTGGCCTTGTTCGGTGCCTGGCGCGCGCGCCGGCGTCCGCCGCACCATGCCTGAAACCAGGCGTTTCAGCGTGACTGCGGTCACAGACCGCTGAGGCCCGACCAACCTCCAATGCGCGTGGGCGATGTTCGCCCTCGACTGCACAACAAGGAGGTTTTCATGTCCCGAATTGCCCGCAATCTGCTGGCCACGTCGCTGCTCGCGCTCAGCCTGGTGCCCGCGATGGCTCAATCGACGGTGACGGCCAGCGCCGCCGTCAACCTGCCCGTGCCGAGCGTGCCGCTGCCGGTTCCCGTGCCGCCGATGCCCAGCGTGCCGCTGCCGGGCGGCACGGTGTCCTTCGACCTGCAGACCGCGCAGCACCAGTGGCTCGACGCCAAGCTCAAGGCCGCGGGCTTTGCCGTGGCGTACTCGGCCGACGGCCATGTCGAGGTCGCGGTCAGCGCCAACGAGGTCTACAGCGTGCAGGTCGAGGCCGCCGCCAACGGCCCGGCCTGCACCGACGCATCGAAGGTCTGCCTGCGTGTGCGCGCCGACGGCAAAGGCACCTTCGAAGTGAGCTATGCCGACGGCACCATGGAACTCGCACGCCCGCAGGCCCACAGCACCGCCGAGGCCAGCTTCTTTGCCAGCCAGCGCGGCTTCAGCGTGGTCGCTTCGGCCGAGGGCGAGACCACCGTGCGCGAGGACGCCACCGGCCGCACGCTGCGCGTGGTGTTCGACGCCCGCCTGACCCGCGGCGAGGACGGTAAACCCGTGGGTCTGCGCTTCGAGGCCAACGGCGAGGTGGTGATCCGCTACACCGACGGCATGGAGCAGCGCGTCATCATCATCGGCCAGGCGGCCTGAACCCCCGGGCCACCGACGGGTGCCCGGGCTGGCGTAAGCTCAGGCCACCATGTCGGTGCCTTCTGTTGTTCCTTCATCGCCCCAGCCCGATACGGACCGGCCGCTGCGTCTGGGGCGCATCCACGCGCGGCGGCTGCGCGAGGTGTATCGCTCGGCGGGCTGGCCGTGTCAGGACCTGGTCGAGGTCGAACTGCTCGCCGCCGGCTTGCTCGAGCGCACGGTGAGCGTCACGGGGCATGAGGTGCTGCGCGTCACCGAGGCGGGGCTGCGCTGCATTGCCGAATCGGTCCAGACCCACCGCGCCCGCCGCGACGCGCACGAGGCGCTGGTGCACCAGGTCGCGCGCGAGATGGCGCGCGCCGGGCGCATCGTGTACACCGGCCTGAGCCTGCGTGCGCGCGTTCCGCTCCAGGGGGCATCGGAGCCCGAGGCGACGGAGGCGCCGGCCGCCGGGGAGGTGGATGCATCGCCGCCGAACGACCCAAGTCACGCGAACACCGGGCTTTTCGCGGCGCCCCTGGTTGCGGAGACACCCCGCGGACGCTGGGTCATCGCCATGCCCGACGTGTTCTCGATTCGCAGAACCACCGTCGAGGCCTGGTTGCACCCCGTGGTGCATGAGATCAAGGTGCGCCGCGCGGATTTGCTCAGCGACCTGCGCCAGAGCGCCAAGCGCGCCGCCTACCTCGACCTGGGCGGCGAATGCTGGTATGTGCTGGGCACCGACGCGCGCGGCCGCGCTATCGGCACACCGGACGACGTTCCGCCCGAGTGTGGCGTGATGCTTGCCAAGGGCGCGCGGCTGACCGTCGCGCGGCCCGCACCGCGTCGCGCCGTCGAGCGCCTGCCGCTGGCGGTGTGGCTCGAACTCGCGCAGCGCACGCCGTGGCGCGACGACGATGACCCCGCGCAGACCCGGTTCTGAACAGCCATCGTCCACGCCCCATGCCCACCGCGCCCGCTGCCGATTCCGCTCCATCGGTCACGCCACTGTGGACCGTGGCGGTGCGCACGCTGTGCGAGTTCACCGCGCGCCACGGCGATCTGGACCGGCGCTTCGCGCCCACACCCAGCGGCGAGGAGGGCGTGCGCGGCCATGCCACCGTGGTGGCCCGGCGCAGCGCGTCGTACCGGAGCGAAGTCGCGCTGCAGGGCCGGCACGGGGCCCTGCAGGTGCGGGGCCGGGCCGACGGCTGGGACGAGGCGCTGGGCCGGCTCGAGGAGATCAAGACCTTTCGCGGTCGGCTGGACACGCAGCCCGCCAACCAGCGCGCCGTGCACTGGGCCCAGCTCAAGGTCTACGGCGCGCTGATGTGCGCGCAGCGCGGGCTGGCTGCGGTGGAGCTGGCGCTGGTGTACTTCGACATCGACCGGGGCGAAGAAACCGTGTTCGTCGAGCGGCACCCGGCCGATGTGCTGCAGACTTTTTTCGAGGCCCAGTGCGAGGCCTTTCTGGCCTGGGCCGTTCAGGAGGCCGCGCACCGCGCCCGGCGCGATGCCTGGCTCCCCGGCTGCGCGTTTCCGATGGCGGGCTTTCGCCCTGGGCAGCGGGAGCTGGCCGAGGCCGTCTGGCACACCGTGCGCCAGCGCCGGGTGCTGCTGGCCCAGGCACCCACCGGCATCGGCAAGACGCTGGCCGTGCTGTACCCCTTGCTCAAGGCCATGCCCCCGCGCGGTGCGCATCGCGGGCTGGATCAGGTGCTCTACCTGACGGCCAAGACGCCCGGGCGCGCCGTGGCCCTGGATGCGCTGCGGCGCTTGCAGCCGGCCCCCGGCACCGCTGCGGACGGTGCGGCGCCGCTGCGCGTCATCGAACTCGTCGCCCGCGACACCGCGTGCGAGCACCCGGGCCACGCCTGCCACGGCGCCGACTGTCCGCTCGCCCACGGCTTCTGGGACCGCCTGCCCGCAGCCCGAGCCGCCGCGGTGGCGGGCCACTCGGGCGTGCTCGACCGCAACGCCCTGCGCGCCGTGGCGCTGGCGCACACCGTCTGCCCCTACCACCTCGCGCAGGACCTGGCGCGCTGGGCGGACGTGCTCGTGGGCGACTACAACCACTGGTTCGACAGCGGCGCCGCGCAGCACGCCCGGGTGGTGGAGGACGAGCTGCGCGTGGCCGTGGCCGTGGACGAGGCGCACAACCTCGTCGAGCGGGCGCGCGCCATGTACAGCGCCAGCCTTCCTGACGCCGAGCTGCGCGCGGTGCGGCGTGCGCTGCCGGCAGCCTGGGCCGCGCCACTGCGCCGGCTGGAGCGCCGGCTGCAACGGCTAGCCCCCGACCCGCCAGCCGGCTATGAGGCCTTCGATGCCGTGCCCGAGGGCTTGACCGACGTGGTGCGCGAGGCCGCGGCCGCGCTCACCCTGGCGCAGCTGGAATCGGCGCCGGCCTCACCCGCGTCCGCGCCGGCGGGCAAGGCCCAGGCGCTGATGTTTGCCGAAGAAGCCGATCCGGCGCGCCCGAGCCCCGGCGAGGCCGCCGAGCGCCTGCGCACGCTGGGCTTCGAGCTGGGCCACTTCCTGCGTCTGGCCGAGCGCTTCGGCCCGCATGCGATGTTCGACGTGCAGCGCGAGGCGGCAGCCACCCCGGGCGCGCCCGCGCGCGTGTGGCATACGCTGCGCAACCTCGTGCCCGCGCCGCATCTGGCCTCGCGCTGGTCGGCTGCGGAGGCGACGGTGCTGTTCTCCGCCACCCTGGGCCCGGTGCAGTGGCAGGCCGACCTGCTCGGTGTGCCGGCCGAGCGCCGCGTCGACATCGACCTGCCGTCGCCGTTTGCCGCGGCGCAGTTGCGGGTGCAGGTGGCACGGCACCTCTCGACGCGCTGGCGGCATCGGCAGGCCTCGCTGCCCGGGCTGGTGGCGGTGATGGCGGCGCAGTACCACGCCGCGCCCGGCAATTACCTCGCGTTCTTCAGCAGCCACGACTACCTGCAGCAGGCCCAGGCGGCGTTCTGCGACGCCCACCCCCACGTGCCGGTGTGGGCGCAGTCGCGCGCCATGGGCGAGCGCGAGCGGCAGGACTTTCTCGCGCGGTTCGTCGAAGGCGGGCAAGGCATCGGCTTTGCCGTGCTCGGCGGGGCCTTCGGTGAAGGGGTGGACCTCGCGGGCACGCGGCTGGTCGGGGCGTTCATTGCCACGCTGGGGTTGCCGCAGATCAGCCCGGTGCTCGAGGCCATGCGCGTGCGGCTCGACGCGCAGTTCGCCGGCTGCGGCGACGACTATGTGTACCTCTACCCCGGGCTGCAGAAAGTGGTGCAGGCGGCGGGCCGGGTGATCCGCTCCGAGCAGGACCGCGGCGTCGTGCTCCTGCTCGACGACCGCTTCGCGCTGCCCAGGGTGCGCGCCCTGCTGCCCGCCTGGTGGCCGGCCGCGACGCCTTGTCCGGTGCCGCGCGTCGTGCGCGAGCAGCCCGAGGGGGTCACGCCCAGATGACGCGGCTGGGCGCTTCGTACCACTGCTCGATGCGTTCCTGCACCGCCTGCTCGATGCGGTTGCGGCGGATCTTCATCGTCGGCGTGAGGCAGCCGTTCTCGATGGACCAGGGCTCGCGCGCGACCACCAGCATGCGCAGTTGCTCGTAGTCGGCGAGCTGGGTGTTGACCTCGCGCAGCAGCGCGTCCATCGCCTGCTCGACCTCCTGGCGCACCTGCGCGTCCCCCATGCGCGGGCGCAGCGACTCGGCCAGCACCACCATGGCGAAGGCAGCGGGCTGGCCCACGCCCGAGACCATGGAGAGTTCGATCATCGGGTGCGCGTTGAGCAGGTTCTCGATCGGCGCGGGCGCCACGTACTTGCCCTTGGCCGTCTTGAAGAGTTCCTTGACCCGGCCGGTGATCTTGAGCAGCCCGTTGGGCAGGCGTTCGCCGCGGTCGCCGGTGCGGAAGAACCCGTCTTCGGTGAACGCTTCGGCGGTGAGTTCGGGCGCCCGGTAGTAGCCCACCATCTGGCCCGGCGACTTGATGAGGATTTCGCCTTCCTCGCTGAGGCGCACCTGCACGCCGCGCATGGGCACGCCCACGTAACCCGGCGCGTTGGCCTCGGGCGTGGAGTTGTGGGAGTAGGCGAAGTCCTCGGTCATCGCGTAGCCCTCGATGAGGTTGAGGCCCAGCCGGCGGTACCAGGCGATGAGGTCGGCCGGAATCGGCGCCGAGCCACTGCCCGCGAGCAGGGCATGGTCCAGCCCCAGACCCTTGAGCACCTTGCGGCCCACCAGCTTGCCCAGGATGGGAATGGACAGCAGCCGGTCGAGCTTCTTCGGCGGCATCTTGCTGAACACACCCTGCTGGAACTTGAGCCACAGCCGCGGCACCGAGATGAAGGTGGTGGGCCGCGCGCGCTGCAGGTCCTGCAGGAAGGTGTCGAGCGATTCGGCGAAGAACACATGGGTCTTGCCGTCGACCAGCGAGGCCGACTCCACCCAGGCGCGCTCGAACACGTGCGCCAGCGGCAGGTAGGACAGGATGCGGTTTTCCTCGACGTCGCCGATGCGCGAGTGGATGTCGCGGTTGATCTCCTCGGCCACACGGGTGATGGGCCCGAAGGCATGCATCACGCCCTTGGGCCGGCCGGTGGAGCCCGAGGTGTAGATGATCATCGCCAGGTCATCGGCCGCGCGCTGCACGCGCCCGGGCAGCGGTTCGCTGCGCTCGATGAGGTCGTCCCAGCGCGGGCAGTCGGCGTTCCGGGGTGCCAGCGGCAGTGCGATGCAGGGCAGGCCGGCGGGTACGCCGGGGCGCTGGGCGTCCCAGGTGTCGAGCTTGCCCACAAACAGCAGGCTCGCGCCGCTGTGCTCGAGCACGTAGCCGATGGTGTCGGCGGTTTCGGTCGGGAAGATGGCGACCGTGGTGCCGCCGGCCATCCAGATGGCGAGTTCGGCGATGAAGAAGTGCGCGCAGTTCTTCGACAGGATGGCGATGCGCGCGCCCGGCTCGAGCCCGAGGCCTTGCAGGTGCGCCGCCATGCGGCGCGCTTCGTCGAGGGTCTGCGCCCAGGTGTAGTCGCGGACGGCACCGCCGCCGAGCGGCTGCGTGAGGAACACCCGGCTGGGCTGCTGGGCTTCGTGGTCGAAAACGTAATCGAGGATGAGTTTTTGAGTCATGGTCGGCTCCGGAGTGCGGCGGTGCCGCCGGTGGCCTGCGCTCCAGGCACCGGACGGCACGGGTCGCCGTGCGCCAGGCGGCGCAAGGCGCAATGTGGCCGCATTCGCTGCGGCCGGCACTTCGGGCTAACCCTCTTGCGGCGGCGGGCGGCATGCGCCCGCCGCGGATCAGGGCGTCTGGGTGAGGCGTTTCAAGAGCGGCGCTGGGCCAGCCAGCCCTGCAGCCAGGCGCCCGCGGCAATGCCGGCGAGGGCGATCAGCATCGCGCTACTCCCCACGCCGAGCCCGGCAATGGCCGGGCCGGGGCACACCCCGCACAGGCCCCAGCCGACGCCGAAGATGGCCGCGCCGAGCACGGTGTCGCGGTCGAGCACCGCCGGGCGCACGGCGAAGTGGTCGCCCCAGAGCGGGCGCTTCATCAGCCGCGGGGCGAGTTGGTAGGCCAGCACGGTGACGCCGACCGCGCCGCCCATGACCAGCAGCAGGCCGAAATCCTGGAAGTGCAGAAAGCTCAGCACCACCTCGGGCGAGACCATGGTGGAGAGCGCCAGACCAAAGCCGAACAGAGCGCCGGCGATCAGCGTGGCAACGAAGCGGGCAGGGGTGAGCATCAGCGGCCTCCGAAGGCGAGCACGAGGTTGGCGGTGAGGAAGGCGGTGGCCATGAAGGTGAGCACCGCCGCGAGCGAGGGCAGTTGCAGCGAGGACAGGCCGCAGATGCCATGCCCCGAGGTGCAGCCGTTGCCCAGGCGCGAGCCAAAGCCCACCAGCACGCCGCCCAGGCCCAGTTGCCAGGCCGGAACCTGGGTGTGCAGCGCATGGCCGGGGCCGAGCCACAGCCACCAGAGCGCCGCACCCAGCACCAGGCCCAGCGCGAACACCAGCCGCCAGCCGCGTGTCTGCACGAAGCGCGGCTGCTGGAAGAAGGGCTGCCTGGTCACCCATGACCAGGTGGAGGTGAACACCGTGCTCATGCCGCCCACCCAGCCGGTGAGCAGAAACAGCAGGCTCACGCCTGCGCCGATCAGAAGACCGCCGGCCAGGTAATGCTGCCAGCCGTGGGGGAACATGCTTTCCATGGGAGTGAAACGGGAGAAGAACGAGTGAGGACGAGCGAGAGGATCCGCCGAGGTGCGCGGGGCGTCGGCCCATGGGCTGGCCGTCGGCGCAAGCCGCCATTGTCGCCTGTGCGAGGGCGGCTCGGCGGGGTTCGGTGCGGCCAACGCCCGGGCCAGGCGCGGCGCGGGGCTGCGTGCTACATTGCTCGCCTCGGGTTTCGCCCGTCGTGCCTCGACGCTTTCTCGATGCTCCGTTCCATTCTCGCCATCAGCCTGGGCGCTTCGGCCGGCGCCGTGTTGCGCTGGCTGCTGGGCACCAGCCTCAACGCCTTGTTCCCCACCATTCCACCCGGCACCTGGGTGGCCAACATGGTCGGCGGCTACCTGATCGGTGTGGCGATTGCGTTTTTCTCGCTCAACCCGGGGCTGGAACCCGAGTGGCGGCTGATGATCATCACCGGCTTTCTCGGGGGGCTCACCACCTTCTCCACCTTCTCCGCCGAGGTGACCAGCTTGTTGCAACAGGGGCGCTTCGCCTGGGCGGCGGCGGCCATCGGCGTGCATGTGGGCGGCTCGCTGCTGATGACGCTGGCGGGCATGGCCACGGTGTCGCTGCTGCGGCCGAACTGAGCGCTTGTGCCCGGAGGTACGCCATGCAAGGATTCCAACTGACCTTCTTCACCCAGCAGGACCGGCGCCACGGCAGCACGCCCTTGGGCGAGTGGCTGGTCGAGCTCGCGCGGGAGATCGGCGCCAAGGGTGCCACGCTCACCGTCGGCGCCGAGGGCTTCGGCCGCGACCGCAAGCTGCGCTCGGCGCATTTCTTCGAACTGGCCGACCAGCCGGTGGAAGTCACCATGGCCTTGTCGGCCGACGAGGTGCAGCGCCTGTTCGCGCGGCTGCGCGAGGAGCGCGTGAGCGTCTTCTACGTCAAGACACCGATCGAATTCGGCATGACCGACGACCCGCAGCCATGAGGCCGCTGGCGTCGGCCGAGGTGGCGGACGCAGCGGTGCGCTACATCGCGGGGCGGCAGTGCCGTGATGGCGGGTTCTGCTTTTATCGCACGGCGGAGCTCGAGGAACCCAACCTCGCCGATACCTGGTTCGCCCTCAGCGGCCTGCGCTGGCTCGGTGCGCCGGTGCCGCGCGCGGATGCGGTGGTGCGGTGGCTCGAGGGGTTCGACGCGCAGGCCCTGCACGACGAGGTGCTGCACCACTGGGTGCGGTCGCTGCAGGGGTTGCAGTCCGGCTGGCGGCCCGATGCCGGCACCCTGGCGCGCATCGCCGGGCTGGCGCTGCCGGCGCCCGAGGACGGGCCGGGGCTGAGCCGCACGCTTGGCGTGCTGCTGGGGCGCGTCAGCCTGCAGGCGGCGTTTGGCCTGACGCGGCCGCAACCGGCGCTGGTCCAGGCGCTGCTCGACCACCGCCGCGAGGGCGCCTGGGGCGAGCCGGTGGCCAACCTGCAGGACACCGCGGCCGCCCTGCGCGTGCTCGCGCTGCTCGGAGTGCGCGAGGTGCATGCGCAGACGCGGCAGTTCGTGGACGCGCGGCAGTCGTCCGCGCTCGGGTTCGACAACACCGCCACCGCGCGCTACAGCCGCGTGGACATTCTGTGCGCCGGGGTGGATGCCTGTGCGCTGCTGGAGGTGCCGCTGCAGCATGCGCACAAAGTGCGGGAGATCACGCTGGGCGCGCAGCGCGGCGATGGCGCGTTCGCCGACGTGCCGGGCGCGCTGCCGGATCTGCAGTCGCACCAGAGCGCGCTGCGGCTGCTGGCCGCCCTCGCGCAGGCGGATGCGCGGGGCGTGCCCGCGTGGCTGGCGCCATGAGCCTGGCGCTCTCGGTGCTGCTGGGGGGCGTGTTCGGCGCGCTGGCCGCGCTCACGGCCTGGGTGATCGTGGCCGAGGCAGGGCGGCGGCAGCGCTTCGATGCGGCGCGCAGGCGGCGCGAAAGCGCGTGGGCCGCTGCCTTTGCCTTTGCGGTGTTCTTCGCCGGCGCGCTGGTACTGGGTGCCGCGCTGCGGGGCGTGCTGCGGGGCTGAGACCCGGACGGCTGGCTTGCGGGTGACGGCGCAGGCGCCGCGGGTTCGTTCACAGCTTTTCAGCGCTTGAAGGCCAGCACCAGCACGCCCGCCGCCACCAGGCCGATGCCCAGCCACTCGCGCGCGGCCGGGCGCTCGCCGAGGAAGACGAAGGCGAACACCGCCACCAGCACCAGGCTGAACTTGTCCACCGGCGCCACCTTCGAGGCCTCGCCCAGTTGCAGCGCGCGGAAGTAGCACACCCAGGACGCGCCCGTGGCCAGCGCCGAGAGCGCCAGGAACACCCAGGTGCGTCGCGGCAGCTCGAACGGGTTGGTCCACTTGCCGGCGTACAGCACGAAGGCAGCGAGCACCACCAGGATGATGGCGGTGCGCACCAGGGTGGCCAGATCGGAGTCCACGCCCTGAATGCCGATCTTGGCGAAGATGGCCGTCAGCGCGGCGAAAACGGCAGAACCCAGGGCCCAGGGCAGCCAGGCAGCGGTGTTGCTCATGGTTTTTGAAAGTTTTGGGCCGGATGCCAGCGCCAACCGGTCAGATGTTGCTATTGAAAAATGAGTTCATGTTTGCCGGCGCACGCCCCTGCCGCGCGTGCGGGCACGGGACGCGCGACCGCACGGATGCGCCAACGCGCATTGAACCGCAAATCGGCGCATCGTGCCGCGGCGCCGCGATCGATCAGTCCTCCGGAGGGTCAAGCCTGAGCGCACGGCGGCGCAGGAACAGGCTGACGAGGGCTGCAGCGGCGGCCGAGCTGGCCAGCCACGGCGAGCCTGCCAGCAGTTGCGCGAGGCTGTTCAGGCCGTCGAGGCCGGCCATCTGCACACGGTCCACCAGGGCGGCGAGATCGCTCATCTGCAGGTTCTGCACGTCTTCGATGCGCACCTGAAAGGCCTCGCCCGCGCCGCGCAGCCGCATCTTTGCGAACAGCCCGCCGGCCACCGTGACCAGCGAGAGCACGCCCACCGAGCCGAGCAGGCGCTCGAGCATGTGGGTGCGCAGTTGCAGGGGCGCGCTCTCGAAGCTCTGCAGCACCAGCGTGGTGAGCACGCGGCGCCGCTCGGGCTCGGGTGCGGCGGCCAGCGCCTGCGCCGACAGGGGCAGCGGCAGCGCTTGCGGCGCCGCCTCGACCGCTGCGGGCGCCGATGCCCCGGCTGCGTTCGCGTCGGTCGTGATGGCCGGCGCGGGCGGGGCGACACGGGCGTCGCCAGGGGTGGGGGTCGGCAAGCGGGTCATCAGCGTCTCCAGCCGATCATGGGGACGGATGCCGCCGCTCAGCCGAAGTGGTAGAGCAGGCCGAAGTTGACCGTGCTCAGGCCCGTGTGCCCGGTGGCGCTGGCATTGCCCACCCGGCTGTAATGCACGAGTTCGGCGGTGGCGTCGAGCTTCGGGTTGATTGCGTAGCTCAGGCCTGCGCCCACGGCCAGCGCGGTGTTGGAACTGCTGCGCGAGAGGGCGGTGGCGCCGCCGGTGGTCGAGCCCAGGTCCAGCGCGGTGCGCCAGCGCTCCACACCCAGGCGGCCGGTGAGCGAGAGCTTGTCGTTGAACGGCATGCTGCCCAACACGTGCAGGCCCAGGCCGTGCGCCTTCCAGGTGCCGGCGGCGGTGTCGCCGGGCAGCGCGGTTTGCAGCCGGATGCGGTCGAGGTGGTCGTAGGTGGCTTCGACGGCGAGCTCCGGGCTGAGCCGGTAGCCCAGCCGCAGGCCCGCGCCCGCGTCGCCGCCGTGGGTGGACGTGGCGGTGCTGCCCAGACCTTGTGCGGCCAGTGCGCCGTCGACGTGGCTGCCCAGGCTGGGCGTGCTGGCGAAGTTGATGCCGCCGCCGGCGTACCAGCCGGTGCTGACCGGATCGGCCAGGGCGTTTCCGGCGGCGAGCAAGCCGCCGAAGGTGGCGAGGGCGGCGGTGGCGAGGAGCTTTTTCTGCGCTTTCATGGGTGTGAACATTCCTGCGAAAGGTGCCGGTCGGCCCGGCGATGGCGGCCCGACTGCATAGGTGACAGGCCACACTGCGCGCCGCGAGGGCTTTGACCGGCGGTGCCGGCGCCGCCGCGGCGCGTGGGTTCATTACGCGGCGCCTCGGTGTCGCGCGCGTAGGGCTTGGGTGAAGCGGACGTAAACGCCGTAAGGTGGCGTGTTGGGCGGGGCGACCCGGCCTGGTGTGCCGGCGGCGGCCGACGCGGGGGCGATGAATGGCGGCGCTCGGAGCAGCCTTGCGGCATGAACCCACGCAGCGGCTGCGCAAGCCTGGTTTCACGGGTGTGTCACGGTACCGTGCTATCCCCGTGGCATGTCTGAACCTCGCAACCGCCACCCCGTCGTTGACGGGCCGACCCCGGCCCACGATCTCGCATGGGCTGCATCCGACACGGCGGCCCCGCCGTCGCCAAGTGACTCACTGACCGACCAGCTCCAGGCGCTGCGCGAGGTTCTGCTCGCGCGAGAACGGCATTCGGCCGCGCAGGTGCAGGCGGTGCTGGCTTCGCACCGTGCCAGCGCGCGCAACCTGCTGCACTTTCTGGCGCTGCGCAGCGTCGATCTGCGCGGGCTGCAGGCGCAGTTGTCGGCGCTGGGGCTTTCCTCGCTCGGGCGGGCCGAGCCGCGGGTGCTGGCCAGCCTGGAGCGGGTGCAGACGGTCGTCGCGTGTGTGCAGGGCGAGCGCACCGGCCGGCGCCGCGCGGTCGATGTGGTGGATCGGGCGGTGAATCGGGCGGTGGATCAGGCGGTGGATGAGGCCGCGGATGCCGCCAGCGAGCAGGCGCTCGAGGCCAACACCCTCGCGCTGCTGGGGCCGCAGTCGCCGGGCCGGCCCACGCGCATCATGGTCACGCTGCCGGCGCAGGCCGCCACCGATGCCGACCTGGTGCGCGCGCTGGTGGCCGCGGGCATGGAGGTGGCGCGCATCAACTGCGCGCATGACGATGCGAAGGTCTGGCGCGCCATGGCCAGGCAGGTGCGGCGCGCGGCGCGTGCGGCGGGGCGCGAGGTGCGCATCCTGATGGATCTGGCGGGGCCGAAGATCCGCACCGGCGCGCTTGCGCCCGAGCCCGCGGTGCTCAAGCTGCGGCCCCAGCGCGATGCGCTGGGCCGGGTGGCCCAGGGCGCGCGGCTGGGCCTGCGCAGGGCTGACAGCGAGGTGCCCGTGCCCGGCGCGGACGTGCACGTGGGCGTGCTCGATGCCTGGCTGGCGCGGCTCGAGCCGGGCATGGTGCTGGAGTTCGATGATGCGCGCGGCAAGCGCCGGCGGCTGCGGGTGCGCGCGGTGGGACCGTGGGGCGCGCTGGCCGAGGGCATGCACACGGCCTACCTCACGCCGCAGACCCTGCTGATGCGCGCGGGTTCGGGGCGTCAGGCGCGGCGGGCCACGCCGCTGTATGGCATCGCCGCGCGGCCGGGCGAACTGCACCTGGCGCGCGGCACGGTGCTGTGGCTGGTGCGCGAGGGGCTCGGCGGCATGGCGCCTGCGGCAGCCTGCGCCCCGGCCGAGACCGGGGACGAGACACCCATCGGCTGGCCGCGCATTGCCTGCACGCTGCCGCAGGTGCTCGACCAGGTGCGCGTGGGCGAGCGGGTGTGGTTCGACGACGGCCGCATCGGCGGCGTGGTTCGCGCGGTCGGCGCGCAGGCGGTGGCGGTGGAGATCACCCAGGCGCGCGAGGGTGGGGAGACATTGCGCGCCGACAAGGGCATCAACCTGCCCGACAGCCGGCTGGACTTGCCCGCGCTGACCGAGAAGGACGTGCAGGACCTGCGCGCCGTCGCCGCGCTGGCGGACCTGGTGGCGCTGTCCTTCGTGCACGAGGCGCGCGACGTGCAGCACCTGTGCGAGCACCTGCGCCGGCTGGGCCGCGAGGACATGGGGCTGGTGCTCAAGATCGAGACGCGGCGCGGCTTCGAAAACCTGCCTGCGCTCATGCTCGAGGCCATGCGCTGGCCGCACGCGGGGCTGATGATTGCCCGCGGCGATCTGGCGGTGGAGTGCGGCTATGAGCGCATGGCCGAGGTGCAGGAGGAAATCCTCTGGGCGGCCGAGGCCGCGCACATGCCCGTCATCTGGGCCACCCAGGTGCTGGAGACCCTGGCGCGCACCGGCGTGCCCTCGCGCGCCGAGGTGTCGGACGCCGCGCTGGGCGCGCGCGCCGAGTGCGTGATGCTCAACAAGGGCCCCTTCGTCGTGGACGCGGTGCGCACCCTCGACGGCATCCTGCGCCGCATGCACGGCCTGCAGTACAAGAAGCGGCCGCTGCTGCGCGCGCTGCGCGCCTGGGGCGGCGCGCTGCCCGATGCGGCGCCGGAGGCAGCGGCGCCCGAACCCGCACCGCCCGCGAAGGGCGCCGCGCGAAAGCGCGCGGCGGTCAGGACGACGTGAGGGCTTCGAGCGCGGCGGGGTCTTTCCCAACGGCTCACAAGAAAAACGCAGGGCCGCCCCAAGTGATTCTGGTTCCCCCCTCGGGGGGCTGGCCGCAGCCCTGGGGGGCTCAGAGCGTGCGGCTGCGCGCCAGCGGAGGGTTGCGTGCGAAGTAGGCGCGGATGCCGCGCATGAGCGCGTCGGCCAGCGCCTCCTGGTAGGCGTCGCTGCGCAGGCGGGCTTCCTCTTCGGGGTTGCTGATGAAGGCGGTTTCCACCAGCACGCTGGGGATGTCGGGTGCCTTGAGCACGGCAAAGCCCGCCTGTTCGACGCCGGCTTTGTGCAGCCGCCCGATCTGCCCGATCTCGCGCAGCACGGCGTCGCCGAGTTTGAGGCTGTCGTTGATCTGCGCGGTGGTGCTCATGTCGAACAGCGCCCGCTTGAGGTGCACGTCCTGCGTGGCGATGTTCACGCCGCCGATCTGGTCGGCCCGGTTCTCCTGGCTCGCCATCCAGCGCGCGGCCGCACTCGAGGCCGCCCCCTGGCTCAGCGCGAACACGCTCGCGCCGCGCGCCTGCGGCGTGTAGAAGGCGTCGGCGTGGATGCTCACGAACAGGTCGGCCTGCACCCGCCGCGCCTTCTGCACGCGCACGTGCAGCGGCACGAAGTAGTCGGCTTCGCGTGTGAGGTAGGCGCGCATGGGGTTGCCCTTGAGCGTGGTGGCGTCGATGCGCTCGCGCAGCCGCTGGGCGATGCGCAGCACCACGTCCTTCTCGCGCGTGCCGCCGGGGCCGATCGCGCCGGGGTCCTCGCCGCCATGCCCGGGGTCGAGCGCGATGATGATCAGCCGCTCGGTGCTGCCCTCGAGCACCGATTTTTGAGTTTTCCCTCCGGACCCCAGCGCCAACCGGTCAGGTTCTGCTCCTGAAACAGGAGCGGGTGGCGGGCTGGGCCGTAGCTCCGGCTCGCGCGCAGGCGGTGCGCTCGGCCGCGCGGGCACGGGTGTGGGGGCGGGCAGGGCGCCGGGGCGGTCGTGCTGGGCGATGAGCGCGCCCAGGGGGTCGGCCGCTGGCGTCGGGTCTGCCGCCGCCGGGGCGCTGCCGGTGCCCGTGGTGCGGCTGTGTGCGGCAATCAGCGCCTCCAGCGGGTCGGGCGGCTGGGTGGGGTAGAGGTCGAACACCAGCCGGTGCCGGTAGGCGGCGATGGGCGGCAGGGTGAACACCTGCGGCTGGATGGGCTGCTTCAGGTCCACCACCAGGCGCACCACGCCCGGCGCGTTCTGGCCCACGCGAATGCCGGCGATGTTGGGGTCATCCGGGCGCACCTTGGCCACGAGTTCGCGCAGCTCGGGGCTCAGGTCCAGCCCCTCCACGTCCACCGCCAGCCGGGGCGGCTCGCCGACGAGGAAGGAGCGCGCCTTCAGCGGCGCATCGCTCTCGAGGGTGACGCGCGAATAGTCCGGCGCCGGCCACACACGCACCGCGATGATGGTGGCCCCCCAGGCAATCTCGCGGCGCCCGAGCAGCAGTACCACGCTGCCCGCCTGCAGCAGCGCGCGCCGTGCCCGGTCGGTGCGTGGCGGCTCGCTCACGGCGCGGCCCCGTCGGGCATGGCGGCTGCGTGGCGCGCGGCCTCGGCCAGGGCTTCGCCGCGCGCGCCGTGGGCCTCGAGGTGGACCGTGCGAACACCCTCCGCATCGACGCTGAGGTGCAGCGCCAGGTCGGGCGTGGGCAGCACGCCCTCGGCGCGCTCGGGCCACTCGGCCAGCTTCAGGCCGGGGCTGGCGAACACGTCGCGAAAGCCCGCGTCTTCCCACTCGCGCGGGTCCTCGAAGCGGTAGAAATCGAAATGCCAGGCATCGAAGGCCGGGGCATCGGGCACCGGCCGCCGCACCCGGTAGCTTTCCATCACCGCGTAGGTCGGGCTCTTGATGCGGCCTTGCACGCCCAGCGCGCGCAGCAGGTGGCGCACGAAGCTCGTCTTGCCTGCCCCCAGGTCGCCGTGCAGGGCGATGAAGGCCGTCTCCAGCCCGGGGCAGCGCGCCAGCGCGAGCGCGCAGGCGGCGGTGTCGTCCTCGCTGCGCCAGCGCAGCGGCGCGGGGACGGGGCTTCCTACAATGCGGGCGTGGTCCGTGGTACTCAGATCGATCCTCATCGGCTGCTCGCGCAGGTGCGCGAGTGGGCGGCGGAGCTGGGATTGTCCCAAATCGGGGTCAGCGGCATCGATTTGTCGCAGGCCGAGGCGGGTTTGATGCAGTGGCTCGCCGCCGGGTTCCACGGCGACATGCACTACATGGCCGCGCACGGCCTCAAGCGCGCCCGCCCGGCCGAGCTGGTCAGTGGCACGGTCAGCGTGCTCACCGCCCGGCTGGACTACCTACCGCGCGGCACGGCGGCCGGCTGGGCCGCGCGTGAGCTCTCGCGGCTCGACGAGCCGCAGCAGGCCATCGTCTCGGTCTATGCCCGCGGGCGGGACTACCACAAGGTGCTGCGCGCCCGCCTGCAGGCGCTGGCCACGCGCATCGAGGCGGTGGTCGGGCCCTTTGGCCACCGGGTGTTCTGTGATTCGGCGCCGGTGCTCGAGGTGGAGCTGGCCACGCGCAGCGGCCTGGGCTGGCGCGGCAAGCACACGCTGGCGCTGAGCCGCGACGCCGGCTCGATGTTCTTTCTCGGCGAGATCTTTCTCGACTTCGCGCTGCCCGAGACGCCTGCGCGCAGCGCCCACTGCGGCCGCTGCAGCGCCTGCATCGACGTCTGCCCCACCCAGGCCATTCTGGCGCCGGGCCGGCTCGACGCAAGGCGTTGCATCTCTTACCTCACCATCGAGCACGACGGCCCGATTCCACTGCCGCTGCGCCCGCGGCTGGGCAACCGCATCTACGGCTGCGACGACTGCCAGCTCGTCTGCCCGTGGAACAAGTTTGCGCAGCCCTCGGTGCTGGCGGATTTCGACGCGCGTGAGGGCTTTGCCGGCGAGCCCATCGCCGCGCTGCTGGCCTGGGACGAAGCCAGCTTCCTGCGCCGCACCGAAGGCAGCGCCATCCGCCGCATCGGCCATGTGCGCTGGCTGCGCAACCTGGCCGTGGCCGCCGGCAACGCGCTGCATACGCAGCCCCGTGGCGAGGCGGCCCATGCCCTGCGTGCCGCGCTGCAGCCCTGGCGCATGCACCTGAATGCGCTGGTGCGCGAGCATGTCGAATGGGCGCTCGCGCAAGGTGACGCGCAGCGTGCCGCGCCGCCCACCGCGCATGGGGTGGCAGCCGAGCCAAGTCCCCACGCCGGCCACCCCGCAGGCCCGCCGGTATCATGAGGCGATGGCGGATCTGACCTCCCCACAGCCCTTGGGCGTGCGGCTGCGCGAGACCTGGGCCGCGATGCGTCTGGCGGCCTTCGTGCTGGTGCTCGCGCTCACCCCGTCCACCTACCGCGACCCCGCGGTGCGCGCGGCGCTGGCACGCCAGATCGCGCTGGGCACCGGGCCGCTGCTGGCCTGGTTCACGGTGCTGGTGGCGGTTGGCTCGCTGGTGCTGATCCGCATCGTCGTGGTCACGGCGGCGAGCTACGGCCTCAACCGCTATGCGCTCGACATGGTGGTGCGCGTGCTGGTGCTCGAACTCATTCCACTGATTGCCGCGCTGGCCGTGGCCGTGCGCATCACGCTGCCGGCAGGCGTGGTGCTGGCCTCCGCCCAGGGGCTGGCCGACCGCGACGCACTGCGCCGGCACGGGCACGACCCGCTTGCTGCCGAGGGGGTGCCGCATGTGGTGGCCGGTGTGTTCGCCGTGGTGGCGCTGGCGGCCGTCAGCTGCGCCGTGGCGCTGGTGCTGGCCTACCTCGTCGCCCACGGGTTCACGCCCGCCGCGCTGGATGCCTACACGCGCAAAGTGGGTCAGGTGTTCACCCCGGCGCTGTCGCTGGTGTTCGTGCTCAAGACGCTGGCGCTGAGCCTCACCGTGTCGCTGGTGCCGGTGGTGTCGGCCCTGCGCGCGGCGAGCCAGCCCGGCAGCGGCACGCTGGCCGAGGTCGGCAGCCTGGTGCGCATGTTCCTGTTGATCCTGCTGATCGAAATCGGCTCTCTCATGGTCAATTACGCCTGATGTCTGCCCCTGCCCCCGACCCGACCGACACGTCCGCCGCGCCCGACCCGCGGCTGGTGCGCCGCGCCCGCTGGCTTACGCTGGCGGTGTTCGCGCTCATCCTGGCCTCGGCGCTGTACCTGCTGTATGCGCGCGGCGTGTTCGAGCAGACGCAGCGCGTGGTGCTGGTGGCCGACGATTCCGAGGGCATCAGCATCGGCATGGACATGACCTTCGCCGGCTTCCCGCTGGGCCGGGTCAGCCGCGTCGAGCTCGCACCCAGTGGCCGGGTGCGCATTCTGGTGGACGTGGCCCGCAAGGACGCGCACTGGCTGCGCGAAACCAGCGTGTTCACGCTCGAACGCGGGCTGGTCGGCGGTGCCAAGCTGCGCGCCTTCACCGGCGTGGTGGGCGACGCCCCGCTGCCCGACGGCGCCGAGCGCGAACTGCTCATCGGCGACGCGAACGCCCAGATCCCGCGCCTGCTCAGCGACGTGCGCGACCTGCTGGCCAACGTGCGTGCGCTGACCGCGCAGGACGCCTCGCTTGCCCGCACCCTGGCCGACGTGAACGAAATCACCGGCCGGATCAAAGGCCCGCGCGGCGCGCTGGGTGTGCTGTTCGGCAACGAGGCCGACGCGCGCCGGCTGCTCACCACGCTCGACCGCACCAACGCGCTGCTCGCGCGCCTCGACGGGCTGGGCGCCAAGGCGGACGCCCAGGTGTTCGGCGACCGCGGGCTGGTCAACGCCTCGCGGGGGGCGGTGGACGAGGTCTCCGGCCTGCTGGCCGACACCCGCGCCAGCCTGAAGAAGCTCGACGCCGTGCTCGTGCAGGTCGAAGCCGTGGCCGCCAACGCCAAGGAGGGCACGGCCGACCTGGGCGCACTGCGCGCCGAGGTCGAGAGCAACCTGCGCCGCGTCGAGGATCTGGTCAACGAAATCAACCGCAAATGGCCTTTCGCCCGCAACACCGAACTGCGTCTGCCATGAAGCCCGCACCGCGCACCGCCCTCCGGGGCCCGGGTCTTGGCCTTGGGCTGGGGTTGGCCATGGCGGCGCTGCTGGGCGCATGCTCCAGCGCGCCGCCGGTGCCGGATTGGCAGCTTGATGCCCATGCCGCCAGCACCCGCGCCCTTTCGGCCGCGCTCGACGGCAAGGAGCGCGTGGCCGCGCTGGAATTTGCCCGCGCCCGCGAACAGCTCAGTCGTACGGCCGACCCCGCACGGGTGGCGCGGCTGGAATTGCTGCGCTGCGCGGTGGCCACTGCCAGCCTGGCCCAAGGCCAGTGCCCGGGCTTCGAGGCCCTTCGGGCCGACGCCACCGACGCCGACCGGGCCTATGCCGACTGGCTGCTCGGCCGCGTCAGCGCGCAGGCTGTGCCCCTGCTGCCTGCGGCGCAGCAAGGAGCCGCCGCGCTGGTCATCGGTGGTGGCGCCGGGCGAGCGGCTGCGACGGTGGCCGCCATCGAAGACCCCTTGTCCCGGCTGGTGGCCGCCTCGGTGCTGCTGCAGGCGGGGCAGGGGGATGCGGCGCTGATCGACCTGGCCATCGACACCGCCTCCGCCCAGGGCTGGCGCCGGGCGCTGGCCGCCTGGCTGCAGGCGGGCGTTCGCGTGGCCGGCCTGCGTGGGGACGAGGCGCGTGCGGCGCAGTTGCGCCGCCGACTCGACCTGCTGCGACCCGCGCCGGACGGCGGCTGAGTCGCTGCCGGCCGACATCGGTCTGTCATGTCTCGCCTCTATACTGTCAGGGGTATCTGACAGCCGACTGCCACCGTGGCGCAACGTGGCAGTGCGTGTGACAGCCGGGTGAAGCCGTCTTTGCGGCAGGTCAAAGGCGGTTGCTTCAAGCATTGATCCAGCGCAAGCCAAGAGGTCGTTACCGCTTGGCACGGATCTTGATCCTCGTCACGTGGTTCGCGCGCGGACATCCCTTCGCCGCGAGACCGCAGAGGACGAAGAAAAACCATGGAGATGATCGGTCTGTACCCGACCTGGTTCGAACCCGGTGTCGGCAGCGGCTGGATCGTGGGGCTCATCGCCACGGTCCACGTTTTGTTTTCACACACCTCGGTCGGGGCCGCCATTTTCTTTGCGTGGCTGGCCAACTACGCGTACCGGCACGACCAGCCCAAGCTGCTGGAGTTCATCCGCCGCTACGGCCTGTTCCTGCTGGTGTTCAGCTATGTGCTGGGGTCGATTACCGGGCCGGGCATCTGGTACTCCACCACGGTGGCCAGCCCGCGCGGCATCTCCTCGCTGATTCACTCTTTTGTGTGGATGTGGGCCACCGAGTGGGTGTTCTTCGTCATCGAGGTGGTGGGCGTGTACATGCTGGTCTACCTGGTCGGCAAGATCGACGTGAAAACCCACACCCGCGTGGCGCTGATCTTCGGCCTGGCGTCCTACACCACCATGCTCATCATTGTGGGCATCCTGAGCTTCATGATGTGGCCGGGCAAGCCCGAGTGGAGCGAGACGGGCGGCGTGCTCAACGCCTTCTACGGCCCCAACACCTTCGCCCAGCTGGGCATGCGCACGGCCTTCATGTTCAGCATCACCGCCGTGGTGGGCGGCATCGTGGCCGCGCGCTTCGAGGACGCCGAACTCAAGAAGAACATCGCTCGCAAGCTCGCCGTGCTGGGCATCGTCGCCACGCTGATCGGCGCGGGCATGCTGCAGTGGTACCTGGCCACGCTGCCGCCCACCGCGGACGTGATGCTGCAGAACCGCCTGCCGGCCTACTTCCCCACCGCCCTGATGGCCGTGGTGGCCGGTACGCTCGCGTACTTCGTGCTCACCTTCCTGCAGCCGCGGGCGCTGGTGTCGGCGGTGGCCGGCGTGATGACGGTGGTCATCCTGGTGTTTGGCCTGTGGCCCGAGGAGGTGGCGCGCGAGTCCATCCGCAAGCCCTGGGTCGCCGGGCAGTACGTCTACTCCAACCAGGTGGTCGGCGCCGATGTGCCGGGCATGGGGGTGAAATCCGAGATTCCCAAGATCGAGGCGCACGGCTTCCTGCAGACCCATGTGTTCGTGCCGCAGGGCCAGCGCCAGGTGACGGATGCCAACCGGGTGGAGGTGGGCCGCACGCTCGCGCTGGCCACCTGCTCCAACTGCCACTCGCTCTCGGCCACCGGCATGCGGCCGCTGCGCAACTACTTCGCCGGCAACCACACCGAATCCGAGATTGCCGAGTACCTGCAGGCCGCGCTCGCCGGCGGCAACACGCTCTACATGCCGCAGATTCCGCTCAAGGACGACGAGGCCCGCGCGCTCGCCGCCTACATCCTGTCCACCCTGCCCACTGCGGGCGTGAACACCGCGCAGGCCAGCGTTGCTGCGCCCGCCAAGGAGTGAAGCCATGACCCCTGAAATGCTCTACGCGCTGCGCGACCAGGCGGGCGTGCCCTCGCACCCGGTGGTGTTCCTGATCCTGGGTGTGCTCACCTTCGCGCTGCACATCGCCGCGGTGCAGGTCATGCTGGGCGCTGCCGCGCTTACGCTGCGCGGTGCCTTCAGCGCCGACCTGAAGTGGCGCCGCCTGGCCGCGGCCATGATCACCACGGCCAAGATCGCGGTGTCGGTGGCCATCGTCATCGGCGTGGCGCCGCTGCTGTTCGTGCAGGTCATCTACGACCCGTTCTGGTACACCTCCAACGTGCTCTCGGCCTGGTGGGTGATCGGCTTCATCGTGCTGCTGATCGCCGGCTACATCGCGATGTACGGGTTCTACTGGAAGAACCACGACATCGTGGCCGACGGTGGCAAGGGCGGCGTGTGGATGGTGCTCTCCATCGCCCTGCTGCTGGCGGTGGGCTGGATCGTGCACAGCCTGACCTACCAGATGCTGTTCCCCGAGCAGTGGATGGGCTGGTATGCCCCCAACGGCCAGATCGACCCCAGCGGCCGCAGCCTGCACCTGTCGCACCTGCCGCGCTTCCTGTTCTTCATCGCGCTGTCGGCGCCGGTGACCGGGGCCTGGCTGTTCGCCTACCGCCGCTACCTGCAAGGCGGCAAGGAGGCCGACGGCGCTTACCTGGCGTTCCTGCGCGGCCTGGCGCAGCAGCTCATGCTGGTGGGCGGCGTGGTGGCGGTGCTTATCGGCGCGGTCTGGATGCTCACGCTGCCCGAGAAGATGGCCTGGTTCGCCGGCTCCATCTGGATGTGGGTGGCGCTGGCGGCGCTGCTGGCCGTGGTGGCGCTGCCGCTGGTGCTGCGTGACCAGCTGGACGCGGGCTTCTGGGGCTACGGCATCTTCGGTGCCGGTGCCGTGGGGCTGATCGTGGTGGGCTCTTCGCGTGAGGTGCTGCGCTTCGTCACGCTGCTGGGCAGCCACGGCTACAACGCGCTGGACTACCGCATCACCATGGACTGGTACAGCACGCTGCTGTTCTTCATCACCTTCGGCGTGGTCGGCGGCATGACGCTGGCGTATCTGCTGACCGTGGCCTGGAAGGCCGGCCAGCACAAGGGCGATGGCCCCTACGTGCCCAGCACGGGCATCACCCGCATCGGGCAGTGGTCCGTCAGCCTGCTGGTGATCTGGACGCTGCTGTATTTCGGCGTGGGCTTCTGGGTCTGGGCCCGTTGAAGACCGATCAGGAGTGAAACCCACCATGATGTCCCGTTCTTCTCTTCCCCCGGCCCGCCTGCCGCTGCGAAACGTCGTGGCCTGGTCGCTGGCCGTTTCTCTGGGAGCCACGCTGGCGGCGTCGCTCACGGTCAAAGCCCTCGCGCAGACCGCGCCGAGCCCGGCCCCCGCTGCCGCTCCGGCTGCTGCACCGACGCCGCCGGCGCCGAGCCCGGCCGCCAACCCGAACCCCGTGCCCGCGGCCACCATGGCGCACAGCTGTGCGGCCTGCCACGGTACCAACGGCCAGCTCGGCGACGAGTATTTCAAACCGCTCGCGGGCATGCCGGTGCAGCAGTTCGTGCGCACGATGGTCGATTTCCGCGAGGGCAAACGCGGCTCGACCCTTATGGGCCATGTGGCCAAGGGCTTCACCGATGCCGACTTCAAGGCCATGGGTGAGTTCTTCGCCGCACAGAAGCCGTCGAACCCGGCCACCGCCGGCCAAGGAGCGAAATGATGCAGAACATGAATGTCGCCACGCGCCGCGCGTGGCTGGGGCAGGCTTTGGGTGTGCTCTCCGTGCTGGCGGCGCCGAGCCTGGCGTTCGCGCAGAACCGCGCCCGCATCGTCATCGTCGGCGGCGGCGTGGGCGGCGCCACCGCGGCCAAGTACCTCAAGCTGTTCAACCCGGAACTCAGCGTCACCGTCATCGAGAAGAACCCGGTCTATGTGCGGCCCTACGGCTCGTCCGAGGTGCTCAACGGCCATGTCTCGATGGAAGACCTGAACGTCAGCTACGACGCGCTCCGGAGCCGCTACGGCATCGAGTTCGTCTTTGACGCCGTCACCGGCATCGACCCCTCGGCGCACGTCGTCACCACGGCAGGCAAGCAGAAGATCGGCTACGACCGGCTCATCGTCTCGCCCGGCATCGAGCTGATGTACGACGCCTACGCCGGCTACAGCGAGGCCGTGGCCCGCACGGCCGTGCCCTCGGGCTGGATTCCCGGCGAGCAGACGGCGCTGCTGGCCAGGCAACTGCAAGGCATGCGCGAGGGCGGCACCTTCGTGCTGGCCGCGCCGCCCAACCCCTACCGCTGCCCGCCCGGGCCGTACGAGCGCGCCGCGCTCATGACCGAGTGGTTCCAGAAGCACAACCCCACGGCCAAGGTCATCATCGTCGACCCGAAGGACAGCTTCGTGACCGACGAGACCATGATGCTCGGCTGGAACCGGCTCTACAACTTCAACCTGCCGCCGGACTATGTGAAGAAGATGCAGGCCGAAGTCGAGATAAAGCAGCACGCCAAGCCCGGCATGCTGAGCTGGGTGCGCGGCAAGGATGGCGGGCGCACGCTCAAGATCGACGCCAAGAAGATGACCATCGAAACCGAGGCCGAAGTCATCAAGGCCGACGTGATCAACGTCATCCCGCCCATGCGCGCCGGCCAGGTGGCCCGGGCGCTGGGCCTGACCGACAGCACAGGTTTCTGCCCGGTCAACCGGCGCAACTTCGCGTCCACGCTGCTGCCCGACGTGCACGTGATCGGCGACGCCAGCATCGCCGACGCCATGCCCAAGAGCGGCTTCTCGGCCAACACCCAGGCCAAGGTGGTGGCGCGTGCCATCGTCGAGGAACTTGCCGGCCGCCAGGCGCCCGAGCCGCTGTGGGAGAACACCTGTTACGCGCTGGCCGGGAAGGACTACGGCCTGTTCGTCGCTGACGTGTTCAAGATCCTCCCCGACGGCAAGATCGGCCGCATCAACGGCAAGAGCCGCTACCTCTCGCTCAAGGCCACGCCGGCGCAGATCAAGCTCGGCGCGCGCTACCAGCAAGCCTGGCTGCGCACCTTCACCTCGGACTGCTTCGCGTGAAAGGCCGCACCCCATGAACACCTCCGTTTCCCTGGCCCGTGTCGCCGGCCTCTCGCTCGCGCTGGCCGTCGCCCTGAACGCACCGGCCCATGCCAACGAAGCCGCGGCCGCACCCGCCGCCAAGGCCTGGACGCCGGCCTCCCTGCGCCAGGCCCTTGCCGCCTTGCCCAAGGGCGATGCCGAGCGCGGCCGCGTGGTCAACCAGCAGCTGTTCTGCGCCTCCTGTCACGGCGACACCGGCGTCGCCCCCACCCAGAACTGGCCGCACCTGGCCGGACAGAAGAGCGTCTACACGGCGAAGATGCTGCTCGACTACCAGAGCCGCCTGCGCAGCGAGAACAAAGGCGCCGCCCTCATGCATGACTTGGCGGTGATGATGACGCCGCAGCAGATTGCCGACGTCGCTGCCTACTACGCCGCGCAGACGCCCCCGCGCGACGACGGCACGCCGCGTCCCGGCGCCAAGGGCGGTGGCTTGAGCGCCGAGCAACTGGTGACCAAGGGTGACCCGACGCGCCTGATCACGCCCTGTGCGAGCTGTCACGGCGTGAAGGCCGCGGGCGGCAAGCTCGAGGCTTCTTCGCTCGCGGGGCAGAACCCCTTGTACTTCACGCGCACCATGCTCGACTTCCAGAGCGGCGTGCGTGCCAACGACGCCGCCAAGGGCATGAGCACCTTTGCCAGGAAGCTCACCCGTGGCGAGATCGAAGCGCTCGCCACCTACTACGCCGACCTGCCGCAGAAAGCGAAGTGAGGCCGGGCGGCGTCGGCCGGGGCCGGCGTCGCGCTTCCTACAGCCGCCGCGCGAGTTCCAGCGCGAGCGGCAGGCTCAGCAGCCCGAGCAGGGTGGACAGCGTGACCAGCGCGGCCACATAGCCGCCGGGGTAGCCCATGCGGGCTGCCAGCACATAGGCGCTGGAAGCCGTGGGCAAGGCCGAGAAGATCAGCAACACCGTGGCCTGCACCGGCGGCAGCGCCATGGCCCAGGCGATGGCGAACGCCGCCAGCGGCAGCAGCAGGTGCCGCACGGCGAGCACGCCCACCGCCAGGGCCCTTTGCTGCGCCAGCGAGCCCAGTTGCATGCCGGCGCCCGCGCTCATGAGGCCGAGCGCCAGCGCCGCCGCGCCGATGCGCGAGGCGGTCGGCTCGATCCACGTCGGCAGGTGCCAGCCCGAGAGGCTGGCCACCAGGCCCGACGCGGTGGCGACGATCAGCGGGTTGCGCACGAGTTCGCGCAGCAGCCCATGGCCGCCGTGCCGCGCCATCGGCCACACGGCGGCCACGTTGAACAAGGGCACGCACACACCGATCAGCACCGACACCCACTGCAGCCCCTGCGGCCCGGCCAGCCGCTCGGCCAGGGCCAGCCCGATGAAGGAGTTGAAGCGAAAGGCCACCTGGGCCGCAGCCGCATGGCTGCGCACCTCGAGGTGGCGTCCCAGGCCCGGCAGGTGGGGCAGCCCCCAGGCCATGCCGATGCCGACCACGCCCAGCGCCAGGCCCGCGGCAATCAGCTGCGAGGCCGCCGACACATCGAGCGAGAACCGGGTGATCGACTGAAACAGCAGCACCGGGAACAGCAGGAAGTACACCAACTGCTCCACCGCCACCCACACCGGCCGGCCCAGGGCGGTGTAACGGCAGACCAGGAAGCCCAGCAGAATCAGCGTGAAGTCGGGCAGCAGCAGGGAGAACATCGCCATTCATGCGAGCATAGCGGCACCCCGTCGCCGCCTCTGTCACGCGCATGCCCGCCGCCACCCGTTCTGCCACGCCGCCCACCACGGCCACCACCGCCCCCGATGCCGGCATCGATGCGTTTCTTGACGCGTTGTGGCTCGAGGACGGGCTCAGCGCCAACACCCTGGCCGCCTACCGGCGCGACCTGACGCAGCTCGCGCGCTGGCTGCACGGCCAGGGCGTGGCGCTGGATGCAGCCACCGATGCCTGGCTGCAGCGCTACATGGCCGAGCGCCATGCCAGCAGCCGCGCCACCTCGGCCAACCGGCGGCTCACGGTGTTCAAGCGCTACTACCGCTGGGCGCTGCGCGAGCGGCGCATCGCGACCGACCCCACGCTCAGGCTGCTGGCGGCCAAGATGCCGCTTCGCGTGCCGCGCACGCTCAGCGAGGCGCAGGTCGAGGCGCTGCTTGCCGCGCCCGACACCGACACGCCGCTGGGCCTGCGCGACCGCGCCATGCTCGAGCTGCTCTACGCCAGCGGCCTGCGGGTGAGCGAGCTGGTGAGCCTCAAGCTGCACCACCTGGGGCTGCGCGAAGGCGTGCTGCGGGTGCTCGGCAAGGGCTCGAAGGAGCGGCTGGTGCCGTTTGGCGAGGTGGCGCAGGCGTGGCTGGAACGCTACCTGGGCGAGGTGCGGCCGGCCTTGCTGGGCGCGCGCCCGAGCGACGACGTGTTCGTCACCACCAGCGGCGCCAGGCCCGGCACGGCGATGACGCGGGTGATGTTCTGGCAGCTGGTGAAGCGCTATGCCCTGGAGGCAGGCATTCGCGCGCCGCTGTCGCCGCACACCTTGCGCCATGCGTTTGCCACGCACCTGCTCAACCACGGGGCCGATCTGCGCGCGGTGCAACTGCTGCTGGGCCACGCGGACATCTCCACCACCACCATCTACACCCACATTGCGCGCGAGCGGCTCAAGACGCTGCATGCACAGCACCACCCGCGGGGCTGAGAGGGTGCGGGCGAATCCGACCTGCGCGGCTCGTTCGCTGCTCCCGCGCGGGCGTCAGGGCGCGGCGTGCAGCGCCTGCAATTCGTCTTCGGTGAAGCCGGCTGCGCGGCGGGCCGCTTCGTTGAACGGCGGTTTCAGGCGCGGTGCGCGGTGGCGGCGGGCCAACAGCTTGTAGTGCGCCAGCGGCTCCAGGCCGTCGCGCTCGCACAGCCAGCGGTACCAGCGGTTGCCGATGGCGACATGGCCGACCTCGTCGCGCAGGATGATGTCGAGCAAGCCGCAGGCCGTGAGTGCATCGGGCGTGCCGACCTGGCGCAGCCGCGCCTGGATCAGCGGCGTGGCGTCCAGCCCGCGGGCTTCGAGCGTGCGCGGCACCAGCGCCATGCGCGCCACCGGGTCGTCACGGGTTTTCTCGGCCATTTCCCACAGGCCGTCGTGGGCGTCGAAGTCGCCGTAGTCATGGCCGAGGGACTGCAGATGGCCGCGCAGCAGGCTGAAGTGTGCGGCCTCCTCGGCGGCCACCTGGGCCCAGTCGCGGTAGTAGTCGGTGGGCAGGCCGGGAAAGCGCCAGATCGCGTCGAGCGCGAGGTTGATGGCGTTGAACTCGATGTGGCAGACGGCGTGGATCAGCGCCGCGCGCCCCTCGG
>OFTY01000422.1_pt1 | contig 30996 bp, 43 predicted proteins | sample 1775061 | NCBI WGS metagenome assembly OFTY01 (sample SAMN08195773, study PRJEB24354) | sludge metagenome | isolation source: sludge from phenol fed wastewater aerobic bioreactor B | place: India: Nagpur | collected 2016-09-16 | reverse complement strand
GGCCGCATCGGCTGGTGCGGGTCGGCCATCAGCACGTCCATGCTGGAGTAGGTGGAGCGCCATGCGTGGCTTCGAATCTTTCTCTTCATGGCAATCTCCTGAATTCGATTGCCCACACCCACGGGTTTGTGGTCCACGAATCGGCGCCGTTGATGGATTCCCACAAAGACCTGAAGCTGCTGACCGCGTTGAATGCGAAGCCCGATTTGCTCAGGTAATTCGAGAACTTCCCATCTTCATGCTTGGCTACCCCTTCCGCGCTGGCATCGGCCTCACTGATGTCTTGCAGCCGCTGCACGCGCACGCCGCTGATCTCCAGTGCGATGCGGCTGGCCCGATGTGGCATGAAGATGGCAGGACGCTTCCACCATCCCGGAATTACGCCGACGGCCTCCCGTCTCCCAGGCATGGGAATCAAGCCGTCGCCCTCTGCCGCATACCGGTACTTTCTTCCGCTGGTCGCCGTGAGATCGACGAAGTGCCATTCATCGCGCCCCTTCTTTTGGCTGTACCTGGTCTCCCAGCGTCCCCACGCGTAGAACGTCTCTCGAACCCACAGCCGGTCGCCGACACCTCCGTATTTAGAGGCAAACTGAATGTCTCCGTCTTCGTCGCCGAAGTGCGAACCGTTGTAGACCTGGCCGCGCTCCAGTGGGTCGGGAACTTCTACAACAAACGACAGCGTTGCCGCAGGCTTGCACACCCGCCGCGTCTGCGTCTTCTTCCCTGACAAAATGGCCCGCACCATCGGGGCGCTGAAAAGTATGGGGCGTTCTTTCATGCGGCACCCCCTTGCGCCATCTCCAGCGCCACCGCCATGGGCCGCACCCACACCGGCTGCGACGACAGCAGGAACGTCTCTCCCGACCAGGCCAGCAGCAGCGTCTCGCCCATGACGTGGGCGATGGCCTCGGCGGCTGAGCTGGGGACGGCGTTTCCGATCCGCTCGCGCCAGGCCTGATCGCTCAGGCCGTCCAGTTCGAGTTGCTCTTCCGGCTCCACGAGCGACTGCAGCGCGGCAAGCTCCAGCGTGGTGAATGGCCTGTGCCAGGTGCCATCCTCGGCGGTGATGCGGCACACCAGTTTTTGCGCTGGTGTCGGCATGCGTGGGTCGGCCACGCTCCAGCGGCCGTTATCGTGGCCGGCCGCGGCGCTGACTGCGCCCGCCGGTTTTTCCCATGGAATCACGCCGTAGTGTCCGGCCGTGAGGTAGTTGTCCCCACTGCTGCGCTGGATGCCGCTGCGCGGATCAGCCACCGCTTGCCCGGTGCCGTGCGCGCTGGTGACGGCCATCGCTGGCCCGTTCCATCGAACGATGCGGAATTCGTTGGAGTGCTTGGCCGGGCCGGTGTGACGCGGATCGGCCACGCTGTAGGCACCCTGCAGCGGCCCTTGCTGACCCGCCACCGTGCCTATGGATTCGTCCCACGCGCGCACGCCCAGCGCCTGGCCGTCTTTCCATTTCGCCGACTGCGCGAAGCGCACATCCTGCACCGCGAATTTGCCGTTTGACGGCAGGCTCTCACCAGCCACGGCGCCGCTGGGTGCATCCCATGGCGTCACGCCGTACCCGGCGGCGTAGAGCTGCTGGCGTGGATCGGCGATCGAGAATTTGCCGTTACCCGGGCGCGACGCACCGGCGACGGTGCCGACGCTCTCCTGCCAGCCGTTCACGCCCAGCACGCCGTGGTGCATGTCGGGCACGATCAGGTAGTCGCGCAAGCGGCCGTCTTCGACCGCAAGGCGGTTGAGCGAACGCCAGTCGCTGCCCGCTTCGACGAACGCCAGCCGCACCCACGTCTTCCACTGCAGCGCTGGGATGCGATGCATCGGCCCGCCGCGCACGTCGCCGGGCAGCAGCATGCGGCCCAGCACGTCGCCCACCGCGCGCAGCGGCTTGTGGTGCGGCACGTACAGGAAGGGCGGCACTTTCTCGGCGTGGCGCGCCACCAGCAGGAAGCGCTTGCGGCTTTGCGCCAGGCCGCCGAGCTCGCCACAGTCGTGCGTGGTCTCGGCCACCGCGTAACCGTAGGCGCGCAGCAGGCCCGTGATCTGATCCAGCAGATGGCGCCCGCGCGTGGCGATGCGCGGCACGTTCTCGAACAGCACCAGCTCGGGCGGATCGTCGCACCAGGCTTCGAGCATCAGGAACACGCCGCGCAGCGTCAGGCGGTTGAGCGCCTGATATTTGTCCGTCTTGCTCTTGCCCTCGGCCAGCAGGCCGGAAAAGCCCTTGCATGGCGCGCTCAGGAACACGATGTGCGGGCGCTCGCCGCCGGCCGCCCGGTGGATGTCCGCGGTGCTGGCTTCGCGCCAGCCCGTGGGCGGCTCGGCGCCGTGGAAGTCGCGGTACTGGTCGCGGTCGAACATATCCAGCACCGTGCCAGGCACGCCCGCCAGGCGGTTGAAGTCGCGGATGCCCGCCGGGTCAACGTCGATGCCGCCGAGGCAGCGGAATTTGGCCTGCATGGCGCCGACGCGCGGGTGTGCGTGGTTGAAGCCACGCGCGCCGCCGCCCAGGCCGCAGAAAAGGTGGAAGTGCCTGATTTCGCGCGTCAGCATGTCAGTGCACCTCCGCGCTGGCATCGGGCATGTCCGCACTCTCGCGCGCGGTCTGCACGATTTGCGCCACCAGCTCTTCGGCTTCATCGCGTCGTTCCATCACGACGAACAGCGTTGACAGCACGGCTATGCCGATCTCGACGAAAGTACGAAGGCGGTCCATCCCTTTGTCCACACCCACGCCGTCCGCAGGCCCCATGCGGTCTGCAAAAGCGATGAGCTCGCGTCCCATTTGGCGATCGCGCGCGATCTTTTCTGCAAGCGTGGCGCGTTTGGTGATTTCGTTGATGGTTTTCATGCCTGCACCTCCGCTTCCTGCGGCCGCGTTGGCAACGTCCGAGGCGGGTACATCACCCACAGGCCGAGGCCGCGAGCGAGCTGGTACTCAACCTGCGCGCCGCGTGACTCTCTCCACCCCGGCAGCAGGTACACCGCGTCGCATTCGGCCAATTGCGCAACCGCCTGGCGCATGTAGTCCAGCCAGCAGTCTTGCTGTGGGTTGTTGGCCGGGTTTTCCACCTCGTAGCCCTGTGCGCGCAAGCGTTTTTCAGCGGCGTCGAAGGCCGGGTAGTTGAATCCCGGCAGGCCCGTCATGGGGCCGCAGATGTAGACGCGCATGGTTCAACCCTCCCCGCTATCGATGCGCTCGATGCGCAGCACCTGCTTGCCGCTGGCCAGCTGCGCCATGGCGTGCGCCTGGGTGGCGTTGGCCGCCTTCACCCGGATGGTGGGCAGCAAGTTCGCGTCGGCCAGGTCTTCCACGTTGGCCGCGTCCCAGTCCGTGGGAAGCAGCTGCGCGCGGTAGCTGTGCAGTGCCTTGATTCCTTGATCGATGGTGTGCATGTGGTCGCTTTCCGTGTGGTTTGAATCGTGGGTCAGGCAAGACGCAGCTGCGGCTGCACCTCGGTGGGTTCGGTTTGCACGCGGCGGCGGCGGCGCGGCTTGGCCGCCTCGGCGGCGATGCGCTCGCGCTCGGCCGCGAAGACAGCGGCCAAGTGCTCGGTGGTCGTACTGGCGGCGGGCACGTAGGCGCCCTGCATCCGGCGCTGGTAGCAGTGCACGCGTGGTTCGGTGCGGGTTGCGTTCATGTTCATTCCTTCGTCGTGGTGGAAATCAAAAGTGCGCTGTCGATGCGCACGCTCGAAAGCGCCTGCAGCAAGCCCGGCAGCAGCTCGGCCGGCGTCTGCATCACGTCGCGCTTCATTTCTTCGCGGGCCTGCGGGCCGTCGTTCATTTCCTGGCAGCGCTGGCGGGCTGCTGCAAGCACTTGGGCGCGCAATGCCGTGTCGCTTGACATGCGGCGGCCCGGCCCGGTGGCCGTGGTGCGTTGTGGTGCCTGTTTTTTCATCACGTCGGCACCGCCCGGTTGAGGTAGGCGAGCTGCTGCGGCGTGCACCAGTCGCTGGCGTTGTGGTCTCCTGGGCCGAAAGCGAGGCGGCGCAGGGTGTGCGTGATGCGGGCCGTACAGTTAGTGAAACCAGTCCAAGCGCGCGGAAGCGCCGCGCGGGGCCCCGCCTCCTGCAAGCCCTCGCTGCCCTCTTGAGCGTCGTCTTCGCCGATCACAGGCGCCCAAGCGATGCGCCGGCTCACGAGCCAGTGCCCGCACATGCGCCCGATCTGCGCCACGAGGCCCACGATGCGGCCCACTTTGATTTCGTCTCCGTAGCGGTTGACGGCGCCGCTCTCCGGTGTACGGTGCGCGACGCGCAGGTGCCATCGGTCGCGCTTACACGCATGGCCGCCCATGGCTTCCATGAACGCGCGCCAGTCGGCCTTGATCTCGCCGTGCCGGTGGCAGGCCTGATAGGCGCGCACCGTCTCGCGATCGCCTTCGCGCTGGAACAGCTCGAGCTGATCGCCGGTGACGCGGCGCAGCTCGCGCCAGACCGTGACGCTGGGCATGCCTATGGTCTGGAACTGCCGGATGCCCCACGTGGCCGCCCAGGCATCCACGCGGCGGTAGCCCTGGCCGGTCTCATGCAGATTGGCCTTGTCCACCGGGCCGAAGTCCAACGTGATCTGCTGGCCTTCAACAACATCCATGTGCTCGGCCAACGCCAAATGACCGACGCTCTTGGCGATGTACTTTGCGACGTAGCCCGCCGCTCCGCCCGCCACCATGCGCTTGACGTTGATGCGGTTGGCCTGCGCTCCGCGTTCGTCGCCGTCGTCCGAGAGCCAGTAGTGGCGGATGCGTTCCTCGATCGCCAGCGCGCCCGCTTCGTTTTCGGCCCACACCAGCATGTGCCAGTGCGGCGTGGCATCGTGGTGCGGCTCTGCCACCCGCAGGCCGTACATCTTCACGCCGCGGCGGGCCAGCGCCGCTCGTGTCTTGGCCCACATGTCGCGCAGCCAGCGCTGCCCGATGCGCGGCGTGGTGCCCAACTGGTACTTCTTGTTCGCGATCGGGCGCCCACCGCTGCCCAGCTTCACGGGGTGGAACCGGCTCGGAAGCGTGAGCGTGATGAACAGGCCCACGTGCGCGTGCGCGTCGGCGTATTCCTCGGCGCCCCTGATGCGAGTCATCAGCTCGCCGCCGCGGATGATCGGATTGGCTGTGCCCAGCTCGGCGAGCTCGCGCAGCGTGTAGACCTGCCCGGCCTCATTGCGGTAGAGCGTGCGCTGCAGCGCCTCGGCGTTGCGCTTGAGCTGCTCTTGCCGCCTGTGCAGGCCGTCGCCGCTGACATAGCCGCCGCGCCCTTTGTGCACCAGGCCCATGCCGAGGTTGCCCGCTTCAACCACGCGCGCCACGTGCACACGCAGGCGCCTGCGCCACCAGCCCTGATCCTGCGCGCGCTTGATGGCGGGTTCGCCTGTGATCGGCTTGTCTTCCTTGATTCCGACGATGCGAATCAGTAATCGGATGCTGTCCACGCGCTCGGCCAGCTCCATGCCCTGGCTGATGCACAGGGCATCGAGTTCTTCGGCCTCGCCCGCGAGCTTCTTGGCCATTTCGCGGATTTCGTAGTCTTCGAGGTTCCACAGCGCAGCGTGGCCGAATTCATCTTCGAAGTCGGCAATCGCCTGCATCAAATCCCACGCCCGCGCCCACTCGGGCGGCTCGGCAAGCAGGTCTTGCAATGACCGCGCCTCGCTCAAAACTGGCGGCAGCACGCTGTTGAAGCGCTGCTTGAGCGCCGCCTGCCAGCTCGCCGGTGCACTGCGCAGCACGCGTTCCAGATGGCCCTGCGCCATCTGCGAAGTCGGCTTGTGCTCATTCCACTCGGCCAGCGAGCCGTTGGGGAGCTTGCGCGCAATCGTGGACACGAGTCGGCCTCTACACCTTCGCGGCCAGCGCCGTCACGCGTGCCAGGCTGCGCTTGCCGGTGCGGATCACCGCCTGCAGCTCGCGCCGTTCCGGCTCTGGAAACTCGCGCCAGTCGCGGCTGGCCAGCGTCTCCAGATCGTCGGCATCCATGCCGATGCCTGCCAGCATCAACAGCGCCATGCGCCAGTTGGCTGGCAGCTCTCTCCACTCCTTCGAGGCAGCGTTGCAGAAGCGCCCGCTGGTGGCAAGCCGCACAAACTCATCGCGCAGCTCCATCAGGCGCTCAAGCGCCTCACCCTTTGCCGCGACTGGTCCTGTCTTGGTCACTACCGGACCTCCAGTGCGTCGAACAAGGTAGGCATCGCCGCTTCACGCTCCGCGTTGCGCAGGTAATGCACCTGATCGTCGAAGTACAGTGGATTCAGTTCAGAACCACGCACGCGGCGCCCCAGTGCGATCGCACGCACACCGACCGTTCCAAGACCATGGAACGGGTCGTAGACCACATCGCCACGATTGCTGTAACGCTCGATGAGTCGATCAACGATGTCGAACTGCAGGGGGCAGACGTGTTTCTCGACCGCGCGGCGCGACTGCTCGCTGTTGAGCGTGCGCATCCGCGTCACGTCGTGCCACACGTCTGGATGGTGACTGCCTGGCGCCAAACTCATGAAGTCCGATGGCAGAGCGCTACGCTGCTGCAGGGCCTCTCCCGTGGCAATGTGGCGTTGGTAGTCGTAAACCGTGCGCAGGCTGTCTTCAGTGAAGAACTTGGCCAGCTTTCCCGGGCCCATCGAAGCCAGCTCGTCGGCTGTCATAAGCCGATTGCCACTGGAGCGCCAGAACGCGTGCGCATCCACTTGCCAGCGCGCCAGGCTGTAATCCGCCTTGTTCTTGCGCACCGGCTCATCCGCGTAGCCGCGGCTGCGATCCGTCTGGGGTTTGTGGAACAGCAGGACGTACTCGGGCGAGCCGACGCCCATCTTGGTGCCGTCCTTGCACATTTCGCTGTAGCCGAGCCGGTACGTCTGGTTGTTCTCCCTGACCACATCGGTGACCACGGTGATCATCCCCATGTAGTCAAAGCCGTGGCGCCGCGCATGAAAAATGGCCTCGGCATGGAATGGGCTCACCGTCGGGATGCCGGCGCCGGTCACGTTGCCGAAGTTGATGCGGTCCTTGACGTGGCAGCAGTACAGACGCCCAGGCCTCAGGATTCTCAGCAGCTCAGGTGTCAGGAAATCCATCTGCGCCCAGAAGTGGTCATTTCCTTCGGTGTGGCCAAAGTCGTTGTAGCTGGGCGTGTACTCGTAATGGTTGGCGAACGGAATGCTGGTGACGATCAATTCCACAGAGTTTTCCGGCTGCTCACGTGCCTCCAGCACGCAGTCGTTGTTGGCCACCTCGAAGCGCTCGCCCCGCACCACGCGACGCTCAATACCGATGGTGCGCGCCAGCGTGTCATGCATGGCCAGCTGATCCAGACCGTATTTGCGCACCAGAGTCGCCATGCGTTCTTGCTGCTCGTCGTGGCGCTTCCATTTGGCAAGAAGATCCGCTTTGATCTCGCGCTCGGCCTCTGTGTGCAGGATGTCGATGCGCACCGACTGACCCTGGCCGAAACGCGCCACGCGGTGCACGGCCTGGATGAAATCGTTGAACTTGTAGCCGACGCCGGCAAAGATCTCGCGGTGGCAGTGACGCTGGAAGTTGCAACCCGAGCCAGCGATCACTGGCTTGGTCGATAGAACGCGGAATTCGCCGTCGCTGAATCCGATGATGCGGCGCTCGCGCTCGTCCAGATCCTGCGCTCCCCACACGCTCACCGCCTCTGGTATCGCGCCCTGGATCGCATGGCGCTCGTCTTCCAGGTCGTGCCAGACAATGAAGTTGTCTTGTGGCGCTTCATCGACCAATGCCTGCACTTTCGCCACGCGCGCCGCCATGCTGTCGCGCTTCTCGCGCGCCGCCGCGGACAGGCCCATGGCCACATCCGGGATCAACAGAGCCTGACCATTGGGCTCTGCACCTGCTGAGGCGTAGTCGCTTGCGATTTCGTGCCACCGCACATCGATCGGCGGCATGTCGTAGCCGGTGTCGTCGTAGCCCAGATCGCTCGGCTTGGTGATGAACACAGCCCAGCTCGCCACCCAAAGCCAGAATTCCTGCTCTTTATGCGGGTACAGAGTCAGGTTGCCTGCCTTCTCGCTATCGCGCTGGAAGAATCTCGTCAGCGCCTGGCCGGTGTCCATCACACCCAGGTAGCCCGCGTAATGGATCAGCTCCTTGTAGCGGTTTGGGTCTGGTGTGGCCGTGGCCACCAGCTTGAACTCCACCGTCTCGAAGGCTGGAAGGAACTCCTGATATGTCTTGCTGCCGTAGCTCCGCAGGATTGACGCCTCATCCAGCGCCGTGGCACGGAAAAGACTCGGCGTGATCTTGGCCTCGCGCACGCTCTCATAGTTCGTCAGGTAGATCGTGCGCTCGTCGTGGATCTCGCTGTCGCTGCGGATGAAGCGCAGGTCCACGGAAAAGTCGTCGCGGAAGCGCTCGGCTGCCTCACGAATGAATTCTTGACGAACGCCAAGCGGAAGAACTTGCAAGCGAAGCCCAGGACGATGCACGCCCACCAGACGAAGGAATTCCAGCTGCGTGGCCGTCTTGTGCAGCCCGAAGCTGGCGAAGACGGCACGTCGGCCGCCCTTCGCAGCCCAGCGCACGATGTCGCGGGTGTGGGGCTTCAAGGCCGGATTGATCTGCTCAAGAGGCACATCGAAGCCCGAGAATCTGGCCAGCTTGATTTTTGCCCGCAGGAATGACTCGTAGGCGTCCATCTCACGCCGCTTCTGCCCGCAGGAGCTCGTGCACCTCAGCGGCGTCCGCGCCCCCTCGTGCGCGGCGCCATGCGGGCGCACCGGTCCAGTCGGCGCGCCACTCATGGCCGCCCCCCGACGCGGCGCACGCCGCAGCCGCACGCTGTGCAGCCCAGGCTCTCCAGCACGTCGAATGCCCGGTTCCATGCCTGCGCCATGCTGTCGGCCAGCACGGGCTGCATGCGCAGGCCCTCTGCCGTGCGGTAGGTCATCACGAAGGTGTTCATTGGTCGCACCCTCCCAAGCTGATGGGCTGCACCGGGTTCAGCCATGCCTTCCTGCACTTGCCCTTGATTGCCCACCTGTGGGCCATGTGCTCAAACCGCGCACCGAAGTCCGTGCGGTCATACACACGGTTCAGCCACTGATGCACTTCCATGCTGGGCCGTGCGTCAAACGCGATCAGAACCAGTGCACGTTTGAGGTTCTCGCCATCCAGCAATCGCAGGTCCGTCAGGTCAAACTTGAAGCGCCCCCCGTTGTAGAGACCCAGCAACAGGCAGGCCGCCACGCGCGCCGCACTGTGGTCTTGTGTGGTTGCCAGTTTGAAAAAGTACGTCAGCGCCTCGATGGGGTCACCAACAGGGCGAGCTACGGGCTTTGATGTCGTGGTGTCAGCCATGTCGATCCTTCGTTTTTCAGGGCAAAAAAATCCCATGCCAGGCGAAAACGCCTTGCAAAAAATCAGTGAGTCGGTGATATGTGCCGCTGCAATCAGCGGCTGATGGGCGCGTCTATGAGGTGTCGGCGCCCCCCTCGAAAAGGTCGCGGTCGGTGGGTGGCGTGTAGGCCGCCTCGTGCGGTGCGTCGCCCGCGCAATCGAGCACCGCGCGCAACATGTCGCGGCGCACGTGGCTGGAGAGCGGCAGGTTCACGTGCGGGTCTGGCGTGGCCGATGGGCTCAAGGTGCGCACGATCTCGGTGAGCGCCACGAAGGTGTGCCCGCACTCTGCGTTTGTGCAGGCGTAAATCAGCTCGCGCATGGTCTTGGAGAGCACGCGACTGGTGCGGATTTCGCTCGAAGCGCCGCAATGCGGGCAGGCCATGCGCGTGCCTTCGTTGCGCACCTCGCGCCCGATGTGGCGACGCTGCTGGCGCGCGGTGCGCGTGGCCATCAGAGCACGGTGCTCGGCTTCTGTGTGCATCATGGCGTCGGCCTTTTGCATGCGTGCGTCTATTGAGCGGCTCAATCGCGGCGGATTGCGGCTTATTGCTGACGGCCGTGTTCGGCCATGTAGCTCTGCAGGCCGCGCAGGTACATGAGCCGGCAGAACCTGGCCACGGTGCGCTCATCCGCGTCGGCCAGTTCCTTGGCCTGCGCATACTCGGCAGGCAACAGGCGCATGCCCGTCAGCTTCATGCGCTCGGGCTCTCCCTTCGGTTGCGGCGCCTGCAGGCGCCCCTTGGCGCGTGCGCGCCCCACCAGGGCCGCGGAGGGCGAGACGGCTTCACGCGTGGCGTTGTTCAACATGATTTTCCTTCGTGCCCTCGGCGGGCGTAGTGGTGTTGTCGATGGCCAGCTTCGGGCCTGGCTTGAACCCCGTCATTTGGTACACCGAGCTGTCGATCTGCATGCTGATTAGCAGCTCAAGCATGGCGGTGCAGGTGGGCAAGCGGAAGGCCGTGCGTAGCCGTTCCAGCTTGTCCTGCAGATTGGCCGAAATCTCGACCGTGGTTGATTCGGATGCCTGCATGCATGGCCTGCTCGATCAACCGCAGAGCGCTTGCGCGCCGGTGACACCGCGCTGTTGCGCATTCCTGACATCCAGTTGCTGCAGCTCCTTTTCAGCGGCGAGCAAGGCCATGTTCTGGATCAGCGTGGCCTTCTGCAGGCCCAGGCGATCCGCCAGGACGGTGATGAGCTGATCGTCCGCGCGCTTGAAACGCACGGTGTGCCGGAAGACGCGGCGCTGTTCTTTGTCGTCGTAGGCCATGGCTACCTCCTGTTCATTGCTGCGGGTAACATCGCATTACGCGGTGAGCCCTTATGCGACGCATTGTATGTCCATTTGAACTGCTGTCAACAAATAAATGTCCAAATGAGCGCCATCAACCTTCGGCTTCTTGAAGAACGCAAGCGTCTCGAAATGACGCAAGAGGCGTTCGGTGCTGCTGGCGGCGTGCTCAAACGAGCTGTAGCGCACTATGAAAAAGGTGCGCGTATTCCTGATGCAGCGTTCCTCGATGGGATTTCTCAGGTAGGGGCAGATGTTCAATACATCGTTACGGGCCGACGTACCTCTGGTGATCTATCCGGCCCTGCGCTCCATCTCCATGCGTGTGGTCAATCCGTTGTCATCGAGCGTGTGCTCCACTGTCTTGCATAGCCAGTCGGTGCCGTCGATTTCGGGCTTGAAGCCGCGCACGTTGACGGGGGTCTGCACCATGAGCGCGGGCTGGCCGATGGCGAGGGTGATTTCCAGCGTGGCCGCGCCGCGCTCGATGCGCCCAAGTTCGGACTCGGCGGCGGCCATGGCGTTGTCTTCGGTGTCGTAGGTGTCGGGCAGGGTCTTGAGGTTGTCCTCGGTGCCGGCCACGGCGCCACGGTCTTGCGCTGCGCGCTTGTCGTGCCACTTGGCGCGCACTCCGCTGTAGCTTTCGCGCGCTGCCAGGTGGTAGCGGTGGCGGTCCCCGTCCGAGCGGGTAAGCGTGATGGAGTCGAGCTGCTGGCCGCTGGCGGTGCGGGTGCTGCCGATGGGCAGGAACACCAGCAGGCCCTTCTTCACGGTGGCCACGGCGTCATGCTGGCGGCCGATGCGGGTGAGGAAGTGCACGTCGCTTTCGTTGGTCTGGTCTGCATGCTCCACGGCCACGCTGTCCAGGCTGTCGGCCACGCGCGCCTGCATGCCGTTGCGCGCGGCGATGTCGCGAACGATGGCACCCAGCGTGCTCTCGTGCCAGCTGTGGGTGTTTCGCTGGCGCAGCGTGGCGCGCAGGTTGGCGCTGCGGCAGCGCAGTTGCACGGCGTCAGGGGCGCCGCCGTGCTCGATTTCGTCCACGATGTACTCACCCTTGTCCACCATGCCGGTGTGCTCGTAGCCGAGCTGCAGCGCCACGCGCGCGCCCACGGGCGGCAGGGCGAGGTTGCCCATGGAGTCGTCGAGCGTGATGTCGAGCTGGTCGGCTTCTTCGCCGCGGCTCTCGCGCAGGCTCAGGCGCATGAGCAGCGGGCGCACGGTCTGCGATATGTCGCGCCCGTCCACGACCAGCGCATAGCGCTCCTTGCGATATTGGGTGCCTTCGGTCTGCATCACCCGATCCACCAATCCCAGTCGCTGCTGGACCACCAGTCGCCCCAGTCGTCTCCGCCATCGGTGCCGCCAGCGGGCTCGGCCAGCGCGTCGTCCACGCGCGCCAGGCTGACGCTGAATTCCACGCGCCGGGGCACGCCCTCGCGCACGAAGAGGCTACCGGTTTCCTCCACGGTCTCGATCACCCAGGCGCCGAAGGCCTCGCCCGCACCGTTGACCAGCGCGTAGGCCTTGCCGTCATCGGCCATTTCCCTCAGGCGATCGAGCGCGCTCCTGTCACCCATGAATTCGGGCGCCTGCAGGCCGGTGAGGGTGATGGTTTCGTCGCCCGGCCCCACGTACTGACGCGCCGGGCGCGCGCCCACGCGGCTGTTGCTGGGGTGGCGCCAGCTACTCGCGCGGCGCAGCTCCTGAAAGGCCAGCGTGTCGAGCTGGAAGATGAATTGTCCAAGCGCGGCCATCATGTCGAGTGCACTCCCATCAGTCGATGTCGTCGAGGCGGCTGTAGCGTCGGCTGGCCTGCGCGCGCTCGCGCCGGTCGAGCTCGCTGGCCACGGCGCGGGCGATGGCCTGCTGGTCCATGCCCGGCGCTGCGTTGATGGTGATCTGGTAGGTGCTGGCGGTTGCCATGGGTCCCGCCGGCGCAGCGCCGGCACCGGCCATGGCGGCCATGGGCACCATGGCGGCACCGGCCATGCCGATGGCGGCGCCGCGCACCAGGCCCGCCCCCTGGCGGATGCCCAGCGCCGCGCCCTCGCCCACGTAGCTGCCGAGCTGCATGAAGACGCGGGATGGGCTGTTGATGCCGAGCTTTTCCTTGAACCAATCTATGGCGCCAGTGGCCGCCGAGCCGATGGCGTCGCGCACGGCGCCGAGGCGGCTGGTGATGCCGTTGTACATGCCCTGCATGATTGCGGCGCCCGCGTCGAAGAAGCGCGCGCCCAGGCCCATGACGTACTGCGCCGCGCCCGAGACGGCGGCGCCGATGTCCTGCATGAGCAGCTTGAAGCCGCCCACCACGTCATCCCAGCGCGAATACAGCATGTAGGCGGCGGTGGCCAGCAGGGCGATGGCGAACACGATGGGGTTGGCGATGAGGAACGCGGCCACGGCCCGCAGGCCGATGAGCAGCGCCGAGCCTGCCGCCTTGAGCCAGACGAAGGCGCGCCCTAGCATGAATCCCGCGCGGTATAGCAGGCCCATGGCGGGCGCGGCGGCTGCGGCGGCAGCGCCTGCGCCGAAGAGCGAAAAGCCCATCCGCGCCAGCACCCATCGCAACAGCGCACCCTTGGCCAGCAGCACTCCCATCGGTATCAGCAACACGCCCAGCGCCGTGGCCGTGCCCAGGATGATGGCGGCGCCGTAGCCCAGCGCCTTGGTGAGCATGGGGTATTCGGTAGCCAGGCGATTCACGCCCTCCACGATGCGGGTGAGCATCTGCAGCAGCGCCACGTAGCCGGGCATCACGGCCGAGCCCAAGCGCTCGTACAGCGCGTTCTTGCGCGCGCGCAGCTCCAGCTCCCGGCCCTGTGGCGTCCCCTGGGAGCGCCCGTAAAGCGTGTCCACATTGTCGGCACGCTCATTGAGTGCGTAGCTCTTGTTGATCATCGCGCGCTGCTGGTACATGGTGGCGAACACCTGTGCCGCACTGCGGTTGCTGAAGATGCCGCCCATGGCGTCCAGAACCTGTTTCTCGCTGGTGAGGCCATGCGACGCCAGTGCAGGCAGCAACACCTTTTCCATCCACTGGAACTGACTTTTCTGGAACAGCTCTGCGCCCTTGAGCGCGCCCACGCCCAACTGCGCCACCTGTCCAACCTTGTCATGCTTGACCTTGCTGGGGTCGGCGATCAGACCGAGTTGATCGAGCAGCACGGCCGCGCGCTTGGTGGTCTTGCCCTGGTAGATGTTCTGGTAGGCACTCATCATCCCCGTGCCCAGGCGAAAGCCGCCCATCTCCTGCACCAGCGGCTCCAGCCGGTAGAAGAATTCTTTCTCGCCGATGCCCTTGGCGGCCACGCCGCCGGTCTTGATGAGCTGCAGCCAGTCGTCGGCGCCCACGCGCCCGCCCGTGGCGGTGATGACCTGCTGCACCAGGTTGGCGTTGCGCTCGAAGTCCGTGCGATTGTTGGCCCCGTTGCGCATTTCGATGACCTTGAGCATGTCCATGAACTTCTTGTCCTGCTCTTCGCCGTGCTCCGCACCGAAGGTCGCCTCATTGGCGAACTTCATTTTCGTCAGCAACGGCATCGCATCCCTTGCATGGTGCACGTCGTTGAAGACGGTAATGGCGTCGCGCATGAGCGCGAGGTTGTCCACGGTGCTGTTGCCGTAGGCCTTGAACTCGCGCGCGAACCCGATGGCTTCTTCCGCCTGGCTTTGCTCCAGGCCCAGCGCGCGGATGCGCAGCTCTTCGAGTGCGGAATTCCTGCCCTGACCGAGCGGCCCGCCCAAGGCATGCAGCGCGCGCTGGCCGCCGTAGGCCAGCCCGTAGCCCGCGCCCGTCATGGCGGCACCGCGCACGGCCATGGCGTTGCGCGTGCGCTCCAAGCGCTGCAGACGCTCGCGCGCGGCTTGCTGGCGCCTGATGGCCTGGGTGGTTTTTTCCACCTGCGCGGCCAGCCGCGCCTCGGCGGTTGCCGGGTCGGTGATGCCGCGTTCCTGCATGACGGCCCGAGCGCGGCGCACGCTGGCGGTCTGTTTGTCAAAGCTGATGCTCAGGCGCTGCACGACGGCCTGGGCGGCCTTCATCTGCGCCGCATGTGCCCTTTGCGCTTCTTGCGTCGTATGGGTTTGCACTGCCAGCTCGGCCAGCGCGGCGCGCGCGGACTGCAGCTGCTGGCGCGTGGCGCGCATCTGGTCGCTCGCTTGCTTAAAGCCTGCGAGCGCCCGCTGCTGGCTTTGCAGCTTTTTGAGCGCTGTCACGGCTTCGCCTACGGCTTGAGCCGTTTTCTTGCTTCCTTGCGTGATATTTCTGAGCGGCGCCGTCACCTTGTCCACGGCTGATAGCAGCACCTCAAGGCGCAATTTGTCAGCCATGGCGCGCCCCTTGCGCCGGGGCGCTGTGCGTCAGTTGATGGGCGGCAGGCCCGCAGCGGCGCGGGTCTCGCGAATGAGTTGCTCGATGCGCGCATCCTCTTGTGCACTGGCCGCTTGCCGCTGCGCATCGTCCGGACGCACCCCGAGCGCCCAGCTCATGGTGCGGCTCGCTGTAACGCCGCAAAGCCAGGCAAACGTGAGCAGCCCTCCCAGCAGTGCAAGAAGGGCCAGCACGACCAGCACGGTGACGATAAAAGCGCTCATGGCGTGACATGTTACCTCTTCATTTTTCAGGCTGCGCATGCATGGCGTTGTGGCGTTCCACGGCCAGCGCGCGCCAGTCCATCAGCTCGCCCAGTTCCATGGGCTGCATCACGGCGGGCTGCCAGTGGAAGATGAGCGCCACGTCGGCCATGGCGCTCTCTACTCGGTCAGGGATTCCATGGCTGCTTTCGGCACCAAAAAACCGGCCACCTCCGAGGCACAGACCACGAGGTCGGCGGGGTCCATTTCGTCCACCTCGGCCTTGATGAGCGTGGGGGAGCTGATGCGCGTGAGCAGCGTGGCGATGGCTTCGGTCTTCATCTGCAGCACTTCGGCGAGCATCAGGCCGCGCAGGTCTCCTGTGCGCGGCTTCATGAGGGTGAGCGTGGTGATGGTTTCGCCCTTGCGCACGATGGGGGTCTGCAGCGTGACTTGCACGCTGGCGCGTGCCGGTTGCGCCTGGGTGGTGGGCTCTTCGGTGGTGGATTTCATGGCGTGACCTCAGTCCGTGAAAAAAAGAGCAGCGGCCGTCCTGTTGGCAGGCCCGGGCCGCTGCGGCAAGCCGGGCGCTGGGCCCGGCACAGGAGACAACTCAAATACCCAAGGCGGCGCGGGTGGCGGCGAGGTTGTCGTTACCGGCGACGTTCTCGATCATGTTGACCAGATCGATCTCGATTTCTTCCTGGCCGTCGATCACTTCCTTGTAGTAGCTCAGGACGTATTTGTAGGTGCGTTCGGTGGCGTCGCCCGCCTTGTGGTTGCCCGGGTCGCGTTCGGAGAGGCGCCCGCGCATGGTCACTTCGACGGGCAGCACGGCCTCGGAGTCGTCGGCCTGGACGGCACCGGCGAAGCGGATGAGCACGGCATCGTGCACGCCCGCGCCCCACTTGTCGGCCAGGCCCGCGATCCAGCCCGCGCCCTTGATTTCGGCTTCCATCTTTTCTTGTCCGAAGTCCAGGCTGACGGGGCCGTTCATGCCGCCGCTGCGGTATTCCTCCATCTTGCGGCTGAGCGTGGGGAGCTTGATCTCGGGCACTTCGCCCATGTAGTTGGTGCCGTCCACGAAGGCGGCGAAGGCTTTGAGTTTGCGCGGCAGTGCCATGGCGGTGTGTCCTCGGTGTGTGGGTTACGGTCGGCTCGCGCTTACTGGCCCGTGGCCACGCGGATGGCCCAATCGGCGTAGTAGCGGTCGGTGATGCGTTGCTTGAAGCCCAGGTCTTCCAGCGGCGGGATGGGGGTGTAGTCGTAGTCGATGGTGAGCTTTCCGCTCTTGAGGGTCTCGGTGGTGTTCACCTCGTAGTCGATCCAGGCCTTGCCGTCGAGGATGTAGCCGCCGGCCTTGAGGCTGCGCATGCGGGCGTTGATGCCTTCCAGGATGTCTTTGACCAGGCTGGGCGTGAGCGGCTTGTCGATGAACTCGAAGTGGCCATCGGCCATCGTGTCTGCGAGCACGTGCGCGGTGCGTGTGGCTGTCTCGAAGCTGAAGGCGACGTCGGTGCTGCAGGTTCGGTTGCCCCAGAAGCGAAAGCCCTGTTTCCGGATGAGCGTGGTGACGTTGCCTTCGTTGAGCAGCGTGGCGTCGCTGGATGGGTTCTGCAGGTCGAAGAAGACGCTTTTGGTGATGCCAGTGGGGCCGTTCACCGGCACGTTGGAGAGGCTCTTGTGCCAGCCCTGCGCCTGATCGATGGCGGCGCGCAGACCCATGGCGTAGGCCACGGCGGGCACTTCCTTGACGGCGCTGGTGAGAGTGTCCCAGCGGGTGAAGTTGGGCCAGATAACCATGGTTTCGCGCTTGCCGAAGCCAGTGGCATAGAGCAGCGCCTCGCTGACGTCCTGCGCGGCATCGGCGTACACGTAGGCCATGGCGCGCATCTTTTCTGCGACGGCGGTGAGCGCGTCGGCCACGGGCTTGGTGTCGAGGCCCGGGGCGCCGAGGATGCGGGGCTTCACTCCGAGCGAGCTTTCCGCATCGAGCAGTGCCTGGATGCCGGTGCGCTTGCCGCCCACGTAGTCTCCCACGACCTTGCTGGTCTGGTCGGCGGCCTTGGCAACCTCATCAATGCCTTCGCCATCGGCCACGCGCACGATGACAAGCACGGGTCGCGCCTGGTCGGCGATGGCGGCCAGCGCCGGTCCGAGCGTGCCGAGCGTGCCCGCCTTGGCCTGGGCCTTCGCGATGCTGGTGAAGAGCACCGGGGTGTCGAGCGGGAAGGCGGTGGCGTCTGCATCGCTTGCGGTGGCCACCAGACCGATGACGGCGGTGGAAACGATGCGCAGCGTGGTGGTGCCTTCGGTCAGCTCGGTGACGCGTACGCCGTGGTGGAAGTCTGCAATGGGCATGGTGTCCTCTTCGGGTTGCCTGGCGGTGGTGGCGATTTCAGTCGGTGCGCTGATGGTGGCGCGCTGCTCGCGCGAAGGCCAGCGCGGCGCGTTGTGGCTGCGCGCGGCACACCCGGCGACGGCTCATACGGCCGGCTCGCGCGAGACGATGGGGTAGACGGCCCAGGTGACGCAGGCACGCAGCGCAAAGCCGGGTAGCGGGAACCAGCACTGCACGCGCCGTCCGTTCACCACGCCGAAGACGTTGCCCACCTCGAAGCCGATGTGCGTGAGCAGCTTGATGGGGCCGATGCACTTGCGCAGCGCATCGATCTGCCAGACGGTGCCACAGCGCAGCACGGTGATGCCCGGCACGGACCATTCCTGCACCTTCACGGACGGATCGACAGGTGCGCCGAGTTCCCATGCGCTGTATTCGCAGGCGTTGCGCCGGTACCAGGCCGCGCGCGACTTCTGGCTTCTGGGGTGTTCTCCCGGGCACCAGTAGTTGGCTGCGACTGCGCCCTTGTATTCCTCGCTCTCGGGGTCTTGATTGAGCCAGGCGCCCATCATCGGGCGACCACCCTCTGGCGTCTCGATCCACGGGATGTTGTCCCCGTGGCCGGTGATGTTGAGCGCTGGGGCGATGTCCCACTCGGCAAGCTCTGGATGCAGGTCGATCAGGCGTTCGTCCTGCCAGCGCATCAGGCGCGCGATTTCCCTCGCCCTGAACCAGCGCACGAAGAACTTGGGCAGCAGCAGGCCGCGCGAACGACCGCGCGCGACTTCGATGGATTGAATGGCCTGCAGGTGCAGGTCGGTCGGCACGCCGGCGGCGGTGAGCAGTGCGGCGATGTTCATGGCGTGGTCCCCAGTATTTCGGCGGCTCGGCCAGCGGCCAGGACGCCCGAAAGTTCGAGCATCTGGATGCCCATGATGGTGGCTTCGTCGTCGAAGTTGACGACCTTGGCCATCGAGAAGCGGCGCATCCAGGCGTCCATGGCGGCGCTGGTGCGCGCGGCCTCGGTCATGGCCTCCCATTCCGCCGCAGTGAAGAGTTTGATGAGCTGCTCGTGCGTGAGCAGCCTGGGCACGGGCACGGTGACGTCAGCGGCCGTCCAGGTAAGCGCGCCCAGCTCTTGCAGGGTGGTGCAGGCGTTGACCGCCGCCTCGGCGGCATCGGAGCTGCGGCGCACGGCCTCGCGCTGGGCCAGCACCGCATCGACGGCGGCCAGCGTGGCCCAGCCTGCGGCCTCGCGCTCTTGCGCGCGCTGCAGGCGCCAGTCGGTAGCCTGGATGTACTGGGCGGCCTCGGCCTTGATCGCCTGAATCCGCGAGGCCTTGGCGCGGGTGAGCGTGAGCGCTGCGTCGTGCACCAACGCGCCGCCTGACACAAACCACTCGTCTGCTGTACCGAGGTCGAATTCCGGCGGCGCCTCGATCAATAAATGGCCTGGGTCAATGGTGTAGCTACCGCTGTTCACGGCACCGAGAACCGCCCCTCCGGGACTTATAAGCACGTACATGAAGCGCTCCTTATGCGTCGCAGCGCACGGTTCCGATGAACCATGACCAGTTGCTGCTCGAATTGCTCAGCGAAAAAGGCGAGACCAGGGGTATGGCGACGGAATAAGTCTTGCCGTCAGTCGCGACTGGCTTGTCCACCGTCACAGCCGCTGACACCGTTGAGCCGGTTCGCTTCGTGGCCAAGGTGACGATGCCGCTTGTTCCGTTGCTTGTGCTCAGGCCCACCACGATGTATGAGCCGGCGGCTGCGAGCCCGGCAATAGCGCCATTCGTCGTTGCGGCGGACAACTGGTAACCGGCCGACGCACGCAAGGTCGTCAGCGCCGTGGCGGACGCAGCAATGGCAGCGAGTGCCGTGTCGCTGTTGAATACCGCCATCTTGGCCGTGCTGGATGCTGCGACAGCAGCCATGGCGGTGCTGGATGCTGCGACAGCAGCCATCGCGGTCGAGGACGCCACGACCGTGTTCAACGCAACGCTGCTCGCGATCACCGCATCCATGGCGACGCTGGATGCTGCGACAGCAGCCATGCTCGTGGTGTTGGCAGCGACGGCGGCGATGCTCGATGGCGCGGATATGAGCTGCTGGAACAGCGCGAGCTTGCCCGCGGTGGCGATCCACGTGGCGAATGAGGCCGGGGTGATGGCTGGGTCGAGCAGCTCGCTGATGGCTTCGGGACTGCCGTTGAGCAAGATGAAGTGCTCGCGCAGTTGCGCGATTTCGTCGAGGGCGAAGAGGTCTATGGACATGGCTTGTGGTCAGGTGGTCATCCCGTTGATGCGGCCGGCGCCGTCGCGGGTGTAGGTTTCGGTGCGGGTCTTGCCGTCGTAGGTGATGGTGGCGGCGCTGATGCGGCCCTTTACATCCCGTGTAAAGGTGGTCGTTTCCACCTTGTCGTCGATGGTGCGTTGCACCGTGTCCAGGCGGGCCTGCGCGTCGAACGTGGCCGCGATGGCGCTGCCCTGCAGGTCTACCGGGCGCAGCGTGACGGCGGGTCCAGTGTTGCCGTTGACGGTGGCGACTTTGTTGCTGGAGAGGAAGGAGACGGACGTGTTCAGGTTGGCGATGGAGCCCTGCAGATTGGCGATGGCGGCGTCGTAGTCCTGCTGGCTGACTTTGCCAGCGACGGCGAGCTGCAGCGCCCCCCAGGCGCTGTCCACGCCGGCCAATGCAGCGCGCAGGCGCAGGACGTCTTCCTGCAGCTTGTTTTCGGGGTGCGGCAGTGGCAGGGCCAGGCCGGTGGTCAGGTCGTTTTGCATCAAAGCACCACCGCGCGCAGGTTGGCCATCCATGGCCGGGCGCTGAAGCCGCCGTGCAGCGCCACGCGCAGGCGCAGGCGCGTGGCGTCGAAGGCTTGCAGCTCGTAGGTGAGTTCGAGCACGCCGGCGGTCATCGGGCTGGATGACAGGTAGGGCACGTCGGTCCACACGGCGCCGGCCGCGTCGGCCATGGCCTGCACGGTGAGCGATGTGCCTGCGGGCAGGTAGGCCTCAAGCGTGACGCGCACGGTGTTGCTGCCGCTGGCGCCGAGCATGGGGGTGATGTAGTCGCCGTCGTCTTGCAGTGACCCGGCCACGAGCTGGATGCCGGGCTCCAGCACGGCGGCAAAGTGGGCATCGCCGCGCAGTCTGGCCTTGACGTTGACCGGGCCGCTGTAGCGTGACGGCAGCTGCACCACCTGCCCTGCTGCGGCCTGCACGGTGTGCGCGATGGCGGTGGCGCTGATGTCGAAGACGGCGGACGCCGCGGCCGTGGGCTGGTGCGCCCATGCCTGCACGGACAGGTCGGTGGCGTCGGCGACGGTGACGGTACCCAGGTCGATGACGCGCTCGGTCTCGGTGTAGTCGGCGGCGAGCAGGCGGAACGTGAGGTCTTGATCCTGGTGAGCGGTCCAGGTGCTGGCGTTGGAGCTGGAGAGCATGACGCCTACCTGGTAGGGCTGGCTGGTGACCCAGCGCAGGGCGTTCATGTCCCAGCCGCCGAGCTGGGCGAGTGAGACGGCGGTGGTGTCGTCGTCGGACAGGACGACGATGGCGTATTCGCGCCCGGCGGCCAGCAGCACCGGGCTCCACTGCGCGGCGGTGGGGGTGCCATCGGTCTTGATGTCGGCGGGCACCAGGCGGGCGGAGCACAGCACGCGAGGCGTGGGGTAGCCGTTCTCTGCCTCTTGTATCTGCACCATGGCGCCGGTGGCGCCGGTGGCGGTGAACCACAGTTCCACGCCGGTACTGTGCACGGGCTGGTCGAGCGTGAAGGTTTGTGCCAGCGGGTCGATGCGGTTGACGAAGTAGATGATCTGCGAGAGTTCGCGGTCGATGCGCTCGCCCTGGCCGGTGAAGAGGGCGCTGGCGACGCTGCCGCCGCTGCCACGGAACTCCACGGTCTTGGTGCCCGCCGGGATGTTCGGCGGGATGGTGAAGGTGCCGGACAGGCGCCCGCTGGCGTCGGCCACGAGGGTGCCGCCTGCGAGCGGCTCGGCCTGCATGGCGATGCCGTCGAAGGTGAGCGACTGCAGGGTTTCGAGCGCGCCGAAATCGAGGTCGAAACGCACGTCGATTTCGCGCAGGAATTCGAGCGCCGACGTGGCCTCCTTGACCACCTTTTTTTGCCCGGTGGCGCTGTACCAGGTGCCGATGAGCGTGGGCGCGCCCAGGGTTTCGTGCACCTCGGTCCAGCGGTCTACGGCAGGCGTGAGCGTGACGGGGCGCGGCAGCGGGTCGAAGGCGTTGTAGGGGTTGACCAGCATGCTGGCGGTGCGCGCGGGCTGCGCGAGCGCGGTGCGGTGCTGGTAGGCCGGGCTTTGGCGCGTGGTGATGGCGGTGCCGATCTGGTGCACGGTGAACGTGATGGGCAGACGCAGCGCGCCACCGACGACGAGCGCGGTTTGCGGCTGGCCGGCGTCGCGCATTTCGTTGGACAGCATGGGGTCTGCGAACAGGCCTTTTTTGATGCCCGAGTAGCGCCCCGAGATATCGACAGCGAGCCGGATTTCGGCCTGGTCCTGGCGCAGGGTGGCCATGGTCTCGCCCATCTCGGCCAGGTCCTGCATGGGCACGACGCGCACGCCGTCGAGGGTGACGCGGCGCTGTTCGTCCCAGCTTTGATAGATGGAGGCGATGCCGAGCACGTTTTGCGGGATTTGCGGCGCCAGAGGCGTCCACTGCGCGGGCACGCCGCGCACCCAGGCGATGGTGCCGTCGCCGTCGAGCGTGAGCCGGTCGATGCGGCGCAGCGCGAAGTTGTACGAGAGCATGACGGTGGTGCCTGTGACAGCGCCATCGACGGTGAGGCCTCGCGAATCGACGCCCGTGGGCTCGATGACGGCGATGTACAGGTAGGTGACGCTGTAGGTGCTGCCGGGCGTGGGCTCGATGCCTTCGGGGCTCCAGTCCACCTGCCCCGCGGTGAGCTTGTAGTCGGCGGGCTGGTTGTAGGTGGTGGCGCCCTGGATGACGCTCTCGATCTGCTGCACGCTGGTGTCCGGCAGCGGATCGGCGGCGCCGGCGAAGCCGCCGTGGATGACGTCCACGGTCTTGCGCTTGATGGCGCGCACCTGGGGCACGCCCACCATGGGCCAGCGGTCGAAGTCGATGCGCTGGGCGCCGCCGGTGGTGGACAGGTGCGGCTCGGAGTCGATCCACTGCAGGTCGGGCTGGGCGTTGTAGACGATGCGCCGGCCGCTGGGCAGCTCAAGCGCGCGCCCGGCGATGCGGGCGGAGCCTTCGGCGAGGTTGTAGACCTGCTCGCCCGTGAGCAGGTCTTGCGCCTGGCGCAACTGCAGGCCGCTCACGATGTAGGTGCCGCCCGCGCTGTCGCGGTCGTAGCGGGCAATGGCCTGGGTGACGGCATCGATGTTGGGCGGCGCTTCCTTGGGACGCACCCAGCCATCCTCTACGGTCCAGACGGGGAAGAAGTCGCCGGCCTGCCCGCTGGCGGCCACGCCCCAGGCGAGCAGCACGCGCTCGCGCGCTGCGCCGGGTTCGTTGTAGCCATCGGTGCCCACTGCGGGGTTGCGCAGCGCGGGGTCTTGCTCTTCGGTGATGGTCTCGCGCGTGAGGTAGACGCCGACGAAGACGGTGCCGATGGTGGCGATGGTGAGCTGAGCGGGTGCGATACCGCGCACGGCGCCCGCGACGTACAGCGCGCCGCTCTCGCAGGTGACGGCGCCGCTGTCGTGGTTCACGATGATGCCGGCGCCGCTGATGATGGAGCCGTCTTTCAGCAGGATGTCCGCGATGCCGCGAATGCGATCGTGCACGGCGCTCTGCACTTCGTTGAGCTCGGCGCTTTGCAGCACCTTGTCCGCGCGAAACAGATGGCGGTCGTAGTTCTTGGCCGGGTCGTACCGGTTGTAGATGGCGAGGGGGTTGCTCATGGCGTCTCTCTGCTGGGCCGTGGGTCAGAACGGCAGGACGTATTCGTAGGTCTGGCGCACTGCGCCATTGCGCACGAATGCGGGGATGCGCTCCAGTGCGTACAGGCGCCCGGGCACGTCGATTTCCGCCGGGAGGAAGTAGCGCTGCCCGGCGGGCAGGCCCGCGACGGGTTGCGAGCCGAAGATGACGGCCAGCTCGCGCAGGGTTTCGCCGGCGGCGTCGTCGAACTCGAAGACGACGCGCACGTAGAGCCAGCGCGTGGGACCCGAAACCACGGTGTATTTGCTGCCGCTGGGCAGCTCCACCTCGCCCGCCGGATCGGGCTGCACGTAGCCGACGAAGGTGGCGAGGCGGCGGCCGACTTCATCGACCAGCGCCACCGCGTTGGTGGGTTCCGGCTCGGGCACTGTGTCCCACGCGGGCAGGCCACGCCCCCATGCCAGGTGCACGGGCATTGCGGCCATGGCCGTGGCCAGTGCGGTGCGGCCGTCGTCTTGCAGGGTTGCCATTTAGATGCTCTCCGTTTGTCTGGATTCGATGTTGATGGGTAGCCAGGTGCGCGTGTCCCAGTTGCCGGTCCAGCTTTGCGGCAGCGGGATGACGGCGGGCAGCTCTTGCGCGGTGGTCTGCTTTTGCGCGGTCAGCGCGGGCGGCGCTGGCCATGCGGCCGACGTGATGTCGGTGACACCGGGCATGCCGCCTTCGGTGGGCTGGCTCTGGTACTGCGGGACTTCGCGGCGCAGCAGCTCGCCGAGGCCGCCGAACTCGGTGGCGAGCAGGCGCGAATCGAGCCGCCAGCTGTCGAGCACGGCTTTGTCGTTGCGAGAGACGCGGCCGATCAGTTCGGCGAGCGCCCAGGCGAGCGGCTGGCCGGCGGCGAGGGTATCGACGCCGCCGCGGTGCACCTGGCCGAAGCTGGCCTTGACGGGTTCGCCGGTGGCGACGCTGATCCAGATGCCCGAGTCGTCATCGAGCATGGCCTTGTCGAGCGGCTGGCCGCCATCGAGGCGCAGGGTGCGGCGATCGTGCACGTGGTAGACGCGCCAGAACTGCACGTGCGCAGGCACGCTGGCGCGCACGACGTGGGCGATGCGGCTGATTTCTTCGGCGGTGGCGATGCGGCCGATGTCGATGTGCAGGCGCGCGCCGACTTCTTCGACGCTCACGCCAGCGAAGCCCACCCAGCCGAGCGCGGCGGCGACGCCTGCGGCGGTGCCGCGCGTGAAGAGCCACGGCAGGCCGGCGTCCATGAGCTGCTGCACGGTCTCGAAATAAGGCGCGAATTCGGCCAGGCCGTATTCGGCCGCGTACCACGGCGTGAAGGCCGGGCTGACGCCTTCGCTGGGGGTGCGCAGCGCGTCGGCCAGCGGCTCCCACGCGGGCAGGGTTTCGTCCCACGCGCGTTCGAGGTGCGTGGTGGCGGGCGGCAGGATGTGCTCGCGGGCGCTCACGCGACGCCTCCATCGGTGAGCTGCACGACGCCGAGCACGGGGTATTCGGTGGCGGCGATGGGCGTTATTTCAGCCGGTGCGGCGGGGTCTGGGTAGCGCACGCTGGTGATGCCCGCAACGTGCAGCCGGGTGGTGATCCAAGAGCGCGAGACGGCACCGCCCAGGCGCGCGAAGGCGGCCAGCTCTGCCGCGAGCGAGGCCTGCACCTGGGCCACGATGTCTACCGGCGCGGTGGCCGCGCGCGTGAGCGTGGCGGTGATGTCGATGGGCTTGGGCGTGGCCAGTGCGACGGTGACGATGACGCCGAGCGGGCGGGCGTCTTCGGCGTTGAGCGCGGCAAGCACGATGGCGGCGACGGCGGCGGCATCTGCCCCATCGACCGGCCACAGCAGCACGGACACGCGCCCGGGCTGCGGCTGGGTGGCGATGGCGTCTCGCACGAGCAGGCTGGCGCTCAGTGCGATCTGCTCGTAGTGCTCGCGCGTGCCGTTGCCGGCGATGGCGCGCACGCGCAGCTGGATGCGGCGGCGGTAGCGTTCGTCGCTTTCTGTGGCAAGGCGCGCGACGCCGTAGAAGGCGCCCTTGTGGTCGAGGTCGGCGCCTGTGGCGAAGGCGAGCAGGTGGGCGAGTGCGGCGTCGTTGACGCGGGCGCGGTAGAGCAGCTCGCGGTAGGCGTGGGCTTCGAGCAGCTTGACGATGGGCTCGGATTCAAGCTTGAGGATGTCGTCAATGATGGGCAGGTGCTCGCGCAGGCGATTGGCGAAGTCGGCCTTGGCCGCGGCGAGGATGGCCTCGAATGAGAGCAGTTCAACGACCTGCGGGGCCGGGAGGGCGTTGAGGTCGATCATGCGGCGGCCGACGTGCCTGTCAAGGCGACGCCCAGTGGGATGGAGAGGGTGAGCGGCGCGGCTTCGCGGCCGAAGCTGCCGATGAACTCGCCGGTGATGGAGATGGTGACGCGCCCGGGCTGGTCTGCGTCGCGCTCGATGGCGGTTTGCTGCAGGCGCAGGCGCGGCTCCCAGCGCATGAGGGCGCTGGAGATAGCCGCGAACAGGCGCGTTTGCGTGACGAGATTGTCGGGCTGGTCGATGAGCGCGGGCACGAGGGAGCCGTAGTCTCGGCGCATGACGCGGCTACCGATGGGGGTGCAGAGGATGTCGCCGATGCTCTGGCGCAGGTGCTCGATGGCGCGCAGGCGCTGGCCGGTGCTGCGGCTCATCATCGCGGCGCTCCCGTGTTGTCGCCGCCGGCGGTGACGCCGCCGTGCACGTGGTGCTGGGCGCTGATGCTGCCAGAAATGATGTCCACGTCGGCGGTGATGCGCCCATTGGCCAGGGTGAGCGTGGCGCCGCCGGCGCTGATGGTGATGCGATCGGGCAGCATGTCGATGCTGCAGGCGCCGCCCACCTGCAGGGTGATGCGATCGGGCAGCATGTCGATGCTGCAGGTTTCGCCGACTTCAAGGCGTATTTCTTGCTCAAGATGCACGGTGCGGCGACTCTCTCGGTACTGTGCCCAGTCCAGCTCGCTCCATTGGGTGTGTTCCACGCCCGCCTCGCTGGCTGGCGCGGGGAAGGCGTCGCTGTACACGCCGAGCAGCGCAACGCCCTGCCCGAGGTCGCCCCCGGGCGAGATCACGAGGCACTGCTCGCCGATGACGGGCGGCCACCAGTGACTGCCCTGCCGGTTCGCCGCGCGGTGGGCCAGCCACGGGAGCCAGCCGGTGGTGGTCTCGCCCATCTGCACGCGACAGCGCGCGGGCGAGCCCAGACGCACGGCGGCGATGGTGCCCAGACGCGCGAGGTTTTCCAGGCGGCGGCCGGTCTCGCGCGGGGTGTCTTGCTGTGGCGTGATGGGTGGCATGCGGGCATCGTGCCGGTGGCCTCGCGCGAAGGCCAGCGCGGGGCGTTGTGGCTGCGGCTGGGACATTTTTTGCCCCCGGCTATCAGTCTTTCAGGTGCGCGAGCAGCGCGTCGCGCAGGGTGTCGAGGTCATCGTCTGCGATGCCGAGAAGTTCGCGCGCGGGGTAGTGGTAGCGCGTGCCGCCTGGGTTGACGGCATCGGTCTCGCCGAAGTGGTGCACGCGCGCGATGCGCTGCGCGCGGTCGGCGAATTCGACCACGGCGGTGGTTCCGGTGACGCGGGCCTTGAGGTGTCTGGCCTGGCGCAGCTTGACGAACATGGGCTGGCGCTGGCGGGCCTGCTGACGCAGCTTTTCGCGCTGGCTGCGCAGGGCTGGGCCGGGCGGCTTGCGCGGCTCCCAGGCGTTGCCGTCAGGGTCTTGCTGCGCGCGCATGCGCCGGGTGTTGCTTGTGCGCAGGCGCCGCGCCATGTCGATCATGAGGCGACGCTGCTGGGCGGGCTGGAGCTTGCGCAGCACGGCCTCGGCCCACTGTTCAAGTGCCTGCAGTTCGGCCATGGCTTAGAGCGCGAAACGCGCGATTTCTGGCGGCGGCGCCATGTCCCACTGCGCGAGCAGCTGGTCTTTCATCCACAGCTCCCAGCGTTCGAGCTGGTCTGTCGCGCTGCCTTCAACAAGCGAAGGCTCGGGCGGATGGGTGACGTTGAAGCGCGTGGCGTGCGCGGGGTCTGCGCGCACGATGGCGCGCTCGGTGAGCGGCACGCGGATGCCGATGTCAACGGCCGCGGTGTTCAGGTGCTCCACGTTGAATTCGATGCCGCGCGCCTGGCTGGTGGGGTTGTCGAGCAGGTCGCTCTGGTTGACGCGCACCCACGCGAGTATGGGAACGAACAGCGCGTCGGTGTGGCCGGTGTAGTCCAGCACGGTGATGGCGGCGGTGTAGCGGTATTCGAAGGACAGGCCGCCGGCGAGGGTGCTGACGGCCTGGCCGTCGTTGGCCATGACGATGAGGCGCTCGGGGTCGCGCGCAAGGTCAGGCACGGCGGCCTGGACAAGCTGGCGCAGGCTGTTGAGTTTCCACATGGCGCGCCCCTATTCGGTCATCAGCGCTCGGGCGGCGTCGTAGGCGCGCTCGCAGGTGGCGCCGCGCGCGCGGGCGGTGTCAGCGATTGCAGCCAGCTCTCCCGCGCGCGTGTCAGCGCGCTGCTGCAGGTCGGCAAGCAGATCGATGGCTGCGGTGTCTGGCGGGCACTGGCCGGCAGCGGCGCGAGCGATGGCGGCTTGACGATGGGCGGCGATGAAGTCGGCAAGCTCGCGCTGCATCCGCTTGCGAGCAGCACGAGCGCGATCAGCGCCAGCATCAGCAGCAGCAATGGCGGCCGATCCTGCGGTCTCGATTTGCTGGATTTGTACACGGTGCTCTCCTTCTTTTTGACGGTAGTGCTCGGATTGCAGGAACGCGGCCTTTGCGGCGCTGGCGCGCTCGGTTTGCAGGGTGGCGTGGGCCTTGGCGGCACTGGTCTGCGCGTCGGCCAGGCGCAGGGTCTGCACGAGCAGCAGCGCGGCGAGCGCGACGGCGGCGAGCTGCCAGAGGTGAGCCTTGAGGGTGGCGATCATCGGCGCAGCGCCTTGTAGATGAGCGCGATCAGCACGATCAGGATCACGGCGAGCAGCGCCCAGCCCGCTGGCGTGAGCAGCAGAAACAGCGCGGCCTCGGCCAGCGGTGGCAGGTAGAAGCCGCTGGCTTGCGCGGGCGACGCCACGAGTACGATCAGCAGCGCGGCCAACATGATGGCGGGGTTCATGGCTCGGTCTCCGTTGCCTGCATGGCCATGCAGGCAGCATGGCGGCGCTGCTGGCGCGTCCATACGCCACGGCATCCCCGCGGCCCCCAGTTGACGGGCTGCGCGCAGTCGCGCCGGTTCTGGAACCGCCACTGCAGCAGCGCGTCACACGCACCCACGTAGTCGCCTGCGAGCAGCCAGGTGCGTGGGCTCTTGGGTTTGCGCCAGTTCCCGATACCGTACTGACCGGTGAAATCAAGGTATAGGTCGAACTCGCCCGGGTAGAGCTTGACTCCGGGCAGGCTGGCTTTGAAGCGGCGCTCTTCCTCGCTGTGCAGGTTGCGCGCGAGCTGTTCGGCGCGCGCCGGGGTGATGGGCGGGTCTGTGAGGCGCACGGGGCGGCCGTCTTCGTAGCGGGTGGAGCCGTGGCCGATGGTGGGCACGTCGCCCGCGGTGGGGATGTACGGCGTGCTGCTGAATCCTTCGCTGACCTTCCAGGTGGCGAAGCCGGTCGATGACAGCGTGAGCAGCGTCACGGCCACGCGCGCGATGGTCTGGCGCGTGGTGGCGTTCATGGTTCGGCCTTCACGGCCTGGCCGTTGGCCGCGCGATACCAGCGCCAGAGCAGCCACCCGATCTGCAGCACGAGGTAGACGATGGTGAGCGTGAGCACGGTGTCGTTCATGCTCCAGCCGTGCGCGATGTCGGCGGTGACGACGGCCACGGGCGGCGCGGCCTTGGCGCCTTCGGTGGCGATTTCCTTCATCATTTCCTTGCTCATTTTTTTTATTCCCACAGGTAGACCATGGGCCGCGCGGGTGCACTGGCACGCACGAGGCGCACGGGGTGGCCTTCCGGCAGGTGTGGGCCAAGGCGGGCAAGGCCCGGGTTGGCTGCAAGCGTGGCTTCGACGTGGCCGGCGGTGGCGCCAAGGTGGCGCCATGCAAGCGCGTCGAGAAGTTCGTGCTGGTGTGCGCGCACGGTGGCGCTTTGCGCTGGCATGAGCGCTGCGACTGCTGCCATTTAAAGCAGCTCCACGATGGCGCGCGATGCGCCGCGCAGATCCGCAATGGCCCAGCGCAGTTGCTGGTTGAAGCCGTCGATGCGTACATCAAGTGCCGTGAGCACGCGCGGCTCTTTCCCGGCGCCCTGCGGCAGGGTGTCGATGTCGCGGTAGGCCTCGGCGAGCTGGGCTTGCACGTGGCAGTAGATGGCACGCAGGTACTGCAGGCGCTTGACGCTTTGGCCGCCCAGCTGTGCCGCTGGCACGTCCGCGATCGTTGCGTGCCCGGCGGCGATCTGCTCTTCCTGCCAGTCCCGCAGCTCGGCGTTGATGGACCACATGGCGGCTTCGAGCGCGCCGCGCAGGCGATCGGCCGTGACGGTGCCGTCGAGCCGGATGTCGCGGCGCAGCTGCTCGCGGTCGATGTCGGGCCAGAACCCGTCATTGACAACCACGTCTTCGACGGTAGCGGCTGGCGGGTTGGCGGTGGCGATGAAGCTCATGGTTCAGTGGTCTCGCTGGTGTGGCGGTGGCCCAGGGCGTTGCAGGGTTCCCAAGTCAATGGCCTGCAAGCCCTGGGGCCGCCACGGCGCGGGGTGCGCTCGGTTTGCAGCGGCTGGTGCGCGTCAGTCCTGTTTGGCCAGGCGGCGCTCCAGTCGCTCGATGTCTTTTTTCACGCCGGTGCGCGGGTCCAGCTGCAGAGCGCGTTGCAGCAGGGGGAGCGCGGCGGCGCAGGCTTTGATGGACCGCTCTTTCATGTCCACGTCGTGACTGGCGGTTTTGCGCAGGTGCGCCCACCCGGCGGCTTTGTAGAGCTTGGCCTTTGCTTGGTCCGGCGTGTCGGCGTCTCGGGTGATCTGCATGGCAGTGGCGGCCACGTCGATTGCGTCCGCCCCGGTGAGGCGGCCGGTGAGGATGGCTTCTGCCACTTCGTCCTGCACGATGGTGGGCAGGTCGCGGTTGTAGCGGTCGGGCGGGGTCATGCCGCTGGCAATGGCGTACTCAGCAAGCTGCAGCGCTCTCTGGTAGGTGCCCGCGTCGATGTGCCAGATGAGCGCCGTGGCGAGCACTTCGTCTTGCGTGCCCGGGCGGGCTTCAAGCACGCCGTCGAGGTAGGCGTCGTATTCCGGCAGGATGGCGCGCTTGGCCTCTATTTTTTTCTCTACGCTTTGCAGCTCTTTCAGGCGCAGGCGGTGCTGGTGCAGCTGGGCGAGCTGCAGCTCGTAGGCTGTGCCGGTGGTGGCGCCGTGTGCATCGACGCCCTGGGCCTGCGCGGTTTGCTGCAGGACCAGGGCGCGCATGCGGTGGCGCTGAGCTGGTGTCTGGTGCATTGATGTTCCCCCCGTGCCTTGTGTTTTGCCTGCCTGCAAATAGCGGCCCCTTTTTTTAGGGCCGCCATTTGCTGCGCGCCGATCAG
>OFTY01000421.1_pt1 | contig 31042 bp, 22 predicted proteins | sample 1775061 | NCBI WGS metagenome assembly OFTY01 (sample SAMN08195773, study PRJEB24354) | sludge metagenome | isolation source: sludge from phenol fed wastewater aerobic bioreactor B | place: India: Nagpur | collected 2016-09-16 | reverse complement strand
CGGCCGTTTTTATTGTTCCCACCCTTGAAGATGCCAAAGAAGCCATGTACAGGGGCAATTGCCAGGGATTTTTGTATCGGCGTCGAAGGGCGCGCCGTCGGGATGCTGTCGCGACGCGTGTCGCCCCTGTCTTCGTCACCTTCCCTCGATCTCCCCCTTGCGACGTGGCCGATCTTCGTCAGCCTACGTCATGGATTTGCTTTCACGCCATGGATTAAGCGCGCCTCACCACGGCTGGCGCGCCAGCGAGACGGGGCAGGCGGCCGTGGCTTCGGTCGCGGCGTCGCGAGCAGCGTCGAACTCCTCTTTCGCGCGGGCGAAGTCGGCCTGGAACGCCGGATCGGCCTTCAGCCGGGTGACGATGGTCGCGCCGACGATGCGGCCCGCCTCGACGTCGCTGGGATAGTGGACGCCGCACACCGCGCGGCTTTCGCCATAGGCCAGTCCGCGTCGCAGGATGGCGTCGGCGCGGTCGGGCGCCAGTTCGGCCAGCACCAACGACCAGGCCCAGCCCAGCGCCGAGTGGCCCGACGGATAGGAGCCGCTGGCCGCCAGCCAGGTCTCGGGCGCGATGCAGGTCGGCAGGGGCTCGACCACGAAGGGGCGTTTGCGGAAATAGCCCTTCTTGGCGGGCGTTTGAATCATCTCCAGATCGCCCAGCATCTTGCCCATCAACAGCGTCAGGGTCGGCATCTGTTCCGGCTCGAACTTGAAGCCGAGGGCGCAGTCGAAGGCGCGCGGGGCGCCGGGCGTTTCGATCTCATTGTCGGCGCGGGCGATGGCCCAGCGCTCGGAGCCTTCCAGCGACCGCATGGCGCGATAGGCGGCGATGTCGGCCTGTTCGCGCAACGAGCCTTCGGCGGGCGGCGGCGGCAGGAAGTTGGCGGCGTTGGGCGTGTTCTCGGCGGTCAGATAGCCGTGCGGATGATCGCGGAAGCCTTCCCAGAAGGTCACGCGCGCAGTCGCCGCCGTCTGCGTCGACACCGCCCCGGCGCAGCCGCTCAACGCTCCGCCGAGCGCGAGAGCCAGGCTCATCGCGATGAGGGATGAAGAGCGGCGCGAGGTGGTCATGGGAAAACTCCGGGTAGAAGGGATCATGCGGCGACGGCGCCGGGGCGGCCCGATTCAACGGTCCAGGATTTCAGGGTCGACAGGCTGGCCTTGGGGTCGCGCACGTCGCTGATGACCTGATAGCGCGTATCCATGCGGTCGGGGCGCACGTCGATCGACATATAGCCGCGCGGCCGGCTGTCGAAGAACTTCACCTGCGGATTATTGGGCATGACGGCCATCAGCCCGTCGTAGCTGGGGCCGGTCGAGGTGATGGAGGTGCCGACGAACTCGGTCGCCACGGTGGCCGACGACGGGTCGCGGCTATCCAGCTTCACGTCATTGGTCCAGAACGAATGGTAGTCGCCGCTGAGGACGACGGGGTTGGACGGCTTCAGTTCCGACAGGGCCGAGGTCAGCCGGTCGCGGGCGGCGGGGAAGCCGTCCCAGGTGTCGGTCCAGTAGCGGTTCTCCTCGGCGGGACTGCGGGCCAGACGCAGGCCCGCCATGACCAGGTTCTGGCCCAGGATGTTCCAGCGCGCCTCGGCGCGGGCCAGGCCGTCATACAGCCAGCGCTCCTGCTCGAAGCCGAGGAAGGTGCGCGACGGGTCCAGCCGGTCGGTGCAGGTCGCATCGGTGACGATCTGGCCCTTGCCGCCGTTGGCGCCGTCGCTGCACGGCTGTTTCGAGCGGTACTGGCGGCCGTCCAGCATGAAGAACTCGGCCAGCTTGCCATAGCGGACGCGGCGATAGATCGGCATCTGGAGGCTGGCGCTCAAGCGCGTGCGACGGATCGGCATGGCCTCATAGAAGGCCTGATAGGCGGCGGCGCGGCGTTGCAGGAAGTCATTGGGGGCAACGCCCGAAATCTTGGACCAGACGCCGGAATAGTCGTCCTGAACCTCATGGTCGTCCCAGACGGCGAGGCAGGGGGCGGCGGCGTGCAGACGCTGCAGGTTCGCATCGGTGCGGTGCAGGGCGTAGCGGTTGCGATAGCCCGCCAGCGATGTCGCTTCCTCGAGGTTGTAGGGGCGCACCACCTGGTCGGCGCGGTCCGGCCCCAGGCTGTATTCATAGATGTAGTCGCCCAGGAACAGGGTCAGGTCCGGCTGTTCGTCGGCCATGTGGCCGTAGGCGCTGAAATAGCCGCGCTCCCAGTGCGAGCAGGAGGCGACGGCGAGGCGCAGCCGGTCGGCGCTGGCGTTCGGGGCGGGGGTAGTCAGGGCGCGGCCCGTCGGGCTCTGCTGGCCCTGGGCGGTGAAGCGATACCAGTAGGGGCGGTGGGGGGCGAGGCCCGCGACCTCGACGTGCAGGCTGTGGGCGGCGTCGCGGGCGGCGGTCGCGTTGCCGGCGGCGACGATGCGGCGGAACTGGTCGTCGGCGGCGACCTCCCAGCGCACGGGAATGGCGGCGTCGAGGCCGCCCTGACCGTCGGCGGCCAGAGGATCGGCGGCCAGTCGGGTCCAGATGACGAAGCCGTCCGGCGCGGGATCGCCGCTGGCGACGCCCAGCGGAAACAGATAGGCGCCGCCCGCCTGGGCGCGACCGAAACTCAGCACGGCGGGCGCGACGACCAGACCCGTCAGCAGGGTGCGGCGATCAAGGCGGGAAGCGGAGTAAGCCATCATACCATCAGGAAAAGGCGCAAGGCGGACCGGCCGGAACCGGCCCGCCTCACTCGGGAGGAAGCCTTAGAAGTCCACCGACAGGCGCACGCCGTAGGTGCGGCCCTGGCTAGGCGAGGTGGTCGGGCGCGCCGAGCCGTTGAAGCCGTTGCGGGTCTCTTCGTAGTAGGTGTTGAACATGTTCCGCACCCACAGGCCCGCGCGCCAGTTGGCGCCGGCCGGGCTGACGCTGAAGTTGGCGTTCCACAGCCAGTAGGCGTCGATGATCGATGAGGAGCTGACGGAATACAGCTCGTCCCGATAGTTGTAGTTCGTCTCGGCGCGCAGCTCCCACCCGGCCGCTTCCCAGTCATAGGCGACCGAGCCGCCGTAGTTCATCTTGGGGAAGGACAGGCGCTCGCCCGAGCGATCGTTGGTGATGATGACGTCCCAGGGGCCGTCCTTGGGATTGGCGGCGTCGGTCTTGGCGCCGTCGATGGCGAAGTACTCGTCATACTCGCCGGTCTTGTAGCCGATGTTCTGGCTGATGGTCAGGCCGTCGACCGGCACCCAGGTCAGCTCGATTTCGCCGCCCCAGATGTGCGACTTGGGCACATTGGTGATCTTGCCCAGGCGGCCGGTGATCCGGTCGTATTCCAGCCCCTGAACCTGCTGGTCCTTGTAGTCATAGTAGAACAGGGCGCCGTTCATGCGCAGGCGGCGGTCAAACAGGTCAGACTTGATGCCCGCTTCATAGGCGATGACGATTTCAGGTTTGAACGGCGTGGCTGAGGTGGCGTTATAGGTCGTGAAACCGCCTGACTTCACCCCGCGCGCCACGCTGGCGTAGAAGAGGGCGTCGTCTGTCAGCTTGTATTCCAGGCCCAGGCGGCCGGAGACCTCGTTCAGATCGGTGTCGTAGCTGGTGGTCGGCGGCGGCGGATTGGGCGCGACCGAGGTGCCGCCGCTGTCCAGGGTCCGCTCTTCCGTCTCCCAACGCAGGCCGGCGATCAGGTTCAGGCGCTCGTTCACCTGATAGGAGTTGTGGGTGAAGACGCCGAAGGCTGACACTGACTGGCCATAGGCGGTGTTGATCAGGTTCGGCTGCCCCCGGAAGTTGGTGTAGAAGCCGCCGTCGATGCTTTCGTCAGCATAGTGGGCGCCGATCATCCAGCTGAGGGGGCCGTCGCCGTTGGAGCTCAGGCGCAGCTCCTGAGCGAAGACGTCGATGTCGTTGTAGAAGAAGACGTTCGACTCGTTGAAGCGGGTGCTGTCCCAGTCGTTGAACTCGCTGCGCGAAAAGGTCTGGTAGGCGGTGATCGAGGTCAGGTCGGCCCAGCCCAGGTCGGCCTTGATGCGGGCGCTGACGTCGAAGCCGTCGTTGTCGCGGAACGGCTTGGCGTTCAGGCCGACCCCGGCCACGGCCGCCATTTCCGGCGATATGCCCCAGCCCGTGATCCTCCAGGCCGTATCCTTGGGATAGGTCACGGCGCCGCCCGAGACCGTGTACGGCCCCAGCAGGCGGAAGCCGCGGCCGTCCGACTTGTCGATTGAATAGGTGGCGGCCAAGTCGACGGTGACGGCCTCGCTGGCGTCCCAGGTCAGGCGGCCGCGGATGGCGCTCTTGTCGAGGTCGCCCAGCTTTTCGCCGGTATCGCGGTGGTATTGCCAGGCGCCGCCCTGTTCGGTGACGGCGGCCAGGCGGCCCAGCAGGTTGGGCGCGATCTGACCCGAGACATAGCCCTCGACCTTGAAGCGATCGAACGTGCCGTATTCGGCGTTGAAGCCGGCGCGGAAGTCGGCCGTGGGCGCATTGGTGATGATGTTGACGGCGCCGCCGGTGGTGTTGCGGCCGTAGAGGGTGCCTTGCGGGCCGCGCAGGACTTCCATGCGCGCCACGTCGAACAGGGCGCCCTGGGTCGTCACCGTATAGGGCTGGGCCACTTCATCGACGTAGATGCCGACCGTCGAGGCGTTGTTCGAGGAGTATTCGCGCGCGCCGATGCCGCGGATGCGGAACTGAGGCTGGCCGCCGCCGAACTGGCTGTCGACCTCCATGTTGGGGACGGCGTTCTCCAGGTCGTTGACGACCGAGATGCCTTTTTCGTCCAGTTGCTCGCCGCCGATGACGCTGAGCGAGACGCCCACGTCCTGGCTGGCCTGCTCGCGACGCTGGGCGGTGACGATGATCTCGTCGACGCGCGTGGCCTGATCCCCCGATCGGGCGTCGCTCTGAGCGTTCGCGTTGGAGAAGGCGGCCAGGGTCAGCAGGCTGACCGACGACGCCAGTAGGTGTTTTCTCATTCTATTCCCCCTCCTCGACACCCCTGATCAGGGTGTTTTTTCTATGATCCCTGACAGGCGGCCGATCAGTTCGTCGATCTGTTCCCGGCTGATAATCAGCGGGGGCGACAGGGCGATGACATCCGCCGTCACCCGGATCAGCAGCCCTTCGTCGAACGCCTGGTGGAAGACCTCGGTCGCGCGGGCGCCGGGCGCGCCGGGGCGCGGCTCCAGCTCGATCCCCGCAACCAGACCCAGATCGCGGATGTCGATGACGTGGCGCAGCCCCCTCAGACTGTGCACGGCGTCCTGCCAGTAGGGCGTCAGTTCGGTCGCGCGCTGGAACAGGCCTTCGCTCTCATAGACGTCCAGCGTCGCCAGCCCGGCCGCCGCCGCCAGCGGGTGGCCGGAATAGGTGTAGCCGTGGAAGAACTCGATGCCCGGCCCGGCCGCGCCCTCGACCACGGTCTGATAGACGGCGCTGCTGACGCCCACGGCGCCCATCGGCACGGCGCCGTTGGTCAGCCCTTTGGCGCAGGTCATCAGGTCGGGCGTGACGCCCAGGGCCTCGGCCGCCGTCAGGGCGCCCAGGCGGCCGAAGCCGGTGATGACTTCGTCGAAGATCAGCAGGATGCCGTGCTGCGCCGTGATCTCGCGCAGGCGCTCCAGATAGCCGAGCGGCGGCACGATCACCCCGGCCGAGCCGGACATGGGCTCGACGATGACGGCGGCGATGGTCTCGGCGCCGTGGGTCTCGATCAGGGCCTCCAGCTCATCGGCCAGATGCAGGCCCCAGGCGGGCTGGCCGCGCGTGAAGGCGGCCTCGTCCAGGTTCAGCGTATGCGACAGGTGGTCGACGCCGGGCAGGGTGGGGAATCCGCGCTTGTTGTTCTCCAGCCCGCCGACGGAAATGCCGCCGAAGCCGACGCCGTGATAGCCCTTCTGGCGGCCGATCAGGCGGGTGCGGTTCTCGAACCCCCTGGCCGATTGATAGGCGAGGGCGATCTTCAGGGCGGTGTCGACCGCCTCTGACCCCGAACCGGCGAAGAAGACGTGGTTCAGGTCGCCGGGCAGCAGCATGCCCAGACGCGAGGCCAGCTCGAACGCCAGCGGGTGGCCCAGCTGGAAGGTCGGGGCGTAGTCCAGAATCTCGGCCTGACGCTGGATGGCCTCGACGATCGGCCTGCGGGCGTGACCGGCGTTGACGCACCACAGGCCGGCGGTGCCGTCCAGCACCGCCCGGCCGTCCGGCGTGAAGTAGTGCATGTCCCTGGCCGAGGCGAACAGGCGAGGCTGCGCCTTGAAGGCGCGGTTCGCCGTGAACGGCATCCAGAATGGATCAAGGTCGTTGGCGGCCTTGCCGGCGCTTGCAGCGGTCATGCGGTCATCCTCTGTCTTTCGCCAGTAGCGGACGAACCGCGACGAAAGGGAAGACTGTTACTTGTCAGGCGCAACATGCAGATAAAAAAGAATATTTTACCTGCATGCTCGATTTACTGAGCGGCGTGATCGATCAGTAGCGCAGGGTCAGCCGCGCGCCGATGGTGCGCGGCGTTCCGGGTTGGGCGATGTCGGCGCTGGTGAAGAAGTTGCGGGTCAGGTCGTAGTCCTGATCGAACAGGTTCCGTGCCCAGAAGGCCACGGACCAGGCGGCGTCCTCGGGGCCGATGGTGACGCTGGCGTTGGCCAGCCAATAGGCCTCGACATCGTATTTGGCGCCCAGCCAGGACGGGTACTCGTCACGATAGCTGTAGTTGGCCTCGGCCGTGACCGCGAAGCCGCCGACCGTCCAGTCGTAGCTGACCGAGCCGCCGTACGACCAAGCGGGGAAGGGGATCTTTTGGCCTGACTTGTCGATGTAGACGGTGGCGCGGGGAATCTGCTGGCAGGCGCCGATGTCCAGGTCGACGAAGTCGGTGTACTCGCCCTTCTTGTAGCTGAGGTTCTGGCTGATCCGCAGACCGGCGGCGGGGCGGAAGACGCCCTCCAGCTCCGCGCCGTAGATCTCGGAATCGGCGTTGGTGAAGCGGCCGACCGGGCCGTTGGCGCCGCAGACGGCCGACAGCACCTGCTGGCCGTTGTAGTCGTAGTAGTAGGCCGCGCCGTTGATCTGGACCGCGCGCGACGGGTCGGCCTTGAAGCCCAGCTCATAGGCCCAGAGTATTTCCGGATCGAAGGGCTCGATGCCGCTGCTGTCGCCGGTGTTGTAGGTGGTGAAGCCGCCCGACTTGGCGCCCCGGCTGGCCGAGCCGTAGATCAGGACGTTGTCGGCGGGCTTGAACTCCAGCGCCGCCTTGCCGGTCAAAGGCGTCATCTTGGTGTCGACGCTGGTCGGGGGCAGGGCGGTGGCGCCGCCGAAAGCCGAGCCGAAGCCTTCAAGCTCGCGGGTTTCTTCTTCGTAGCGCAGGCCCAGGATGGCTTTCCACCGCTCGGAGAAGGCGTATTCGGCCTGACCGAACAGGCTCCACGACTCGACCTTCTGGTCATAGGTGACCTGGGCGTAGGTGTTGTAGATGTCGATGAAGTCCGAGAAGTAGCGCTCGTTGAGATCCTGTTTGGAATAGTAGAACCCGGCCACCCAGGTCAGGGGGCTGTCGTTGTCTGAGGCCAGGCGCAGTTCCTGCGACAGAACCTTCACGTCGCTGCCGAAGAAGGTGTCGGCCTCGACCGAGGCGCTGGAGTCCCAGTCGCCGTATTCGCTGCGGTCCAGGGTCTCATAGCTGGTGATGCTGGACAGGTTCATGCCCTTGAGCGCCAGATTGGCGTTCAGCGAGGCGCCCCAGGATGAGTTGTCCCGGCCCGGCTTGGCGTTCACATCGCGGCCGATGGCGTCAGCGAAGCGTTGAGACAGACCCCAGCCGGTCTTGGAGCGGTCCTTGTCGGCGGGAATGACCGGGCCGGTCCCTAGGCGGGTGTGCAGGTCGCTGATCAGATACAGGCCCTGGTTCTCGGACTTGTCGACGCCGCCGTGGACGTCGAGCAGGGCCGTGAAGGTCTCATTGGGCGTCCATTCCAGCAGGGCGCGGGCGCCGGTGCGATCGGCGTCGCCCAGGCTTTCGCCCGTGTCGCGGTTGCGCTGCCAGGCGCCGCCCTGTTCGGTCGAGACGGCCAGACGGCCGCGCAGGGTGTCGGCCAGCGGGCCTGAGACATAGCCCTCGCCCCGGAACAGGTTATGGCTGCCCCATTCGGTCATCAGGCCTGCGGACAGCTCCTCGGTCGGGCGTTTGGTGACGAAGCTGATGGCGCCGCCGGTGGTGTTGCGGCCGTAGAGGGTGCCTTGCGGCCCGCGCAGCACCTCGACCCGGTCGATGTCGAAGATCAGTCCCTGCGTCATGACGGGGACCGGATAGGCGACCTCGTTCACATAGACGCCGACCGTGGGCGAGTTGTTGGAGGCGTAGTCCTGAAAGCCGACGCCGCGCATGCGGAACTGGGCCGCGCCGCCGCCGAAGGCCGGTTCGACCTCCAGGTTGGGCGTGGCGTTCTGAAGCTGGTTGACGTTGGTGACGCCCTGCTGCGTCAGGCTTTCACCGCTGAGGACGCTGAGGGCGATGCCCACGTCCTGGGCCGCCTGTTCACGGCGCTGGGCGGTGACGATGACCTCGTCGACCGTGGTGGCGGCCGGCTCGTCGGGCGCGCGCTGCGCGGCGACGGAGGTGGCGGACAGGGCGAACAGGGCCCCGGCGGAAACGCTGACCATCAGACGATTCATCGTCTTCCTCCCCATGAGGCCGTCGCGGTCTATGGCCGCGTTCAGCCGTCGCGGCCGGGACTGCCCGGTCGCCGAACTATCTCCGTAGTCGACGTCTTGTGCAATGCAGCACATTTGTGCGGCTGCTCTGTCGGCGACGGAAATCTCTCTTCCCTCGGCAATCAGTAGCTGCCCTGGGTCGATTTGGAGCAAGACTGTTTCTTTGGGTGCCTATCTTCCTGTCGCGTAAGGATAAAATAATCCAATGATCGGAATACTGATCATTCGCAACGGCGCCGTTAGAAGGTCGGCGGCGTGCAGGCGCTGATGACCACGCAGGGCGCGTCGCCGATGTTGCGGAAGCGGTGCGGCAGGACGCTGGGAAACAGATAGCCTTCGCCCGCCTTCAGCACCCGCGACTGGCCGTCGACGGTGACTTCCAGGCGGCCGGAGATGATCATGCCGCCTTCCTCTCCCTCGTGGGACAGCATGACCCGGCCGCTATCCGAGCCGGGCTGATAGGTCTCGTGCAGGATCTGCAGGCTGGAATCCTGGCTGGAGCCCAGCTGGCGGTAGGAGACTTCGCCGCGTGAAATGTCGGTCAGTTCGTCGTGGCGATAGAAGTATTTGGTCGGGGTCTCGAACTCCGAGCTGAAGAAGTCGCCCAGCGATATGCCCGCCGCGTCCAGAAGGCGTTTCAGCGAGCCGACCGAGGGGCTGGTGCGGCCGCTCTCGACCAGGCTGACGGTGCTGGACGGCACACCGGCCTTGCGCGCCAGGGCGCGCTGCGACAGGCCCAGGCGATCCCGAAGGGCGCGCAGGCGCGGGCCGATGATGTTCTCTTCTTCCATGTCGCCACGCGCCATCCTGTCAGCTCCGCTTGCGGGTCAGCAGATCATAGGCCGCCCTAGCCATGACCTTGGCTGAGTTGGTCATGTCGTCGATGCCCACCCATTCGTCCGGTTGGTGCGCCAGATCCAGCACGCCGGGGCCGTAGGCGATGCAGTCCTTCAGCTTGCCGATACGGTCGATGTGCTTCTGGTCATAGGTGCCGGGCGAACAGACGAACTGGGCCTTCTTGCCCAGCACCGTCTCGATGGCGGCGGCGGTCGTGCTGGCCACGGGGCCGTCGCGGTCGGCCATGCTGGGGGCCACCTGGAACAGGTCGCGCATCTCATAGCGGAAGCCGTGGCGCTGGGCCGCCAGCCCGTCGAGGATGGCCTTCACCTCGCCCTTCACGTCCTCCAGCGTCTCCTCGATCAGGAAGCGGCGGTCGATGACCATACGGCTGGAATCGGCGACGCAGGGCGCGGGCAGGCCGTCGAAGCCCTCGGCCTGACCGCCGTGGATGGAGTTGATGTTCATCGTCGACTGCCGCGCGCCCTCGGGCACGACCGGCATGTCGGAATGGCGGGCGGCCATGGCGGGATAGAGCTTGCTCTCGAACTCTTCCATCACCGCGCCCATGTGGCGGATGGCCGAGTCGCCCAGGAATGGCATGGAGCCGTGGGCGATGCGGCCCTTGGTCTCGATCTCGGCCCACCAGACGCCGCGGTGGCCGATGCAGACCCGGTCGACGTTCAGCGGCTCGGGGATGATGACGTGGTTGACGCGCGGCTCCGAGAACCAGCCGCGCTCGGCCAGATAGGCGACGCCGCCGTAGCCGCCGGACTCCTCGTCCACCGTGCCGGAGATCTCCAGCGCGCCGGGCAGGGGGAGGCCGGAATCGATCAGGGCCTCGACCGCGATGATGGAGGCGGCCAGCCCCCCCTTCATGTCGCAGGCGCCCCGGCCATAGACGCGGCCGTCCTTCACCTCGCCGCCGAAGGGATCGACGGTCCAGCCGGCGCCGACCTCGACCACGTCGATGTGGCTGTTGAAGTGGACGCAAGGCCCCGGTTCAGAGCCGGTCCAGCGGGCGACGACGTTGGTGCGGGGGTATTGATCGCTGTCGCCCGGCGAGCCTTCGCCGCGCACATATTCGACGGTGAAGCCGCGCTTCTTCAGCCGCTCGCCGATGTATTCGGCGCAGGGGCGATAGGCCTCGCCCGGCGGGTTGATGGTGGGGAAGCGGATCAGATCCTGGGTCAGGGCGACCAGTTCGTCGGTGCGGCCGTCGATCAGGTCCATGACGGTCTGCAGGGTCGGGGCGCTCATCGGTGGAATCTCACTCGGCAGCCAAGGCGGCCAGAACCGCGTCGGTCATCTGAAGGGTGGAGACGGGAGCGATCCCCGCTTCGGCGATGTCGGGGGTGCGGACGCCGCTGGACACGACGTGCCGAACGGCGCGCTCAAGCCGGTCGGCCAGATCGGCGCGGTCGAACGACCAGCGCAAGCACAGGGCGAAGGACAGGATGGTCGCGATGGGATTGGCGACGCCCTGTCCCGCGATGTCGGGCGCCGAGCCGTGGATCGGCTCATACAGGCCCCGGCTGCGCCCGCCTTGTCCAAGGCCGGATAGGGAGGCCGAGGGCAGCAGGCCCAGAGACCCGGTCAGGGCCGCCGCCGCGTCGGACAGGATGTCGCCGAACAGGTTGTCGGTGACGATGACGTCGAACTGGTCGGGGCGCCGGACCAACTGCATGGCGCAGTTGTCGGCGTACATGTGCGACAGCTCCACGTCGGGATAGTCGGCGGCGACCTCGGTGGCGACCGCGCGCCACAGGGCACCGGTCTCCATGACATTGGCCTTATCCACCGAGCAGACGCGGCGCCGGCGGGTGCGGGCCAGCTCGAAGGCTGTGCGGCAGACGCGGGCGATTTCTGCTTCGGTATAGGCTTGAGTGTCGTAGGCGCGGCGCTGGCCGTCGGGACCGACCTCATTGGCGCGGGGCAGGCTGAAATAGACCCCCGCCGTCGCTTCGCGCACGATCAGAATATCGAGGCCCCGGATCAGGTCGGGCTTGAGCGCCGAGGCGTCCAGAAGCTCGTCGAAACAGACGGCGGGGCGCAGGTTGGCGTAGAGGTCCAGCGCTTGACGCAGGCGCAGAATGCCCATCTCTGGCCGCTGGGCGCGGGGCAGGTGGTCCCACTTCGGCCCGCCGACCGCGCCGAACAGGACGGCGTCGGAGGCCAAAGCCTGCTCGACCACGTCTTCGGCGATGGGCGCGCCGACGGCGTCGATGCTGGCGCCGCCCGCGAGGGCTTCGCTCAGTTCAATGCGCAGCCCGGCGTTCCGGGCCCAGTCGACGACGCGTAGGGTCTCGCGGATGATCTCCGGTCCGATGCCGTCGCCGGGCAGGACCAGCAGTTTGAACACACGGTCAGATGCAGCGGCCACCGTCGACCTCCAGCGCCACGCCCGTGATCATCGAGGCGTCGTCCGAACAGAGGAAGGCGGCGGCGGCGCCCATATCCTGGGGCGTCGAGAAGCGGCCGATGGGGATGGAGGCCAGGAACTTGGCCCGCACCTCGGGCGTGTCCTCGCCCATGAAGGTCTTCAGCAGGGGGGTGTCGCCCGCCACCGGGTTCAGCGCGTTCACCCGCACCTGGAAGGGCGCCAGTTCGACCGCCATGGCCCGCGTCGCCGTGATGACCCAGCCCTTTGAGGCGTTGTACCAGGTCAGGTTCGGGCGGGGGCTGACCCCGCCGGTCGAGGCGATGTTCAGAATGGCGCCGGACCCTTGCGCCTTCATCGCGGGGACGAAGGCCTTCGACATCAGATAGATGGAGCGCATGTTGACGGCGGCGATGCGGTCGAAGGCTTCGTCCGACAGTTCGTCCAGCGGTTGGGGCGTGTGGCCGACGCCCGCGTTGTTGACCACGATGTCGACACCGCCCAGCAGGCGGTTGGCGGTCTCGGCCAGAGCGACGACGTCAACGGCGCTGGACACGTCGACCTTTACGCCCAGATCGGCGTCGCCCAGTTCAGCGGCCAGCGTGCGGGCGTCCTCGCCGTTCAGGTCGGCGACGATGACGCGGGCGCCTTCCTCGGCGAAGCGGCGCGCGATTCCGGCGCCGAAGCCGGAGGCCCCGCCCGTGACGATCGCTCGCTTGCCCTCCAGCCGCTTCGATCTGTTCCCCTCCAAGACGCTACTCCCTTGCGCTATCCGTGATGGGCCGCGACGGTCTTCAGGGTGGTGAAGGCGTAGAGCGCCTCGAACCCTTTCTCGCGACCGTGGCCCGACCTGCCGACGCCGCCGAAGGGCAGTTCAACCCCGCCCGCCGCGCCGTAGTTGTTGATGAAGACCTGTCCGGCGCGCAGCCGTTTCGCCAGGCGCATCTGCCGTCCGCCATCGGCGGTCCAGACGCCTGCGACGAGGCCGTAGTCGGTGCCGTTGGCGATGGCGACCGCCTCGTCTTCCGTGTCGAACGGGATGACGACGACGGCGGGACCGAAGATTTCTTGCTGCGCCAGCGGGTGATCGGGCGCGACATTGGCGAAGAGGGTCGGGGCGACGTAGGCGCCGCCTTCTGGTAGGTCTCCCAGCGTCGCCTGCGCCATGATCAGGCCGTCGGCGCGGCCCTTTTCGATGAAGTTTTCGACCATGGCCTGCTGCTTCTTGGACACCAGCGGACCGACATCGCGGTCGTCCATGGCGGGGCCGACGGTCAAGGCGGCAAAGCGTTCGGCCATGCGGCGCACGACTTCATCGTAGACGCCGCGCTGGACCAGGAGGCGCGAGCCCGCCGAGCAGGTCTGGCCCGCGTTCTGGACGCCCGCGTTGACGAGGAAGGGCAGGGCCTTGTCCAGATCGGCGTCGTCGAACACCAACTGGGGCGACTTGCCGCCCAACTCCAGCGTCACCGGAACGGCGTTGAGCGCCGCCGCTTGTTGAATGGCGACGCCCACGCCGGTCGAACCGGTGAAGGACAGGTGGTTGATCCCCGGATGGGCGGCCAGCGCGGCGCCCGCCTCTGCGCCTGCGCCGGTCACGACGTTCAGCGCGCCTGCGGGCAGGCCGCAATCGGCGGCGATGTGGGCGAAGGCGAGGGCCGTCAGGGAGGCCTGCTCGGCGGGCTTCAGCACCACGGCGTTGCCGACGCACAGGGCCGCCACGATAGAGCGACCGATGATCTGCATCGGATAGTTCCACGGGATGATGTGGCCCGTCACCCCGTGCGGCTCGCGCAGGGTGTAGACGGTGTAGCCGTCCTGGAAGGGAATGGTCTCGCCGTGCAGCTTGTCCGCCGCGCCCGCGTAGAATTCGAGATAGCGGGCCAGGGCGATCACGTCGTTGCGGGCCTGCTTCAGCGGCTTGCCGACATCCAGCGCTTCCAGTTCGCTTAGCAGGTCGATGCGGGCTTCGACCTCGCGGCCCATGCGGGCCAGGATGCGGCCGCGCTCGACGGCGGTGGTGCGGCCCCAGCCTCCGTCGAAGGCGGTACGCGCGGCCCGGACGGCGGCGTCCACGTCGGCGGCGGTTCCGGCGGCCAGCCGGCCCATGACCTCGCCCGTCGACGGGTTCTCGATCGGCAGGGTCGCGTCGCCGTCTGCGGGGCGCCAGACGCCGCCGATGAAGACCTTATCCGTGGGGAAGGGCGCGACCATGTCGTTAGGCTCACTGTGAGGGCGATCCCCCTCTGGTTCGCCGTCCAGGATAGTGGGCACGATAACGGATCAGGCGCCAAGCCCTTTATGGTTTTGGCCTAAGTCACTGATTTTGTGTTCTGAGTGCTCAATAAAATGAGCATTTGACGCTGGGGCAAGCAGGCGCGGGCGGCTTTTCACGCGGCGGTTGCAGGCTCCAGCAGCAGGGCCATGATCTCGGCGCCCAGCATCATGTCCGAGACGGGGCCGAAACGACGCATCCGCATCCGGCCCAGCCGGTCGACCACCACCAGGCTGGGCGTGCCCTGAAGATTGAAGGCGGTCATGGTGCGCGGCGCCGTCGTATCGGCCGACGGCGCGTCGACGGCGACCGGGAAACGGCAGCCGTGCTCGGCCAGCCATTTTGTCAGGCCCGCACGGTCCGACTGCTGGTCGTGATGCTCGAACACGCTATGGACGCCCAGGACGGTGACCTCGCCGGAGGTGAAGGTCTCGGCCACGCGCCGGGCCTGGGGCAGGGCGTAGTGGGAGCAGCCGGGGCAGAGGCGTTGCAGAAAGGCGATGCAGACGACCTTGCCGCGCAGGTCTTCCAGGCGCACCGGCTCGGGCGTGTTCAGCCATTCCACGGCGTCGATCGAGGGGGCGAGACGGTGCATGGCGGCGGCTCCTGAAAGGCAGGGCGCCCCGATGGAGGCCGGACCTGGAATCGAACCAGGCTGGACGGATATGCACTCCGCCGCGTAACCGCTCCGCCATCCGGCCATCGGGGCGAGGCGTCTGGATAACAGGCGGCGCCAGGGGCCGCCTGGGCCGGTTGCGGATTAGCGGGGGCGCCGGTTGCAGCGCCCTCTCTATAGGGATCAGTCGGCGGCGGCCTGTTCGGCTTCCTTGGCCTCGCGGCGGGCGACGCTGAAGCGACGGCCGTAGAGCAGATAGGCGCCGACGCCGATCACGTTCCAGATCAGGAACCACAGCTGCGTTTTCTGCGGCAGGCTGGCCAGCAGATACAGGCAGCCGGCGATGGCCACGGGGCCGATGATCCAGGCCAGGGGCGTGCGGAAGCCGCGCGGCAGCTCGGGCGAGCGACGACGCAGGATCAGCATGCACAGCGCCACGGAGCTGAAGGCCACCAGCGTCCCGGCGTTGGCCAGCGCGACGATCTCGCCCAGGGGGAAGAACAGGGCGATGGTCCCGACGACGGCGGTGGTGAAGGCGGTGATGCGCAGGGGCGCGCCCTTGGCCGACAGTTGCGACAGGCCGCGCGGCAGCAGGCCGTCGCGCGCCATGACGAAGAAGATGCGGCTCTGGCCGTAGAAGAAGGCCAGGATGACGGTCGGCAGGGTCAGCACCGCCGTGACGGCCAGGAAGTGAGCGGCGCCCGGCTGGCCGATCTCGCGCAGGATCAGGGCCAGCGGCTCGGGGCTGTTGGCGAACAGGGTGAAGGGCGCGGCGCCCAGGGCCGCCGTGGCGATGACGGTGTAGATGGCCGCGCAGACCAGCATGGAGCCGATGATGCCGATGGCCAGGTCACGCTTGGGATTGCGCGTTTCTTCGGCCGCAGTGGCGATGGCGTCGAAGCCGTAGAAGGCCGAGAAGATGATGGCCGCGGCGGCCATGATGCCGCGCTCGACCCCGTCCTCGCCCATGGTGCGGCCGAAGCCGTAGGGATTGAACGGCTCCAGATTGGCGGCGTTGAAGTGGGGCAGGGCGAACCAGACGAACAGCACCAGGGCCGACAGCTTCACGACCACCAGGGCCAGGTTCAGCGTGGCGCTCTTGCGGGTGCCGATGATCAGCATTCCGGCGATGATCAGGATGATGAACAGGGCCGGGACGTTGGCGACGCCGCCCGCGTGCGGTCCCTGCATCAAGGCCATGGGCAGGCCCAGCCAGTCGTGCAGCAAGGGCGCGGCATAGCCGGACCAGCTGACGGCCACAGCGCTGACCACCAGGCTGTATTCCAGGATCAGGCTCCAGCCGATGATCCAGGCGACGACCTCGCCCAGGACGACGTAGTTGTAAGTGTAGGCGCTGCCCGAGGCGGGGATGGTCGAGGCCATTTCGGCATAGGCCAGGGCGGCGCAGGCGCAGACGAAACCTGCGATCAGGAAGGACAGCAGGACGGCCGGGCCGGCCTTGTCCGCGCCGATGCCGATCAGGGTCAGGATGCCGGTGCCGACGATGGCGCCCACGCCCATGGCCATCAGGTGCGGCCAGCTGAGACTGCGGGTCAGGCTGCGTTCCTGCGCGTTGACAGTGATGCGCTTACGCACGTTCCAGCCGCCCATTCGGTGTCTCGTCTTCTTGTGTGTCGGGACCGGCGGGAAGACCGGCGCGCTGTGTTGCGCCAGACGCGTCCTGGATACAAGCGTCACGCGGACCTCGGCCGCGGCTTTGAGGCGCGGGAGGGCGAGGCGCTACCTCCGTCGCCGGACATTTTGTCACTCAAGCGGCGACAAAACGGCAAGAAACCTAAGCCGATCCGTCATTGAAGCGCGCAAGCTTCGGAAATCGCAGCCGCGATCCATGCCGCCGAGGCAGGAGGGAAGCAGGGCCGTCCGTGACGGACAGGCCGCCCACTGTCGCATCTTTTGACCAGACCGGTGGATGACGATGAACAGCAGCTTCAAGACCATGCTCGCCGTGGCGGCCAGCGCGCTCGCCCTGGCGGCCTGCGGCGGCTCCGCCGAGGTGGCCTCGCCCGGCGAAGGCGACTTCGGCAATGGGAACGGCAACGGAAACGGCAATGGCAATGGGAACGGCAATGGAAACGGTCAGGCGGCCGTCGACTGCCCGGCCGGCTTCGCCAATGTCGGCACCATGGCCAATGGAACGCTGCGCAACTGTCAGCTGCCGCAACAGATCAACGGCCCGCTGACGGTGCCGCTGCGCGCGGGCACCATCTATTCGATCTCGGGCCGGACGGCCGTGGGCGTGGATCGGGGCGTGGAGGCAGCGTCTACGACCGGGACGCAGGGCGTGCTGACGATCGAGCCGGGCGTGACCATCTTCGCCTCGGGCGGCGGCGACTACCTGCTGGTCAACCGCGGCTCGCAGATCTACGCCGAAGGCACGGCCTCGCAGCCGATCGTCTTCACCAGCCGCCAGAACGTCGAAGGCGCGACGACCGAGAACTCGCACGGCCAGTGGGGCGGCATCGTCATCGCCGGCCGCGCGCCGCAGGCCAACTGCCAGCTGACTGCGCCTGTCACCTGCACCGGCCAGGTGGAAGGCACCAACGCCTTCTACGGCGGCGGCAACGTCAACGACAACTCGGGCCGTCTGCGCTACGTCCAGATCCGCTACTCGGGCTTTGAGATCTCGACCGGCAACGAGCTGCAGGCCCTGACCCTGGCCGGCGTCGGCGCGGGCACGACCATCGAATACGTCCAGTCCTACAACTCGTCGGACGACGGCATTGAAATCTTCGGCGGCAACGTCAACCTGAAGCGCATCGTCATCAACGGCGCCGACGACGACGCCTTCGACACCGACACCGGCTGGCGCGGCGGCGCCCAGTTCGGCATCGTGACCCAGCGCGCCCCGAACGCGACCAGCCGCTCGGCCGGTTTCGAGTTCTCGGCCGCCCCGGCCTCGACGCCGCTGGCCCAGCGCTACAACTCGCAACCCAAGATCGCCAACTGGACGATGGTGGGCCGCAACTCGCCGACCGACGCCCACACCGTCGCCCACTTCGACACTGGCACGAAGGCGACCGTCGTCAACTCGGTCTTCACCAGCGTGGCCGGCTCCAAGGCCGGTTGCCTGGATATCGCCGACGCCGACACCGCCAGCGTGAACCCGGTGTTCAACTCGGTCTTCATGTCGTGCGGGATTTCCTACCGTCCGAACAATGCGACGCGTTCGGAAACGGTCTTCAAGGCCGGTACGAACAACACGGCCAATGGGACGTCGACTCTGACGGCGCCGACCGCAGGCGTGACCATCGCCAACCAGTCGCTGACCTTCATCAACGGCGCCAACGAAGCCGCCGTGACCCCGTTCAAGGCTTCCAGCGTCCACGCCGCCTTCGTCGACACCGACTACATCGGCGCCGTGAAGAACGCCTCGGACACCTGGTGGCAGGGCTGGACCTGCGGCCTGACGGCCAACGCGAAGTGCTGATGAACCCTCGGGCGAGGCGGCGGTCCGAAAGGGCCGCCGCCGACCCTTTGAGCGTCCAGCCTCTCTCGACCTACGCAAGGCAGCCGAACATGAAGAACAAGACCCTGACCCGTAACAGGCTGCTGCTGGCCAGCAGCGCCCTGGTCGCCGCTTTCGGCGCGCCCAGCCTCGCGCTCGCCCAGGCGTCCGCTCCCGTCGCCGCCGTGGCTCTGAGCAATGAATTGCCCGCCGATCCGGAAAGCCCGGATCAGGTGTCGCAGACCCCGGCCACCCAGCTGGGCGACATCGTCGTCCTGGGCCGCAACATCCCGCAGCCGAACCGTCAGAGCGCCGAGGTGGCCGCTTTCCTGACGTCGGAAGACCTGCAACGCACCGGCGACTCCACCGCCGCCGCCGCCCTGACCCGCGTGACCGGCCTGTCGATCGTCGACGGCCGCTTCGTCTATGTGCGCGGTCTGGGCGAGCGCTATTCCTCGGCCCTGCTGAACGGTTCGCCGCTGCCCAGCCCCGAGCCGCTGCAGCGCGTGGTGCCGCTGGACCTGTTCCCCTCCAGCATCCTGGCGGGCGTGACGGTTCAGAAGTCCTATTCCCCCAACTATCCGGGCGAGTTCGGCGGCGGGGTCATCGACCTGCGCACCGTGGACGCTCCGGCCGAGCCCTTCCTGACGTTCAAGGCGGGCGTCGGCGGCAACACCGAGACGACGGGCCGCGACAACCTGGTGTATTACGGCTCGGACACCGACTGGACCGGCTTCGACGACGAGACCCGCAAGATTCCGGGGCCGATCGACCTGGCCTTCCGCACCGGCAAGCAGATCAACATGGCCAACTTCTCGGCCGCCGAGCTGCAGCGGATGGGTCGCTCGATGGTCAATGCGCCGCTGCGTCTGATGCAGCGTCAGCAGACGCCGGTCGACGGCAGCCTGGAGCTGGCGGGCGGCTTCCGCACCCCGACCGAAGTCGGCGACCTGGGCGTCATCGCCGTGGCCGGCTACGACAACTCTTGGCGCACCCGTCAGGCGATCCAGGAAGAGGGCCAGTTCCAGGGCGATGACCTGGTGCCGGTCTCGACCTTCGACGTCGAGTCCAACCAGAACGACGTGCGCCTGAACTTCCTCGGCGGCCTGTCGCTGACGAACGACGATCATGAGGTGAAGTGGACCAACCTCTACGTCCGCACCACGACCAAGCGCGCGCGCACCTCGGCCGGGCCGGACTTCGACGCCGGCGGCAGCGTGATCCGCAACGACTACACCGAGTGGTTCGTGCGTCAGCTGTTCACCAGCCAACTGGCGGGCGAGCACTATTTCGGCGCCGACGGCGAGTGGAAGCTGGACTGGCGCGCGGCCTACGCCAAGACATCGCGCGACGCCCCCTATGAATCGCGCTTCCAGTACGGCGTCGACGGGCAGGGGCGACTGATTCACAACGTTCAGGGCAACCAGATTTCGTTCAGCGAACTGGACGACAAGGTGTGGTCCGGCGGCGTGGATCTGGCCTACAAGCTGCCGATGGCGGCGGGCCGCGAGGCGACCATCAGCGTCGGCGCCTCGACCCTGGACAACACCCGCTCGGCTGAGCGTCACGACCTGCAGTTCGAGGCCGTCAACGGTCTGACCGACAGCCAGCGCCGGGCGCGGATCGACTATCTGTTCTCGGACTTCAACATCAATCCGTGGACGCTGCAGCTGCGCGAGATCGCCGGGTCGAACGGCGCCAACGCCTATGACGCGCAGATGAAGGTCAACGCCGTCTACGCCATGGTCGACGCCGAGTTCGTGCCGACCGTGCGCACCACCTTCGGCGTCCGCTTCGAGGACGGCCAGCAGAGCGTGACCCCGCGCGACCTGTTCGGCGGAACGCCCGCCTATGAGGCGACGGAGATCGAAGAGCAGTACTGGCTGCCGTCGTTCACCGCGACGTGGAACTTCACCGAGGATCAGCAGCTGCGCTTCGGCGCGTCCAAGACCATCGGCCGTCCGCAGTTCCGCGAACTGGCGCCCCAGGCCTACACCGACCCGGAAAGCGATCGCGTCTTCATCGGCAACCCGTATCTGACGGACACTGAGATCCTGAACCTGGACGCGCGCTGGGAATGGTATTTCGGCCGTCAGCAGTTCGTCACGGCGGGCGTCTTCTACAAGAAGCTGGACAAGCCGGTCGAAGCCGTGATCGTCGATGTCGGCAACCAGCGCCAGCAGACCTTCCTGAACGCGCCGGAAGCGACCGTCATGGGCGTCGAGGCCGAGGTGAAGAAGTATTTCGAGTTCGCCGATCAGGGCGCCTTCATCGCCAACAAGCGCTGGCTGGTGCAGGCCAACTACACCTGGTCGGACTCTGAGATTTCGGTGGGTGAGAACGACACCGTCATCACCCTGAGCGGCGCCGGCGCCCCGCAACCGGCCCGCGCCTTCCTGCAGGACGGCAGCCGTCTGCAGGGCCAGTCCGAACACGTCGCCAACCTGCAACTGGGTTGGGAAGACGACACGGCCCGCTCGCAGGCGACCTTCATCCTGAACTACGTCTCGGAGCGGACCACCGCGCGCGGCGCGGGCGTCGGCACGGCGCGCGAGCCGGACTATGTGCAGGAGCCGGGCGCCTTCCTCGACTTCGTCTATCGCAAGGACTTCACCGTGAAGGGCCGCGACCTGGGCTTCGCCCTGGAGCTGCGCAACCTGCTCGGGACGGACTTCGAGGAGTACCAGGAGAAGGGCAACAAGATCCGCATCAACCAATACGATCTGGGCCAGAGCGCATCGGTCAGCCTGACGGCGCGCTTCTAAGCACACACGGCGCCTGACATTTGAGCCGGGAGGTCTAGCGGCCTCCCGGCTTTTTTTATCCCTCTTCCATCGGGAGAGGGTGAATGTTTCGCGTCATATCGTCTGAACCCGCCGCATCTGTCGTGACAACTTCTCGACGCTGTCATGGTTCGGAGCGAGCCGGGTACGGAGCATCCGCCTAGGGAGGCGTTGCGGCCGCGAGAGGCCGTTGGGGATGTCTTCCTTGCTCGCTGGCCTTCGCAAACTGAGCGCCGTTTCGTGGGGCAAGGGCGGCCTGTCCTTTCGCCGCCTGTCCCTTCGTCGTCCGCCGTTGCGGCGTGTAGTCGAGGCGGCGTTGATCCTGCTTCTTCTGGTGCAGGGCGGGCGGCTGGTCTGGCTGTTCGCGGCGCCGACGCCGCAAGTGACGCAGGCGCGGCCTCTGCCGGAGGTCGACCTGGGCGTGCTGTCGCGCTTCGACGCCTTCTTCCGCAACGGCGGAGGCGGGGCCGAGGCGGCGCGGTCGGACGGCGGCGGCCTGAGCCTGTTCGGCGTACGCGCGGACGGCGCGGGCGGCGGCTCAGCCATCATCGGCCTGTCGGACGGACGCCAGGTCTCGGTCGGTGCGGGCGAGGAGGTGGAGCCGGGGCTGACCCTGAGCGCCGTCGCCCCCGACCACGTCATGCTGTCGCGCGGCGGCGCGCCGTTCCGTCTCGATTTTCCCGACATGACGTCCGGCGCAGCCTCTGTTGCGCCCGCGACGACGACGCAACCCGCCGTCTCTGCGCCTGAACCGGCCCCGGTTGAAGGCATGGTGGTCGATCCTCAACGTCTGATCGCCCAGGCGGGGCTGCGGCCGCGCGTTCAGGGACTGGGAATCAACGGCCTGACCGTTTCCGCCTCGGGCGACGGGGGCGAGCTGCGCAATGCAGGCCTGCGCTCAGGCGACATCATCCTGTCGGTCAACGGCACGGCCCTGAACAGCCCGCAGGCGCTCGCCGCCCTGCGCGGCCAGTTGGCCGACGCTCCCTCGGCCCAGATCCAGTTCGAGCGCGACGGTCAGGTCCGCTCCACCACCGTAAGGACGCGCCCATGAAGGCCCGCAGCCGCAGCATTCTCACCGGCGTTCTGGCCGCTGTTCTGGCGGTCCAGCCGCTGGCCGCCGCGCCGGTGATGGCGCAGGAATCGCGCCAGACGCTGAACGTCCAGAACGCCGACATCCGCGCCTTCGTGCAGGATGTGGCGCGCACGACTGGGCGCACCTTCATCGTCGATCCGGCGGTGACGGGCACGGTGACGGTGTCCAGCCCGCGCCCCCTGACCCGCGCCCAGCTGTTCGAGGTCTTCCTGTCGACGCTGCGGGCCAATGGGCTGGTGGTGACGCCGACGTCTTCGGGCGCCTATCGCATCAGTCCGGCGCAGGGGGCGGCGCAAGGCCCGGCCACGGTCGGCGCCGAGCGGTTCTCGACCGAGGTCTTCACCCTTCGCCACATCGACGCCGCCTCGGCCGCCGAGACGATCCGGCCTCTGGTCGGGGCGCAAGGGCAGGTGCTGGCCAACCCCGGCGCCAACAGCGTGGTGGTGGCCGACTTCGCCGACAACCTGTCGCGCATCCGGGCGCTGGTCGGCCGCATCGACGTGGACCGTTCGGCCTATGAGGTGGTGGCGCTGGAGAACGCCTCGGCGCGCGAGATCGCGGGCGTGCTGCAACAGGTGACGGGCGGTCCCGGCGGTCCGGGTCTGGTGACGATCACCCCGGTCGAAAGCTCCAACGCCCTGGTCCTGCGCGGCGACGGTCAGGCGCTGTCGCGCGTGCGCGGCCTGATCGCCGATCTGGACGGGCGGGCGCGGGCCAGTCAGGACGTCAACGTCGTCTTTCTGGAGCACGCCGACGCCGAGCAGTTGCTGCCGGTCCTGCAACAGATCGTGGGGCAGCCTGCGGATGCTGCGGCGGCGTCTTCGCCGCGCCTGCGCACGGCCCGCGCGGGGGCGAGCAATACGACCAGCGGCATGGGGCAGGGCGGGCTGACCACGACGGGCGAGGCCGACAGCGGGCCGATCGGCTCGACCACCGTGACCGCCACCGGCCAGCGCGCCACCATCGCCCGCTTCCCCGGCGCCAACGCCCTGGTCATCTCCGGCCCGGCGGACCTGCAACGCACCCTGACCGAGGTGATCCGCCAGTTGGACGTGCGCCGTCAGCAGGTGCTGATCGAGGCCATCGTCGTCGAGCTGAGCGACAAGGCCGTGCGCGATCTGGGCGTCCAGTGGCTGATGGCGGGCGAGCAGGGCGTCGGCCTGACTAACTATTCCGACCGCGCGGCGCCGCTGGTGCCCATCGCGGGCGGGGCGGCGGCGGGTCAGCTCGACAAGGACGATCCCTTGCGCGAGCGGCTGCAGAATCTGGCCCTCAACAGCCTGCTGGGCGCCAACGGCTTCGTCGGCGGCGCGGGCGGCAAGTGGGGCGACGGCCTGTTCGGCTTCATCATCAATGCGGCCAAGACGGACGCGGGCTCCAACCTGCTGCAGACCCCGTCGATCATGACGCTGGACAATGAAGAGGCCACCTTCTTGGTCGGGCAGGAGGTGCCGATCACCACCGGCCAGACCATTCTGGACGGAAACTCCAACCCCTTCACCACGACCGAGCGCAAGGACATCGGGGTGCGCCTGACGGTGCGGCCCCAGATCAACGCCGGCGGCTCCATCACCCTGACCCTGCGGCAGGAGGTGTCGAGCATCAACGGCCTGCTGACCAGCGGCGCCAATGACCTGATCCTGGACAAGCGCGAGCTGGAGACGACGCTGGTCGTCGATGACGGCGACATCGCCGTGGCGGGCGGCCTGCTGGATCAGAACGACCGGCTGGAGACCAGCAAGGTGCCCGGCCTGGGCGACATTCCGGGCGTCGGCGTCCTGTTCCGCTCGACCAGCCGCGAGCGGGGGCGGACCAATCTGATGGTCTTCCTGCGCCCGACCATATTGCGCACCACGGCGGACGCGCAGGGGCTGGCGGCGGACCGCTGGGGTTATATGCGCGGCGAGCAGCAGCGCGTTCACCCGGACCGCGAGCCGAGCCTGGACGCCCTGCTGCGCGACTATATGCAGGCCCAGCCGCCTGCGGCTCCGGCAGCGGGCGAGCCGCTGGTCATCGCGCCCGTGGCGCCGGTCGTGGCGCAACCTCTGCCGCCGGTATCGGGAGCCGCCCGGTGATCACCGTCGTCGATCCGCGCCTGCCCTATGGCTTCGCCAAGACCCACGGCGTCCTGCTGCTGGCGGCGGGCGAGGTGATGGCGGTCGGGGTGCGCGAGGGCGTCGACCCTCTGGCCCTGGTCGAGGCGCGCCGCGCGCTGGGCCGCCCGCTGGAGGCGACGCCGCTGAGCGCCGCCGCCTTCGACCGCAAGCTGTCGGAAGTCTATGCGGGCGAGCAACTGACAGCCGCCGACGGCGACGACCTGTCCCTGCCGGTGGGGCTCGACAGTCTGGTGGACGACATCCCGGCGGCGGCGGACCTGCTGGACGCCACGGACGACGCGCCGGTCATCCGACTGATCAACGGCGTCATCGCCGAGGCCGCCCGCATCGGCGCCTCGGACGTGCATCTGGAAAGCTATGAGACGCGGCTTCTGGTGCGGATGCGGGTGGACGGGGTGCTGCGTGAGGCGCTGAGCCTGAACCCGCGCGTGGCGCCTCTGCTGGTGTCGCGCATCAAGGTCATGGCGCGCCTCGACATCGCCGAGAAGCGTAAACCTCAGGACGGACGCATCCCCCTGACGCTGGGCGGCAAGTCGCTGGACGTGCGCGTCTCGACCCTGCCGTCGCGGGCGGGCGAGCGGGTGGTGCTGCGGATTCTGGGCAAGGATCAGGCCGGGCTGACGCTGGACCGGCTGGGCATGGACCCGGCCGCGCTGGAGGCTTTCCGCCACGCGCTAGCCGAGCCGAACGGCATCATCCTCGTCACCGGGCCGACCGGCTCGGGCAAGACGACCAGCCTCTACGCCGGGCTGTCGCTTCTGAACGACGGTTCGCGCAACATACTGACCGTCGAAGACCCGGTCGAATACGCCATGGAGGGCGTCGGCCAGACGCAGGTGAACCCCAAGGTCGGCATGACCTTCGCCGCCGGTCTGCGCGCCATCCTGCGGCAAGACCCAGACGTGGTCATGGTCGGCGAAATCCGCGACACGGAGACGGCGGCCATCGCCGTCCAGGCGTCGCTGACCGGCCATCTGGTGCTGTCGACGGTTCACACCAACGACGCGGCCGGCGCCGTGACGCGCCTGCGCGACATGGGGGTGGAGCCCTTCCTGCTGGCCTCGACCCTGCGGCTGGTGGTGGCGCAACGCCTGGTGCGGCGCCTGTGCCCGCACTGCCGGATCGAGGAGACGGCGGACAAGGCGACGGCGCGGCTGATCGGCGCCGATGAAGGCGCGCGCGTCTGGCGGCCGCACGGCTGCGCCGATTGCGGCTCGACCGGCTATGTCGGCCGCATCGGGCTTTATGAGACGCTGACGGTGGACGAGAAGGTGCGTCGCCTGATCGCCTCGGGCGCCGACGAGGACGTGGTGTTCGACGCCGCCTTCGCGCGCGGCGGGACTCTGGCCGACCGGGCGCGGACGCTGGTGCTGGAAGGCGTCACTTCGGTCGAGGAGGCCCTGCGCGTGGCGCGTCAGGAAACCGCCGCCGAAGAGGTCGCGGCCTGATGGCGGCCTTCGACTACATCGCCGCCGATGCGGCTGGGCGGACGGTCAGCGGCTCCATGACCGCCGCCGACGAGGCCGCCGCGCGCAAGGCGTTGGCGAGGCGTCAGCTAGCGCCGTTGCAGCTGTCGCCCGGTCGCTCGGGCGCGGGCGCGGTCGCGACGTCGGCGAAGGCGGGCAAGGCCGGGCGGTTGTCGCCCAAGGCGCTGGCGCTGACGACACGGCAGCTGGCGACGCTGATTTCCGTCTCTCCGCTGGAGGAGGCGCTGCGCAATTTGATGCTTCAGGCGGATCGGCCGAACGTGCGCCGCGTGTTGGAAGGCGTCCACGCCGGGGTGATCGAAGGGCGACGCCTGTCCGACGCCATGGGCCAGCAGGGCGCGGCCTTTCCGCCGCTGTATCGCGCCATGACGGCGGCGGGCGAGCAGTCGGGCGCGCTTCAGCCCATCCTTGAGCGTCTCGCCGACGGGCTGGAGCGGGACGAGGTCGTGCGCGGCAAGGTGCTGACGGCGCTGGTCTATCCGTGCGTGCTGGCGGTGGTGGCGCTGGGCGTCATCGTCGCCATGATGACCTACATCGTGCCCAAGGTGGTCGATCAGTTCGACAGCATGGGCCAGACCCTGCCGCTGCTGACGCGGCTGGTCATCGGCCTGTCGGACCTGATGCGCGACTGGGGCTGGCTGATCCTGTTGACGTTGGCGGCCGTCGCCGCCGCGGGGCTGATCGCGCGGCGGCGCGAGGCGGTGCGGCTGAGGCTGGACGGCTGGGTGCTCAGGCTGCCGCTGGTCGGGCGGCTGACGCGCGACCTGCACGGGGCGCGCATGGCCCGCACCCTGTCGACCATGATCGCGGCGGGCCTGCCGGTGCTGGAGGGGCTGACCATCACCGCCCGCACCGTCTCCAACCGCGCCCTGCGCCGCGCCACCGAACAGATGGCCGAGGCCGTGCGCGAAGGCGGGGGCCTGTCGGCCGCCATGCGCCGCGCCGAGGTGTTTCCGCCCATCCTCGTCTACATGACTGCTTCCGGTGAAAGCAGCGGTCGGCTGGAGCCCATGCTGGAGCGCGCGGCTGACTATCTGGAGCGCGAATTCTCCAACTTCACCGCCGTGATGCTCAGCCTGCTGGAGCCGGCGATCATCGTGGTCATGGGCGGAATCGTCGCCGTGATCGTGCTGTCGATCCTGCTTCCCATCCTTCAGATCAACACCCTGGCTCTGGGGTGAGAGAGGCATTGATGTTCAAGACCTTCGCCCGACGTCTGCGCCATGTCGCCCAAGCGCGCGCCCAACGCGCTCACGCAGCGAGCCGCCGCGCGGCGAGCGGTAGCGCACGACAAGGGTTCACCCTTGTCGAGTTAATGGTCGTCATCGTCATCATCGGCCTGTTGGCGACGGTGGTGGCGATCAATGTCCTGCCCAGTCAGGACAAGGCCATGGTCGGCAAGGCGCGGGCCGACATCTCGGTGCTGGAGCAGGCGGTGGAGACCTATCGCCTCGACAACTTGACCTTCCCGACGGACCAGCAGGGGCTGAAGGCACTGACTGCGCCGCCCGCCGATCTGGCGCGGCCGGAACGCTATCGCCAAGGCGGCTATGTCCGTCGCCTGCCGGAAGATCCGTGGGGCAATCCCTATCAGTACCGCCGCCGCAGCGCCCATGGCGGCCAGTTCGACATCTGGTCCTTCGGCGCCGACGGCCAGGAAGGGGGCGAGGGGAATGACGCCGACATCGGCAACTGGCAGGGCTGACCGCGCCCGGTCGATGCGCGCGCTCCAATGCGCTCAAGCAGCGAGCCGCCACGCGACGAGCGGTAACGCACGACAACTCGCTCAAGCAGCGCGCGCCCGAGGCGCGCGCGGTAGCGGACAAAAAATGGGCTTTACCCTCGTCGAGTTGATGGTCGTGATCGCCATCATCGGCGTGGCGGCGGGGGCGGTGCTGTTGTCCATGCCGGACCCGCGCCCGACGCTGGCGGTCGAGGCCGAGCGGTTCGCCGCGCGTCTGACGCTGGCGCGCGAAGAGGCGGTGATGACCAATCGCCCGGTGGCTCTGCGCGCCGATGCGGCGGGCTATGGCTTCGAGAGCTTCGACGGCGCCGTCTGGACGCCTTTGACCGGCGTGCTGGCGCCGAAGGCATGGGGCGAGGGCGCCGCCGTCGCTGGAGCCGCGCGCGCTGTCTTCGACCCCACCGGCGGCGCCGACGCCGCCAGCGTGCGGCTGGAGCGCGAGGGCCAGGCCGTCACCGTCGCCATCGACGGCGCGGGCGAGGTGACGATCCATGAGTGAGGGTTCGTCCCGCGCGGGCTTCACCCTGATCGAGTGCCTGGTAGCGCTGGCCGTGTTCGGTCTGGCGGCGATGGCGTTGCTGAACCTGTCGGGCGAGAGCACCCGCTCGGCGGCGCGGGTCGAGACGCGGACGCTGGGCGGCGTCGTCGCCGACAATGTGGCCGCCGAGGCGATGATCGCGCGCGATCTGCCCAGCGGCAGCACGTCGGGGCAAGCGTCGCTGGGCGGGCGCGAATGGCGTTGGGTGCGGGTGGTCAGCGCGACCGACATGCCCGGCGTCGGCCGCATCGACGTGCGCGTCTTCGCCGATGAGGAACAGGCCGCCGAGCGCGTGCTGTTCCGGGCGGCGGGCGCATGAAGGCGTGGCGCAAACCCGCTCAAGCAGCGAGCGGTAGTGCAAAAAGCCGACAAGGGTTCACTCTTGTCGAGGTGATGATCGCCCTGCTGATCTTCGCCTTGCTGGCGGGGGCGGGCGCGCTGGTGCTGGGCCAGTCGATCGAGACGCGGTTCGCGGTGAAGGCGAACGCGGACCGAATAGCCGCTCTGCAACGCACCCGCGCCCTGCTGCGCGCCGATCTGGCGCAAGCGACGGGGCGGCGGGTTCGCGGGGCGACGGGGCGTCCGGCGCCGCAGGCGATCATGGGGCCGCAGTCGCCGGGCGATCCGCTGCTGGTGCTGGCCCGCAGCGGCCGGAGCAATCCTGACGGTGCGCCGCGCGCCTCGATCCAGCGGGTCGAATACCGGCTGGTCGAGGATCGGCTGGAGCGCCGGGTGGCGCCCTATCTGGACGGGGCGCGAGCCAGGCCACCGCAGGTGCTGTATCGCGGGGTGAAGGACGCCCGCGTCGCCTTCATCCAGAACGGGTCCGAAGCCCCCGCCTTTTCCGCCAGCAGCGACCGGCCCCTGCCGGACGCCGTGCGGGTGACGTTGACGCTCGACGGTTTCGGCCCGGTCGAGCAACTGTTTCTGGTCGCCGCCGCATGAGGACGCGGCCGCGCGATCGCCGGGGCATGGCCCTGTTGACCGTCCTGTTGCTGGTGGCGGTGATGGCGGCGCTGTGCGTGGTGCTGCTGGATGATGTGCGCTTTTCCGTGCGTCGCACGACCAACGCCGAGAGCCAGGCGCAGGCGCAAGCCTTTGCGGCGGGGGCGGAGGCTCTGGCGCGGCGGCGCCTGTCCGACCTGGTTCGCGCTGATCCCGCGCGCACGCCGCTTCAGCCGCAGTGGAACGGTCGCGTCTTCGCCTTACCGCTGGAAGACGGCGAGGGGCGGGCGGTGATCCGCGACGGCCAGTCCTGCTTCAATCTGAACAGTCTGGTGCTGGGGCAGGGCGAGGATCTGATTGCCCGGCCTGAAGGAGCGGCGCAGTTCATCGCGCTGGGCGCCGCGCTGGGCGTGCCGCGCGGGCGGATGTCGGCGGTCGCGGCGGCCCTGACCGACTGGATGGACGGCGACGACGAGGTTTCGGCGCAGGGGGCGGAGGACGCCGCCTACGCCAGCCGCCCGACGCCCTATCGCACCGGCGGGGTCATGCTGGCCGAGGTCAGCGAACTGCGCGCCGTGGCGGGGGTGGACGACGAACTCTATCGCCGTCTGAGACCGTATCTGTGCGCTTTGCCGGAGGCGCGGCTTTCGCCGCTGAATGTCAACACGCTGGAGCCGCAGGACGCCGTGCTGCTGGTCGCGATCAGCCGGGGCGTGGCGGGGTTGAACGCGGCCAAGGCGGCCATCGCCGCGCGTCCTGCGACGGGTTGGAGCAGCCCGGACGCCTTCTGGGCCCAACCCGCCCTGTCGGGCGTGGTCATCGACGAAGAGGCCAAGGGCCAGATCACCCTGGCCACCCGTTACTTCGACCTGAGGGTCGAGATCGAGCATAGCGACGCCCGCGCCGTCCGCACCGCCCTGATCCATGTCGCGCCCGACGGCGCGGCGCGCACCGTCATCCGTCGCTGGACGCCTGAAGAATGAGCATGGAAGAATGAGCCACGCCCGCATCCTGTTCATCCCGACCCACGCGACCCTGGCGGCGCGTTTCCTGCTGGTCGATCGTGAAGGCCGCGTGGTCGGGCGCGGCGAACTGGACCCCCATCAGGCCGACGCTCCGCCGTCGATGCGCACCATCGCCGTGGCCCCCGGCGCGGACGTCATGACGCGCTGGCTGGACCTGCCGCCGGGCAATATGGCGCAGGCCAGAGCCGCCGCGCGCTGGGCCTTGCGCGATCAGGCGGCGGGCGAGGTCGAGGGGCTGGACGTGGCTCTGGGCGTTGCGCCGGTCGATGGCGGCCCGCGCCTGACGGCGGCGGTTTCGGCCAAGCTGTTGCAGGCCTGGCTGCGCTGGATGGAGGCCTTCGACATCCGGCCCGAGGCGGTCGTGCCGGACAATCTGTGCCTGCCGGCGCCGCTGGAGGCGGAGACGCTGACCGCCGCACAGGCGGGGGCCGACGTGGCGCTGCGCGGCCCGGCGTTCGCCGTGACGGTCCAGCCGGATCTGGCGGAGGCGGTTGCGGCCGGGCGTTCTTTGACCTGGCTGGAAGGCGAGACTTTGGACGCGGCCCTGGCGGCGGGGGCGATGGCGGCGCCAGTCGACCTGTTGCAGGTCCACGACCGGCGCGAGCGGGGACAGGCGGCCAAGGGCTGGCGACTGGCGGCGGGTCTGGCGGCGGCGCTGTTGGTCTCGCCCCTGATCCTGATGGCGGCCGAGGGACTGGGGGACCGAGCGGCGGCCGACCGCGCTGCGGCGGCCGCGAGGGCGGGGGCGTTGAAAATCTATCCCGAACTGGCGACGACGAAGGACGCGGCGGCCGAGGCCCTGCGTCGTCTGGACGCCGGATCGCCGCCCGGCGGAACCGCGCGCGCGATGGCCGCTGTCTTCGCCGCAGTCGAGGGTGTTTCGGGCGCGGAACTGGACGATGTCGCTCTGGGCGGCGAGGGGCTGCGGGTCGGCCTCGGTATGCTGCCCGATTCGGATTCCGTCCCTCACCACTATCTGGTCTGTGGCGCACTGCCGGTCTTCCTGGCGGCGCTGCTGCGGGCGTCCGAAGGCAAGCCAGCGCTC
>OFTY01000420.1_pt1 | contig 31212 bp, 28 predicted proteins | sample 1775061 | NCBI WGS metagenome assembly OFTY01 (sample SAMN08195773, study PRJEB24354) | sludge metagenome | isolation source: sludge from phenol fed wastewater aerobic bioreactor B | place: India: Nagpur | collected 2016-09-16 | reverse complement strand
GTGAAGTCGAAGTCACCGGCTTCTTCGCGCTGACGCAACTCATCGACAATATGCCACGGCGACCCGTCGACCAACTTGGGTCGGATAGGTCGGGCTTCGCCGCCGGGCGCGCGGATGATGTCGCGCACCGCCCTGGAGCGCAGCACCTCAAAGATCGAACGAGCCTTGCAGCCCACGAACAAGATGCCCGGCATGAGCGGATGGCGGACCGTTTCCTTGCCCTTACGCGTGCGCCGCTGGCGGGTTTCCTGTGGCAGGTAGGCTTCAAGGCCGTCCATCGCCTGGATGTCGGCAAGCGCGGCGAATTCCGCGCGGGGTCGCGTTTGGATCGCGAACCAATTCAGATTGTCCAAAGGACTCAGACTCCACAGCCCATGATGATGGGCGAGACGCGCATTTTTCGTCTCGCATTCCGGGCGAGAGCGGTGGCGTCACACGTTGGCGGGGAAGCTGAAAACCTACTCGAAAAACGCTAAATTGTCAAGAATTGCGGGCCGTCTGGGCCCGTTCCTTCGCCCAGGAGCAAACGCTGCTGAGGTGCGCTCTTAGCCCCGCGTGGCCTGTCATCGTGCGATCTTGTGACCGCTCGATCGCCCACTCCAGCTTCTCCAGTATGCGTTGCCGTAGTTCGTCCGAGGTCTCCTCGGGGTAAACTCGCTCAAGTTCTTTGATCGCAGTTTCAATCAGCGCGGCGGTCAATGGCTGCCGCGCGGCCCGTTCTGCGTTTGCGCCGGCATAGTGCAGCCCGATAACGCCCGCGACGCCAATCGCGATTTGTGCCCCGGTGCGGACGGAACGCCATTCCCCTTCCTCGCCATACCCGCCCCAGAACTCTGGAATCCAGCCGACGAGGCCATAGGCGGCGTGGTAGGAGAGGACGAAGGTTCCGATCCACAGGGCAAATGTCCTCGCCCACCACCACCAGCGACGGACGAGTGGCAGGTCGTCAGGCATTCCCATTCTGTCGACCATCGCGACGTAAGTTCTCGGCCACACAAACTGTGCCGCCAGGAAGGGTATGGCGTAACAGGCGAATAGGGCCTGGATGACCAGAAAGACGATTTTCTCCATATGCTGACGCTGGCATGGAGAGGGAGGGCGAACAAGGTTATGTTCGGACTTCAGTTCCTTGGGGGAGGGCGATATGAATGACAGAGGGCCGCGTGGATGCCTCTTCGCCGTGATCGGTTTGGTCGCCGTCTTCGGCATCGCCAAGTGCGTGACCGATCAACAAGGCCCGGCCGCTGGACCTTCATGCATTGAGCGGCTGGAGCGGCTGGATCGGAGATTCGACGGCGCGGAATATGAGCGGGTGATGCGAGACTGTCGTCCCGAACGCAGTTACCCCCGCTAATGCTAGGCCGCCACGGGCAGAGCCTCAGGGGCAAAGGGCGCGAAATTATGATCAGTTCAGGGGGCTTAGGCCAATGAAGGGCAAAGAGACGCCGCACTCCCTCCACTTCGTCCAGACGAAGATGTAGCAAGACGAGTCAGTCCTGAGTTTCATGGATGGCTGGATCGGCGAGATAATGGGAACGCGTGTCAGCGTTCCTCGTGAAGTCTTCGTAGGTCGACAAGCAAGTGCTCTCCCAAGGCGACAACGGTCGCGAGGTCGCAGATCATTTGCTGGTGGAAAGGGACCGGGGGGGCTGTGGTGAGCGAGTGGGTCATTAAGGGCTCGAACCGTCCAAGTTCGCGCATTTTCCCCATCACACGGTCCCACCCTTCGCCTGTCCAACCGCCTGCCATCGCGTCGTTCTCGAACGCCTTCAGTTCCTCGCTCGCCTCAGCAGTTAGGGTGAAGGGTGGGACGTAGAGGGGAATCTGATGGGCAAGCGCGTCGCGGAAGCTTTCAAGAAACCCGAACCATTCGTCGGTCCCTTCTAGGAAGGCGCGGGTTTCATCAGAGACGCTCTGGCGCATTGTCGAGTTTGCCGGCCTGAAACCGACATGAGAACGTGGGATGGTGGTGCCGGCTGCGCTCAGCACGGGCTTTTCGTGCATCCATATCCAAGCGAGGTTATCGATCGCGCCGTAGATGTTGACGACAAATGCCTGGATAAACATCGTCGCGTCGAAAATATCCTCGCGAGACGGAGCGTCTGCGTCGGGCGGTATCTTCTCCCATACCCGGCGCGCGCAGTGTTCCAAGTCTAGCAGCCGCCGGCACGCCCCATGCTCCGCCATCTCGCGGGCCTTTCCGTGGGTGTAGGGAAAGGTCATCAGGTCGGTCGTCAGCTTGTGGCTGCGCTCGGTCCATTCTTCGATCGCTTCGGCAATGGCGGCGGTCTCTTCAGCGGAATGCGGCATCCAGTTCCCAGTCTGACGATGTGCGACAGCTACGCTTCAACCTATCCATGCCGTTCGGCTTCTTCTACCGATCCGAGATTGTCACTCAGGAGCCCCTATGCCGCGTCTTCAGCAGGACCTCAAAACCGGCCAGTGTCAGGTCGAGTTCGAACTAGAAGGCGCCGAGTATGCCGCGATCGGCCGCGTCATGGTCCAGTGGGCCTATCTCGAACAGGGCGTCTATGAGTTGTCGGCCGCGATCGCGGGATATGTCGGTGTCGATTTGCCCAATGACGCGCGCAGTGTGTCGTTCAGCCGACGCCTGAGAGTGCTGCGCGATCTGGTCACGGCCCACGCCACCGACGAAGAGAAGGCCCGGATGATAAAGCTGATCGACCGGATTGCGGGCGTCGAACAGGACCGCCATCAGGTCGCTCACGGAACCTGGGAATGGGAACCGCATAACCCCGACGTGCTGCGGGCGTCATGCCTTAGGCCATCGAAGACATTCGAGAAGCTGTATGATCTCGATAAGATAAACGAGGTCGCGGACCGGATCGGCCGCATCAGCTTCGACCTCCAGTATCCCGGAGGTTGGGAAGAGGCGTTCGTCGATACCATTACTAACGGCAATCCAGAGGCCGAAGAAGCCAGTTACTTCCACGCCTCACGGTCTTTCGTAAAGTCGGTACTGAAACGTAGAGGTGAGGAGGTCTAGGTCTTGCCGGGACGGTTCCAGGCCACGCGCTAGCGGCCGTTAAAGCCCGGTGCAAGAGTGACGATATATGCGCGCGGATAAACCCAGTTCGGCATCGGTCAAGCCTGCATCGCGCCAGCGTGTAACAGGTCAGTAGACGCAAAGGCGCTGAACCTCCTGATATTTTCACATAAAATCAATAATATGATTGAAGTCGTGGGCAGTTTGGGGCGGTTTCTGATTTCTAAAGCTACGCTCTAGGCTCATAATTGATCGAAACGGACCCGCCGAATGTCTGAGAAGGGTGCCTTCGCCCTAAACTCTGTCCGTTCCGCCAAGAGTGTACAGCCTAGTGTTTCCAGAAGAGAGGGATGACCTGGACAATGTCGGACGAGAAGCGCGCAAGTCGGCATGTCATCTTCGCCGAGCGGTTCGCGAGAGCGCCCTATAATGACTTCAACGCCTTCGCGGCGCTGAAGCGCGCCCGGCTTCTGCTTCGAGAGGCCCGCCAAATGGCGGAGATATTTGAACTCGAAGAGGAGAAAGACGAGCCGGCCGATTGGGCAAGGCAAGGCCTTGAAGTGGTGCCCTACACACTTGTGGGCTACGTCACCTGTTTGGAGTGGCACGCGCGGTCCCGCCTTACTGACCTCTATTCTTACAAGCCTGACTCAATCACGCCGAAGGTGCTTGAGCGAAAGGTGCCGGGGCGTATCCTCTCGCAAATGATCGTGGCCAATGTGTCGGTGCCCCAATTCCTCGGGGCCAGCGTCACAATCGGTTCGACCCATGAGTATCTGACGGTATTCGACGACTTGTTCAGCGCCCTGAATATCAGTCGAAAGCCAGCGGACGTCATCAAGTCTAAGAGCACCGTCCAGATCGGCCTCTTCGGGGATTCCATTTGCGAGCCGTCAACATGGGAGCAACTGGAGGCCCTGTTCACAATCCGTCACGTGCTGGTGCATGAGCTCGGTCACGATGCGGGAGCGGGGCGCACGCTTTGTGAGACTTGGGGCGCCAATCAGATCATCTGGATGGGTCAAGCAGTCATCTCTGCAATGACAGCCCTTGAGAGTGCGCTTACCGAGCATGCCCCTGCTGACTTTCCAAACCTGCTCACAGAACAAGGGCATCCCGTGGATGTGTGCGTCCAACTGGCGGCTTCAATAGGTGAACTGGAGCGCCGCATTTCAGAGGAAATAGAGGCGAGGTCGCGGGGCGGTCTCCAAGCCTGGACCCAAGCCATGACAACCGCGCGTCAGTCGCTCGCCGATCATGACGGGCTCCTTGCCGACAGGGAGTTGTTTCAGCACCGCCAAATAGGGCGTGAGAAACTTCTTCTCCGTATGGCTCTGGAGCAGCGGCTGGCGCTGCTTACGAGCATCGAAACCGAGCTCGCGAAATCACGCTCCGTGGCGCCAGGCAGGTCGGCAAGCGGACATTTTCGGGGGTAGCTAGGCGAATAGGCCTCGTTGGGCGTGCGCCGACGCGGGCAGCTGGAATTTCGTCACGTCCAGGTCGTGTCTCGGGCCATCCAGACCTAATCGAATTATGGTTGAGCCCGGAGCGACCCTCTAATGAACCATCCCATGCTGAGGTGATCGCCATGGACTACATACACATCCTCGTCGCAGCGCGGCTCGCCCAGGCGGACCTGAAGACAGGCGACGAAGCGTTGGAGGCCCGCCCCGAATTCCCGATGCAACTGTTTCTGATGCGTCACTTGTTGGTTGCCGTTGCGAATGTCGCCGATCTGGATACGTCCGTTCGAAGCCTTTACCAAAGGCATGGCGATCTGAGTGGTATCGTAGGGCCACACCGCAAGGCGCTGGACTTCGCGAAGTACCTTCGCAACATCAGCGTCGGCCATCTCAACCAAGGCCTCGCAGTAAAGGCGGTAGAATGGAGGCCGGAGTTAAACAAGCTGCTTCGCCTAGACGAAGCGCCTGCTTTCGCTGTGGTATCGTTCATGGTGCTGGAAACAGCGATAAACACATATGTCGGAGATGACGGACATCGATTCTTCGATAGCGAAACTGACTTGATGTACCCGCCTGACCGCCAGCGGTTTCTCAACTTTCTAGGCCAGACGGTGCACGCGAGTCTTCGTTTCACGGAGCGTCTGGCGGACATCGCGATCATTGAGGGGGAACTCGCAGACTATGATGCCGCTTGGCCGGGCCTGGCAATCAAGGCGGGGCAGGCTGACTTTCAGTATCTCACAAAGGGTCGTCGATAGCCGTAGGGGCTAGGCCGTGCCGCAACCAAGGTCCGCCGGAGTTGGAAGCGGACAGTGGCATCAGGCCCGAAAACATACCCCGCGCCCGAGAATTGACTGACCAGGATTGTGTGAGAAACCTGGTGGGAACTTGGTGGAAAAATTACCCGCTCCGGGTAAAATTGTTCAATAAAAACAATGTCTATCAAGGGCGGGTAGGGAACCCGTCGCCGCCTACCACTCCCTTTGTCTTGGAATCCTATTCCGACGTCGTGCCGTCGAAATGCTCTTCGGCTTCGTCGGCCTTGGTCGGGTGGATCACGTCGTGGCGGTGCTCGGGCGGGCCGTACAGGGTGTAGAGCTTCAGCGGCTCCGAACCCGTATTGATCAGGTTGTGACGGGCGCCGGCGGGCACGATGATGCCTGACTCGGCCTGGGCCGGGCGCGACTGGCCGTCGATGACGATCTGGCCCTGACCCTGTTCAATGCGGAAGAACTGGTCGTGGCCCTCATGGACCTCTTCGCCGATCTCCTCGCCGGGCTGGAGCGTCATCAACACCAGTTGCAGGTGACGGCCGGTGTAGAGCACCCGGCGATAGTCCTCATTGTCGAGCGTCGCGCGTTCGATGTCGTCCAGATAGCCTTGCATGTCGCCTTCCTTGTCGATGATGGGCAGGGGGATACCTTAGCCAGGGTTCATGGCTGCCGCGCGTTGATCTTGCGCAAGAGCCAAGAAAAACGCCGGAGCTTTCGCCCCGGCGTTTCTGCATTCTGCGCTGGGCGACGTCTTAGCCGCGCTGGGCCAGCGGCACGTAATCGCGCTCGGTCGGGCCGGTGTACAGCTGACGCGGGCGGCCGATCTTCTGCGACGGATCGGCCATCATTTCCTGCCACTGGGCGATCCAGCCCACGGTGCGCGCCAGGGCGAACAGCACGGTGAACATGGTGGTCGGGAAGCCCATCGCCGACAGGGTGATGCCCGAATAGAAGTCGACGTTCGGGAACAGCTTGCGCGAGGTGAAGTACTCGTCCTGCAGGGCGACGCGTTCCAGTTCCTTGGCGACCTGGAACAGCGGGTCGTTTTCACGGCCCGTGGCGGCCAGCACTTCATAGGCCGACTGCTGCATGACCTTCGCGCGCGGATCGTAGTTCTTGTACACGCGGTGGCCGAAGCCCATCAGCTTGTACTTGCGCGCCTTCACGCCCTCGATGAACTCGGGGATGCGGTCTGGGGTGCCGATTTCCTTCAGCATGTTCAGCGCCTCTTCGTTGGCGCCGCCGTGCGACGGACCCCACAGGCATGCGATGCCCGCGGCGATACAGGCGAAGGGGTTGGCGCCCGACGAACCGGCCAGGCGGACGGTCGAGGTCGAGGCGTTCTGCTCGTGGTCGGCGTGCAGGATGAAGATGCGGTCCATGGCGCGCACCAGGGCCGGGTCGACGTGATAGTCCTCGGCCGGCACGGCGAAGCACATGCGCAGGAAGTTCTCGGCGTACGACAGGTCGTTGCGTGGCGAGATGAAGGGCTGGCCGATGTGGTACTTGTACGCACGGGCCGCGATCGTCGGCATCTTGGCGATCAGGCGGATGGCCGAGATGTTGCGCTGGACCGGGTCATGGATGTCCAGGCTGTCGTGATAGAAGGCCGACAGGGCGCCGACGGTGCCGACCATGATCGCCATCGGGTGGGCGTCGCGGCGGAAGCCCTCGAAGAAGCGGTCGAACTGGGCGTGCAGCATGGTGTGGCGCGTGACGCTCTGCTCGAACTCTTCGAACTCGGCGGCGTTCGGCAGTTCGCCGTGCAGCAGCAGGTGGCAGACTTCCAGGAAGTTGGACTTGGAGGCCAGCTGGTCGATGGGGTAGCCGCGGTGCAGCAGGACGCCTTCATCGCCGTCGATATAGGTCAGGCCCGATTCGCAGGCCGCCGTGGAGGTGAAGCCGGGATCGAAGGTGAAGGCGCCGGTGCCGCCGTACAGCTTGCGGATGTCGATGACGTCCGGGCCGGTCGAGCCGGAGAGGACGGGAAGCTCAATGGACTTGTCCTGGTAGGACAGGGTCGCCGAGCCGGCGGGTTTCGCTTGTTCAGTCATCTAGGCCCCTTGTTCTTCTTTCGACCGGCGCGCGGGGAGGCGGACGGCCTGAGTTGGTTATGGGTGATCACTTAGTCTGTTGCAGCGCATCATCCAAGCGTCCGAGACTTTCGTCGCGCCCGAGCGCGCAAAGAGTGCGTGCGATATCTGGCGACGCCGAGCCGCCCGTCAAGGCGGCGCGCATGGAAGGCCCGATTTTTCCGAAGCCTACGCCCTCTTCTTCGGCAAAAACCTTAAGTTCGGCTTCCAGGGCGAAGACGTCCCAGCTCTGGAAAAGACCTAGCCGTTCACGCAGTCGTGAAATTCGCTGACCGTTTTCGCCCTGCAGCAAACCGGCTGATTTCTCGTTCAACGCGAGCGGACGCGCCTGCAACACGAATGCCGTTTGATCGGCCAGTTCGGGGATGGTCTTGGCGCGATCCTTGACGAAAGGCATGGCCCGTAGAAGCCGTTCCTCGTCGTCCGGCTGCAACGCGCGGCCGCGCGCCAGATGGGCGTCCAGGGTCAGTTTGGCCAGGCGATCGTCGTCGGCCAGGCGCAGCCAGTGGGCGTTGACGTGGGCCAGCTTGTCGAAGTCCAGGCGGGCAGGGGCCTTGTTGACGCCGGTCAGGTCGAACCAGGCCAGCGCCTGCTCGTCGCTGAACAGTTCGTCATCACCGTGCGCCCAACCCAGGCGGGCCAGATAGTTGCGCATGGCCTCGGGCAGATAGCCCATGTCTGCGTATTCGTGCACCGCCTGGGCGCCGTGGCGCTTGGACAGCTTGGCGCCGTCCGGGCCGTGGATCAGGGGGATGTGGGCGAAGGTCGGTCGCGTCCAGCCAAGCGCGTCGTAGATCAAGCTCTGGCGGGCGGCGTTGTTCAGATGGTCGTCGCCGCGAATGACGTGGGTCACGCCCATGTCGTGGTCATCCACCACCACGGCCAGATTGTAGGTCGGCGCCCCGTCCGAGCGCAGGATGACCAGGTCGTCCAGCGACGCCGAGTCCCAGCGCACGGTTCCCTGCACGGCGTCGTCGACCGCGACGGCCTGATCCAGCGGACGGCGGAAGCGCACCGTGTGCGGCTTGCTCAGATCGTCGACGCTCGGTTCGCGATCACGCCAGGGCGAGACGAAGTCGCGGCCCTCGGCCTTGGCCTGGTCGCGCATGGCCGTGGTCTCATCGGCGGTCAGGAAGTCGCGATAGGCGTGGCCGGTCGCCAGCAGTTCATTGACCACCTCGCGATGGCGGTCGGCGCGGGCGAACTGGAAGACCGGTTCTTCGTCGCCGAACAGTTCGAGCCAGGACAGACCATCGAAGATGGCCTTCACCGCCTCGTCGGTCGAACGTTCGCGGTCGGTGTCCTCGATGCGGATTAGGAATTTGCCGCCGCGCCCCTTGGCGTACAGCCAGTTGAATAACGCAGTTCTCGCCCCGCCGATATGCAGGTAGCCTGTGGGCGAGGGGGCGAAGCGGGTGACGACGGTCGAGGAAGGGGAGGTCATAGAGGCAGGGTCCATAGGGCAGGGTCTTATACGCCCGCCCGTGGGGAAGCGAACCCTTGTGGCCCGGTTAATTGACAGTCTTCGCGATGACGTGCGGGCGCAGGCGGATCGCTGGCCCTTGTGGTCGTCCGTCTGTTTCGGCGCAGGGTGCGCCGCCTATTTCGTGCTGAAAGACGAGCCGGCGACGTGGCCGCTGGCGGCGGCGGCCTTCGTGCTGCTCTGCATATGGATCGTCGGGCGGGCGCGGGGCTTGCCGCGTTGGGGGACTCTGCTTCTGTTGATGCTGGCCTGCTTCGGCGGCGGGCTGGCGGTCGCCAAACTGAGGGGCGAGGCCGTGGCGGCGCCGATCGCGCCTGCGGACATGAAGCCTACGCAGCTTGAAGGCTGGGTCATGGATGTGGACTCGCCGGGCCAGAACGGCGCCCGCGTCGTCGTGGCGCCGGTGAAGGTGCGCGGACTGGCGCCTGAGGCGACGCCCGAGCGATTGCGGGTCACGGTGAAGGGGACGCCGCCGCCGCCCGGCGCGGCGATCCGCGTCTTCGGCATCCTGAATCCGCCGCCCCCCCCGGCCAGCCCCGGCGCCTATGACTTCGGCCGCAACGCCTATTTTCAGGGCATGGGGGGGACGCTGTTCGCCCTGGGACCGACGCGCGCCGCCGATCTGGCGCCGCCGCCCTGGCGGGTGCGGATGGCGATGAAGATCAACGCCGTGCGCTACGCCCTGGCCGAGCGGATCGTGGCGCGCCTGGGCGAGCGGACCGGCGGGGTGGCGGCGGCCATGACCACGGGGCACGAGACCTGGATCCAGAGCCCGGACCTGGACGCGATGCGGGATTCGGGACTGGCGCACATCCTGTCGATCTCGGGCCTGCACATGGCGGTCGTGGGGGGCTTTGTCTTCTTCGCGGCGCGCCTGCTGGTCGCGACCTGGCCGTGGCTGGCGTTGCGTGTTTCAGGCAAGAAGGTCGCGGCGATCGCGGGCCTGATCGCGGTCGGGACGTATCTGGTGATCTCGGGCGCGCCGCCGCCGGCCGAGCGGGCGGCGGTCACGGCCTCCATCGCCTTTCTGGCCGTATTGACGGACCGGCAGGCGGTGACGATGCGGGCGTTGGCGGCGGCGGCCTTCGTCGTTTTGTTGCTGCGGCCCGAGGCCGTGGTGACGCCGGGGTTCCAGATGTCCTTCGCAGCGACGGCGGCCCTGGTGGCGCTGGTCGAGGTCTGGCCGCGCCGCATCCGAGAGTTCGCCGCGCCCTGGCCCATCGTCGCGGTGCAGCGGTTAGGCAGTTGGCTGCTGGCCGCCTGCGCCGCCAGCCTGGTGGCGGGTATGGCGACGGGGCCGTTCGCCATGCAGCATTTCAACCGCACGGCCGTCTATGGACTGATCGCCAATCTGGCGACGGCGCCGCTGGCGGACTTCATCATGATGCCCGCCCTGGCGCTGGGCGCGGCGCTGGAGCCGCTGGGCCTAGGCGCGCCCTTCCTGTGGCTGGCGGGCAAGTCGGTGGATGTCATGCTGGCGATAGGGCACTGGGCGGCGGGGCTGCCCGGCGCGGTTCAGGCGATCCCCAGCGCCCCGGCGGCGGCTCTGCCGGTCGCCTTCCTGGGCATACTGTTCATGTGCCTGTGGCGCGGACGGTGGCGCTGGCTGGGCCTGCCGTTCGCGGCGGCGGTGCTGATCTGGCCGCGCCCGGCGCCGCCGGATGTCTGGATCGGCGACGGCGGAGCGAATGCGGCGTATCGGCAGGGGGAGCAGGCGGTCGTGATGCGGCCCGCGGTGCGCCAGTTCGCCAGCGACCTGTGGTCCCGGCGGCGGGGGCTGGAGGCGGTGGGGCGACCGGGCGAAGGCTGGACCTGCAAGCGGTCCTTCTGCGCGCCGGAGGGCGAGGAAGGCGCGCTGGCCCTGTGGTGGGGCAGGGCGGCGCCGGGCGCGGCGCAGATGGATCAGATGTGCCGCAGCGCCGGGGTGGTCAGCGTACGGGCCGTGGTCGCGGCCCTGCCGCCGTCATGCGAGGGACGGCTAGTGCTGGACGGCGCGGATCATGCGCGCGGCGGTTCGGTGGAGCTGTGGCGGGATGAGGCGGGCGGCTGGCGCGCCCTGTGGGCGGCGGAAGTGCGGGGACGGCGCCCGTGGAGCGGGGCTCACCCCTAGCCGCTCGTCCCGGCGAACGCCGGGATCCAGTCAGAGCCGCACGTGCTGTCGTTGGCCAGAGGAGGCTAGATTACAGGCAAACTTCCAGACGATCTGCTTGAAGCCAAAGCACTGGATCCCGGCGTCCGCCGGGACGAGCGGGGATGGGGGCTTCAGTGATAGCGGCGCAGCAGGCCGACCAGCTTGCCCTGAACCTCGACCTGATCGGGGCCGAAGATGCGGGTTTCATAGGCGCTGTTGGCGGGCTCCAGCGCGATGGACTGGCCCTTCTTGCGCAGACGCTTCAGCGTGGCTTCCTCGCCCTCGACCAGGGCGACGACGATCTCGCCGGAAGAGGCGTTCTCCACCCGCTTGATGATGACTGTGTCGCCGTCGAGGATGCCGGCCTCGATCATGGAGTCGCCCTCGATTTCGAGCAGGTAGTGCTCGCCCGCGCCCAGCATGGCTTCGGGGACGGGCAGGCGCTCGCGTTCGTGCTGGATCGCGGCGATGGGGGTGCCGGCGGCAATCTTGCCCAGCAGGGGCAGGTCGCGCACGTCGTTGGCGGCCTCGGCGACGGCGGGGCGAGGGTTCAGGCCGCCGCCCTGGATCACGTCGGGCTTGAAGGGAGCGCGGCCCTTGGCCGGGGCGGCGGTCGTCGCCTGTTCGGGCAGTTTGACCACTTCCAGCGCGCGGGCGCGGTGGGCCAGGCGGCGGATGAAGCCGCGTTCCTCCAGCGCCGTGATCAGGCGGTGGATGCCGGACTTGGACGCCAGGTCCAGCGCCTCCTTCATCTCGTCGAAGGACGGCGAAACGCCCGTCTCCCGGATGCGCTCATGAATGAACATCAGGAGTTCGTGCTGTTTCTTCGTGAGCATGGCGCAGAATCCAGAACAAGGCGTGAACCGTTGGTAATGTTCTGTAAGTGTTCTGGTTAAAAGTCAACTAACGCCACGCTGAACCCCGGCGCCCGCCGCATGACGGGCGCGGGGACAGGGCCTTATTGCGCCGGAGCGGCCGGAGCGCCGTCCTTGTAGCGCGCGAACCATTCGATCATAGCGTTCATGCGGGCGGCGTTCTGGGACGGGCGGACGGCCAGGCTGTGGCCGACGCCGGGGATCTTCACCAGGGCCGTGGGCACGCCGCGCAGTTGCAGGGCGGTGTAGTACTGCTCCGACTCGCTGACGGGGGTGCGATAGTCCTCGTCGCCGACGACGACCATGGTCGGTGTCTTGACGTTGCCGACCAGCGATAGGGGGGACCGGCGCCAGTAGGCCTCCGGGTTCTCCCAAGGATATTCGCCGAACCAGTAGCGGGCGAAGAAGGCCGGGTTGTCGGCCGTCAGGACGAAGCTGGCCCAGTCGATGACCGGCTTCTGGACGACGGCGGCCTTGAAGCGGTCGGTCTTGCCGACGATCCAGCTGGTCAGCACGCCGCCGCCCGAACCGCCGGTGACGAACAGCCTGTTCGGGTCGGCGATCCCCTGAGCGATGACGGCGTCGACGCTGCTGATCAGGTCGTCATAGTCGTTCGACGGATAGTTGTGGTGGATCAGGTTGGCGAACTCGTCCCCATAGGAGGTCGAGCCGCGCGGGTTGACCGACAGCACCGCATAGCCCGCAGCGGCGAACAACTGGTTGTCGGTGGCGAAGTGGGGGCCGTAGGCGGCGAACGGGCCGCCGTGGATTTCCAGCACCAGCGGATAGCGCTGGCCCTCGACATAGTCGGCCGGCAGGGTCAGCCAGCTTTCGACCGCGCGCTGATCGTGGGAGGAGGCGACCTGGATGCGGCGCACCTCGCCCAGCCGGCGGGCGCTGAGGAAGTCGGCGTTCAGGCGGGTCAGCTGGGTGCTGCGGCCGCCCTTCAGGACGTGGACGTCGGCCGGACGCGCAGGCGTGCCGCGCGTATAGGCGATGGCCCCGTCGTCGGCCACGGTGAAGCCGCCGCCGGTGTAGGGGCGGCCGAAATCGTCGCCGGTCAGATCCTCGATCAGGGTGGTGACGGCGCCGTCCATCGACACGCGTGCGACCTTGGTGCGGCCCTGGTCGTCATAGGCGACATAGACCGAGCGGCCGTCGCGGCTCCACACCGGGGACTGGACCGAGCGGTCGAGGCTCTCGGTCAGGGCGCGGCTGTTCGAGCCGTCGGCGTCCATCACATAGAGGCGGGTGTTGTGATAGCCCATCCGCTTGTCGTCATAACCCAGGTAGGCGATGCGGCGGCCGTCGGGCGAGGCGACGGGGGCGTTGTCCGGCCCCGCGCGGCTGGTCAGGGCGGTCAGGCCGCCGGTCTGCACGTTCAGGGCGTAGACTTCGCTGTCGGCGGTTTCACGCTGCCAGTCGGGGCGGCGGTTGGCGCTGAGATACAGGGGGCGCGAATCGGGCGACCAGGACAGGCCGCCGCCGTGGTTGAAGTCGCCGTGGGTCAACTGGCGCGCGCCGCCGCCCTGAGAGCCGACGACGAAGACCTGACGGAAGCCGGTCTTCAGATAGCCCTGACCGTCCGAGCGATACGAGACGGTGTCGATGATCTCCAGCGGCGGGGCCCATTTGGCGCCTTCCGGCTTGGGCAGGGGCGAGCCGATCTTGGGCTTGTCGCTGGGAACCAGGACGGAATAGGCCAGTTGCTCGCCGTTCGGCGACCAGCTGATGCTGGACGGGGTGTTGGGCAGGTTGCTGACACGCACGGCCTGGCCGCTGGCCATCCAGCGGACGAACAGCTGGGGCGCGCCGCCCTCGGCGTTCGAGATGTAGGACAGGCGCGTTCCGTCCGGCGACCAGCGCGGCTGGCGATGCGAACCGGCCGAGGCGACCAGGGGCGAATGACGGCCGGTCTTCACGTCGATCAGCCAGATGGTCGGGCGCATCCGGTCGGTCATGATGTCGGCCGTCTGGCGGACATAGGCGATCTGCCCGCCGTCTGGACTGATCTGGGCGTCGGAGGCGACCTCCATGCCGAACAGGTCTTGCGCGGTGAACAGGTCGCGGTCGGCGGTCGGCAGGCTGGGCGCGGCGGCTGGCTGGACGGCGGTTTGCGCCATCGCGGGCGCGTGGGCGCTGAGGATCAGGGCGCAGGCCGCCCAGGCGAACTTGTTCATATGAAACCCCCTCTGGTTTGGAGGGATCATAGAAAGGCGCGAGGGGGCGGCAAGATAGGGAAAGGGCCGCCGGAACGAATCCGGCGGCCCTTTTTCATTCGCGTTCCGAAGAAAAGTCAGAACTTGAAGCTGGCCCGCAGCAGCAGGGTGTAGCGGACGTAGTCTTCCAGCAGTTCGGCGTCGCCGGTGACGGCCAGCATGCCCAGATCGTTGCCGACGTTCAGACGGAAGCCCAGGATCGGACCGCCGCCCTCGATGCTGGCGGGCGTCAGGGTGAAGGCGTCGCCGCCCGAAGCCAGGCGGGCGATAGTGGTCCCGGCGTCGACCGAGAAGTTCTGACGCCAGCCCAGACGGACCTCGGGGCGGATCCAGCCGTCCTTGCCGAAGCCGTAGCCTATGTTCACCGCAGCCACGCCCGAGAAGATGTGGCCGTCGCGTTCGTCGATCTTCAGATCGAAGCCGTCGCCGCCGCCCTTTTCGGTACGAGCGTCCTCGCTCAGCGAGAAGTATTCGACATAGGCCTCGGGGCGGATGTTCAGGCGGCCGAAGTGACGCTCGTACGACGCGCCGCCGGCGGCGGCCAAGGTCAGGCCGTGCCAGTCGGGCTCGTTCTTCAGATTGATGCCGTCGGCGACCAGTTTGCGCGTGGCGCTGAAGGAGGCGTAGCCGCCGGCCGCGCGCGCCCAGGTCGTCCAGTACTGGCCTTGAGCGCGCCAGTAGAGGCCCAGCTCCAGCAGGTTGGCCGACAGGACTTCTTCAGCCGCCGCTTCGGGGTCTTCCAGATCCGACGAGGTGAAGGCCGCCGTCAGGCCGAAGGCGCCCATGTCGGTGCCGCGCTCGACGCCGCCCGCCAGGCCGAAGCCTTCCGAACGGAAGCCGTAGGTGTCGGTCTTGTCCTTGTCGGCGTAGAAGTTGATCTCCTGCACCCAGGCGCTGGTTTCGCCCGGCGCCGCGGCGGCGTTGCGACCGGTCAGGGCGCGGGTCACGGCGTCGACGCCGCTGGCCAGCGACAGCAGCGGACCGCCCGAGTGGTCAGGCAACAGCTGCTGATAGATGTTGAAGAAGCCGTCGCGGTCCGTCTGGTTCAGCATGGCCGCGCGGATCAGCTCGTTATCGGCCAGGCCGGCGTAGAGCACGTCATAGGCGGCGGCCTCGGCCTTGATCATGCCGGCCTCTTCCGCCGTGCGGCGACGGGCGTCGACCGTCAGCTTGCCGGCGGCGTCGTCGACGTTGGCCTTGACCACGAAGGCGTAGGGCGAGTTGGACTGAAGCGCGTCCTGGTCGATGGCGCCGACGTTCAGGTCGCCCGCCTCGATGATGGTGAAGGACGTCGGATCCTGGATCAGGGAGTTGAAGCGAACGCCCAGACCCGCGCCGTCGGCCAGGTCGGCGCTGCCGCTGACCTTGAAGCCGCCGTTGGCGTTGTTGGCGGGGTCCAGGGTGACGATCAGATTGCCGTCGGCGCCGACGTTCAGGTCGCTGACCTGAAGCTGACCCGTATGACGCGCATCCAGCGTGCCCTTGGAGACGTCGATGTCCAGTTGGCCGTCGCCGTTGGACAGCTTGCCGGTCACCACGGCGCCGCCGCTGATGGACAGGCGGTCGGCGCCGGTTCCGAAGGAGATGTCGCCGGTCACCGTGCCGTTGCGGATGTCCAGCACATCAACGCCCGAACCCAGGCGGATGTCGCCGCGGATGGCGGGTTCATTGGCGTCGGGCACGCCGTCCTTGTCGGCGTCCGGCAGCTTGTGGTCGGGAATGACCACGCCGTCCTGCACCAGGGTGACGCCCGTGCTGTTGGCGCTGACGTCCACGGCGATGGCCGACCCGGTCTGAGCCACGTCCTTTTCAGGGTTGGCGACCGCCAGAATCCTGCCGGTGTTGTTGATCGAAGTCAGCGTGCCTGATTCATCGCGCACGGCGACGGCGTCGCTCTTGGAGCCGTTCACGCCCGCCGACAGGGTGCCGGAGTTGCTGAGCGAAGAGACGTTGGCGCCTTGAGTGATCAGCACGCCCGCGGCCACATTGGCCTCGGAACCCGCCGAGACGCTCTGAATCGTGCCGGAGTTGACGATGCTGGGAACCGTCGCGCCCGCGCCGACCAGCACGCCGGTGCTGTCGCCCGTGTTCGCCGTGGCGGTGATCGTGCCCTGGTTCTTCAGGCCGCCTGCCACGCTGACCGTCTGGCCCGTGCCGCCGATCTGAACGGCGGCGGCGTCGACGTTCTTGTAAACGCCGGCGGCCTCGATGGCGCCGCGGTTGATCAGCCCATAGGCGTTGTCGCCGGTTCCGACCGCGCCCAGTGTGATGGCCTTGTCAGTCGAGCCGACCAGCAACGCCGGCGCGCCGCCGAAGGAGCGGATGGAGGCCGTCGTCTCCTGAGCGTCGGGAATGCCGTCGCCGTCGCGGTCGTCGTCCTCGCGGTTCTTCTTGCCGTCGCCGTCGTCGTCCTCGTCGCCGTTCTTGACGCCGTCGCCGTCGTCGTCTCCCTCGATCCCGCCGGCCCCATAGGACGGGGCGGTGTCGAACAGAACGCCCTTGGCGACATCGCCTGCGATGCGGACAGCCGGGCCGCCTTGCAGCAGGTCGTCGGCGTCCAGGTTCTCGAGATAGGTCGCGCCTTCACGGGGTTGGCCCGTGGTCGGCTTAGATGGGGGCGCCGTAGTGTAGCGATAGCCGGTGCTGGTGACGGCCCCTTGAATCTTGACCGCGCCGTCGACGGCGCCGTCGATGGCGACGCCGACCGCGTTTTCGCCGACGGCGGCGACGCTGCCCAGGAGGGTGACGTCGCCCGTGATGTCGCCGGTCGTATGGATGCCGTAGGTGTCATTGCCGACGACGCTGATCTGGCCCTGGCTGAAGAGGTTGCCGGTCAGCGGGGCCTCGACGGTCAGGCCCGACGAATTGTTGCCCTCGACCTTGATTGAGCCGGACGATTCGATGCGGATGTTTCCGACCAGCGGGGCCGAGCCCGTGACGCGGACGCCGTGACGGTTCGTGCCGTCGGCGAACGGGCCGTCCAGGTCGCCGTCCTTGTCGTCGTCCTTATACTCCTCGATGGAGTCGGTGATGTTGATGGCGCCGCCGATGGTGACGTCGCCGGTGTTGCCGCCGTTGACCAGGACGCCCGTGGCGCCGTCGGCGGCCTTGAGCATGTCGATCTTGGAGCCGGCGTCCAGCTTCACGTCATTGCTGGAATTCAGCGTCACGGCGGCGCCCGAGGTCACGGTGATCGAACCGCCGTTGGCGAGCCGAACGTCGTCGGGAGCACCGTTGTTGGCGGTCGCGGTGCTGATGGGCGTCGTCCGCCCGTTGGAGATGACCTGTTCAGCCTGAACGCCGGAAGCGACCAGCAGGGGAGCGATCGCAACAGCGCTCGCGAGCAAGATACGCAGTCGTAAGAAACCCCTCGTGGTCGCACGCGCAAGGATTGAAGGCGACCCTCCTATCAGGGTCCACGCCCGCACGCCCCAAGTTTCTCGAATTTGAGGCGAATGCAAGACCGGCCGTAGGGAGATCAACCTGAACGGCAGATGAAAAGCGGCGGCGGGCGACTGGAAAGCAGCGGCCTCTTGAGCGTGACGGTTGCAAGCGGTAGGGGCCGAAAAGCACGGTGAAGATTAACCGGGCCCGTCGCATCCAAAGCCGGAGCTTTAGCGTTAACGTGAAGAACGACAGGCAGAAGGTCCACCGCATGAGCGCGAGCCATATCGACGTCCAGGAAAGCGAACTGAGGCTGTTCCCCGGCCTGGATGAAGAGGTGGCCGACACCTTGCGAGCGATGAAGGCGGCCGCTGCTGATTCCCGCCCTCGCATGGTCGACACCACCATGCTGTTCGCGCCGCGCTCCGGCGGGGTGAAGCGCTATCTGCTGTCGAAGAAGGCCTGGCTGGAGGCCAATCGGCCGGGCGTGGCGCACAACCTGGTGGTTCCCGGCGCGGGATACCGGGCGGAGCCGGACGGCGTCGTCCGTCTGCATGCGCCCAAGCTGCCGTTCGGCGACGGCTATCGCTGGCCCAGTTCGGTGCGCCGCTGGGGCGCCTGGGTGTCGTCGCTCAACCCCTCGCTGATTGAGGCGGGCGACCCCTATACGCCGGGCCAGGGCGCGCTGGAGGCGGGTCAGAGGGTCGGCTGCCCGGTCGTCGGCTTCTGCCACTCGGATCCGGCTGCGCTGGCGGCGCTGCATTTCGGCGAATGGGCCAAGAAGCCGGTCGAGAAGCGCTGGGCCAAGCTGTTCTCGCAATTCGATCGGGTCGTCTCGCCCAGCCGATTCATCGCCCAGCGCCTGGAAGAGGCGGGCGTGGGCGACATTGTGATTCGTCCTCTGGGGGTCGAGGTCGACACCTTCCACCCGGATCGCCGGGATCGCGACTGGCTGTTGAAGCGGCTGGGACTGGGCGCCGACGCCCGCCTGCTGTGCTTCGCCGGGCGTCCGGCCAAGGAAAAGAACGTCGGCGTCCTGATCGACGCGGTGCAGCGCCTGGGCGCGCCCTATCATCTGGTGCTGGTCGGCGCGGGGGCGGGGATGCCGCCTGAGGAACGGGTCATCTCCCTGCCGTATGAGAAGGATCCGCGCGCCGTGGCCCGCATCATCGCCAGCTGCGACGCCTTCGTGCACGCCAACGACAAGGAGCCGTTCGGCCTGATCGTGCTGGAGGCCATGGCCTGCGGCCGGGCCGTGGTCGGCGTCAATGCGGGCGGCGTCGCCGAGACGGTGGACGAGAGCGTGGGACAACTGGCCGCCTCGGCTGATCCGGTCGATTACGCTGAGGCCATCGAGGCCCTGTTCGCGCGCGACGTGGAGGCTCTGGGCCAGGCGGCGCGGGTCAAGGCGGTCGAGCAGTTCGCCTGGAACCGCGTGTTCGAGGATCTGACCATGCTTTACGGCGAACTGACCGGGAAGGCCGAGTTCGTCACGCCGCAAGAGGCGCTGCCGATCAACTAGCCGTCTGCTGTGGTCGCCCTCGGGCTCGTCCCGAGGGCTTGAGGCCGGACATGGCGGAACAGACGCGCGAAAGCTGCGTCTGCGATCAATCTCGATTTTCTGAGAGGGGAGAGGGAAGGGCGGTGCGCCACTCCCTCAGATCCCTGAGAGGAGTGGCGCGAGTGACGGGGCTCGAACCCGCGACCTCCGGCGTGACAGGCCGGCACTCTAACCAACTGAGCTACACCCGCGTTCCCATCCGAAGCGCTGTGCGCCGCGGCGAGGGGCGTCGTTTAGGCGGGGCCGCGCCGCACGTCAAGCGACGCGGCTGTGGATAAATCAAATCATCTCGCCGAGGGGGCTGCGGCGGCCTGCGGCGGGGCTACGGGACCGGCGATTCCGCCGTCTGCGGGCAGTTGCGAGGCCGTGGCGGGCGGCGGGGGTTCATAGTGGACGCCCACGCCCGGCCCCAGCGGCAGATCCAGCGCCACCCAGGACGCCACCATGATCAGGCCGGCGATCAGGAAGGCGCCGGCGTAGGGCAGCATGGTCGCCATCAGCGAGCCCAGGCCGAATTTCGGATCCCAGCGCTGGGCGAAGGTCAGGATCAGCGGGAAGTAGCTCATCAGCGGCGTGGCGATATTGGTGACGGAATCACCCATGCGATAGGCGGCGGTCGTCATCTCGGGGCTGATGCCCAAAAGCATGAACATGGGCACCACGATGGGCGCCAGGGCCGACCACTTGGCCGAGGCCGAACCGATGAACAGGTCGAAGATGCAGGACACCAGCACCACCACGATCAGCAGCAGCGGCGTGGGCAGGGCCAGTTCGCGCAGGGAGGCCGCCGCGTTGACCGCCAGGATCGGCCCCAGGCCCGACCAGTTGAACATGGCGACGAAGTGAGCGGCGAAGAAGGCCAGGACGATATAGGGGGCCAGTTGGCTGATCCCTTCGCGCATCATGCGAACCAGATCGTGGTGGGTCTTGATCGAGCCTGAGCCTGCGCCGAAGGCCGCGCCCGCCATGAAGAAGGTCAGGGCGAAGAAGGCGACCAGAGAGCGGTACAGGGGATAGAAGCGCTGCACAGGCTCGGCGTCGGCGTCGACGAAGGGCGAGCCGGGCAGGAAGGTCACGGTCGCCCAGACGGCGATCATGGCCAGGATGGTCAGGCCCGCCCAGGCCAGGCCGCGTTTTTCGGCAGCGGTGAGGGGCGTCTTCTCCTCGGCGGCGACCGGGGCGGCGCTATGCGGAAGCCAGGGGCCCAGACGCGGCTCGATCACCCGGTCGGTCAGGAACCAGACGATGGGAGTGAAGACGATCACCACCCCGACGATGAAGAACCAGTTGCCGGCGATGCTGACGGCGTAGGACGGATCGATCAGGTGGGCGGCGGGCTCGGTGATGCCCAGGATCAGGGCGTCGCTGGCGCCGGGGAACAGATTGCCTGCATAGCCGCCCGAGACGGCGGCGAAGCCGGCGGCCAGACCGGCCAGCGGGTGACGGCCCGCTGCGGCGAAGATGACGGCGGCCAGCGGAATCACCACGACATAGGAGGCGTCCGAGGCGTGGTGCGACACCATGCCGGTGATCACCACGATCGGCGTCAGGATGAAGCGCGGCGCGTTCAGCAGCGCGCCTCGGATCGCCGTGGAGAACAGGCCCGTCCGTTCGGCCACCGAGGCGCCGTAGATGATGGTGATGACGATCCCCAGCGGCGGAAAGTCGGCTAGGGTGCGCGGCATGCCGATGAACAGCCGCTCCAGATTGGCGGGCGACAGCAGGCTTTGCGCCTGAAGCACCTCGCCCGTCACCGGATTGACCGCGGACCAGCCCAGGCCCGCGCCGACCAGGCTCAAGGCCACCAAGCCCAGGATCAGCCATAGGAATAGGAAAACAGGATCTGGCAGCCGATTGCCGATGCGTTCGATTGAGTTCAGCAGGCGGGCGGCCAGGTTCATGCGCAAGCTCTCGGCTGTGTTGAAGGCGATGACGCATTTCGCGGATCAACGGCATAAGAGGCAATCACGCGGCCTGCGGCAAATCGCCCAAAAAACTGCGAACCGTTCGCAACAAAAAACCTTTGCCGACATGGGTTTGAACCCTGGCGAGGTTGGGTCTAAGAAGCCCCGAATCCGCCCCCTACCTCCCGGCGGGCGAGGCAGCTCGAATGAACGAATTTCTTCTAGAATATCTTCCGATCGTCGTTTTCCTGGGCATCGCCATCGTGCTCGGCGCCGGCTTCATGCTGGCGGCCTGGGTGCTGGCCCCCAAGAACCCCGACACCGAGAAGCTCTCGGCTTATGAGTGCGGCTTCAACGCCTTTGACGACGCGCGCATGAAGTTCGACGTGCGGTTCTATCTGGTGTCGATCCTCTTCATCATCTTCGACTTGGAAATCGCCTTCCTGTTCCCGTGGGCTGTGTCGATGTTCGACCTGTCGCACGGCGGCATGGTCTTCGCCTTCTGGTCGATGGTGGTCTTCCTGGGCGTCCTGACGGTCGGCTTCATCTACGAATGGAAGAAGGGAGCCCTGGAATGGCAGTGATCGCCCCCTCCAGTCCTCTGGTCCCCGCCGGCTCGGCTGCGCGTTCGACCGTCGAGGGCTATGATCCCAAGATCCACGACAAGTTCTTTGAGTCCGTCAATACGGAGCTGGGCGAGCGCGGCTTCCTGACGACCTCGCTGGACGATGTCATCACCTGGGCGCGCACGGGCTCGCTGATGTGGATGTCGTTCGGCCTGGCCTGCTGCGCCGTCGAGATGATCCACCTGTCGATGCCGCGCTTCGATCTGGAGCGTTTCGGCACCGCGCCGCGCGGTTCGCCGCGTCAGTCGGACCTGATGATCGTCGCCGGGACGCTGACCAACAAGATGGCTCCGGCCCTGCGCAAGGTCTACGACCAGATGCCGGAGCCGCGCTACGTCATCTCGATGGGCAGCTGCGCCAACGGCGGCGGCTACTATCACTACAGCTACAGCGTCGTGCGCGGCTGCGATCGCGTGGTGCCGGTGGACGTTTACGTTCCGGGCTGCCCGCCGACCGCCGAGGCCCTGCTGTACGGCATCCTGCAACTGCAGAAGAAGATCCGCCGCACGGGGACCATCGAGCGATGAGCGAACTGGTGCGCGTTGCGGAGCGCGAATCCGCCCTGACGCCCCTGGGCACGGAAATGGTCGCGGCGCTCGGCGTCGAGGCTGTGGTGGCCTATGGCGAACTGACCCTGATCGCCCAGCGCGAGAAGATCGTCGAGGTCATGACGGCCCTGCGCGATCAGTTCGGCTTCCAGCAGTGCATGGATGTCTGCGGCGCCGACTACCCCGACCGCGCCGAGCGGTTCGAGGTCGTCTATCACCTGCTGTCGCTGACGCGCGCCGCGCGCGTTCGCGTCAAGGTGTCGACCGATGACGTCAAGCCGGTCCCCAGCGTATCGTCGGTCTATCCGTCGGCCGGCTGGTTCGAGCGTGAAGCCTTCGACATGTACGGCATGATCTTCTCGGATCACCCGGACATGCGCCGCATCCTCACCGACTACGGCTTCCAGGGGCACCCGCTGCGCAAGGACTTCCCGATGACGGGCTATGTCGAGGTCCGCTACGACGAAGAGCAGAAGCGCATCGTCTATGAGCCGGTGAAGCTGACGCAGGAATTCCGCAACTTCGACTTCCTGTCTCCGTGGGAAGGCGCCGACTATCCGAACGTCCTGCCGGGCGATGAAAAGGCGGGAGCGCAGTAATGGCCGACGTCAAGAACATGCCCGCGCCGCTGGGCGCCGCCATCGACCCGTTCGAGGACTATGAAGACGGCCTGACCCCGCACGCGCGGGCGATGGACGACCGCAAGTTCACCATCAACTTCGGCCCGCAGCACCCGGCCGCGCACGGCGTGCTGCGCCTGGTGCTGGAGCTGGACGGCGAACTGGTCACGCGCGTCGATCCGCACATCGGCCTGCTGCACCGCGGCACCGAGAAGCTGATGGAGGCGCGCACCTACCTCCAGAACATCCCCTACTTGGACCGGCTGGACTACGTCTCGCCGATGAACCAGGAGCACGCCTTCTGCCTGGCCATCGAGCGGTTGCTGGGTCTGGACGTGCCGTATCGCGGCCAGCTGATCCGGGTTCTGTACTCGGAGATGGGCCGCATCCTGAACCACCTTCTGAACGCGACCATGCAGGCCATGGACGTGGGCGCCCTGACCCCGCCGCTGTGGGGCCACGAAGAGCGCGAGAAGCTGATGGTCTTCTACGAGCGGGCCTGCGGCGCGCGTCTGCACGCCAACTACTTCCGCCCGGGCGGCGTCCACCAGGATCTGACGCCTGAGCTGATCGACGACATCGGCCGCTGGTGCGCCGAGTTCCCGGCCAAGCTGGCGGACATCGAAAGCCTGGTCACCGAAAACCGCATCTTCAAGCAGCGCAACGTCGACATCGGCGTGGTGTCCAAGGAGAACGCCCTGGCGTGGGGCTTCTCGGGCGTCATGCTGCGCGGCTCGGACATCGCCTGGGATCTGCGCAAGGCCCAGCCGTACGACTGCTACGCCGACATGGAATTCGACATCGCCGTCGGCAAGAACGGCGACTGCTGGGACCGCTACCTTGTCCGCGTCGAAGAGATGCGCCAGTCGGTGCGCATCATGGAGCAGTGCATCCACAAGCTGCGCAACTGCCCCGGCGAGCCGGTCTTGTCGGAAGACCACAAGGTCACGCCGCCGCGTCGCGGTGAGATGAAGCGTTCGATGGAAGCGCTGATCCACCACTTCAAGCTCTACACCGAGGGCTTCAAGACGCCGGAAGGCGAGGTCTATGCGGCCGTCGAAGCGCCCAAGGGCGAGTTCGGCGTCTATCTGGTGTCGGACGGCACCAACAAACCCTACCGCGTCAAGCTGTCGGCCCCCGGCTTCCGTCACCTGCAGGCGATGGACTGGATGAACCGCGGCCACATGCTGGCGGACGTGTCCGCCATCCTCGGCTCGCTCGACATGGTGTTCGGAGAAGTGGACCGATGAGCGTTCGTCGTCTGGCCAAGGAGCAACCAGCCTCTTTCGAGTTTTCGAAGGAGACGATGGACAAGGCTCAGTGGTGGATCAAGAAATACCCGGAATCGCGTCGCCAGTCGGCCGTGATCCCGATCCTGTGGCTGGTCCAGAAGCAGGAAGGCTGGGTGTCCGAGCCGTCGCTGCGCGCTGTCGGCGAGCTGCTGGGCATGGCCTATATCCGGGTGCTGGAGGTCGCGACCTTCTACACCATGTTCCAGCTGACGCCGGTCGGCACGGCCGCGCTGATCCAGGTGTGCGGCACCACGCAGTGCATGCTGCGCGGCTCCAACGATCTGATGCGCGTCTGTCGCGAGAAGATCGGCCCCAAGGACGAGCTGTCCGCCGACGGCCGCTTCACCTGGCAGGAGATCGAGTGCATCGGCGCCTGCTCGAACGCGCCGGTGGCCCAGATCAACGACCTCTATTACGAAGACCTGACGCCTGATAACATGGCTCAGATCATCGACGACTTCGCCGCGGGCAAGACGCCCAAGCCGGGCAGCTATGTCGGCCGTCACACGTCCGAGCCGCAGGGCGGCGCGCGGACGCTGACCGACCCGGCGCTGTATGACGGCTCGGCCGCCAAGAAGATCAAGAAGCTGCCGAATTCGGAGCCCGTCGCTGAAAAGGCGCCGGTCTGATGGGGCGGCCGAATCTCGAGACAGAAGCGGGCAGGGCGGCCTATCGGGCCGAGCTGCGTCGCGTCGGCTGGCGCCCGCGTTGGGCGGGGCTGGCCTGTATCGTGGTTGCGGCCGCATTGGTTTTGTTCGCACGTGAAGGCCGTTTCGGCCTGACAGACAACGCGGTGATGGCGGCCTATGGCCTGTTGGCCGTCGGATGGGTGCTGGTGATCTACGCCGTCTTCCAGCGCACCCGCCATCATAAACGCCGCATGGCGGAAGGACTTTAAGGGATCATGGTCGGCATCCTCCAAGACAAGGATCGGATCTTCACCAACCTCTATGGTTTCCACGACTGGGGCCTTGAGGGTGCGAAGAAGCGCGGCGCGTGGAACGCCACCAAGGACATGCTGGACCTTGGCCGCGATTGGATCATCACCAACGTCAAGAACTCGGGGCTGCGCGGACGCGGCGGCGCCGGGTTCTCGACCGGCCTGAAGTGGTCCTTCATGCCCAAGGAAGTGAAGGATCGCCCTCACTACCTGGTCATCAACGCCGACGAGTCCGAGCCCGCGACGTGTAAAGACCGCGAGATCATGCGTCATGATCCGCAACTGCTGATCGAAGGCGCCCTGATCGCCTCATTCGCCATGCAGGCCCACGCCTGCTACATCTACCTGCGCGGCGAATACATCCTCGAGCGCGAGCGCATGGAAGTCGCCGTGAAGCAGGCCTATGAGGCCAAGCTGATCGGTGACGACAACGTCCACGGCTGGGACTTCCACGTCTATATCCACCACGGCGCCGGGGCCTATATCTGCGGCGAAGAGACGGCCCTGCTGGAAAGCCTGGAAGGCAAGAAGGGCCAGCCGCGCCTGAAGCCGCCGTTCCCGGCGGGCGCCGGCCTCTATGGCTGCCCGACGACCGTGAACAACGTGGAATCGATCGCCGTGGTCGGCACCATCCTGCGTCGCGGCGCGGACTGGTTCGCCGGCTTCGGTCGTCCGAACAACACCGGCACCAAGCTGATGTCGCTGTCGGGCCACGTGAACACGCCCTGCGTGGTCGAAGAGGCCATGTCGATCCCGCTGCGCCAGTTGATCGAGGATCACGGCGGCGGCGTGCGCGGCGGCTGGGAAAACCTGAAGGCCATCATTCCCGGCGGCGCGTCCTGTCCGGTCATCACGCGCGAACAGGCTGAAGTCGCCCTGATGGACTTCGATTCCATGCGCGAAATGCGCTCGTCGCTGGGCACCGCCGGCGTCACGGTCATGGACCAGTCCACCGACATCGTGAAGGCGATCGCCCGCATCAGCTACTTCTTCAAGCACGAGAGCTGCGGCCAGTGCACGCCGTGCCGTGAAGGCACCGGCTGGATGTGGCGCGTGCTGGAGCGTATGGCGATCGGCGACGCCGATCCGTCGGAGATCGACCTGCTGCTCGACGTGGCCGGTCAGGTCGAAGGCCACACCATCTGCGCCCTCGGCGACGCCGCCGCCTGGCCCGTTCAGGGCTTGATCCGGCACTTCCGTCACGAGATCGAAGAGCGCATCCACACCTACCGCAGCCGCCGCGCGAACTTCGCCGGCCACGCGATCGCGGCGGAGTAATCGTAATGCCTATCGCCAAGGTCAACGGCGTTGAAGTCGAGTTCGAACCGGGCATGACCGTGCTGCAGGTCGCCGAGCGCGCCGGGCAGGAAATCCCGCGGTTCTGCTACCACGAGCGCCTGTCCATCGCCGGCAATTGCCGCATGTGCCTGGTCGAGGTGAAGCCTGGACCGCCGAAGCCGCAGGCTTCGTGCGCGCTGCCGGCCGCCGACGGCCAGGAAATCTTCACCGACACGCCGATGGTGAAGAAGGCCCGCGAAGGGGTGATGGAGTTCCTGCTCATCAACCACCCGCTGGACTGCCCGATCTGCGACCAGGGCGGCGAATGCGACCTGCAGGATCAGGCGGTCGGCTACGGCCGCGACGGTTCGCGCTACGGCGAGAACAAGCGCGCGGTCGAAGAAAAGAACATGGGCCCGACGGTCAAGACGTTCATGACGCGCTGCATCCAGTGCACGCGTTGCGTCCGCTTCATCACCGAAGTGGCGGGCGTTCCGGACATCGGCATGATCTCGCGCGGCGAAAGCGCCGAGATCACGACCTATCTGGAAAAGAACATCGACAGCGAACTGTCGGGCAACGTCAACGACCTGTGCCCGGTGGGCGCCCTGACGCACCGCCCGTGGCAGTATCACTACCGCCCGTGGGAGTTGAAGAAGACCGAGACCATCGACGTGATGGACGCGCTCGGCTCGAACATCCGCGCCGACTCGCGCGGCGCCGAGGTCATGCGCGTCCTGCCGCGCGTGAACGAGGGCATCAACGAAGAGTGGCTGTCGGACAAGAGCCGCTACGCCGTCGACGGCCTGCAGGCGCGTCGTCTCGACCGTCCGTGGGTGCGTGAGAACGGCAAGCTGCGTCCGGCGTCTTGGGACGAGGCTCTGTCGGTCGTGGCGAACAAGCTGAAGGCGGCCCCGGCCGACCGTATCGGCGCCATCGCAGGCGACCTTCAGGACGCCGAGTCGATGAAGGCGACGCTGGACCTGTTCCGCGCACTGGGCTCCGCCAACACGGACTGCCGCCAGGACGGCGCGGCGCTGGGCGGCGAGGCTCGCGAGGGCTGGCTGTTCAACTCCGGCCTGCAAGGTATTGAAAACGCTGACGCCATCCTGATCGTCGGCGCCAATCCGCGCACGGAAGCGCCGCTGCTGAACGCGCGCATCCGCAAGACCTGGCTGAAGGGCGGCGTCGAAGTCGGCGTCATCGGCCCGCAAGCCGATCTGACCTATGACTACGCCTGGCTGGGCGCCGGTTCGAAGACCCTGGGCAAGCTGCCCAAGGCCGCGACCGACTTCCTGACCAAGGCTGAACGCCCGGCGATCATCGTCGGCGCGGGCGCCCTGACGGGCGAAACCGGCCCGGCCGTGCTGAACGCCCTGGGCGCGCTGGCCAAGAAGGTCGGCGTGGTCAAGGACGGCTGGAACGGCTTCAACGTCCTGCACAGCGCCGCCGCGCGAGTCGGCGGGCTGGACATGGGCTTCCTGCCGGGCGAGGGCGGTATGGATGTCGCCGCCATGCTGAAGCCGGGTGCGCTGGACGTGCTGTTCCTGCTGGGCGCCGATGAGGTGAACGCGGACGCATCGGGCGCCTTCCGCGTCTATCTGGGCTCGCACGGCGATCGCGGCGCGCACGGCGCGGACGTGATCCTGCCGGGCGCGGCCTACACCGAGAAGTCGGGCCTGTACGTCAACACCGAGGGCCGGGTGCAGATGGCCGAGCGCGTGGTCTTCCCGAAGGGCGAGGCCAAGGACGACTGGGCCATCATCCGCGCCCTGTCGGAGCGTGTCGGCTGCAAGCTGCCGTTCGACACCTTGGAGCAACTGCGTACGAAGCTGATGGGCGACCATCCGACCTTCGGCCGCATCGACTATCTGGCCCCCGCCGCGACGTTCGACGTCGCCAAGCTGGGCGCCAAGGGAGACCTGGGCGACGTCGCCTTCGTCTCCGTCATCGCCGATCCCTACCTGACCAACCCGATCGCGCGCGCCAGTGAAACCATGGCCCAACTGTCCGCTGAGCGGACGGCGCCGGTCGCCCTGGCGGCGGAGTAAGACATGGACGCTGCGACTTCCTTCTGGGCCACCCCCGTCGGCTGGACCCTCGCCACTCTGGGCGGGATCCTGCTGGTCGTGGTCGGCATTCTGATCTCCCTGGCCTTCCTGCTGCTGGCCGACCGCAAGATCTGGGCGGGCGTTCAGCTGCGCAAGGGTCCGAACGTGGTCGGCCCCTTCGGCCTGCTGCAATCCTTCGCCGACTTCTTCAAGTTCGTGCTGAAGGAGATCGTCATCCCGGCCGGGTCGGACAAGGTGGTCTTCATCCTGGCCCCGCTGATCAGCTTCGTCCTGGCCTTCATCGCCTGGGCGGTGATCCCCTTCGCGCCGGGCTGGGTGGTGTCGGACCTGAACGTCGGCATCCTGTACATCCTCGCGATCAGCTCGCTGGGCGTCTACGGCATCATCATGGGCGGCTGGGCTTCGAACTCGAAGTATCCGTTTTTGGGCTCGCTGCGTTCGGCGGCGCAGATGGTGTCCTATGAGGTCTCGATGGGCCTCATCATCATCAACGTCATCCTGCTGGCGGGGACGATGAACCTGACCGAGATCGTGACCCAGCAACAGGGTTGGATCTGGAACTGGAACGCCTTCGGCGGCGGCCTCGAGACCCTGCCGACGATCATCGTCATGCTGCCGATGACCATCGTCTTCTTCATCTCGGCCCTGGCCGAGACCAACCGCCCGCCGTTCGACCTGCCGGAAGCGGAATCCGAACTGGTGGCCGGTTATCAGGTCGAATATTCCTCGACCCCCTACCTGCTGTTCATGATCGGCGAGTACGCCAACATCGTCTTCATGTGCGCCATGATCACCCTGCTGTTCTGCGGCGGGTGGAATCCGGGCTTCCCGACCGACTTCCTGAACAGCGTCCCGGCCTTCGTCGCCAACCTGTTCTACCTGGCGGTCTTCGCCGTGAAGGTGGTCTTCTGGTTCTTCATGATCGCCCTGGTGAAGGCTTTCGTGCCCCGCTACCGCTATGACCAGCTGATGCGGCTGGGCTGGAAGATCTTCCTGCCGGCCTCGTTGGTCGCCGTGGTCTTCGTGGCGGCGTGGCGCGTGTTCGCGGTGGGCGGCTGATGGGCGGTTACGCCACATTCCTGATCGCGCTGGCGCTCGCCGCCGGCCTGTCGGCCTGCACCTTCAAGCCGATGGATACGGCTGCGCCCGAGACCGCGTCCGCGCGTCTCGAGCGGCTGGACCGCGAGCGGGGAGAGGAGGCGGACAAGCGCGCCTATTGCCAACGTCTGTCGCGGGACGATCCGCGCTTCAGCAGGGACGGCTGTGAACGCCGGATCGGCGGATGAAGACGAAAGCCGCAGCCCTGATGTTCGCCCTGGCCGCGCCCATGCTGGCGTCGGCCTGCGCGCCCTATGAGGCCGACCCGGTGTCGGTCTATCAGTGGGAGCGCAAGGTGCAGGAAATCGAACGGCGCGAGGCGGAACGCCAGCGCCTTTGCCAGACCCTCGACAAGGAAAGCGCCCGCTATGAACGCGAGTGCGCCGGAGTGAAATCGTAATGCTGACCCGTATCGTTCAGGCGGCCAAGGGCGCGATGCTGACCGACGTGTTCGGCGCCGTCGGCCTGTCGATGAAGTACATGATGAAGCCGAAGGCGACGGTGAACTATCCGTTCGAGCGCAACCCGCAGTCGCCGCGCTTCCGTGGCGAACATGCGCTGCGCCGCTATCCGAACGGCGAAGAGCGCTGCATCGCCTGCAAGCTGTGCGAGGCCATCTGCCCCGCACAGGCCATCACCATCGAGGCCGAACCGCGCGCCGACGGCAGCCGCCGCACGACGCGCTACGACATCGACATGGTCAAATGCATCTACTGCGGCCTGTGCCAGGAGGCCTGCCCGGTGGACGCCATCGTCGAGGGACCGAACAGCGAGTTCGCCACCGAGACGCGCGAAGAACTGCTCTATGACAAGGCGCGCCTGCTGGACAACGGCGACCGCTGGGAGCGTCTGATCGCGAAGAATCTGGAACTCGACGCTCCGTATCGCTAAACGGAGCGGCGATTCCGCCACGCTGACCCTGACCTTCGGGCCGGGGCCGATTTTGGAAGGGTCCGGGGGTTCCCCTTGGGCCATTGGTTTTGAAGAGGGGCGTCGTCCCGCACATGTTGCAAGGCCTGGCCTTCTATCTTCTGGCGACGGTCGCCGTGGTTTCCGCCCTGCTGGTGGTGACCGCGCGCAATCCCGTGCACTCCGTTCTCTGGCTGATCCTGACCTTCTTCTCGGCAGCCGGCCTGTTCGTTCTGCTGAGCGCCGAGTTTCTGGCGATGCTGCTGGTCGTCGTCTACGTCGGCGCCGTGGCGGTGCTGTTCCTGTTCGTCGTCATGATGCTGGACGTCGACTTCGTGAAGCTGCGCGAAGGATACGCGCGCTACCTGCCGCTGGCGGGCATCGTGGCGGGCGTGCTGCTGGCCGAGATGATCATGGTGTCGATCACCGTCGTTCAGGGCGGCGCCGCCCGTGACGCGACCGCGCCGGTTCCGGCCGGGCCTGACGTCACCAACATCGAGACGATCGGCCGCGTGCTCTACACGGACTACGTCTACTTCTTCCAGGCGGCGGGCGTGGTCCTGCTGATCGCCATGATCGGCGCCATCGTCCTGACCCTTCGCCACCGTCCGGGCGTGCATCGCCAGGACCTGGCCGCACAGGCCAACCGCGAACGCGCCAAGGCCGTCGAGATCAAGTCCGTGACCACGGGCCAGGGCGTCACCCCCGAGGAGCTTCTGTAATGGATATCTCGCTCCAGCATTATCTGGCGGTCGCCGCCATGCTGTTCACCATCGGCGTCTTCGGCATCTTCGTGAACCGCAAGAACGTCATCATCATCCTGATGTCGGTCGAGATGATCCTGCTCGCGGTGAACATCAACTTCGTGGCCTTCTCGACCCACCTGAACGATGTGTCGGGTCAGCTGATGGCCATGTTCGTCCTGACGGTCGCTGC
>OFTY01000417.1_pt1 | contig 31419 bp, 28 predicted proteins | sample 1775061 | NCBI WGS metagenome assembly OFTY01 (sample SAMN08195773, study PRJEB24354) | sludge metagenome | isolation source: sludge from phenol fed wastewater aerobic bioreactor B | place: India: Nagpur | collected 2016-09-16 | reverse complement strand
GGCGATGTCCTGGAAGGTGATGCGCAGGCCGAACAGGATGATGCCCGCGCGCAGCAGCCGCTGCTTGGCGAAGTCCACGCCGGAGGCACAGACGGGCTGCACCCAGGTGTAACCGGTATTGCCGATCGCCATGCCCAGGACGATGGCCAGCGTCAGCGCCGACAGGCCCAGACCGGCGGCCCAGGGCTGGGTGGCCAGCGCGGCGGAAACGCCCGCGACCACGAAAACCAGCAGCACGCCGGGCAGGCGGGTGCGAAGGCCCAAGAAAGGAAGGGGGGAGGCGACAGTGTTCATGCACGCATGGTGCGCGCCGCCAAAGAAGAAGTGAAACGGATTATATTTATATAAATAATCAGAATTACCGATCTATGTCTCTGCTGCGATTCTCCTTGCGCGAGCTCGAAGTGTTCTGCGCCATCGCCCGCCACGAGCACGTCGGGCGCGCCGCCGAGGAAGTGGCGCTGAGCCAGTCGGCGGCCAGCCAGGCGCTCGCGCAACTGGAAAAGGGCCTGGGCCAGCCCCTGTTCGACCGGCACGGGCGCTCGCTCACGCTCAACGAGAACGGGCGCCTCCTGCTGCCGCAGGCGCGCGCGCTGCTCGCCAGCGCCGAAGAGCTGCAAACGCTGCTGGCGGGCGGCGCCCTCTCGCTGCACCTGGGCGCGAGCACCACCATCGCCAACTACCTGCTGCCCACCGAACTTGCGCGCTTTCGCGCGGCGCACCCCGGTGCCCGCGTGCGCCTGAAGGTCGGCAACACCGCCGACGTGGTTGGCGCCGTTGCCACCATGGACGTGGATTTCGGCCTGATCGAAGGCGCCTGCCACCACCCCGACCTGCTGGTGCAGGACTGGCGGCGCGACGAACTGGTGGTGATCGCCCCGCCCGGCCACCCTTTCGCCCTCCACCGCCCCACGCGCGCCGAACTGGCCGCCGCGCCCTGGCTGCTGCGCGAGGCGGGCAGCGGCACGCGCGAGGAAGTGGAACGCTCACTGCTTGCGCGCATCGGTGAGCTGAACGTGGACATCGAACTGGGCGACTCCGAGGCCATCTGGCGCGCCGTCGCCGCCGGCCTGGGGCTGAGCTGCCTCTCGCGCAGCATCGTCGCCGCTCCTCTGGCTACCGGCCAGCTCGTGGAAGTCGCCACAGGCCTGGCGCCGCTGGAGCGCTGGCTGCGCGTCGTGCGGCATCGGGCCAAGCCCACGATGCGCGGCATGCAGGCCTTCCTCGCGGCCTGCACCACACCCGCTTAAGGTTCCCGCTCCTTGCGCCCGGGCCGCGCCACCTCCCGGCGCCAGACCAGCGGCGCCTGCCCGAACTGCGCGGTGAACCACCGGGTGAACGCCCCGTGCGTGCTGTAGCCAAGCAAGCCCGCGACCTGCCCCAGGCCGTAGCGCGGATTGGCCACGTAGCGCCGCGCCAGGCTCAGCTTCGCTTCCGCCAACACGGCCGTGAAGCTCGTGCCCTCCTCGTCGAGCTCGCGCTGCAGGGTCCGCAGGCTCTTTCCCAGGCTGCGCGCCACCGCTTCGCAGGTGGCGCGCCCCGTGGGCAACATGGCATAGACCACGCGGCGCACCTCGTCGCTCAGCCCGGTGCCGTCGAACCTGGGCATGGACTCCAGCATCGCCGCGGCGTAGCGCACCAGCTGCAGGTCCGCCGACGGGTTGGGCACGTCCAGGTCCTGCGCGCGAAAGACCACCCCGTTGAACCCGGCATTGAAGATGACGGGGCAGGTGAAGACCTGCCGGTGCACCGTGAGATCGCCGGGCGCATCGTGGATGAAATGCACCGTCTTGGGCCGCCAGTGCACGCCCATCAGCGCCGAACACATGCGGTAGAGCACCCCCAGCGCCAGTTCGATCGCCTGCCGCGCCGGCCCATGCACGACGAGGTCTTCATGCACGATCACGAGTGGGGCGGCATCCTCGATCCGCAGTACCAGTGAACTATTGAGCAGATGCAGGTGGTCGATGGTGGAGACCAGCACATCGCGCAAGGTGGCCTGGTAAGCCAGCAACAGGCTGACAGCGCCGAAATTGGAGAGCTTGCGCAGCCGCACCATGCGCAGCCCGATGGATTCGCACCCCGTGGCCCGGGCCGCGTCTTCCAGCAGCGCCGCCACGTTCTGCGCCGGCAACCGCCAATCGGGCTCGCGCAAGGCTCGCAGCGGCAAGCCCGCGCGCAACATTCCCGCACCCACGTCGTAGCCCAAGGCACTGGCGACCACATCGAAATTCGTCAACGCCGCGGCGCGCACCACATTGGTCATGGCCGCTCTCCCCGTCAAAAGGAATCTAAAAGACATTCTGACATGAAAAGCGAAATTCGTGGCATGAACTGAGAAGGCGCGAGCGCCAAGCACGCCTAAATTTCGACCCAGTACAACACTGTGGAGACATCACGATGAAGCTCGAAAGATTGGCTTGCGCCATCGGCGCGGAATTATCCGATGTCAGGCTCGCCGACGCCATTCATTCGGACGACCTGTTCGGAGAAATCAAGGTCGCATTGCTTGAACACAAGGTATTGTTCCTGCGGGACCAACAGGACATGAGCCGGGCCGATCACGTGGCGTTCGCGCGCCGGTTCGGCGAACTCGAAGACCATCCCGTGGTCGGCAGCGATCCGGAATATCCCGGGCTCGTGCGAATTTACAAATCGCCCGATCAACCCATTGCCCGTTATGAAAACGCCTGGCACGCCGATGCCACTTGGCGCGAAATCCCGCAAATGGGTGCGGTATTGCGCTGTATCGAATGTCCGCCAGTGGGTGGCGACACTATCTGGGCGAATATGGCCCTCGCTTACGAGAAACTGCCGCAGCACATCAAAGACATCATCGCGCCGCTGCGTGCGCGCCACAGCATCGAATCCACATTCGGCGCTGCCCTGCCCCTGCAAGAACGTTTGGCATTGAAGACCAAGTATCCCGATCCCGAACATCCGGTGGTGCGCACCCATCCAGAAACCGGGGAAAAGGTGCTCTACGTCAATTCCTTCACGACGCATTTCACCAATTTCCACAATGCAGCCAACGTCCGGGTGGGACAAGATTTCACCCGCGGCGGATCGGACCTGCTGCAATACCTCATTGGCCAGGCCGAAATTCCGGAGTACCAGGTGCGTTGGCGCTGGAAGCCGGGCAGCATCGCCATTTGGGACAACCGCTCGACGCAGCACTATGCGGTGATGGATTACCCGCCTTGCTACCGCAAGATGGAGCGGGCAGGAATCATAGGCGATCGGCCTTTCTGAATTCCGACGCCCCGAGGCTACCCGGCCTCACGAAGAACACCGACAAATTCCAAACCATTCACTCAAAGTATCCAAGATGAAGCCCCTGAAGACGCTGATCGCTTTCTCCACCTTGGCCACGGCCACCGCGTTCGCGCAATCGTCGGTCACCCTGTACGGCGCCGCTGATGCCGGCATCGGCAAGATCCAATCTCCGGCGCTTGGCCCCAACGATGCCAGCAACAAGACGCAGATGACCTCCGGAAGCCTGTTGAACAACACCACCAGCAACATCGGCTTCGCCGGTCAGGAAGACCTTGGCGGTGGGACGAAGGCCGGCTTCAACTTCGAAACCAATCTCGATCTCGAAGACGGCTCCAATCTGACTGGCGGCGCAGGTTTCTGGGCACGGCAGGCCAGACTCTGGATGCAAGGCCCGTGGGGCACATTCCAAATGGGGCGCACCTACAACCCCTCGTTCCTGGCGCTGGTGGGCTGGCAATTGACGGCCGCTGCCAATTACTCCGTGGTCGGAGACACCTTCAACTGGGGCGGCGGCGGGACCCTGCCCGCCGGGATCATCCGCCAGAGCAGCCTGATCGGATACCAGACGCCCAATATGAGCGGATTCGGCGTCAACATGGCTTATGTCATGAAAAACGACAACCTGATTCCGTCCGCCGCCAATCCACAAGGCACCGCCAGGTCGAAATGGGATGTCGCCGCCACCTATGTCAGCGGCCCCCTGGTCGCCGCGCTCACCGCCAACCGGGTTCAGGATTCGAGCACGAGTTTCGCATTGGGCGGCAAATACAAGATCGGCCAATTCGCCGTGGCCGCGTCTTACCACAATGCGGTCAATATCAACAGCAACGGGGTACGTCGCGGATTTTCACTTGGGGGTCAGGGCACATTCGGCCTAGCCACCTTCACGCTCGATTTGACGCGCGACACCAAGAATGAATGGGCCGGCAAGAAATTCACCAATGCCCTGGCCGAGGCGCGTTATTCCCTGTCCAAGCGCACCTTCGTTTATGCGGCTTATCTGCACCTGGACAACACCAACAGTTACGGCGTGGGCGTGCGCCACAACTTCTGAAACGCAGAGTTCGAGGGGCGTCCGCGCCTCTCGGATTTCCACCCCATCAGTCATCAAGATCACGGAGCCACATCATGAATTTTCTCGATGGACATCTATTTCCTGAAAACCAGGACAAACTCGTCATCACCGCCGCGCCTTACGGCCCCGAATGGATTCCCTCTGATTTTCCGGAAGATATTGCCGTCTCCATGCCGGCGCAAATCCAGAAGGCCGTCGATTGCTACAACGCGGGGGCCACGGTGCTGCATCTGCACGTGCGCGAAGACGACGGCAAGGGCAGCAAGCGCCTGTCCAAGTTCAACGAATTGATCGCCGGCGTGCGTAAGGCCGTGCCCGACATGATCATCCAGGTGGGCGGCTCCATCAGCTTCGCGCCCGAGACCGAGGGCCAGGTGGCCAAATGGCTCTCCGACGACACGCGCCACATGCTCGCGGAGCTAGACCCCAGGCCCGACCAGGTGACCGTGACCGTCAACACCACCCAGATGAACGTGACCGAGCACATGGAAGAAGCCGACATCGCCGGCACCTCCATGGCCACGCCGGCCGGCCGGCGCGCCTACAGCGAGATGATCGTTCCCTCCACACCCAGCTTTGTCGAGGAACACGTGCGCCGCCTGAGCGCCCGCGGCATCCAGAGCGCCTTCCAGTTCTACAACCTCAACAGCTACGAGACCGTCGAGCGCCTGATCCGCCGCGGCGTCTACAAGGGCCCGCTGGTGATGAACTGGGTCGCCATCAGTGGCGGCATGGACGCGCCCAACATCTACAACCTGGCCAACTTCCTGCGCGCCATTCCCGACAATTCCGTGCTGACCGTCGAGAGCAGCATGCGCAACGTGCTGCCGGTCAACATGATGGGCATGGCCATGGGCCTGCACGTGCGCTGCGGCATCGAGGACAACATCTGGAACCAGGCGCGCACGCAAAAGATGACCACGGTCGAGCAAATCGAGCAGCTGGTGCGCATCTCCCGCGAGTTCGGCCGCGAGGTGGCGACCGCGCAAGAGGCGCGCAAGATCTGCAAGATCGGCGTGTTCTACGACACGGTCGAGGAAACGCTGGCGGCCAACGGCTTCTCGCCCAACCGCAAGGGCGGCAACCAGGGGTTCCTGCGCAAAGTGGCGTGACGGTTGCATGACGCGGGGGAGGCGCGTCGGCCCTCATGCCAAGGATGCGCCCCTGCCGATTTCATTCGGATGCTGCCCGGCCTGGTGCGGTCGGCGTCCGGCCGCGCATGTCCGCATGCACCGGCGAACCTCCCTCCGGCCATGCACCCACGCCACCCACAACGGCCGCGCCTGCGTACTCGCCGATGAAGCCGTCCTTCCGTTTCCTCGCGGCCCCGCGTGGCCCCCGCGGGAGACCAATCTCCTCAACCCACCACGAGCCTGGCGCAACCCGATGACACCCGCCGTTTTGATCGTTCCCGGCCTCCGAGGCGACGCCCCGGGGCATTGGCAGACCTTGCTGGCCGCGCATTGGCCCAAGGCCACCATGGTGCCGCCCATGGGAAAGAACGCGCTGGACTGTGCCCGCCACATCGAGGCGCTCGAACGCACGGCCCGTGCCGCGGCGTCCCCGCTCGTGGTCGTGGCGCACAGCGCCGGCGTCGTGACGACCGTGCGCTGGGCACAGCTCACCCGCTGCCCGGTGGTGGGCGCATTGCTGGCGGTGCCTCCCGACCTGGAGCGGCCCATGCCCGAGGGCTATCCGACGATGCAGGCGCTGAGCGACGGGGGCTGGCTGCCGCTGCCAAGCACCCCGCTGCCCTTCCCAAGCATCGTCGCCGCCAGCCGCAACGACCCGCTCGCCGCCTTCGACCGCGTCGAGCAGATGGCACAGGCCTGGGGCAGCCGGCTGGTCGATCTGGGCCAGGTCGGACACCTCAACCCGGCCTCCGGGTTCGGCGAATGGCCCGCCGCGCAGTCGCTCATCGCCGAGTTGCTCGCGGTGCCATCGCCGGCCCTCCAAAATTGAATCAACAACGAGAGACAACATGGAAAAAACTCAGAATGCCGCGCCGCAGGGCAATGGCGACAGCTACCTCTACGGTCCCGGGACAGCATGGTTCACCTTCGTGATGACGGTCGGCCTGATGCTGTTCGACTACATCGACCGGCAGGTCATCGTCTCGCTCTTTCCCCACATCAAGGCCGAGTGGCTGCTCTCCGACAAGCAGCTGGGCGCGCTGGTCTCAGTGGTCTCGATCACCGTCGCGCTGGGAGGCATCCCCGTCGCGCTGATCGCCGACCGCATGAGCCGGGTCAAAAGCATCTTCGCCATGGCCCTCGCATGGAGCCTGGCGTGCATTTCCTGCATGTTCACCCGCAGCTACGCGCAACTCCTGACCGCACGCGCCGTCGTGGGCGTGGGCGAGGCGGGCTACGGGTCGGTGGGAGCGGCGCTGCTCGCGAGCCATTTTCCGGAGCGCATGCGCAGCTCGATACTGGCGGGGTTCTTCGCCACCGCATCCGTCGGGTCGGTGATCGGCGTGGTCCTGGGCGGCGTGATCGCCACGCACTGGGGCTGGAAAACGGCCTTCGGCGTGGTCGGGTTCCCCGGCCTGCTCCTGGCCCTGCTGTACCTGAAGGTCAAGGACTACCGTACCGTGGACCTTACGGCGCAGCACAGCGCCGCCATCAAGTCCACCGGGGCGCTCATGCGCTTCATCGTCCAGGCCCTATCCCGCTCCCCCACCATGCTCTGGACCTGCATCGGCGGCGCCATGCAGCTGATCGTGGTCTCCTCGCTGTGGTCGTGGCTGCCGAGCTACCTGAACCGCTTCCATGACCTCCCCGCGGACCAGGCAGCCATCAAGGCGGCGCTGGTGGTGCTCTGCGGCGCCGCCGGGTCGGTGGTGTGGGGCTGGGTCGTGGACCGCCTGGGCGCGCAGGTACCCCGCAAGAAGCTGTTCGTCATGGCGATCCTGTGCCTGGTGGCGCTGGCCATCCTGGGGATCGGCTTCGGCGCCGGGGTGTGGTTCGGCGTCGCGCCCTCGATGGCAAGCCAGCTCGGCATCCTGGCCCTCGGCGGCTTCATCGTGACGTGCACGGTGGGCCCGGTGTCGGCCATCGTGATCGACGTCGTCCACCCCGGCGTGCGTTCAACCGGATCGTCGGTGCTCTCGCTGTTCCAGAATTTATTCGGCCTCGCGGCCGGCCCGTTCATCTCCGGCATGCTGTCCGATGCCATCGGCCTGAAGGCCGCGATGGCGATCATGCCGGTCTTCGGCATACTGGCCGCCCTGTCCTTCCTCAAGGCTTCCGGCAGCTACGAAAGCGACATGCGGAGCGTCCGCATGGAACTCGTCGCCAGTTGAACCGCCTCGGCCCGGACAGCAGGGCGCGCGGTCCGCGCCTCGTCCGAGCCCGCCACCATTTTGACAATCCATTGCACGGGCCGGACACACCACCCGCGCATCGACCAGCGAAAAGGAGTATCCATGGTCAAGTCCATTCGTTTCCATGAAACCGGCGGCCCCGAAGTACTGAGGTTCGAGGATATCGAGGTGGGCGAACCCGGGCCCGGGCAGGCCCGCGTGCGCCACACCTACATCGCGCTTAACTTCATCGACGTGTACTTTCGCACCGGGCGCTACCCCCTGGCCCTGCCCAACGGCATGGGCTCCGACGCGGTGGGCGTTGTCGAGGCCGTGGGGCCAGGCGTGGACTACGTCAAGCCGGGCGACCGCGTGGGCTACCTGATCGGTCCGCAGGGCGCGTATTCGCAGGCGCGCGTAATGCCCGCCGAGGTGCTGATCCCACTGCCCGACGGCATCTCCGACCGCACCGCGGCCACGCTGATGATGAAGGGCATGACGGCGCAGTATCTGCTGCGTCAGGTCTATCCGCTTCAGGGCGGCGAGACTATCCTCTACCACGCGGCCGCGGGCGGTGTCGGCCTGATCGTCTGCCAGTGGGCGCGCGCGCTGGGCGTGAACATGATCGGCGTCGTCAGCACCGACGAGAAGGCCGCCGTCGCCAAGGCCAACGGCTGTGCGCACACCATCGTCACCGCGCGCGAGGACATCGTCGAGCGCGTGAAGGAAATCACCGGCGGCAAGGGCGTGCCGGTGGTGTACGACTCGGTCGGCAAGGACACGCTGATGGCGTCGCTCGACTGCCTGCAGCTGCGCGGCTCGCTGGTGAGCAACGGCACGTCCTCGGGGCCGGTGGTGATTGACTCGCAACTGCTGGCCGTCAAGGGCTCGCTCTGGATGACGCGCCCGGCCATGATGCACTACATCCAGCCACGCGCGCACATGCTGGACATGGCACGCGAGCTGTTCGACCACGTACTGGCCGGCCGCATCACCAGCGAGCCGCAGCAGACCTTCGCGCTGGCCGACGCGGCCGAGGCCCACCGCGCGCTGGAAGCGCGCAAGACGATCGGCGCGACCGTGCTGATCCCGTAACCCCCCGCGCCAGCACCCCTCTGCCACGCACGCCATCTGGCCCCCCCGGATGGCCGCGGCTTCTCCCATCGTGATCGCGGGATGTCTTCCGCGGCCATTCCTTCTTTTCTTCAAGGAAAACACCATGAACGGTTTGATGATGCAGCAGCCGCTGCTGATCTCCTCGCTGCTGCAGCATGCCGAGCGGCACCACGCGGAACAGCTCATCGTCTCGCGCCGCGTGGAGGGCGACATCCACCGCTACACCTACCGCGACCTGGCGGCCCGGGCGCGGCGCATGGCCAATGCCCTGGCAAAACTGGGCGTGCACGGCGCAGACCGCGTGGGCACGGTGGCCTGGAACGGCTACCGGCACCTGGAGTTGTACTACGCGGTATCGGGCTCGGCGGCCGTGCTGCACACGCTCAACCCGCGGCTGCACCCCGACCAGTTCGTCTGGATCTGCAACCATGCCGAGGACCAGGTGCTGTTCTTCGACAAGACCTTCCTGTCCCTCGTGGAATCGGTCGCCGATCACCTGCCCATGGTCAGGCACTTCGTGCTGATGGCCGATCGCGATCACATGCCGGCGCAGTCCGCGATCGCCAACCTGCTGTGCTACGAAGACCTGATCGACGGCGCCTCGGACGTGTTCGAATGGCCGGTGTTCGACGAGAACAGCGCCTCCAGCCTGTGCTACACCAGCGGCACCACGGGCCATCCCAAGGGGGTGCTCTACAGCCACCGCTCGACAGTGCTGCACACCTACGCCTCGGCCCTGCCCGATGCACTCAGCGTTTCGGCGCGCGACGCGGTGCTGCCTGTCGTGCCCATGTTCCACGTCAACGCCTGGGGCCTGCCCTACTCCGCCTGCATGGTCGGCGCCAAGCTGGTGTTCCCCGGCCCGGGCCTGGACGGCGAGAGCCTGTACCACCTGTTCGAATCGGAAGAAGTCACGGTCTCGGCGGGCGTTCCCACGGTGTGGCAGGGGCTGCTGAGCCATGTGCAGGCCAAGGGCCTGCGTTTCAGCACCATGAACCGCACCATCATCGGCGGCTCGGCCTGCCCGCCGGCGATGATGGAAACCTTCGAGGACGTCTACGGCGTCCAGGTGATCCACGCCTGGGGCATGACCGAGCTGAGCCCGGTCGGCACCGTCGGGATACTCAAGGGCGCGCAGATCGGCCTGCCCAAGCCGGCGCGCCGCGCGATCCAGTCCAAGCAGGGTCGCTCGGTCTGCGGCATCGACATGAAGATCATCGACGACCAGGGCCGCGATCTGCCATGGGACGGCAAATCTTCCGGCGAGCTGCTGGTGCGCGGCCACTGGGTGGTGCAGAACTACCTCAAGGGCGAACACTCGCCCCTGGTGCAAAGCGGTGGCCAGAGCTGGTTCCCGACAGGCGACGTCGCCACCATCGACGCCGACGGTTTCATGAACATCACCGACCGGAGCAAAGATGTGATCAAGTCCGGCGGGGAATGGATCAGCTCCATCGACCTGGAAAACATCGCCATGGCGCACCCCGCGGTGGCGATGGCCGCCTGCATCGGCGTGCGGCACGAGAAGTGGGACGAGCGCCCGCTGCTGGTCGTCGTGAAGAAGGCCGGGCAGGAGGTCACGCGCGACGAGCTGCTCGACTTCTACCGGGGCAAGATCGCCAAGTGGTGGACGCCGGACGATGTCGTCTTCGTCGACGCCATCCCCCTGGGCGCCACCGGGAAGATGCTCAAGCACAAATTGCGCGGGCAGTTCATGGAGCAGCTGAAAACCGGCGTGGAGCAGTGAGAGCAAGCCGCGTAAATCCCTCGCGCACGCCGTAGCCCGGCGTTCGTGCGAGGGCTGTCAGATCACCACCGGCTCCGGCTGCAGCCTGATACCAAAGCGCTCATACACGCTGGTCTGGATCGCCTTGGCCAGCGTCATCACCTCGCCGCCGGTCACGCTCGCCTGCGGGTCGCTGCGATCGCCCCGGTTCACCAGCACCAGTGCCTGCTTTTCGTAGACACCGGCACGCCCCACGGTCTTGCCGCGCCAGCCGCAGGCGTCGATGAGCCAGCCTGCGGCGAGCTTGATGCTGCCATCCGGCATGGGGTAGTGCACGATACTTGGCTCGCGCGCGATGATGTCGCGGCACTGCTCGGGCGTGACCGTGGGATTCTTGAAGAAGCTGCCGGCGTTGCCGAGCACCGCCGGGTCCGGCAGCTTGGCGCCGCGGATGGCGCAGATCCAGTCGAAGATCTGGCGCGCATCGGGCTGGGTGACACCGGTCTCGGCGCACATCCTCTGCAAATCCAGATACTCGATCTCGGCTCGCCACGCCTTGGGCAGCTCCAGGCGCACCTGCGTGATGATGGCACGCCCCGCCAGGCCCATGCCACGCTGCCAGCCGGCGCCCTCCTGCGCCACCGGGGCGGCGTGCTTGAAGACCGAATCACGGTAGCCGAACGCGCACTGCGCGGCATCGAGCTCGAAGGTCTCGCCCGTGAGCGCATCGACGGCGGTGAGCGAATGAAAGCGATCCTGCAGCTCCACGCCGTAGGCGCCAATGTTCTGCACCGGCGCGGCGCCCACGGTGCCGGGGATCATGGCCAGGTTTTCCAGCCCGGGCCAGCCCTGCGCCAGCGTCCACGCCACCAGTTCATGCCAGACCACGCCCGCGCCCGCCTGCACGATCCACGACGAGGGAGTTTCCTGCACCAGCGCCATGCCCGGGATTTCCACCTTGAGCACGACGGGCTTCACATCCGACGTGAGCACCGTGTTGCTGCCGCCGCCGAGAACGAAAAAAGGCTTGCGCGCCAGATCGAAATGCGTGACGGCCTCGCGCACGTCGTCCTGGCTGCGCATGCGCACCAGGCGCCTGGCGCGCGCGGCAATGCCGAAGCTGTTGGCGCTTTGCAACGAAACGTTTTTCTCGACTAACATCCCGGGAATTGTCGCACCGGCCCTGCGCAAGAATGCCGCCCGCGCCGGGGGGAGCCAAAGGAGAGTCATGCCATCGTTCGATACCGTTTGTGAAGCCGATTTCGTCGAAGTGAAAAACGCCGTGGACAACGCCTCCAAGGAGGTCGGCACACGCTTTGATTTCAAGGGCACGTCCGCCGCCATCGAGCTCAAGGACAAGGAGATCACGCTCACGGGCGACGCGGATTTCCAGCTGCAGCAGCTGCAGGACATCCTGCGCGCCAAGCTCGCCAAGCGCGGCGTGGATGTGCGCTTTCTGGACATCCAGAAACCGCAGAAGGCCGGGGGCGACAAGCTCAAGCAGCTGATCCAGGTGAAGAACGGCATCGACGCCGAGCAGGGCAAGAAGATCCAGCGGCTCATCAAGGACAGCAAGATGAAGCTGCAGGCGGCGATCCAGGACGGCAAGGTGCGCGTCTCGGGCGCCAAGCGCGACGATCTTCAGGCAGCCATGGCGCTGCTGCGCAAGGACGTGGCGGACCTGCCCCTGTCCTTCGACAACTTCCGCGATTGACGCCGCGATGAAACCTGCCGTCGCCCTGTGCCTCGCCTTGCTGTGCGGTGCCCCCGCCATGGCGCAGAACGTGCAACTCGCGGGCATCCTGGGCAGCAAGGCCTTGCTGGTGATGGGCGCGGGCGCGCCCCGGGCCGTGGCGGTGGGACAATCGGTGGATGGCGTGCGCGTGCTGGCCGTGGGACACGAGGAGGTGAGCATCGAAGCCGATGGCCAGCGCCAGACGCTGCGTTTGGGCGACGGGCCGGTGAGCGTGGGCGCGCGCACCAGTGCCAGGGCCAGCCTGGTGCTCCATGCCAACGCGGGTGGGCATTTCGTGGACAGCGGCAGCATCAACGGCCGCCCGATGCAGTTCATAGTGGACACCGGCGCCACCGCCGTGTCCATCGGCCGCGCCGAAGCCGAACGCCTGGGCGTGAAGCTGCAGGACGGCAAGCCCGTGCGCATGCAGACCGCCAACGGCACGACGCAGGGCTGGCTGGTCAAGCTCGCGAGCGTGCGTATCGGCCCGCTGGAGCAGCACGACGTGCAGGCCATCGTCACGCAGGAACCCATGCCCTACGTACTGCTGGGCAACAGCTTTCTGCAGCCCTACGAAATGACGCGCAAGGGCGGTGAGCTCACCTTGCAAAGCCGCTGAGACCATGGCCGCCCAACCCGCCGACGACGACTACGAAGATCTGCTCGCCCAGTGGCTCGACCTGGAGGCCGCGCTCTCGGCGCTGCTCACGCACCCGAGGCTGGTGCTCGAATTCACGGCCAAGACGCGCCTGTGCGACCAATGGCTGCAGGACATCGTCGGGCACGACAACGACGCGGCGCTGTACCTGATGTTCCAGCTCGCGAGCACCTCCACCGTGGGTTACAGCGCCTCGCACGCGCTGGTGTGCGCGACGCTGTGCCACATCCTCGCGCAGGAGCTGCAACTGCAGCGCCACGAGCGCGACAGCCTGGTGCGCGCCGCCATCACGATGAACATCAGCATGACGACGCTGCAAAACGAGCTGGCTCTGCAAAGCGAGCCCTTGAGCGCCGCTCAGAAGGACACCATCGGCGTGCACCCGCAAGACAGCGTCACGCTGCTGGAAGAGCTCGACATCCGCGACGACCTGTGGCTGGACGTGGTGGCCGCGCACCACAACGCGCCACCCCCGCACACCGCGCTTTCCAGCCTGCCGACGGAAACGCGCCTGGCGCACATCCTCTCCACGATAGACCGCTACGCGGCGATGATTTCGCCGCGCAAATCGCGCTCGGGACGCACCGCGAGCGATTCCGTGCGGGAAATCATCGGCCACACCGGACAGCAGGAGGATGACGTGGTGGTGGCGCTCATGCGCACCGTCGGGCTGTGCCCGCCCGGCACTTTCGTGCGTCTGACCAATGGCGACACGGCCGTGGTGCTGCGCCGCAGCGAGCGCGTCAACTTTCCGCTGGTGGCCAGTGTCGCCAGCGCCGACGGCGAGCCGCTGGACGCGCCCATGCTCTATCACACCGTGCGTGGCCAGCCGCAGGTGCAGGCCGCACTGGCGCGCTCGGCCGTCACCACGCAAATCAACCACCACATGATGGTGCGCCTGGGGCTGTACGCCGCGCGCGTGACCAACCAGCTGCCGGTGCGCGATTTGGCCCCGCCGCCCATCGTCTGAGGGCCGTCAAGCCTTCTTGCGGGCGCCCAGCTTGGGCTCCTTGCCCTGCAGCAGGCGCTTGATGTTGGCCGCATGGCGCCAGGCGAGCAGCCCCGCCATGACCGCGATGGCCAACGCGATGCCGGGGTGCATCTCCCACACCACGCCCGCCGTCAACACGTAGAAGAACGGCGCAAACGCCGCGGCGACAAGCGAGGCGAGCGACACCCAGCGAAAAAACGCGACAATGATGAGCCAGGTGGCCAGCGTCGCCAGCGCCAGCCAGCCGCTGATGCCCAACAGCACACCCAGCGCCGTGGCCACACCCTTGCCGCCCTTGAAACCGAAGAACACCGGCCACAGGTGCCCGGCGAACGCCGCGAGCGCCACCAGCGCCACTGTGCCATCACCCAGGCCATGGCGCACGCCGAACACGCGCACCAGAAACACCGGCAGCCAGCCCTTGGCCGCATCGAGCAGCAGGGTGACGATTGCCGCCACCTTCGAGCCTGAGCGCAGCACGTTGGTCGCGCCCGGGTTTTTGCTGCCATAGCTGCGCGGATCCGACAGGCCCATGACGCGGCTCACGATCACCGCGAACGACAGAGAACCGAGCAGATAGGCGGCGACGATCACCAGGGCGGAATAGGCTAGGGACACGAGACGGCTCTCTCGAAAGTAGGCGATGGGCAAGGGCGATCAAGCCGCTCGGAAGGCCGAACCGAAACGCGCTCACGATCGCGGTGACGCATTCTGCCACCCGGCGCGCGCCCGCTCGATGCGATTGCGCCCTGCCTCCTTGCCGCGGTACAGCGCCACGTCGGCCTCGCGCAGGGCCGCGTCGAAGCCATGCACACCATCGAAGGCGAGCGAGACGCCGAGCGTCACCGTGCAGCGCAACGGCTGGGGCGCGCCCGGCACCTTCACCACCAACTGCTCGACGGCCGAACGCAAACGCTCGGCCAGGCGCATCGCGCCCGCTTCGTCCGCGTCCAGGCAGACAACGACGAACTCCTCGCCACCCGTGCGGCTGGCCAGGTCGCCGCCACGCAGCGTCTGGCGCAGCACCTCGGCCACCTGACTCAGCACCCTGTCGCCCACCTGATGGCCGTGCGCGTCATTGATGCGCTTGAAATGGTCGAGGTCGAGCATCAGCAAGCGTGCGGGAGCGGCCGTGCGCGAGCTGAAATGCCCCTGCAGCCCAGCCAGCAGGCCGCGCCTGTTGAGCAGTTGCGTGAGTGGGTCGCGCCCGGCGGCGTCGCGCAGCGCGTCGGTCAGGCGGCGCAGCACCAGCCAGATCATCGAGGGCGCGAGCACCGTCGCGAGAAACGACATGTAGATGTAGAACCCGATCTGGAAGCGCTGCCCCATGTCCAGCGCCTGCAGCCCGTCGCGAACCACCAGCACGCCCTTGATGGCGTTGAGCACGCCCAGCCCGCCGATCAGCAGCGCGAAGAGCGCCATTTCCACACGCAGGTCCTTCGCCAGCTCACGCATGGCGTGCACCACGGCCACGGTCATCGCAAAAAACACCAGCGCCGAGACGAACGACAGCATGGCGTAGCGCGCCACCGACCCCGCCAGCCACTGCACCAGCGCCTGCGCCGCCGTATAGGCCAGCGCCCACGCGAGCAGCGGCCTGAGCAAGGGCACCGCGCGGCCGAAAAAGCGCAGACCGCCCACTACGTAGACCAGCGGCACGGACAGGGTCAGCGTGTGATTGAGCACGCTCGATGCATTCCAACCCGGCGGCCCGCCCAGCAGCTGCAGCACATAGGCCAGGCCCAGCATGGCATTGCCCACGGCAAAGGCATTCATCCCCAGCTTGTCGCCCTGCAGGCGCGCGCTGATGAGCCAGAACATGACAGCAAAGCACAGCAGATGCACGCAGAGCATGCCGACGATGAGGGTGGCCATCATGGGTGGCGCCTAGGGCCTGTGGCTGACCCTAATGGGGTGCGTCACTGAGCGCGCAATGCACCGGCCGGGCGCCGAGCAGTTGCACGCACACCTGAGGATCGAGTTGCACCAGATAGCCGCGGCGTCCGCCGTTGATGGCGATGCGCGGCAGGGCGAGGATGCTCTCCTCGATGTACACCGGCATGGCCTTCCTCACGCCGAAGGGCGAGGTGCCACCCACCAGGTAGCCGCTGTGGCGCTGCGCCACCTCGGGCTTGCACGGCTCGACGTGCTTGGCACCCAGGGCGCGCGCCAGGTTCTTGGTGGAGACGCTGCAGTCGCCATGCATCAGCACGATGAGCGGCTGCGTGTCCTGATCCTGCATCACCAGCGTCTTGACCACCGCATGCTCGTCGAGCCCGAGCTGGCGCGCCGCTTCGCCGGTGCCGCCGTGCTCCACGTAGTCGTAAGCGTGCTCGGTAAACGCCACGCCGTGCGCGCGCAGCATCTGCGTGGCGGGGGTTTCGCTCACGTGGGGGGTCTTGTCTTTTCTGGCCATGATTCTGGTTTGATAGCTGCTCGCGCTTTCCACGCAAGGGCTGGAGCCAAATTTCATTCAGATTATCCGATATCGTCCCGCAGGCAGCCCGCAGTGGCGGCAAGCCCCGCTCTTGGGAATAATCGGGCGCCATGCACCAGGAACGCCTGCCCGCCCGCCATGAGTCCGTGCCGATCCGCGGCATCGCCTACCACGCGCGCCTGTGGGGCAATGCGCCCACCCGCCTGCCGCCGCTGGTGCTGCTGCACGGCTGGATGGACGTGGGCGCGTCGTGGCAGTTCATCATCGACGCCTTGGGCAAGCCCTTTATGCAGGGCCGCCTCGTCATCGCGCCCGACTGGCGCGGCTTCGGCCTTTCCATGCCCGAGGCGCCGACCGACTGCTACCACTTCCCGGACTACCTGGCCGACCTGGATCAACTCATCGAGCACTACGCGGGCACGCAGCCCGTGGACCTCGTGGGCCACAGCATGGGCGGCAACGTGGCGATGATGTACGCCGGCGTGCGGGCGGCGCGCGTTCGCCGCCTCGTCAACCTCGAAGGCTTCGGCCTGCCCGCCACGAGGCCCGCGCAGGCGCCCAACCGCTACGCGCAGTGGATGGACGAGGTTCGCCAGTTGCGGCGCGGCGAGATCGCGCTCAAGGACTACGACAGCGTGGAGGGCGTGGCACGGCGCCTCGTGAAGACCAACCCGCGCCTGGCGCCCGACAAGGCCGCGTGGCTCGCGCGGCACTGGGCCCGGCAAGGCAGCGACGGGCGCTGGCGCATCCTGGGCGACGCCGCGCACAAGGTCACCAGCGCGCAGCTCTTTCGCGCGGACGAGGCCATTGCCCTTTACGCCGCCATCACCGCACCGGTGCTCAATGTCGAGGCCGAAGGCGACAGCCTGGGCCAGTGGTGGGGCGAGCGCTTCACGCGCGAGGAATACCATCAGCGACTGTCTCACGTGCGTGATGTGCGCAGCACCACGGTGGCCGACTGCAGCCACATGCTGCACCACGACCAGCCCGAAAGGGTGGCGCGGCTGATCGAGAATTTCCTGAACAAGAAGACACTCTGACCGCGGCGGCGCCGCGCGAGCCAGAGCATCCACAGCCATGAACCTGACACACGCCCTGGCGTCGGTGCGCGGCGCCCTGCGCAATGAAATGGGGCACCTGACGAGGATGAACCACAGCGACCGCCCGTGGCAGATGCCGCTGGCGGCGGCGCTGGCCACCGGCCTGCCGCTGGTCGTCGGGGCCTGCTTCGGCCGGATGGACTTCGGGCTGGTCTCGTCGATTGGCGGGCTGGCCTTTCTCTACCTGCCAGCGACGCCGCTGTACCACCGCATGGTGCAGTTCATGGCCTGCGCGTTCGCGATGACGGCCTGCTACGCCCTCGGCGCGCTCAGCCACTTCGTCCCGGTGCTGATGGTGCCGGCGCTGATCTTCATCACGGCCCTGGTGACCATGCTCTGCCGCCTGTACGCGGTGGGGCCGCCGGGCAGCATCTTCTTCGTCATGGCCGCGGCCATCGGCGTGTACTCGCCGCTCGAGTTGCTGGAGGTGCCGCGGATGACGGGGCTCATGGCGATGGGCTCGACGCTGGCCGGGCTCATCGCGTTCGCCTACAGCGTCTACATGCTGCGCCGGCGCGACCCTCAGGCGATCGCCCCGCTGCCCCGGCCCACCTTCGAATTCGTCGTGTTCGACTCCATCGTGATCGGCCTGTGCGTCGGCGCATCCCTGGCCATCGCACAGCTCCTTCAGCTTGAGCGGGCCTACTGGGTGCCAGTGAGCTGCGTCGCCGTGATCCAGGGGGTCTCGCTGCGCGCGGTCTGGAACAAGCAGCTGCATCGCATCCTGGGGACGGCTGCCGGGCTCATGGTCGCATGGGGCCTGTTGCTGCTGCCGCTCAACGCCTGGACCATCTCGCTGGCGATGATGGCCCTGACCTTCGTGATCGAGACCCTGGTGGTCAGGTACTACGCGCTGGCCGCGATCTTCATCACGCCGCTGACCATTCTGCTGGCCGACGCCGCGCGGCTGGGCGAGGCGCCCATCACGACGCTGATCCAGGCCAGGCTCTTCGACACGGTGCTGGGCAGCTTCGCGGGGCTCATCGGGGGCCTGTGCCTGCACAGCCCGGGATTTCGCGCACGCTTCGGGCCGCCGCTGCGGCGCATGCTTGCGCTGACGCCATTCACGCGCCCCGGGCAGCGCTGAGCGCGCCCGGCCCGGCGGCCCCTCGATCGCCGCTCGATCGCCCTTCCTCGCGCCGCCGGCGGCCGCAAAGACGCGCGCGACCCTGCGTGAGAAAATACGAAGTTATCTCGAACACACACCCAAAGGATTCCCCCATGGACGCGGAACAAATCAACCTGATCGGCACCACCCTCGAAGACCTCGGCGCGCGCACCGAGGACTTGCGGAGGTATCTTTGACTACGATGCCAAGTACGAACGCCTGAGAACCGTCAACGCCGCACTGGAAGACCCCAGCGTCTGGAACGACCCGAAGAAGGCCCAGGAGCTGGGCAAGGAAAAGAAGCTGCTGGACGGCGTGGTGCTCACGCTGCAAAAGCTCAAACAGGAGATCGCCGACAACACCGAGCTCTACGAGATGAGCAAGGAAGAAGGTGACGAAGCGGACCTCACCACCATCGAGGGCGAGGTCGAAAAACTCAAGCCGCTGATCGAGGAGCTGGAATTTCGCCGCATGTTCAACAAGGAGGCGGACCCGCTCAATTGCTACATCGACATCCAGGCCGGCGCCGGTGGCACCGAGGCCTGCGACTGGGCTGGCATGCTGCTGCGCCAGTACCTCAAGTACGCCGAACGCAAGGGCTTCAAGGCCACGGTCGATGAAGAAACGCCGGGCGACGTGGCGGGCATCAAGAGCGCAACCATCCACATCGAAGGCGAATACGCCTACGGTCTGCTGCGCACCGAAACCGGCGTGCACCGCCTGGTGCGCAAGAGCCCGTTCGACAGCTCGGGCGGGCGCCACACCAGCTTTGCCAGCCTCTTCGTCTACCCCGAGATCGACGATTCGATCGAGATCGACATCAACCCGGCGGATGTGCGCGTGGACACCTTCCGCGCCTCGGGCGCGGGCGGCCAGCACATCAACAAGACCGATTCGGCCGTGCGCCTGACGCACCTGCCGACCAACACCGTCGTCATCTGCCAGGACGGGCGCAGCCAGCACAGCAACCGCGACGTCGCCTGGCAGCGCCTGCGCTCCAAGCTCTACGAGCTGGAGATGAGCAAGCGCATGGCCGAGCAGCAGGCCCTGGAAGACACCAAGAGCGACGTCGGCTGGGGCCATCAGATACGCTCCTATGTGCTGGACAACAGCCGCATCAAGGATTTGCGTACGAATGTAGAGGTCTCGGCCACGCAGAAGGTGCTCGATGGAGACCTGGACGTCTTCATCGAAGCCTCGCTCAAGCAAGGCGTCTGAGACGCCGACCAAAGGAACACGAAATGATGAGAGAAGGCAGCCCCACGACGGTCTACCGCCTGCAGTACCAGCCGCCGGCCTACTGGGTCGATACCGTCGATCTCAGCTTCGATCTGGACCCGGCCAAGACGCGCGTGCTCAACAGGATGCGCCTGCGCCGCAACCCCGAGGTGCCGCCGCAGCCGCTGCGCCTCGATGGCGAGGATCTCAACCTCGCGCGCGTGCTGGTCAACGGCGCGGGCACCTCGTTCAAGATCGAGGAAAACCAGCTCGTGCTGGAAAACCTGCCCGAGGGCAACGAACCCTTCGAGCTGGAAATCTTCACCACCTGCGCGCCCGAGAAGAACACCCAGCTCATGGGCCTGTACGTGAGCAACGGCACCTTCTTCACGCAGTGCGAGGCACAGGGTTTTCGGCGCATCACCTACTACCTCGACCGACCCGACGTGATGGCCAGCTTCAGCGTGCTGCTGCGCGCGGACAAGAAGCGCTACCCGGTGCTGCTGTCCAACGGCAACCTGGTCGAATCGGGCGAACTCTCGGACGGCCGGCACTTCGCCAAATGGGTCGATCCGCACAAGAAGCCCTGCTACCTCTTCGCCCTCGTCGCCGGCCAGCTCGTCGCGCGCGAGCAGCAGATCACCAGCCGCGCGGGCAAGGAGCACCTGCTGCAGGTCTGGGTGCGCCCGGGGGATCTCGGCAAGACCGAGCACGCGATGAACTCGCTGATGGCCGCCATCGCCTGGGACGAGACGCGCTTCGGCCTATCGCTCGATCTGGACCGCTTCATGATCGTCGCCACCAGCGACTTCAACATGGGGGCGATGGAGAACAAGGGCCTGAACATCTTCAACACCAAGTACGTGCTGGCGAGCCAGTCCACGGCGACGGACCAGGACTTTGCCAACATCGAGGGCGTCGTCGGTCACGAGTACTTCCACAACTGGACGGGTGACCGCGTCACCTGCCGCGACTGGTTCCAGCTCTCGCTGAAAGAGGGCCTGACGGTCTTTCGCGACCAGGAATTTTCGATGGACATGGCGGGCAGCCCCTCGGCGCGCGCCACGCGCCGCATCGAGGACGTGCGCGTGCTGCGCACCGCGCAGTTCCCCGAGGACGCCGGCCCCATGGCCCACCCCGTGCGCCCGGACAGCTACGTCGAGATCAACAACTTCTACACCGTCACGGTGTACGAAAAGGGCGCCGAGGTCGTGCGCATGCAGCGCACGCTGGTCGGCGGCCACGAGGGCTTCGCCCGCGGCATGAAGCTGTACTTCGAACGCCACGACGGCCACGCCGTCACCTGCGACGACTTCGCGCAGGCCATTGCCGACGCCAACCCCGGCAGCGCGCTTGCCACGCACCTCGACCAATTCAAGCGCTGGTACAGCCAGTCGGGCACGCCGCGCGTGAAGGCCGAAGGCCACTACGACAGCGCCGCGCAAACGTACACGCTCACGCTCAGCCAGAGCTGCGCGGCCACGCCCGGCCAGCCGGACAAGCTGCCCTTCGTGATCCCGGTGGCGCTCGGCCTCGTCGCGCAAGATGGCACGCAGCTGGCCCTGCAGCTCGAAGGCGAAGCCGTCGCCGGCGGCACGGATCGCACGCTGGTGCTGACCCAGGCCAGCCAGCAGTTCACCTTCGTGAACGTGGCCAGTGCCCCGGTGCCGTCACTGCTGCGCGGCTTCAGCGCCCCGGTCATCCTCGACTGCGACGACAGTGACGACGCCCTGCTCACGCTGCTCGCGCACGACAGCGACCCCTTCAACCGCTGGGAAGCGGGCCAGCGCCTGCTGCTGCGTGTCACCATCAAATCGATAGCTGCTCACGCAGGTGAAACAAGCGCAGAAGACCAAAACACCTTGATGCCCGCACGCATCATCGAAGCCCTGCGCGCCGTGCTGCGCCACCCGCAACTGGATGCCGCCTTCAAGGAACTGGTGCTCACCCTGCCCTCCGAGACCTACATCGCCGAACAGCTGGGCGTTGTCGATCCGCAACGGATCCATGCGGTACGCGAGGCGCTGCGCCTGCAACTGGCGCAGGCGCTGCAGGCCGACTGGGTCTGGGCCTTCGAATCGCACCAGGCCAGCGGCGCCTATCGGCCCGATGCCGCCAGCAGCGGCGCCCGTGCGCTCGCGGGCCTGGCGCTCGCCATGCTCTGCCTGGCCGCGCGCGAAAGCGGCGACCCGATCTGGCCGGGCAAGGCCTACCAGCACTTCAAGGATGCGGGCAACATGACCGACCGCCTGAGCGCGCTCGGCGCACTCGTGGGCAGCGGGCATGAACTGGCCGAGCCGGCGCTCGCGCGCTTTCACGAACGCTTCAAGGACGACGCCCTCGTGCTCGACAAGTGGTTCGCGCTGCAGGCCGGTCGCACCGATCGCGGCGGCGACGTGCTGCCCGCGGTGCGGCAGCTCATGAAGCACCCTGACTTTTCCCTCAGGAACCCCAACCGCGCGCGCAGCCTCGTGTTCAGCTACTGCAGCGCCAACCCCGGGGCTTTTCACCGCCGGGACGGCGCGGGCTACGCCTTCTGGGCCGATCAGGTGCTGGCACTTGATGCCTTCAACCCGCAGGTCGCGGCGCGCCTGGCCCGCGCGCTCGACCGCTGGAAGAAGCTCGCCGAGCCCTACCGCGAGCAGGCCCGCGCCGCGATCGAGCGCGTGGCCGCGCAAGCCAAACTCTCCAACGACGTGCGCGAACTCGTCACGCACGCCCTCGCCGACTGAAAGGAAACGCCATGGTGGACCATCGCATCAGCCTCACGCGCTACCTCGTCGAGCAGCAGCGCGTGCACGGGCACATCCCCTCCGAGCTGCGCCTGCTGCTGGAAGTCGTGGCGCGCGCGTGCAAGCGCATCAGCTACGCCGTGAACAAGGGCGAGCTGGGTGACGCCATGGGCAGCGCCGGAAGCAAGAACGTGCAGGGCGAGATGCAGAAGAAGCTGGACATCATCGCCAACGAAACCCTGATCGAAGCCAACGAATGGGGCGGGCATCTCGCGGCCATGGCCAGCGAGGAGATGGAGGGCATCTACATCGTGCCCAACCGCTACCCCCAGGGCGAATACCTGCTGATGTTCGACCCGCTCGATGGTTCATCCAATATCGACGTGAACGTGAGCATAGGCACCATCTTCAGCGTGCTCAGAAAACCCGAAGGCCATCCCGGCGTGCACGACGCCGACTTCCTGCAACCGGGCAACCGCCAGGTGGCGGCCGGCTACTGCGTCTACGGCCCGCAGACCACGCTGGTGCTCACCGTGGGCGACGGCGTGGCGATGTTCACGCTGGACCGCGAGCAGGGCTCCTTCATCCTCACGCGCGAGAACGTGCGCATCTCGGAGGACACGCAGGAATTCGCGATCAACATGAGCAACATGCGCCACTGGGACGCGCCCGTGCGCCGCTACATCGACGAGTGCCTGGCCGGCACCGAGGGGCCGCGCGGCAAGAACTTCAACATGCGCTGGATCGCCAGCATGGTCTCGGACGTGCACCGCATCCTCACACGTGGCGGCGTCTTCATGTACCCCTGGGACAAGCGCGAGCCCCACAAGCCCGGCAAGCTGCGCCTGATGTACGAGGCCAACCCCATGGGCTGGCTCGTCGAGCAGGCGGGCGGCGCCGCCACCAACGGCAGGCAGCGCATTCTCGACATCCAGCCGGGCCAGCTGCATGAGCGCGTGAGCGTGATCCTGGGCTCGAAAAACGAAGTCGAGCGCGTGACCAGCTACCACACCTCCAACTGAACGCGGCACGCCGTTCGGCTTCATGGAACTCACCTTGCTTGCGCTGCTGGCCGTGGCCGGCAAGAGCCTGCTGTTCGCCATCGCGGCCATCCTGCCCATCATCAATCCGCTGGCAACGGCCCCGATCTTCGTCGCCTGGACACAGGGCATGGGGAGCGACGAGCGCAACCATCTGGCCCTCACGGTCGGGCGCTACGTCACGCTGCTGCTCGCCAGCACGATGGTGCTGGGCTCGCTGGTGCTCGATCTCTTCGGCATCTCGCTGCCCGTGGTGCGCGTGGCGGGCGGCATCATCGTGGCCTACAACGCCTGGCTCATGCTCAACACCCAGGAGCCGGCGCACGACGACAGCTCTCAGATGGCGCAGACGCTGACGCGCCAGAACGCGCGCCCCGACACCTTCTACCCGCTGTCGTTTCCCATCACCTGCGGCCCTGGCTCGCTCGCCGCCGCCATCGCCGTGGGCGCGAGCCTGCGCACCCCGCGCATCACCGAAACCCTGGCCAGCCTCGCGGGTGCCCTCGCCGGCATCGTGATCGTGGGCACCGTGGTCGCCCTCACCTACCGCTACGCCACCGCCCTGCTGCGCAAGCTCGGCGATGTCGGCCAGCTCGTCTTCCTGCGGCTCATGGCCTTCCTGCTGCTGGCCGTGGGCGTGCAGATCGTCTGGGACGGCATCCGCGGGCTCATCGTGAGCCTGCCGGCCACCTGATCGCGGCCCGCCGTGTGAAAGGAACGAACCTCATCATCATGCCTATATAATCGCGGGCTTGGCCGGAGTAGCTCAGTCGGTAGAGCAGCTCATTCGTAATGAGAAGGTCGGGGGTTCGATTCCTCTCTCCGGCACCACATGAAAACCCTTGATTCGCAAGAGTCAGGGGTTTTTTCATGGAGTCGGAATGTGCCTGCAGGAACATTGTCGAGCCGAGATACCGTAACCTGCAAGCGTCTTCGACACCAACGGCTCCCTGGCAACGCGGGCCTGCTCGCGCGCTTCTTGAGTCTGCCGGACCATTTCAGCGGCGCCTTTCCCGTGGCCGATGCCGCGAGCGTGGCACAGTAAGACACGTTCAAACAACAAGGAGCAGGCGATGGACGAGGTACTCACTTTCGACTACGTCATCATCGGTGGCGGCTCGGCCGGCTGCGTGCTGGCCCATCGCCTCTCCAGCGACCCGGGCGTGCGCGTGGCGCTGGTCGAGGCCGGACCGGCCAGCGGCGGGCGCTGGGTCAGCATTCCGGCGGGGCTGATCGGCACCGTGCCCACGCACAAGCTCAACTGGGCCTTCGACACCGTACCGCAGGCGGGGCTGAACGGGCGCCGGGGCTACCAGCCGCGCGGCAAGGTGATGGGCGGCAGCTCGGCCATCAACGCCATGTGCTACATCCGCGGCCACGCGAGCGATTACGACGGCTGGGCTGCGGACGGCTGCACGGGTTGGTCGTGGAACGAGGTGCTGCCCTATTTCAAGCGCGCCGAAGGCTGCCTGGTGGAAGGCGCCGATGCCCGCGTGCACGGTTTCGACGGGCCGCTCAAGGTCAGCGCGCTGCGCTCGCCCAGCGGCTTCAACCGCTTGGTGCTCGATGCCGCCGTCGAATGCGGCCACGCGCGCAACGACGACTTCAACGGCGCGCAGCAGGACGGTGTGGGCTTGTACCACGTGACGCAGGAGCGCGGCGTGCGCTCGGACGCGGCGCACGCCTACCTCGACCCGGTGCGCGCTCGCGCCAACCTCACGCTGATGGCGAACGCGCACGCCACGCGCATCCGCTTCGAAGGGCAACGCGCCAGCGGCGTGGAGATCGTCGAGGGCGGCAGCAAGCGCCAGCTCGCGGCCCGCCGCGAGGTCATCGTGAGCGCCGGCGCCTTCGGCAGCCCGCAACTGCTGCAGCTCTCGGGCATCGGCCCCGGCGACGAGCTGCAGCGCCTGGGGCTGGCCTGCGTGGCCGAGCGCGCGCAGGTCGGCGCCAACCTGCAGGACCACCCCGACGCCATTCTCACGCGCCGCGTGAATGACACACGGCTGTTTGGCCTGAGCCTCGCGGGCGCGCGAACGCTATGGCACGCCTGGGGCCAGTACAAGCGCGACCAGAGCGGCATGCTCTCGACCAACTACGCCGAAAGCGGCGGATTCTTCCGCACGCAGCCGGGTCTGGATCGGCCCGATGCGCAGTGGCACTTCGTGATGGGCATGGTGGACAGCCATGGCCGCAAGCGCCACCTGGGCCACGGCTTCAGCCTGCACGCCTGCATCCTGCGCCCCAAGTCGCGTGGCAGCGTCAAGCTCGCGAGCACCGATCCACTGGCCGCGCCGCTGATCGACCCGGCCTTTCTGACGCACCCCGACGACGTGGCCGCGCTCATCCGCGCCGCCCGCAAGACGGCCGACCTGCTGCGCACCAAGGCGCTCGGCCTGCACGCCCAGGTGCCGCTGAACGCCGAACCCGACTGGCAGGGTGACGATGCGCCCATCGAAGCCTTCCTGCGCGCGCACGTGGACACGATCTACCACCCGGTGGGCACCTGCCGCATGGGCGCCGACGCCGACTCGGTCGTCGATCCCGAACTGCGCGTGCGCGGCGTCGAGGCGCTGCGCGTGGTCGACGCGAGCGTGATGCCCTGCTTGATCGGCGGTAACACCAACGCGCCCACCATCATGCTCGCCGAGCGCGCGGCCGACCTGATCCTGGGACGCAGCGGCGCATCCGATTCAGCCCCTCCCTCGGAGGGAGAGGTAGAAATTCAGGCCAAATAGGCATCCAGCGCTTATCCCACAAGCGCGAGCAGCTATCAAAGCAGGATTTCCTGCCACCCCCGAGAGACTTCCACGACCCACGCCCGCATCGGCAAGACCCTGCTCGATTCCGCCCCGCACTGGCCCACCGCCCCGCGGTGCCGGGCGGCTCTCCGCTGAGCGCCAGTCGATCTGCAACTGCAGCAGCCGCTCGACGGCCACGGCATCGGCCAGGCCGAGACGGCACGACAGTGAGGCTGGCGCCGTGGCCTGATCTCGCAATGGCCGTGCGCCACCCGTCCTTCCCGATCAGGTCTGGCCACGTTACCTGTCCGCACCTTCGTCACGCGGCACACCCGATTGCTCCGCCGTCCATGCGGGCCACAGGCGCTGCGCCGTGGCCAGGGGAACCGCGCCACCGCCGAACATGCTCTGCCAGATACCGCGATGCGTCGGCAGGATACCCAGCCCGGCCAGCACATGCAGAGCCAAAGCGACCAGCAGCACTTCGTTGGCATAGATATGCGCCCTGACCGCAACGACAAAGACCCAGCGCCACTCAGGCGGTGCGATGTAGAGGCAGAGGCCGCTGACCGTCACCACAAACAGCATCGCAAGCACCAGCGCGAGGACCCAGCGTTGCAGCGGGTCGAGCCGCCCCGCATGCCACGCCCTGGGCTCATGCGCGCCGGAAAGATCGCGCAAGAAATCGCGCAGCCAGATGAAATCCTGGCGCTTCACACGGCATAGGCACCCCAGCCACCAGCGACTCGCGCGCCATCGCGTCGCCAGCAGCACCACGGCGGCCGCGGCAAAACCCAGCCCCCACACGTCGTGCACGTCGCTCACCACGGCATGTCCACCCAGCCAGCCCGTTACCCGCGGTGGCAACACCTCGGTCAGCGCATACCCCGTGAGCAGCAGCAGCGCCACGCTGAACGCTGCCGCGCCATGGCCCAGGCGCGCGGCCAGCGTGTGGCGCAGCATCCGCGGCGGCGCTGCTTCCTTCATTCACTCACCATGAACGCCACTTTCTTGGCCACATGAACCGCGCGGTGATTGGGGCCGGCAAGCTCTACCGTGATCACGTGCATGCCCGGCCGCAGCGGGATGGACACATCCTGCTTGCGATACAGCGCCACCTCTTCGCCACCATCGACCGAATAATGCAGGTGATAGAGCCCATCCCTGGGCGAACCCAGCTCGGCATCGACCACGGTCGTGCGCAGCACCACCGGGCTTTTGACGGTGGTGCCCGGCCCGGGCGAAACGATGGTGAAGTCCGGCGACGCGGCCACGGCCACCGTGGCCAGGCCCATCAGGGCGCCTGCCACGGCAAGTCGCATGCCGCGCAGGCTGTGAATCAGCGATTTCAAGAGCAACTCCTGGAACGAAAATTGAATCGGGCGCCCGCCCTATTGGACGATGCCGCGCGCGCGCAGCGCCGCGATCTGCTCGGGCGTGATACCCAATTGCGTCAGCACCGCATCGGTGTCCTCGCCCAGGTGCGGCGCACTCGTGCGCACGCGCCCCGGCGTGGCCGAGAGCTTGGGCACGATGCCCGGCACCTGCACGCTGTAGCCGTCGCGCGTGGGCTGCTCCAGCAGCATGTCGCGCGCCTTGTAGTGCGGGTCTCGCGCAATATCTCTGGCGGTATAGACCTTGCCGGCCGGCACGCGCGCCTGGGCCATGGCCTGCACCACCGCATCCACCGTGCGCGTGCGTGTCCAGTCGGCTATCGCACCGTCGATTTCCGCCACGCGCGCCACCCGGCCCGCGTTGTGCGCCAGGTCGGGCGCATCGCCCAGGTCGGGCCGGCCGATAGCCGTCATCAGGCGCTTGAAGATGCTGTCTCCATTGCCCGCCACCAGCACCCAGCCGTCCGCGCAGGGATAGGCGTTGCTCGGCGCGATGCCCGGCAGCGCGCTGCCGCCGGGTTCGCGCACCACGCCAAAGGCGTCGTACTCCGGCATCAGGCTTTCCATGCAGTTGAACACGGCTTCATACAGCGCCACGTCGATCACCTGCCCCGCGCCGCCATGCGCCTTGCGGTGGTACAGCGCCATCAAAATGCCGATCACCCCGTGCAGCGCGGCAAGCGTGTCGCCGATGGACACCCCCACGCGCACCGGCACGCGGCCCGGCTCGGCCGTCAGGTGGCGCAGCCCCCCCATGGCCTCGCCGATCAGACCGAAGCCCGGCAGATCACGATACGGCCCCGTCTGGCCGTAACCCGAAATGCGCAGGATCACCAGTCCCGGATTGGCCGCCTGCAGCACCTCGGGCGCCATGCCCCAGGCCTCCAGCATGCCAGGGCGAAAGTTCTCGATCAGCACGTCCGCCTCGGCGATCAGACGGCGCGCAATCTCCTGCCCCTCGGCCTGGCGCAGGTCCAGCGCCACCGACTGTTTGTTGCGCGACTGCACCTGCCACCACACCGACGTGCCTTCCTTGATCAGGCGCCAGCCCCGCAGCGGATCGCCCGTGCCCGTGGCTTCGATCTTGACCACCTCGGCGCCGAAGTCGCCCAGCGTCTTGCCGCAGAACGGCCCGGCGATCAACTGCCCCATTTCCACCACGCGCACGCCCGCGAGCGGCAGCGGCGATTTGTTTTTCTCCTGCATGATCGTTTCACAGTTTCCCGACAGACAGACCGCACATTACCATCGCCCGCATGACATCGTTCTGGGACATCTTTTGTCGCGTCGTGGACAACTGGGGCGACATCGGCGTGTGCTGGCGCCTGGCCGCCGACCTGGCCGCGCGCGGCCAGCAGGTACGGCTCTGGGCAGACGACGCCAGCGCCCTCGCCTGGATGGCGCCTCAGGGCACACCCGGCGTTCAGGTGCTGCCATGGCCCGATGCCTTGCCGCCGGGCGGGATCGGCGATGTGGTGGTGGAAACCTTCGGCTGCGATCTCCCCGAGGTGTTCGCGGCGGCGCTCGCCCGCGCGAACCACGCAGGCCAGCGCACGCCCCCGTGGATCAACCTGGACTACCTGAGCGCCGAGGCCTACGTGCAGCGCAGCCACGGCCTGCCCTCGCCCGTGATGAGCGGCGCGGGCAAGGGCCTGGTGCGCTGGTATTTCTACCCTGGCTTCACCGAACGCACCGGCGGCCTGTTGCGCGAGCCCGATCTGCTTGAGCGCCAGGCCCGGTTCAACCGCGTGGCATGGCGCGCCCGCCACGGCATCGGCGATGCGCAGTTCGCGATCAGCCTGTTTTGCTACGAGCCCGCGACTCTGTCCGACTGGCTGGGCGATCTGGCGCAGCACGAGAACGCGCGTCTGCTGGTCACGCCCGGGCGCGCCAGCGCGGCCGTGCACGCGGCGAGAGGCGGCAGGCCAAGGCCCTTCATCAAGGATCTCGCGCCATGCAGCCAGCCCGAATTCGACGAACTGCTCTGGGCCAGCGACTTCAACTGCGTGCGCGGCGAAGATTCGCTCGTGCGCGCGCTCTGGGCCGGTCGGCCCCTGCTCTGGCACATCTACCCGCAGCAGGACAACGCCCACCATGCCAAACTCGACGCCTTCCTGGACTGGCTGGACGCGCCGCCCTCCATGAGAGAGATTCACCACCTCTGGAACGGCATGCGGCAGGGCGCCATGCCCGACGTGCTGGACACGAGCCTGCACAGTCAATGGACCGCCTGCGTGCAAGCCGCGCGCCAGCACCTGCTGACGCAGGATGACCTCGTCACGCAACTCTTTCGGTTCGTGAGAGAAAAAAGCTAGAATTACGGTCTTTGTGCTTCACGCGCAGTGCGCTTGCAAGCACCCCCCGCCGGCTTCCTGCCCTCCGGGGTTGGAAGGCCGGCTTTCCAGGCCTACCCGCCCCAGCTCAGGAGCGGCACCACACACTGGACCCTACAGGCCATGAAAATCGCTCAAGAAATCCGTGCAGGCAACGTGATCATGCAGGGCAAGGACCCGATGATCGTCCTCAAGACCGAATACGCCCGCGGTGGCCGCGGCGCCGCCACGGTACGCATGAAACTCAAGGGATTGCTCAACAACATGGGCACCGAGCTCGTCTTCCGCGCTGACGACAAGATGGACAACGTGATCCTGGACAAGAAGGATTGCACCTACTCCTACTTCGCCGATCCGATGTACGTCTGGATGGACAGCGAATACAACCAATACGAGGTGGAAGCCGAGAACATGACGGACGCCATCAACTACCTGGAAGACGGCATGGCGGCCGAAGTGGTGTTCTACGATGGCAAGGCCATTTCGGTGGAACTGCCCACGAGCGTGGAACGCGAAATCACCTGGACCGAACCCGCCGTCAAGGGCGACACCTCGGGCAAGGTGCTCAAGCCGGCCAAGATCGCCACGGGGTTCGACGTCTCCGTGCCGCTTTTCGTCAACCAGGGCGACCGCATCGAAATCGATACGCGCACCGGCGAATACCGCAAGCGCGTCTGATTCGGCGTTGCTTCATGATGCGAAAAGGGCTTGCCTGCGGCAAGCCCTTTTCGTTGCGCAAACCACCTGACCGCCACGCTCCCCGTCAAGCCTGATCCCGCGTCCCCGGTGCCTCGTCCGCTGGCGGACTTGCCCGGCGCAATTCGATCCTCGCCACCAGCCCGCCGCCCGATTCCGGCTCGGCATTGAACAACGCGAAGCTGCCTCCCATGCGCTGCACGGTCTTGTCGACGATGGACAAACCCAGCCCCGCACCCGCAGCCGCGGTGCGCGCGGCGTCCCCCCGGAAAAACGGCTGAGTCAGGCGTGCGATCTGATCCGGCGGCACACCCTGCCCATGGTCGCGCAGCCGCAGACTCACCCACGCGTCCGTGGCCTCGGCCGTGATGTCCAGCTGCGTCGTCTCATCGCCGGGCGTCCTGCCGTATCGACGTGCGTTTTCCAGCAGGTTGGAGACCACCCGCGCGAGCTCGATCTCGTCGGCCATCACGAAGAGGTCCTCGGGTACGTGGGCGCTGATCTGTATCTGCCCCTCGCTGCGCAGGGCGTGCACGCACGTCGAGACCACGGAATGCAGGTTGATCGCCGAGAGCGCCACCGAATCGGGGCGCGCGTAATCGAGGAACTTGTCTATCGTGGCATCGAGCTGGACGATGTCTTCCGCCATGTGCGTGCGCGCTTCCTCGTCGTTCACGCTCATCTCGGTTTCCAGCCGCAGGCGCGCCAGCGGCGTGCGCAGATCATGCGAAATGCCCGC
>OFTY01000414.1_pt1 | contig 31551 bp, 27 predicted proteins | sample 1775061 | NCBI WGS metagenome assembly OFTY01 (sample SAMN08195773, study PRJEB24354) | sludge metagenome | isolation source: sludge from phenol fed wastewater aerobic bioreactor B | place: India: Nagpur | collected 2016-09-16 | reverse complement strand
GTCTCGAAGCCCTTGAGCAGGTCGTAGGCGCCGATGGCATACACCAGCGAGGTGTCCTGGAACAGGATGATGGTCTGGGTCAGCAGCACCGGCAGCATGTTGCGAAACGCCTGCGGCAGCACCACGAAGCGCATGTTCTGCGCATACGTCATGCCCAGCGCCTGCCCCGCGAACACCTGCCCGCGCGGGATGGACTGGATGCCCGCGCGCATGATCTCGCTGAAGTAGGCCGCCTCGAAGGCGATGAAGGTGATGACGGCCGAGTACTCGGCCCGGTGGTTCGCGCCGTCGGGCAGGTACTTGTAGAAACCCGCGGGAACGAGCAGGAAGAACCACAGAATCACCATCACCAGCGGCACCGAGCGCATGCCGTTGACGTAGATGGTGGCCGGCCAGGTGAGCACGGCCTTGCCCGACAGGCGCATGAGTGCGAGCAGGGTGCCAAAGAAGATGCCGCCGATCGTGGCCACCACCGTGAGCTGCACGCTGAAGGCAAAGCCCCCGAGCACGAACTTGCGGATGATGTCCCAGTCGAGCCAGCTGAAGTCGAGGCCTAGCATGTCAGTGCCTCCCGCCGGGCCGCCCCAAGGGAGGCCTGCGCCCCCTCGGGGGGCAGCGAATACACGAAGTGATGAGCCTGGGGGCCAACGTCCAGTGCCTCCCGCCGGGCCGTCCCAAGGGAGGCCTGCGCCCCCTCGGGGGGCAGCGAATACACGAAGTGATGAGCGTGGGGGCACATGATCAATGCCCTCCCGCGCCGCCGGCTGCGATGAAGCCGGGAATGCGCACCTTCTTCTCGACGAAGGCGAAGATGCGGTTCACCGCAAAGGCCGAGACCGCATAGGCCGCAGTGACCGCAAGGTACACCTCGATGCCGCGCGAGGTTTCCTCCTGCGCCTGCATAGCGAACATGGTGAGTTCGGAAATCGACACCGCGAACGCGACCGAGGAGTTTTTGAGCAGGTTCATCGACTCGCTGGTCAGCGGCGGCAGGATGATGCGAAACGCCATGGGCAGGATGACGTAGCGGTAGGTCTGCGCCGTCGTCAGGCCCAGTGCCATGCCCGCGTAGCGCTGGCCGCGCGGCAGCGCCTGGATGCCTGCGCGCACCTGCTCGGCAATGCGCGCGGAGGTGAAGAACCCGAGCGCAAACACCACCAGCAGAAAACCCGGCACCTGCTGAAAAGCCGGGAAGATCTTGGGCACCACGAAGTACCACAGGAACACCTGCACCAGCAGCGGAATGTTGCGAAACAGCTCTACCCAGGCATTGCCCAGGCGCACCAGCCAGGGGCTTGCGGGCAGGGTGCGGATCACGCCCACCAGCGCGCCCACGGCCACGGCCACCACCCAGGAGGCGCCGGCCACGGCCAGCGTCCAGCCCCAGGCGTCGAACATCCATTGCAGGTAGGTGCGGCCGCTGCCGTCGTCGTTGAGGAAAACTTGCCAATCCCAGGTCATGTCGGTCTCCGTGGGTGCGCGCGTCGGTGCACGGGCTTGCGTGCGGCGCGCTCAAAGCGACAACCCCGCCGCAGCAAAGCCTTGGAGCGGGGTTGTCTGTCTGTGGGCCGATGAAAAGGCCAGTCGGGCGCCCGAGCGGGGCGCCCGAACGCGGGGCTTACTTCGCCGCGTAGGCTTCCATGGGCTTGTCGTTCGGATGCGCCCAGGCTTCCTTGAGGCTTTCGCTGGCTGGCAGGCCCACCTTGGCGCCCTTGGGCGGGATGGGCTGCATGAACCACTTGTCGTAGATCTTCTGGATTTCGCCGGACTTCATGAGGCCGGCGAGGGTGTCGTCGGCGAGCTTCTTGAAGGCGGGGTCGTCCTTGCGCATCATGATGGCGATGGGCTCGACGGAGAGCACTTCACCGACGATCTTGAAGTCCGCCGGGTTCTTGGCGTTGGCGATGTTGCCGGCCAGGATGGAGCCGTCCATGACGAAGGCGTCGGCACGGCCGGATTCGAGCAGCAGGAAGCTGTCGGCGTGGTCCTTGCCGTAGACTTCCTTGAAGTCGATGCCGCGGGCGCGCTCGTTCTTGCGCAACGTCTGCACCGAGGTGGTGCCAGTGGTGGTAGCGACGTTCTTGCCGTTGAGCTGGGCGATCGAGGTGATGCCGGAGTTGGCCTTGACGGCGATGCGCACTTCCTCCACGAAGGTGGTGTAGGCGAAGGCCACGTCCTTCTGGCGCGCGGTGTTGTTGGTGGTGGAGCCGCACTCGATGTCGACCGTGCCGTTCTGCACCAGCGGGATGCGGTTCTGCGAGGTGACGGACTGGTACTTCACCTCCACCTTCTTGCCGACCTGCTTCTCCAGATTCTCGATGATGCGCTGGCACAGCTCGACGTGGTAGCCGGCGTACTTGCCGTCGCCCAGCGTGTAGGACAGCGCGCCCGAGGAGTCGCGCACACCCATGGTGATGGTGCCCGAGGCCTTGACCTTGGCGATGGTGTCTTCGCGTACGCGCTGCCCACGGTGAGGGCGGCAACGGCGAGAGCAACGAGTGGCTTCTTCATGAGAGAGTCCTTGCAGTGAAATGTGAAGGGATTGTCACAACGCGAATTCTAGGCAGTCGGGCTCGCGGGAAAACCCGCAAGCACCGGCGCTGCCGGCCGGTGCACGGCGCAGGCACCTCAGCAGGATTCGTGCCGGGGACGTGGCGAAATGTAATCCTCCGCCGCGGACCTGCCCAATGCCAATGCGGGCGCCGGGTCATGCCGTTCCTGCATGTCCGGACAAACCCTGATGCCGCGAGGGCACCCCTGGGCTCATCCCGCGTTGCCCAGGAACTCCCACAAGGCCTGCGCGGCATGGTGCGGGCCCTCGGCTTCGGCCGGCCGCTGGCGGTAGGCGCGCAATTCCATCTGCAGCGACAGGCCGGGCAAGTCCGGCGGCGCGGCGCAGACCAGGCGGCCGGCTTCGAGCTCGCGACGCACCGCGCTGTGCGGCAGAAAGGCCACGCCGTGACCCTCGAGCGCCATGACCTTAAGGCCCTCGGCCATGTCGGTTTCGTACACGCGGTCGAGGTGGATGGCCGCGCCGGCCTGCTTGAGCAGCAGCTCGGTCAGCCGTCCGAGGTAGGCCCCGCTGCCGTAGGCGAGGTAGGGCACCGGCCGCGCCACGCTGCCGGGCAGCGTCCAGGCCGGGGCGCCATCGGGCAGCGCGCGCACATAGGGTTGCAGCGTCTCGTGGCCGAGCGAGACCATGTCGTAGCGCGCGGGGTCGAGCTGCAGCGGCTGCGAGGGATGGTGGTAGGCGATCAGCAGGTCGCAGCCGCCCTCGACGAGTTGCATCGCCGCATCGTGCACGTTGAGCGCGATCAGCCGGCTCTTAAGCGGCCCGAAGCGCGCGCGCAGCTGCGACACCCAGGCCGGAAAGAAGGTGAACGCCAGCGTGTGCGGCACGGCGAAGCTCACCACGTCGTGCGTGGTGCCGGTGTGCGCGCGCAGCATGGCGCGGGCGCTCTGCAGGCCTTGCAACACCTCCAGCGCCTGCGCGTACAGCGTCTGGCCCGCGGGCGTGAGGCGCGTGGGGTAGGCGCTGCGGTCCACCAGGTCCACGCCAGCCCAGGCTTCGAGCGCCTGGATGCGCCGCGAGAACGCGGGCTGGGTCACGTGACGCAACTGCGCCGAGCGGCTGAAGCTGCGCGTCTCGGCCAGGCTCACGAAGTCTTCGAGCCATTTGGTTTCCATGGCCTGCATGATAGGCCTGCGGCCCGCCAGCCCACTAGAGCATTACTTTTTTGATAGCATTATCAGACCGGATGACGCTGGCATCCGGCTCATTTCAAGCCAAATTGACGGAACCGAGGCACTGGCGCCACGCCGGCGCGGTACATTCGCGCCCATGAAGCGCATTCTCATCCTCGGCGGCACCGGCTTCGTCGGCCGCCATTTGTGTGAACGGCTGCAACGGGCCCAGTGGCGCATGACCGTGCCCACGCGGCGGCTGGCCAACGCGCAAAGCGTGCAAAGCCTGCCACTGGTCACGCCGCTGCAGGCCGACGTGCACGACGAAGCCGCCCTGCGCGCCCTGCTGGCCGGGCATGACGCGGTGGTCAACCTGGTGGCCATCCTGCACGGCAACGAAAGCGCCTTCGAGCGCGCCCATGTGGAACTGCCCGAAAAGCTGGTGCGCGCGGCCCGCGCCGTGGGCGTGCGCCGGGTGCTGCATGTGAGCGCCTTGGGCGCGGCATCCGATGCCGCTTCCATGTACCAGCGCAGCAAGGCGCGCGGCGAGGCGGTGCTGCGCAACGCGGCGGCGGCCGGCCTGATCGACCTCACGGTGCTGCGCCCGAGCGTGATCTTCGGTGCCGACGACCGCTTCCTCAACCTCTTCGCGCGGCTGCAAGGCCTGCTGCCGGTGATGCCGCTGGCCGGTGCGGCCACCCGTTTCGCCCCGGTGTGGGTCGAGGACGTGGCCGAGGCGCTCGCTCACAGCCTGGTGCAGCGTGAAAGCCTGGGCCAGGTGTATGAAGCCGTCGGGCCCGAGGTCTACACGCTGGCCGAGCTGGTGCGCCTGGCCGGCGCCTGGGCCGGCGTGAACCACGGGCGGGGGCGGCCGGTGTGGCCGCTGCCCAAGGCCCTGGGCTGGCTGCAGGCCGCCGTCATGGAATGGCTGCCCGGCGAGCCGCTGATGAGCCGCGACAACCTCGCCTCGATGGCGGTGGACAACGTCGCCAGCGGCCAGTACCCCACGCTGCAGGCGCTGGGCATCACGCCGGCGGCGCTCTCGGCCATCGGTCCGACCTACCTCGGCCTTCGCGGCCCGCGCAGCCGGCTCGACGCCCTGCGCCGCCGCGTGGCCTGACATCACCTCTTCTGGAACGGACACCCGCCATGCGCCAGCTCTGGATCGGCAACAAGAACTACTCGTCCTGGTCCATGCGGCCGTGGGTGCTGATGCGCGAAGCGGGCATCCCGTTCGAGGAAGTTATGGTGCGCTTCGACGGCTTCGGCCCGCAGAGCGAATTCAAACGCCGCGTCGGTGCCGTCAGCCCCGTGGGCAAGGTGCCGGTGCTGGTCGACGGCCCGCTCGTCGTCTGGGACACGCTGGCCATTGCCGAAACGCTGGCCGAGCAGTTCCCCGACCGGGCCCTGTGGCCGCGCGACGCCCTGGCCCGCGCCCGCGCGCGCAGCGTCTGCGCCGAGATGCACAGCGGTTTTTCCGCGCTGCGCGCCGCCTGCCCGATGAACATCGAGGCTGAACTGCCCGAGATCGGCGCACTCGTCCTGCGCGACCAGCCTGCGGTGGCGGCCGACCTGGCGCGGCTGGTGGCGATGTGGAGCGAGTTGCTGCACGCCCACGGCGGACCCATGCTGTTTGGCGCCTTCAGCATCGCCGATGCGTACTTCGCGCCGGTGGTCATGCGCATCCACACCTACGCGCTGCCCGTGCCCGACGCGGTCGCGGGCTATGTGCAGCGCGTGCGTGCCCTGCGCGCGGTGCGCGAGTGGACCGAGGCCGCCCTCGCCGAGCGCAATTTCCTCGATTTCGAGGAACCCTACCGCCTGCGCGGCACCGCACCGCGCTGAGACGTGGTGAACCAACCCGGCGCGCGCCGCGCAGCGCGCGTCATCGTTCCCGCCGCCGGCGATTTCCCACCACGGCGCAGGGCCGTCAGCCTTTCTTCATGTTGCAGGTGTAACATCCGGTTGCCATTGCGTCTGGCCGGTTCGGCCGTGAACTGCAACGTCACCTGCCGAGTGCACCATGCCCAAAAGCCGCCCCTCTGCCGAGCCGTCGCACGCCCTGCGCGCCTGGGCGGTGGCGCAACTGCCCTGGGCCTTGATGACGGCGGCCGTGCTGGTGGCCCTGGGCGTGCGCACGCCCGCCGCCCCGGTGAGCGCGGGCCTGCTGGCCGCAGCCGGCGGTCTTATGCTGTGGCAGCGCATGCGGCGCGCGCGCGTGGCCGAAGACGAAGTCGCCTCGCGGCTGCAGGAGGAACGCGAGACGCGCAGCATGGAGAACATCCGCCCGCTGGAATGGGGCGACGGCCTGCGCAGCGGCCACCCGCTGATCGACCAGCAGCACGAGCAACTGCTGTCCATCATCAACCGCATCGTGCACAACGGCCACCGCACGCACGACCGCGCGCTGATGCAAAGCCTGCTGGACCTCGCGGTGAAGAAACTGCGCGAGCATTTCGAGACCGAAGACGCCTTGCTGCGCCGCATCCGCTTCCCCGAGGCCGAGCAGCACCTCGCCCAGCACCACTGGCTGATGCAGACGGCCGAAACCCTGGCCGAGCGCTACCGCAGCGGCGAAGCGCTGATCGGCGAGGTGCTGGACTTCTTCGTCGACGACCTCATGCAACGCCACATGATGCGCGACGACGCCGCCTTCGCCCTGCGGCCGGCCGTCGCCGCCTGACGCTGCCCGCATGGGCCCCGCCGGCGCCCGGGCGGCCACCCGGGTGAAGCCGCCGCTGCACCCGCCCGCGGCCCGGGTCACCCCAAGCGCCCGCATCACCCCATCGCCCGCCGCACCCCCTGCCCTACACTGCGCCCATGCCCTCCGCGATGAAGATCTACCGCGTCGGCGGCTCGGTGCGCGACCAGTTACTCGGCTTGCCCGTGAAAGACCGCGACTGGGTCGTGGTCGGCGCCACGCCCCAGGACCTGCTGGCCCAGGGCTTCGTGCCCGTGGGCCGTGACTTCCCCGTCTTCCTGCACCCGCAGACGCACGAGGAATACGCACTTGCCCGCACCGAGCGCAAGACCGCCCCCGGCTACCGCGGCTTCGTGGTGCATGCGGCGCCCGAAGTCACGCTGGAGGAAGACCTGGCGCGGCGTGACTTGACTATCAATTCAATAGCAGTTGACGACCATTTGACACTGGGGTCCGGCCAGAAAAACCTCGAAAACCACCTCATCGACCCCTACGGCGGCCTGCGCGACCTGCGCGCGCGCGTGCTGCGCCACGTCACCGAGGCCTTTCGCGAAGACCCGCTGCGCATCCTGCGCGTGGCGCGTTTCGCCGCGCGCTTCGCCGACTTCACCGTGGCGCCCGAAACCCTGGCCCTGATGCGCGAGATGGTCGCCGCCGGCGAGGTTCAGCACCTCGTGGCCGAGCGCGTCTGGCAGGAACTCGCCCGCGGGCTGATGGAAGACGCCCCGCAGCGCATGTTCGAGGTGCTGCGCGCCTGCGGTGCGCTTGCCGTGCTGCTGCCCGAGCTCGACCGCCTCTGGGGCGTGCCCCAGCGCGCCGACTACCACCCCGAGATCGACACCGGCGTGCATGTGATGATGGTGCTGCAGCAGGCCGCGCGGCTGGGCGCGCCGCTGGCCGTGCGCTTTGCCTGCCTCACCCACGACCTGGGCAAGGGCACCACGCCCGCCGACGTGCTGCCGCGCCACCTCGGCCATGAAGAGCGCAGCGTCGCGCTGCTGCGCCCGGTGTGCGAACGCCTCAAGGTGCCCACCGAGGTGCGCGAACTCGCCGAGGTGGTGGCGCGCGAACACGGCCACATCCACGTCAGCCTCTCCTTCAGCCCCGCGGCCACCGTGCGCCTGCTCGAACGCTGCGACGCCTTGCGCAAGCCCGCGCGCTTTGCCGACGCCCTGCTCGCCTGTGCGTGCGACGCCCGCGGCCGCCTGGGCTTCGAGGACCGCCCCTACCCCCAGCGCGAACGTCTGCTGCAGGCCCTGGCCGCCGCACAGTCGGTGGACACCGCCACCGTGGCCGCCCAGGCCGCCGAGCGCGGCGCCCAAGGCAAGGCCATCGGCGCCGCGGTGCATGCGGCGCGGGTGGCGGCGGTGGCGCAGCTTCGGCCCTCGCCAGTCCCAGACCCGACCGACCCGGCGGGCCGACAGCCTTCAGAAACGGCCTGAACGTGCCGGGCGCCGTGCGCGTGTCATCGCGGGGATGCGGTCAGCGTCGCCTCAGTGAACATAGTGCCGCACCCAGCCCGCAATCTGCGCCGGCGAGGTCATGGCGCCGGCCTGGCGGGCGATTTCGCGGCCGCCCTGGAACAGCGCGAGCGTGGGGATGCTGCGGATGTTGAAGCGCGCGGCAAGCTGCTGCGCGTCTTCGGTGTTGACCTTGGCCAGGCGCACGCGCGGTTCGAGCTGCGCAGCGGCCTGCTCGAAGGCCGGCGCCATCATGCGGCACGGCCCGCACCAGGGGGCCCAGAAATCCACCAGCACGGGAATCTCGGTGCGGCCGATGTGGCGGTCGAAGTTCGATTCATCGAGCGCGACCGGGTGCGCGTCGAACAGCGGCTGGTGGCATTTGCCGCAGCTCGGTGCGCTGCCCAGCGCCTCGGGCGCGACGCGGTTGGTGGTGTGGCAGTGCGGGCAGACGATGTGCAGGGGCTCGGACATGGCGGTTTCCTCAAGACAATGACGATCAACTTGGGGTTCAGTGCCGGCTTTCAAGACGATACCCCATTGGGTATGTCGGAGCGTTCACGCGCCCCGGTCGTCCCACACCAGGGCGGCCGCCGCGAAGCTGCCCACCTGCTCGCCCAGGCCCGCGGCGCAGAGGCGCACGCCGGCGGTCAGCGCGGGAAAGCGCGCATCGATTTCGGCCTGCAGCCGCGGCAGCAGCCAGTCGCGGTGCGGCCAGAACACCCCGCCGCCGAGGGCGATGCCTTGCAGATCGAGCGTGACCACCAGGTTGTAGAGCATGCGGCCCATCACGGTGCACAGCCCTTCGACCTGCGAGCGCGCCGCGGCCTCACCCGCTCGGGCGGCGGCGAACAGCGCCGCCGCCTCGCGCCCGAAGCGCCGCGCCATGGCGCCGCCGGCCACCTGGGCCTCCACATCACCCCGGTTGCCGCAGCCGCAGACGGTGCTCTCGTCGTCATTGACCACCTGGTGGCCCGCATGGCCCGCGTTGCCGTGCTTGCCACGCAGCACATGGCCGTCCACGCACAGCCCGGTGCCCACGCCAGTGCTCCAGGTCACGTAGGCGCAATGCGAAAGGCCTTGCAGCGCGCCCCAGCGGCGCTCGGCCTCCAGGGCGGCGATGGCATCGTTCTCGACGCGCAGCGCCACGGTTTGCGGCAGCGCCGCGCGCAGCGGCGCCTGCAAGGGCAGAAAACGCCAGTCGTTGGGCAGCCCGGTCTGGCCACCACTCAAACCGCCGCAGAGGTTGGGCGTCACCAACCCGAGCGCGCCCTGCGCATCGGCGCCGAAGGGCCCGGCCGAGGCCACGCCCACGCCGGCGAGCGCCGCGCGCTGGACGCCCGCCTGCGCGCAGGCGGCGTCGATCAGCCGCAACACCTGCGCGGCCAGCGCCTCAGGCGGCCCTTCGCGCACCGTGGCTTCACGCTGGGTGGCCAGCAGCGCCGGCCGGCCATCGGCGCCGCGGCGCGCCAGGGACACGGCGAGCTTGGTGCCGCCGATGTCCACGCAGGCCCGCAGGCCGGCTTCAGCGCTCATCGACCGGCAGATCGAGCATGGCCCATTCGTAAAACCCGCCGGGGAACAGGCCCACGCCCTTTAGGCCCAGCAGGCGATCGAGCACGAACCACGCACCTGCGGCGTACTGGCCGGTGTTGCAGAACACGATGCCGCTGCGGGGCTTGACCATGCCCGGCAGCGAGAAGATGGCGCGGTATTTCTCCGGGCTGAGGAAGCGCCAGGAGCCGTCCTCGGCCTGCTCGTACAGCCACTCCGAGGGCAGCGGCACGCTCCCTGCGATGCGTCCGCGCTTCGGAATGGCGGGCACGCGCTCCAGCCCCAGGTACTGCGCGATGGGCCGGGTGTCGAACAGCGGCTTCTTCGCCTTGGCCGCGGCCTGCACCTGCTCGCGGCTGGCGACCATGCCCGCGCGGGCGGGCTGGGCCGTCCACTGGCTCTGGCCCATGGGGGCGATGGCGTCGGTGTCGATCTCGCCACCGGCCATGATCCAGGCGCGCACGCCGCCGTTGAGGATGGCGATCTGCTCGGGCGGCACGCCATAGACCTGAAGCATCCAGACGAAGAAGGCGGCCTCCTGAAGCGAGGTGGCGTCGTCGCCCGTGGGCGTCACGACGATGGGTTTGCCCGGTTCGAGCTGCACGCCGCGCATGCGGGCCTGGAACTCGTCGGCGCGCAGCATCTGGAAGTCGATGTCCTTGCCGGCGATGTCACGCTTGGTGCGCAGGCCCCAGAAATTCACCGACAGCGCATCGGGCAAATGGCCGCCCACCTGCTCGAGCACGGGCTTGCCGCCCACGGTTTCGTACCGGGGCTTCTCGGTCAGGCTGTTGAGGTTGTCGCGCACGTCCACCACCTGCACCTGGGTCTGGTGGTCCTTGAGCCACTTCACGTCCACCAGCGGGCCGGGCAGGGTGAGGGCGCTGGCCGCGCCGGCGGCCAGCAGCGCCGCGCCGCCCAGCAGGGTGGCGAACATCGCCTGGATGCGCTTCATGGGGTCTCCTCCAAAGGGTTTTTTGATAGCACGGGGGGTATGCGTGGCGCCACGGTAGCCGAGCCACGCACCGCGGTCAAGGCAACGCTGAATAAGTCCCCGCGATGGCGCGCGCCTGGCCGCGGGATGGGGTGCGAGGCGCAAAGCGCAGCCATAGCGGGGGCTATGGCGAGCATCTGCAACGAAGCAAACCGCCCGCGGCCGGGATGCGCGGCGCGCGAGGGACTGGTTCAGCGTTGCCTCAAATCCAGCGTGCGATGAGGCTGGCCAGCGCGCTGAGCAGCAACGTGGTGGTCAGCGGAATGAACCACTCACGGCCGAACAGGCGAAAGCGGAAATCCCCCGGCAGCCGGCCAAAGCCCAGCCGCTGCAGCCAGGGCGTGAGGCTGTTGATGAGCAACAGCGCGAGGAACACCGCAATCAACCAGCGAAACATCGGCGACCTCAGACGTTGTGAATGCATCGGGCGCGCCCGAGCAGGCCGCCCAAAGGCGCCCGGTCAAGGCGCAAAGCGCAGGCGTCGCACGCGCTGCGGCGAGCCTTTGCAAAGCTGGGTGACGGCCTTGGGGCGGGATGAGCGGGCATGAAGGATGCGTTCACAGCGTCTCCGCCCTCACAGCCGGTGCGTGCGGTCGCCCGCGGCAAAGCCCCGCGCCGGCCAGCCCGCGCCGGTGGCCAGCCCCAGCACCTTGAACAGCTCACCCATTTCGTGCTCGGCCACCAGCCGGTGCGCCATGGCGCGCGTGGGCAGGTCGGCCGCGGCCATGCGCTCGGCCAGGCCGCAGTTGAGCAGGAAGCGCGCCTGCGAGGTGTAGCCCAGCACCTGCAGCCCCGCGTCCTGCGCGGCCAGCGCGATGCCGCTGAAGTTCACATGCGCGGTGATGTCCTTCTCGCCCGGGTCGGCCAGCGGGTCGGCGTCGGCGCGGTGGGCGCGGTGGCACATCAGCGTGCCGGCGCTGCGCTCGGGGTGGTAGTACTCGGCCTCGGGGAAGCCGTAGTCGATGAAGAAGGCCGCGCCGCCGCGCGGGCTCGCGCGCAGGCGCTCGGCCAGCGTGGCGATGAAAGCCTCGGCCTGGGGGTGGATTTCGGTGAGGTAGTCGTGCGCCCCCTCGGGCTCGACCGGCGGGCGCAGCGCGGTGGCGCGCTCGGCCCACGCGAGCGCGCCCGCCGCATCAAGCGTGACGCCGCGCTCCAGCCACGCCCCCCCGCGGCGCGCGAGCAGCTTCACCGGCATGGCGTCGAGCACCTCGTTGCCCACCACCACGCCCTCAATGGCCTCGGGCAGGGCGTCGGCCCAATGCACGCGGTCGGCCCAGGGCGCCAGGCGTTCGCGTTGGTGCGCGCGCAGGCTGCCGGAGAGCTCGACGATGGTGTAGCGGCGCAGCCGCACGCCGCCCGCATCGAGCGCGGCCAGCAGCTGCGCGGCCAGCGCCCCGCTGCCGGCGCCGAATTCCCAGACCTCGTCGGTGCCGGTGCGCGCCAGCGCCTCGGCCACGGCGTCCGCCAGCGTGGCGCCGAACAGCGGCGAGAGCTCGGGCGCGGTGACGAAATCGCTGCCAGAACCGCCCTGGCCCTGCGGAAAGTGGCCGAACTTGGGCGCGCCGCCGCTGTAATACCCCAGCCCCGGCGCATACAAGGCCAGCGCCATGTAGCGGTCGAAGCCGATCCAGCCGCCCGCGGTGTCGATGGCGCGCTGGATCAAGGCGTGCAGCCGCGCATCGCCCGCAGCGCTGCGCGGCTTGGGGGGCGTCGGTACACTTGCGCGCTCATCCATTTGCCTCGCATTGTCCCCCAATGACACCCGCCGACACGCCCCGTCCGCCCGAGCGCGCCGCCGCGCGCGGCGTGGTGCTGGTCACCGGCGCGGCGCAGCGGCTGGGGCGCGCGGTGGCGCTGGACCTCGCCGCACAGGGCTGGCGGGTGGCGGTGCACTACCGCAACTCGGCCGAGGAAGCTCTCAAAACAGTAGCAGACTGTGACCGTTTGACGCTGGGGTCTTCCGCTTTTTCTGCAGATCTGGACGACGAGGCCGCCGCCCGCATGCTGCTGCCGCGCGTGGCCGCCACGATGGGGCCGGTGCAGGCCGTGGTGCACAGCGCGGCGCTGTTCGAGCACGACGACGCGATGAGCTTCAGCTACGCCGCGATGGAGCGCCACCTGCGCACCAACTGCGGCGCGGCCATCGTGCTGGCGCAGGCGCTGGCCGCGCAGCTCGCCGCGCGCGCCCAGGCCGGCGAGGCCGACGCCCGCGGCGTGGTGGTGCCGCTGCTGGACCAGAAGCTGTGGAACCCCAACCCCGACTTCCTCAGCTACACCCTCTCCAAGGCCGCGCTGGAATCGGCCGTGACGCTGCTGGCCCAGGCGCTGGCGCCGCGGCTGCGGGTGGTGGGCGTGGCGCCGGGGCTGACCCTGACCAGCCCCTGGCTCAGCGACGAGAAGTTCGCCGCGCTGCACGCCCTGAGCCCGCTCGGGCGTTCCTCCACGCCCGAGGACGTGGCGCAGGCGGTGCGCTTTGCGCTGGACAACCGGGCGCTGACCGGCACCACGCTGCTGGTCGACGGCGGCCAGCACCTCATGCGCTTCGAGCGCGACTTTTCGATGATGTGAGCCCCGCCATGCCCGCGCCCACGGCCCACGCCTCGCAAAGCCTCACCCTCACCGGGCTGCGCTTCGATGCCAACCTCGGCATCCTCGAGCACGAGAAGAGCGCGCCGCAGCCCATCCAGGTGGATGCCGAGCTCAACCTCGGAGCGCAGCCGCTGCTGCCGCGCGACGACGACATCAGCCACGTGCTGGACTACCGCAAGGTGCGCCGCATCATCATCGAAGAGTGCACCGCCGAGCATGTGAACCTGCTCGAAACCCTGATCGGCAAGCTCGCCCACCGCCTGCTGCAACTGCCCGGCGTCATCGGCGTGCGGGTGAAAATCGCCAAACTCGAAATCTTTGACGACTGCGAAGTCGCCATCCGCGCCGAAGCCGGCCAGTGGTGAGCCCCCGCACCGTCCCGCCCCCCGTCCCCGACCATGCTCTCGCCCCACGCCACCCCCGCCGACGCCGCGCCCACCGACGCGGACGCCGAACGCGCCCGCAAGCGCGCCGCCTTCGAGGCGCACAAGCTCGAAAAGCGCCTGTGCCGCGAGGTGGGCCGCGCCATCGTGGACTATTCGATGATCGGCGAGGGCGACCGCGTGATGGTCTGCCTCTCCGGCGGCAAGGACAGCTACGGCCTGCTCGACATCCTGCTCAAGCTGCAGGCCCGCGCGCCGGTGCGCTTCGAACTCATCGCCGTCAACCTCGACCAGAAGCAGCCCGGCTTCCCCGCCGAAGTCCTGCCCAACTACCTGCGCGGCCTGGGCATTCCGTTTCACATCGAGACGCAGGACACCTACTCCATCGTCAAGGAGAAGGTCCCCGAGGGCAAGACCCTGTGCAGCCTGTGCAGCCGGCTGCGCCGCGGCATCCTCTACCGCGTGGCCAGCGAGCTCGGCGCCACGCGCATCGCGCTGGGCCACCACCGCGACGACATCCTCGCCACCCTGCTGCTCAACATGTTCTTTGGCGGCAAGCTCAAGGCCATGCCGCCCAAGCTGGTGAGCGATGACGGCCGCCACGTCGTCATCCGCCCGCTGGCCTACGTGGCCGAGCGCGACCTCATCCGCTGGGCCGAGCACCGGCGCTTCCCCATCATCCCCTGCACGCTGTGCGGCAGCCAGGAGAACCTGCAGCGCGCGCAGGCCGTGGCGCTGCTGCGCGAGTGGGAGCGCAAACACCCTGGCCGCCTCGACAACATGCTGCACGCGCTGCAGCACATCGTCCCCTCGCACCTGATGGACACCCGCCTGCACGACTTCGCCCACATCGAAGCCACCGGCCGCCCCGACCCCGAGGGTGACCGCGCCTTCGACGCCGACCCCTGGCCCGAAGCCGCGCCCGCGGGCGAGCAGGTGGTGCATTTCCGTTGACGGAGGGCGCGCGCATGGCCTCGATCGTGGTGATGGAAGACGACGCGGGCACGCGCATGCTCGTGTCCTCGGTGCTGACGAAGGAAGGCCACCGCGTGGCCGCTGCGGCCGACGGCGCCGCGGGCCTGGCGCTGGTGCAGTCGCTGCGCCCGGACCTGGTGGTCAGCGACGTGCACATGCCCGGCATGAACGGCTTCGAGATGCTCGCCGCCCTGCGCGCCAAGCCCGAGTTCGCGGCGCTGCCCGTCATCCTGCTGACCTCGCTGCAGGAGCGCGTGCACATGCGCATCGGCATGACCACCGGCGCCGACGACTACATCACCAAGCCCTTCCGCCCCGGTGAACTGCGCGAAGCGGTGGACGCCCAGCTGCGCAAGCGCGAGAACCAGCTCGCCATGCAGCGCATGGTCACCGACACGGCCGTGCGCGAGGCGCTGGAGGAGCAGACGCAGAAGCTCGCCCGCCTCTACGAGCACCGCCTGGCCAAGGCGCTGAGCGACCGCTGGCCCACCGCCACCGAGGCCAGCGCGGAAGACGAGCGATTCGCCGATGCCACCGTGCTCTTCGTCGACATCCCCGCCTTCCCGCTGCTGGCACAGGCGCTGGACGCGGCCGAGCTCACCGCGCTGGTCAAGCGCTTCTACGGCAGCGCAGGCGACACCGTGTACCTGTTCGGCGCGCACTACATGCAGTTCATCGGCGAGGGGCTGCTCGCCGTGTTCGTCGACACCGCCGACACCGAATCGGTCAGCCACAGCCTGCGCGCGGCCCGCGCCGCGCTGGGGCTGGCCGACGCCGCGCGCAACATGACGCGCCACCTGCACACCATCAGCGCCGGCCGGCACCTGCCCGATTTCGACGTGGCCATGGCGCTGCACCACGGGCCAGTCACCATCGCGCGGCTTCAGGACCCCTTGCACGACGCCGCGGGCCAGGTGCTGCCGGTGGGTGAGACCACCGTCACCGCCATGCAGCTGCAGCGCCAGGCGCAGGCCATGGGCTGGGCCATCGCCGCCAGCGCCTCCACGCTGCGCGCCATGACCGGCGCCGTGCGCACCGACCGGCGCGCGCTGGTGCAGTTGCCCGGGCGCGGCGCGCCGCTCGATGCGATCGAGCTCGTTGGCCTCGCCTACTGAACGGGGCCCCACCATGCGCCGCTTCTCCCTGCGCTGGCTGCTCACCGCCAGCCTCGTGCTCGCCGCCCTGGTGCCCACGGGCGTGGCCGCCTGGCTCATGGCGCGCGCCGGCACCCAGGCCATCGCCGAACTGGCCGGCACCGTGCTCGACCGCATCGCCGACCGGGTGCAGCTCGGCACCGAGGACCTGCTGCGACAAGCGCCGCACGCGCTCGACGCCCTGCTCAGCGAGCGGCCCACCGCCGAGGAAACCCGCCGCGCCCGCGCCTGGCTGGACAACCCGCGCGACTTCGAGACCATGGCCTTCGCGCTCACGCGCCAGTCACCCGACGTGCCCGCGCTGTACTTCGGCTCCGACCGCGGCCGCTACGTTGCGGTGCTGACCGAGGACGGCCGCACCCGCGTGGCCGTGCGCGAGGCCGACGGCACCGGCCGCCATGTCTATGCCGTCACCGCACCCGGCGACCGCAGCGCGGTGCCCGAGGTGGAAACCCGCAACTTCGAGCCCCGCACCCGCACCTGGTACGGCGGCGCGGTGCAGGCGCAGGGGCGCGTGTTCTCGCCGGTGCAGATCGACGGCAAGGAGCTGCGCGTGACCCTGTCGCAGCCGGTCTATGACGACCACCGAGGCGTAGCCGGCGTGTTTGCCGCCGACCTTCGGCTGGCCCGCCTGGCCGAGAGCCTGCGCACCCAGCGCATGAGCGCGCGTGGCGCCGCCTTCGTCATGGACGAGCAAGGCCATCTGCTCGCCAGCTCCGCCGGCGACGCGCTGCTGCACGGCGTGGACGGCCGCAGCACGCTGCGCAGCCCCGCCGACAGCGCCAACCCGGTGATCCGCGAAGCGTTTGCCGCCCTGCAGGCGCTGCACGCCCAGCGCCGCGAGGACAGCGTCGCGGTGGACACCGGCCTCAAGCGCATCGCCACCGCCGCCGGGCCCGTGCTGCTGGTGCAGCGGCCCTTCGGCGAGGCGCTGGGCCTGCGCTGGCGGCTGGTGGTGGCCGCACCGGAGGCCGACTTCACCGCCGGGGTGCAGCAGGCGCTGAAGACCTCGCTGACGGCCATCGGGCTGCTCGCGGTGTTCGGCGCGGCGGTGGCCTGGTGGCTGGCGCGGCGCATCGCGCGCCGGCTCGAGCAGCTCGGGGACTCGGCCCGCTCCATCGGCGCGGGTGCGGTGCCGGAAGTGGACACCACCACCCGCATCCGCGAGGTGCATCAGCTCTCGACCGTGCTGCACGACAGCGCAGCGCAGATCGACCGCTACCGGCAGCAGGTCGCACACGACGCGCAGCAGCTCAGGCTGGCCAACGAAACCCTCGAAGCCCGGGTGGCCGAGCGCACCGCCGAACTCGAGGCCTCGCGCGAGGAGGCGCTGGCCGCCGCACGCGCGAAGGCGGCCTTCCTGGCCACCATGAGCCACGAGATCCGCACGCCGCTCAACGGCGTGGTGGGCATGGCCACGCTGCTGGCGGAAACCCCGCTCGACGCCGAGCAGCGCGACTACCTGCACACCATCCGCCTCTCCAGCGACCAGCTGCTCTCGGTCATCAACGACATCCTCGACTTCTCCAAGATCGAGTCGGGCAAGCTCGAACTCGAGGCCGAGCCGGTGGCCCTGCGCGCGGCCGTCGAGGAAGCCTGCGACATCGCCGCGCCGCGCGCGCGCGAGAAGGGCATCGAGCTGCTGATCGATATCCCGGATCACGAACGCGGCCATCTGCCCGAGGGCATCCTCGGCGACGTCACGCGACTGCGGCAGGTGCTCATCAACCTGGTGAACAACGCCGTGAAGTTCACCCCCTCCGGCGAGGTGGCGGTGCAGTTGCGCCAGCTCGGCGCGCCCGATGCCCAGGGCCGCGTGACGCTGGAATTCCGCGTGCGCGACACCGGCATCGGCATCCCGCCCGAGCGCATCGGCGCCTTGTTCCAGGCCTTCAGCCAGGCCGATGCGTCCACCACCCGCAAATACGGCGGCACTGGCCTCGGGCTGGCGATCTGCCAGCGGCTGGTCACGCTCATGGGCGGGCAGATCGGGGTGGAGAGCGAACCCGGCAAGGGCTCGACCTTCTGGTTCACCGTGGTCGCGCCGGTGGCGCATGTGGACCGTCCCTCGGGCTGGGTGGCGGCCAGCCGCCTCAAGGGCAGCCGTGCGCTGGTGGTGGACGACAACCCGACCAACCTGCGCCTGCTGCGCCGGCAGCTCGAACTCTGGGGCATGGAGGTGGCGGTGGCCGAATCGGCCGCCGAGGCGCTGCACTGGCTCGAGGGCGTGGGGCTCGAGCCCGCCGGCGGCGCCGAAGCGGGCGGTGCGAACCTGCCGCGCTGGATGCCCGACCTCATCATCACCGACATGCACATGCCCGACATGGACGGCGTGATGTTCGCGCGCGCCCTGCGCGACCACCAGCCGTGGAAGAACGTGCCGCTGGTGCTGCTGAGCTCGGGCTTCCTGCCCACCGGCGACGACAACGCGCGCCTGTTCGACGCGCGCCTGCTCAAGCCCGCCCGCCAGGCCCAGCTGTTCGAGACGCTGGCGCGCTGCCTGTCGTCGGACACGCTCTCGCAAAGCGCCTCCACCCGCACCACCGCCGACGACGTGCGCCGCCATGCCACGGTGCTGGTGGCCGACGACAACCCGGTCAACCTCAAGGTGGCCGGCGCCATGCTCGGCAAGCTTGGCTACGACGTGCGCACCGCCGTCGATGGCCGCGAGGCCGTTGCGGCAGTGGCCGAAGCCATGGCGCAGGGCACCGCGCTCGCCGCCATCCTGATGGACGTGAACATGCCGCAGATGGACGGCCTGGAGGCCACGCGGCTGATTCTTCAGCGCTGGGGCCCGCGCGCGCCGGCCATCATCGCGCTGACCGCCGCGGCCCTGCCCGAGGACCAGGCCCGCTGCGCCGAGGCGGGCATGGTGGACTACCTGACCAAGCCCCTGCAGGTCTCGGCCCTGGCGCTGGCGCTCGAGCGCTGGGCCAACGCCGGCACCGGCACTCCGGCATCCGCCCCGGGCGCCGACGCGCCAGCAGCCGAACCGCCGGCCGCGGTCGACGCCTCGGCGCCGGCCGAGCCGGTCATGGATTTCAGCCGGCTGGCGGAATTCCGCGAGTTCGACGACGAGGAGCAGACGATGACGCGCGAGGTGGTCGCCCTCTTCCTCAACGACCTGCCGGCACGTCTGCAGGCCATCGAGGCCGCGCTGGCGGGGGGGCGCGTCGAGGCGGTGTCCACCGCCGCGCACGCGCTCAAGGGCTCGGCGGGCAACATCGGCGCGCTGGCGCTGCAGAGCTGCTGCGCCGGGCTCGAAGCCGCGGCCCAGGCCCAGCAACTGCCCGCTGATGCCGCGGCCGTCATGGCCCGCCTGCACGCCCTGGCCGATGCCACCCGCGACGCGCTGGCCGACTGGCAAGCGGCCGGTGGCGCCGCCGGCTGAACCGAGCGCCCCGCCCGAGGCCCGCACCGAACGAAACCGACCAACGCCACCCCCTGCCATGCCCTTGAATGCCACCCGCCTGCTTGCCATCCGCCATGGGGAGACCGCCTGGAACGTGGACACCCGCATCCAGGGCCATCTCGACGTCGCGCTCAATGAAACCGGGCTGGCGCAGGCCGCGCGGCTGGCCCGCGCGCTGGCCGCACGCGGCGAGCCGATCGCGGCGATTTACAGCAGCGACCTGCAGCGCGCCTGGGACACGGCCCGCGCGCTGGCCGAGGCCACCGGGGCGCCGCTGGTGGCGCACGCGGGCCTGCGCGAGCGCCACTTCGGCCACCTGCAGGGCCTGACCTATGCCGCGATCGCCGAACAGCGGCCCGAGGACGCCGCCCGCTGGCGCAGCCGCGACCCGCACTGGGTGCCCGAGGGTGGCGAATCGCTGGCGGCCCTGCACGCGCGCGTGCTCGCGACGGTGCATGCGCTGGCGGCGGCGCACCCGGGCGAGCAGATTGCCATCGTCTCGCACGGCGGCGTGCTCGACAGCCTGTACCGCGCCGCCGTGGGCATCGAGCTGACCGCGCCGCGCACCTGGAAGATCACCAACACCGCGGTGCACCGCTTCCTGCGCACGGACGAGGGCTTCGGCCTGCTGGCCTGGGGCGACACCAGCCACCTCGACGAGGCGGACGCGGTGCTCGACGAGCGCGCGGGCTGAAAGCTCGCGACACCCGCTGCGCGCCCCGCGCCCTTCGGCGGTGGCCGGCGGGGCGGCCGCTTAGGGGCAACGCTGAACCAGTCCTTAGCGCGGCAGGCGCTCGACTTCGGCACGCGGGTAGCGGCGGCCCTGGGCGTCGTAGCAGTGGCGTGCGTCGCAATGGGTGATCTGCAGCGGCCCGGGCGGTAGCGGCTGCAGGCGCCAGCGTGGCGGGGGCGGGGGCGGCGGCGGGTCAGGCAGCAGGTCCATCTTGGTGCCGCAGGCGGCGTTCATGGCGGCGATCTGGGCGTTCATACGGGCGCGCTTCTCGTCGTCGCCCAGCGTGCGGATGGAGGAGACGAAATCGAGCTCCTTCTTTGCCGCGAGGCATTCCGAACTCTGGCTGCGGTCCGGCGGGCTGGGGGGCGGTGCGGCGGCGCGCTCGGCCTGCTGGGCTTCACGCGCGGCGTCTTGCTCGCGTGCCAGGCGCATGCGGGCCTGTTCGGCGGCGCGGCGCTCTTCCTCGATTTGCGCCGGGGTGCGCGGCGGCGCCACCAGGGTGGCGCGCTCGCCGCTGGGGCAGGGGGCGTCGGCGTACACCGTCTTGCCGGCGGCATCGGTGCAGCGCCAGACCTGGGCGTGCGCTGCGCCCAGCGAGAGGCCGAGAGACACGAGCAGGGCGAAGCGGCGAAGCGGGGTCATGGGTCGGGCGCCTTGGAGGGTTGCGGGCCGGCGCGCATCGGGCAGCGCACACGGCTGTGCTCACAACGTGCCATGGTACGCCGCGGATGACCCGTGCGCAGCGCCCACCCGACTTCTGGAGGGGATTTCCCGCTTGCCCTGGGCGCGCAGCCGTCCCACTATGCGCGCATGAACCCGAGCCAGATCATCGTTCTCGCCACACCGGTCTTCCTGTTGCTGATTGCGCTGGAGTTCGCCTGGGAGCTGCGCACCCGCCGCGGCAGCTTCGGCCTGGCCGATGCGATCAACAGCCTCTCGCTGGGCATCCTGAGCCAGATCAGCGCGGTGTTCACGCGGCTGCTGCGCATCGGCCTGTACACGGCGGTGGCGGGCAGTCTGTCGCTGGTGCCGGCCGAAGCGGCGCAGGCGTTCTGGACGAGTTGGTATGGCTGGCTGCTGGCGCTGCTGTTCTACGACTTCTGCTACTACTGGCACCACCGCCTCGGCCACGAGGTGGGCGTGCTGTGGGCCGCGCACGTGGTGCACCACCAGAGCGAGCACTACAACCTCACCACCGCGCTGCGGCAGACCAGCACCGGCGCGCTGCTGGGCTGGGTGTTCTACCTGCCGATGGCACTGGCAGGCGTGCCCCCGCTGGTGTTCGGCGTGGTGGCGCTCGTCGACCTGCTCTACCAGTTCTGGGTGCACACCGAGCATGTGCCGCGGCTGGGCTGGTTCGACCGCTGGTTCTGCAGCCCGAGCAACCACCGCGTGCACCACGCCGTCAACGACCGCTACCTCGATCGCAACTACGGCGGGGTGCTCATCGTCTGGGACCGGCTGTTCGGCACCTTCTGTGAGGAGGACCCGCGCGAGCCCTGCGTCTACGGCACCCGCGCGCCGCTCAGGAGCTGGGACCCGCTGTGGGCCAACGCCGAGGTCTATGCCGCACTCGCCCGCGATGCCTGGCACACCCGGCGCTGGAGCGACAAGCTGCGCGTGTGGCTCAAGCCCCCAGGGTGGCGGCCGGCAGACGTGGCCGCGCGCTTTCCCAAGCCGCCGTTCGACATCACCCGTGTGCAGCGTTTCGCGCCGCCGATGCACCCGGGCGTGGCGGCGCTGGTGGTGCTGCAGTTCGTTGCGCTGCTGGCGCTCTCGCTGCTGTTCCTCTGGCATGCCGAGGGCCTGAGCGGCCTGCACGCCCTGGCCTGGTTCGCCGCGCTCACCGCCGGCCTGTGGGCCAACGGCGCGGCTGCGCAGGGGCGCATTCACTGGCTGGAGATGCTGGGCCTCGACGCGGCGGCGCTGGCCACCGCCAGCAGCGCCACCGGCTGGGTGGAACTGCACCTGGTCAGCAAGCCGCTGGCCCTGCTGATTGCTTTGATTTTTGTAGCAACCTCTCACCGGCTGGCGCTGGGGCTCCGGCAAAAAATGCCACAAACGCCGCCGCAGGCCGCCTCCGCGGGCGTCGAGCGCTCGCTGGCAGGCCTCTGCTGGCTGCTGGCGGCGCTGGCGGCCTCGCTCGCGGGGGATGTGGCGCTGATGCTGCCGGGGCTGTTCATCGTCGGGCTGGGGGCGTTTTTACTGGCGCACCTGGCGTACCTGGTGTTGCTGCGGCGCGATGCGCCGTGGTTCGCCAGCAAAGCGGCACTGGCCGGCACGCTGGCGGCGGCTGCGGGGGTCTACGCGGTGCTGTGGGCGGGCGGGCTGCCCGAGGGTCTGCGCCTGCCGGTGGCGGTGTACACCGGGGTGATCGCGCTGATGGCCGCGCAGGCGCTGGGCCGCGCCCGCACGCTGGGCGACGGCGCGGCCGGGTCGGTGGCCATCGGCGCCTGCTGCTTCATGCTCAGTGACGGCCTGCTGGCCTACAACCGCTTCGTGCAGCCGCTGCCGGCGGCCCAGCTCGCGGTGCTGGGCAGCTACTACGCGGCGCAGTGGCTGATCGTGGGCGGCTGGGTGCGCGGCCGGCGCTGAGCCCTTATTTCACGCATACCGCGCGCGCTGCGCGCGGCGGCCCATCCCGTTCGATGCCCCTGCCGCGCCCCGGTGGGCGGAGCGCACGCGGGCGAGCTCAGCCTTGCAGGGCCTGCCACATTTCCTTGTCGCGCTCGGCCGTCCAGATGCGCGGGTGCTTGATGCCGCTGGCTTCGTCGTAGGCGCGGCTCACGTCGAACGGCAGGCAGTGCTCGTAGATGAACACATGGCCGAACACCGGGTCCATGCTCTTGCGCGTGTGGGCCATGGCGGCCTTGAGGTCCATTTGGGCGGCCACGGCTTCCCGGCCGGCCTGAAACAGGGTGCGCACCCAGCGCTGGGTGTAGTCCAGCGCCTTGTTCACGTTGGCGCTGCCCTTCATCGCCTCGCCGCGGCCCGGCACCAGGGCCTCGGCACCCAGGGCGCGCAGGGCTTCGAGCGTGGCGGGCCACTGTTCGAGCTGGGCGTCGCCGGTGTAGACGCCGGCCTCGTATTCGACCAGGTCGCCGCTGAACAGCACTTTCTCGGCCTCGACCCAGGCAATGGTGTCGCCGCGGGTGTGTCCGGGGCCGGGGCTCCAGATCTGCACCTTCACGCCGCCGAGGTCGAGCGTGAGCCGGCCCGGCACTTCGCCGCGCACCGGGTCGCCGCCCGCGACGACCAGGGTGGGCCAGGTCAGGCCCGGGATTTCCTCCGCGCCGCGGAACAGGCGGGGGAAGCGCTCCATCTCGCTCTTCATGTCCTGCGCGCCGCGCTCGACGATGAGTTCGTAGGTGCCCTGGCTGGCGATGATGTCGGTGCAGCCCTCGGCGGCGAAGGCGCTCGCGCCGAGCACGCGCACCGCGTGGTAGTGCGTGAGCAGCACGTACTGGATGGGCTTGTCGCTGACGGTGCGGATCTGGCGGATCAGGTCGCGCGCCATCGCCGGGGTGGCGGTGGCGTCGCTCACCAGAATGGCGCGCTCGCCGATGATGACGCCCGAGTTCGGATCGCCCTCGGCGGTGTAGGCCCAGCAGTGCTCGCTCAGGCGTTCGAAGGTGATCTTCTTGTCTTGCAGATCGGCTTGGCTGGCGAAGGCTTTGGACATCGGGGGTCTCCGGGGGCGAGGGGCAACAGGGCCGCGACAGGGCTGAGGCGGCGCGGCTCGATAGTTTACCTAATCGAAATGCATTTCACATAGGTAAACATCGGCCGCGCGACGCCCCTGCCGCGTGAACACCGGTGTCACAGGCCTGTCACACGCGCCGCCTAGCCTCTGCCCCCGTTGCGCTCATCGGCGGCCGGCGCCCCGCGCCCGGCCCCGCGCTCCCGCGCCATCCGCGAGCGGACGACGCGCCCCCTCACACTCAGCTCACCAAGGAAACACCGTCATGCACGATGTGCAGGAATCGAAGCGGCCACGCGCGCAGGCGCGCTGGCATCTGGGTCTGATCGCCTGGGCCGTTGCGGCCCTGATGTCCGCCTGCGGCGGCGGGGGCGACGACACGCCGGTGGCCAGCGCACCCGCTACACCAAGCCCGAGCGCGCCCGCGCCGGTCACACCCAGCCTTCCTGCACAGCCCAGCACGCCCAGCGCCAGCGCGCCGGCGACGCCGCAGCCGGTCGTCACGCCACCGGCTGCCGTCACGCCACCGGCCGCGGCACCGACCGACCCGAACGCCGACATCGACTGGACGCCGCCGGTGTTCCAGAGCGCCACCCTGGCCGCCAACGGCACCCGCATCACCCTGACTTACAACGAGACGCTGCAGGTCATGCGCCTGCCGCCGCTGTCGGCCTTCACCGTGCGCGTCGATGGCGCGGTCGTGCAGCTGGCCAGCGTCTCGGCCTACGACCGCGAGGTGCGCCTCAACCTGGCCCAGCCCGCCCCCTGCGGCAGCGTGGTCACGCTGAGCTATGCCGACGCCTCACCCGCGAACGACATGTACGCCATCCAGGACGCCTGGGGCAACGACGCCGCCAGCCTGAACGACGTGCCGGTGGCGAACGCCAGCACCGTCACCGGCGGCCCGATCACCTACCTGCCCGCGACGACCACCACCTCGGGCCTGTCCGACGCTTCGGCCGCGGTGGCGCTCGATGCGCTCTACATGCTCGTGGCCGATGACGAATCCAGCATGCTGCGGGTGTACCCGCGCGCCGGCGGCGCGGCCGTCAAGGAGTGGGACGCCGGCGCCGCGCTGGGCGTGAGCGGCGAGCTCGACCTCGAGGGCGGCGCCCGCATCGGCAACCAGATCTTCTTCACCAGTTCGCTCAGCAACAAGAAGAACGGCACCGTCGAAGCCAGCCGCGCCTGGGTGTTCGCGCTCGACGTCACCGGCAGCGGCGCAGCGACCAGCATCAGCCTGGCCGCCAAGCGCGGCGACCTGCGCGCCCAGCTCATCGTCTGGGACAATGCCAACGGCCACGGCAAGGGCGCGGCCTACTACGGCTTCCAGGCCTCCACCACCGGCCTGCCGCCCGAGCGCGTGGACGGCTTCTCCATCGAGGGGCTGACGGTCTCGCCCGACGACAACTGGCTGTGGTTCGGCTTCCGCGCGCCGCAGGTGCCCACGGCCGCGCGGGCCAAGGCGCTGATCGTGCCGGTGCGCCGCAGCGACTTCTTCACCGCCGCCACGCCGACCTTTGGCGCGCCGATCGAGCTCAACCTCGGCGGGCGCGGTATCCGCAGCCTCGACAGGATCGGCTCGCAGTACCTGATCATCGCCGGGCCGGCCGGCAGCGCCAGCGACGACGTGCCGGCGGACTTCCGCCTCTACCGCTGGTCGGGCAACCCGGCCGACGCGCCGGTCGAGCTGGGCAACGACCTCGACCCGCTGCGCGCGGCCACCGGCGGCAGCTTCGAGTCGCTGCTGGCCACCGGCAGCAGCACCGGCAGCTGCGTGCTCCTGGTGCAGGACAACGGCGACACCGTCTGGCCCGGCGAAACCCAGGCCTCCAAGGACCTGCCGGTGGCGCGCCAGCGCTTCCAGGCGCAGCGCGTGCTGCTGGCCGAGCCGCAGGCCCTGCCCGGTGCGCCGCAGCTCGCGCGCAGCACGCCCGCCAACGGCGCCACCGATGCCGGCACCACGGCCGACCTCACGCTGGTGTTCAACCGTGGCATGACGGCCGGCACCGGCAGCTTCACGCTGAAAAAGCGCAGCGACGACAGCGTGGTCAAGACCTTCACCGTGGGCACCACGGCGGTCGACGTGGCCTACAACATCGTCACCCTGCGCCTGGGCACGCCGCCGCTCTCCACCAGCACCGACTACTACCTCGAGGCTCCCGCCGGCGTGCTCAAGGACCCCGACGGGCGCAGCTGGGCGGGCCTCTCCGGCCCCGGCGCGCTCGCCTTCCGCACCGCCGCGCCGCCCGCGGTGCTCATCACCGAGGTCAACTCCAACGCCACCGGCGGCGACTTCTTCGAGCTCTACAACTTCGGCACCACGGCCATCGACCTCTCGGGCTGGAAGTGGGTGGACGACGACGGCCTGAGCTTCACCCATGCCAACGCGGTGAGCTTCCCCAGCGGGGCCAGCCTCGCGCCCGGCGAGCGGCTGGTGATCGTGCAGGCCGCGACCGACACCACGTTGCGCAGCGCCTGGGCGCTGCCGGCGGGCGTACGCACGCTGGCCTTCGGCGGCCCTGGCCTGGGCAAGGGCGATGGCGTGCTGGTCTACACCAGCGGCGGCGCGCTGGCGGCGGCCATGAACTACAAGGGCAGCGCCGTCACCGCCTCCGATGGCACGGTGGTGCCGCCAGCCACGCGCTGCGCGGGCGGCTCGGTGCCGGCCAGCGAACACGCGGGCACGGCCATGGGCAGCACGGGCAACGACAAGAAATCTGCCGTCTGGAACGGCGCCTCCACCAGTGCGCCGTGCTACCAGACGGCCGTCAGCGGCGCGCTGGGCGCCTATGCGCAGACGGGCGACGCCGGCAGCGTCGGCTCGCCGGGCTTCTGAGCGTGGGGCGTTCGGCGGCGCGCGCAGGCCGTCCGCCCGGCGAGCCGCCAGGTGTGCTCAACGCGCCGGCGCGCTGCGGCGTTCGGTGCCCATGCCGCGGTCGAGCAGGTCGATGACCTGCTCGGCAAAGTCGACATAGCTCATGGGGCCGCCCGGGCGCAGCCAGGTGAAGGTCCAGTTGATCATGCCGAACAGCATCATGGTGATGGCCGCCTGGTTGTGCTCGTTCATGCGCGCAGGGTAAGCGCGGCGCAGCGCGCGGGTGACGGCGGCCACCACGTCGCGCTGGCGGTTGAGGATGAGCTCGCGCGGCGAGACGCCGCCCAGCGCCTCGTCGGGCGCGTCGCTGAGGAACTTCACGTCGTTGAGCAGCGCCACGTGCCGCGTGGCCGAGTGCTCGTACTCGACGAGAAAGCTGCGGATGAGCTCATGCAGCGCGGCGCGGTCGTCGAGGCGGCGGCGCTGCGCGGCGGCCTCGACCTGCGCGATCAGCAACAGCAGGCGCTGGGTGTAGCGGTCGAGCAGGTCGAACAGCAGCGCGTCCTTGGCGGTGTAGTAGTGATAGAGCCGCGCCTTGCTGGTGCCGCAGGCGGCGGCGATGTCGTTCATGCTGGCCGCGGGGTAGCTGCGATCGGCGAAGCAGCGCGCCGCGGCATCGAGGATTTCGTCGCGCTTGAGCTCGTGGCTGGCGGATTTGGGTCGGGCCATGGGGCGGGATTATGGCAACCACGCCCGCAGGGCCGGCCGGTGCTGTTCAACCTAGAAACGGCAGTTGGATGCGCCAGACGGTGTCGCGATCGGGGTGTCAGGCAAGGCGCGACGACGCAGCGGGCTCGTGCCCGCAAGGAGGAGCAACGCCGCATGGCGCCGCGAGCGCGGTGCCGTGGGGCGCCTAGCGATCTCGCCCGGTCAGTGAAGGCCCTTGAAACCGATGAACACTGATTCCATGCGGCGTGTTTTGGAACTGGCAGCGGTCAACTGCGGTTTCTAGGTTCAGATCAGCGCGCCGGGCTTCTCGCCGCGCTCGTAGACCACATGGGCGCGGCCGACGATCAGCGGGTCGAGCTTGCCGATGCGCTCGACGTCCTTGTTCGCATACGGCAGCTTGTGCAGCACATAGCGCATGGCGTTGAGGCGGGCGCGCTTCTTGCAGTCGCTCTTGACCACCGTCCAGGGCGAGTCGGCGGTGTCGGTCTCGAAGAACATGGCTTCCTTGGCGCGGGTGTAGTCGTCCCATTTGTCGAGGCTGGCCATGTCGATGGGGCTGAGCTTCCACTGCTTGAGCGGGTGGTTCTGCCGCTCCTTGAAACGGCGGCGCTGCTCGGCTTGGCTGACCGAGAACCAGAACTTGATGAGGTGGATGCCGCTGCGCACCAGGTTGCGCTCGAACTCCGGCGTCTGGCGCATGAATTCGTTGTATTCCTCGGGCGTGCAGAAGCCCATCACGCGCTCGACGCCCGCACGGTTGTACCAGCTGCGGTCGAACAGCACGATCTCGCCCGCCGTGGGCAGGTGCTGCACATAGCGCTGGAAGTACCACTGGCCGCGCTCGGTTTCGCTGGGCTTTTCCAGCGCCACGACGCGCGCGCCGCGCGGGTTGAGGTGCTCCATGAAGCGCTTGATGGTGCCGCCCTTGCCCGCGGCGTCACGGCCTTCGAAGAGGATGACCACGCGCTGGCCGGTCTCCTTCACCCAGGCCTGCAGCTTGAGCAGTTCGACCTGCAGGCGGAACTTCTCCTTCTCATACGTCGCGCGACGCATGAGGTTCTTGTAGGGGTAGCCGCCGTCGCGCCAGTCGGGGGCGAGTTCGTCGTCGGGGTTGACCAGCACGGCGCGCGCCTTGCGCTTGCCCGCAGCGGCGTCCTCGCCGAGCAGCATGCGGCGCAGCACCGTGGCGTCGTCGGGCGCGGCGCCTTCGAGGATGGCACGCAGCGCCTGCGCCCGGTCGCCCGCGGTGCCGGGGGCGGCGGGGTCGAGCAGGGTCTTCACCGCCTCGATGCTCTTGTCCTGCGCGGCTTCGGTGGCCTCATGGGCCACATAGGCTTCCAGGCTGCGGCCCTTGACCGGCGACACGTCGCCGCGCGCGGCGGGACGGGGCAGCGCGGCGGTGTGCGCCTTCTTCGCGGCGCGGGCACGGCGGCTGCGCGCGGCGGGGCGGTCAACGGATGCGGCGGTGGGCGATGCGGGCTTCTCGGCCATGGGGCTCCTCCTCGGACAGTGCAAAAAGTTTCACTGTGCGCCGCTGCCCGGGCCGGTGGATTGATGCAGGTCAAGCGCTGTCATGCGCCGGTCACACACCGGCGGCACAGCCGCGCGCCACCCGGCATTCGTTCACACGCCGGGCACGGGCGGGCTCGGCCGGTCAGACCGGCCAGACGACGCCGTAGTCGTTGAGGATGGCGTCGAGCGGCACGTCGTGTGGCTCGGGCTCGAAGTCGTCGATGAAGCCGGGACCGTAGCCCAGGCCCACGGTGAAGGGCTTGGGCTGCAGGCTGGCCAGCGTGCGGTCGTAGAAGCCGCCGCCGTAGCCCAGGCGGTAGCCGCCGGGGCCGTAGCCCACGCAGGGCACGAACAGCAGCGTGGGGAAGATGACTTCGGTGTCCTTGGGCTTGGGGATGCCGTAGGCGTCCTCTTCCATCGGACAGCCGGGGTACCAGGCGTGGAAGGTGAGCGTCTTGTGCTGCTTGTTCACCACCGGCAGACCGATGCGGCGCAGTTGCGGTTCGTCGAGCAGTTCGCCGTCTTCCTTCCAGCGGTGCAGCGCGGGCAGCGGGTCGAACTCGCCTTTGATGGGCCAGTAGGCGCCGATGACGGTGTCGGGCCGACCCACCAGCCAGATGCGCAGCACGCGCTGCAGCGCCTCGGCGCGTTCGAGCCGGTCGGGGAGCGCCAGCCGCTGGGCAATCAAGGCCTGGCGCAGGGCTTTCTTGTCGGGGGCGGCGTCGCGGTTCGAACTATCCATAATGCTTTGCATGCGTTGGCTTTGCATTCTGACACTCTCCCGAACCCTCTCCCGAGCCCTGCTCCGTCTTCGTCACGGTGTCGCCGTGCTGGCGGCGGTGGCGCTGGCGGTGCCGGCCTGGGCGCAACTGGCTGCCGGCGACGATGCGCTGCTGCAGATGCAGCAGACGTTTCGCAAGGGCGACAGCAAGCGCCTGAGCGCGCTGCTGCCGCAGGTGCGCGGCCATGTGCTCGAGGCCTGGGGGGCGTACTGGGAGCTCAAGGCGCGGCTCGACACCGCCACGCCGCAGGAGGTGCAGGCGTTTCTGGAGCGCTATGCCGGCACCTACCAGGAGGACCGTCTGCGCAACGACTGGCTGCTGCTGCTGGGCCAGCGGCGCGATTGGGCGGGCTTTTCCGCCGAGCTGCCGCGCTACCGCATGAACGACGACCGCGAGGTGCGCTGCTATGCGCTGGCGGTGCAGCACGTCAGCACCGGCGCGGACGTGGCCGACGAAGTCCGGCGCCTGTGGTACGCCCAGCGGGAGGCCGACGACGGCTGCACCTTCGCCGCCGACCGGCTGCATGCCTCGGGCAAGCTCAAGCCGCTGGACATCTGGCGCAAGGCGCGGCTGGCCATCGACGCCAACCGGCCGCGTGCGGCGCGCGCGGCCATCGAGATCGAGGCGCCCGATGTCTCCGCGGCGGTGGCCGACATCGTCGCCAACCCGGCGCGCTACCTCGACAAGCACCGCCTCACCGTGGGTCGCAAGCGGCAGGAGCTGGCGCTGCTGGCGCTGATCCGCCTCGCCTCGAGCGACCCCGACGCCGCCGCGCGCCGGCTCGACACCGGCTGGGCGCAGGTGCTCACCAGCGAGGAACAGAACTGGGCCTGGGGCGTGATCGGCAAGCAGGCGGCGCTGCGGCTGCAGGACAACGCCAGCGAGTATTTCGCCCGCGTGAGCCGGCCGGCCGATCTGCATGACGAACTGCTGGCCTTCGCCGCACGCGCCGCGCTGCGCCAGGGCCAGTGGCCGGCGGTGCGCCGCAGCATCGAGGCCATGAGCCCGGCGGCCCAGGCCGATGCGACCTGGAGCTACTGGCTCGCGCGCGCGCTGCTCGCGGGCATCCCGGCGGACGAGCGCGCAGCCTTTGCCGCCGAGGACGCCCAGGCGGCTGCGGCCGGCGCCGCGGCGGCTTCGGCCAGCGCATCGGCAGCAGCATCAGCGTCGGCGACCGCGGCGGGCAGCGGCACGGCCGCGCGCAAGCCGGCGGCTGAAGCCTTGTCCGTGCGCCGCCACCATGCGGAATGGCGGCGCGCGCGTGCGCTGCTCGAGGGCATCGCCTCGCCGCGCGGTTTCTACGAGATGCTCGCGCTCGAAGACCTGGGCCAGCGCATCAGCGTGCCGCCGCGCCCGGCCCCGCTGAGCGCCGAGGAGAAGGCCGCCGCACGCGCCAACGGCGGCCTGCAGCGCGCCCTGCTGGCCATTGCGCTGGGCCTGCGCACCGAGGGCGTGCGCGAATGGAACTACACCACCAACCTGCACCAGAGCGGTGGCATGAACGACCGCGAACTGCTCGCCGCGGCCGACTTCGCCTGCGAGCGCCAGATCTGGGACCGCTGCATCAACACCAGCGAACGCACCCGCGCGGTCATGGACTTCGGCCAGCGCTTCCCCATGCCGCACCATGACGCGGTGCTGGCGCGCAGCCGCGACATCGGGCTCGACCCGGCCTATGTCTACGGCCTGATCCGGCAGGAGAGCCGCTTCATCATGGACGCGCGCTCGGGCGTCGGCGCCTCGGGGCTGATGCAGGTCATGCCGGCGACCGCGCGCTGGACGGCCAAGAAGATCGGCCTCAACGGCTTCACGGTCGATCAGCTCAACGAGCGCGACACCAACATCGCCATCGGCACGGCGTACCTCAAGCTGGTGCTCGACGACTTCGGCGGCTCCATGCCGCTGGCCGCCGCGGCCTACAACGCCGGCCCGAGCCGCCCGCGCGCCTGGCGCAACGGCCCGGTGCTCGACGCGGCGATCTGGGCGGAGAACATCCCGTTCAACGAAACCCGCGACTATGTGAAGAAGGTGCTGGCCAACACCACCGCGTATGCCGCGCTCATCACCGGCCAGCCGCAATCCCTGCGCGCGCGCCTGGGCACGGTCGGCCCCCGCGCCAGCGGCGGCCAGGAACCCCCGGAGAATCGCGAGTTGCCGTGAGGGCGGGCCTCTCCATCATTTCAAAAAAGATAGCGCCACCTGACCGGTTGGCGCTGGGGTTCCGGCAGAAAACCTCGAAATTTGATGGAAACGAGGGTTGGGGGCGGGGTGGATGGGCTTCGGAAGGGCGTTAGGGCAACGCTGAACAAGTCCCTCGCGCGCCGCGCATCTCGGCCGCGGGCGGCCTGCTTCGTTGCAAATGCTCGCCATA
>OFTY01000412.1_pt1 | contig 31576 bp, 27 predicted proteins | sample 1775061 | NCBI WGS metagenome assembly OFTY01 (sample SAMN08195773, study PRJEB24354) | sludge metagenome | isolation source: sludge from phenol fed wastewater aerobic bioreactor B | place: India: Nagpur | collected 2016-09-16 | reverse complement strand
AAGCGAAGCGCGCCGGCGCGACCGCGGCGCCCGCCCCCGGCTTGCGGCCGCTGCCGCGGCGCTCGACGCCGCCGCCCAGGCGCGCTTCGAAGCCCTCAAGGCCTGGCGTGCCGGCGTGGCGCGCGAACACAACCTACCCGCCTACGTCATCTTCCACGACGCCACGCTGGCCGCCATCGCCGAGCGCCGCCCGCGCCAGCTCGACGCGCTCGCCCAGATCAGCGGCATGGGCACCGCCAAGCTCGAGAAATACGGCGCGGCCGTGCTGGCGGTCTGCGCCGGGCCCGACGACGTGCCCGGGGACACCGACGCAGACCCTGGGCAACGCTGAACACTTCCCGTGAGAAGCGGTGAGCGTGCGCTTCGCGGCCAGGCGCCTGCGGCAGGCTCGGCCGCCCCGCCCGCCCCCTTCAGAAGGATCCCCACTCTAAGGCGACGCTGAATAAGCCCCCGCGATGGCGCGCGCCTGGCCGCGGGATGGAGTGCGAGGCGCAAAGCGCAGCCATAGCGGGGGCTATGGCGAGCCTCTGCAACGAAGCAAACCGCCCGCCGCCAGGATGCGCGGCGCGCGAGGGACTTGTTCAGCGTTGCCCCAGGCCGCCGCGCCCGCTTGCAGCGACAATCGACGCATGCCCGAATCGCTGCTCGACGTCCGCGCCCTGTGCAAACGCTATGGCACCGCCACCGTGGTCGATGGCCTGAGTTTTTCCATCGCGCCGGGCGAGTGCCTGGGCATCATCGGGCCCAACGGCGCGGGCAAGACCACCACCATCCGCGCGCTGCTCGGCCTCACGACGCCCGACGAGGGCCAGATCCACTACCACTTCGGCGGCACGCGCCTGGCCATGCCGCAGGACGCGCTGGCCATCAAGGCGCGGCTGGGCGTGGTGAGCCAGTTCGACACGCTCGACCCCGATTTCGATCTCAGCGAGAACCTGCTGGTCTATGGCCGCTACTTCGGCCTCCGCGGCAGCGTGGTTCGCGCGCGCGTGCCGCAGCTGCTGGAGTTCGCCGCGCTGTCGCACAAAGCGCATGCGCGGCCCGGTGAGCTCTCGGGCGGCATGAAGCGGCGGCTGAGCCTGGCGCGCGCCCTGGTGAACGACCCCGAGCTGCTGCTGCTCGACGAGCCCACCACCGGCCTGGACCCGCAGGCGCGCCACCTGATGTGGGAGCGGCTGCAACTGCTGCTGCAACAGCGCAAGAGCATTCTGCTGACCACGCACTTCATGGACGAAGCCGAGCGCCTGTGCCACCGGCTGCTGGTGCTCGACCACGGCCGCAAGATCGCCGAGGGCACGCCGCGCGCGCTGATCGAGCAGCACCTCGAGCCCGAGGTGGTGGAGGTCTACGGCAACGGCGCGCTGGCGCTGGCCGCCGACGAGGGCCTGCAGCGCCTGGCCGCGCGGGTGGAGACGAGCGGCGAGACGGTGTTCTTCTACACCGCAGACGCGCACCCCCTGCTCGCCGCGCTCGACGCCTGGCCGGGCCTGCGCACGCTGCACCGGCCGGCCAATCTGGAAGATCTGTTCCTCAAGCTCACCGGCCGGCAGATCCGCGAAGAAGGTTGAAAGCAAGTGTCCACCGCCGCCACGCCCTCCTCCGCCCCATCGAACCGCATCTGGGCCGCGCCGCGCCTGTCCATGCGCTGGTGGCCCGTGTTCCAGCGCAACCTGCTGGTGTGGCGCAAGCTCGCCGTGCCCAGCCTGCTGGCCAACATCGCCGAGCCGCTGATGTGGCTGGTGGCCTTCGGCTACGGGCTCGGCGCACTGGTCGGGCAGCTCGAGGTGGACGGCACGCGCGTGCCCTACATCCTGTTCCTCGCCAGCGGCAGCATCTGCATGAGCGCGATGAATGCGGCGAGCTTCGAGGCGCTGTATTCCGCCTTCTCGCGCATGCATGTGCAGAAGACCTGGGACGGCATTCTCAACGCCCCGGTCGCGCTCGACGACGTGGTGCTGGCCGAGATGCTGTGGGCGGCGTTCAAGTCGCTGTTCACCATCACCGCCATCCTGGGCGTGATGCTGGGCTTGGGCATCAGCCACTCGCCCAAGCTGCTCGTGGCCTGGCCGGTGCTGCTGGGCGTGGGCATCACCTTCTCGTGCATCGCGCTGGTGTTCAACGCGCTGGCCAAGGGCTACGACTTCTTCACCTACTACTTCACGCTGTTCCTCACGCCGATGATGTTCCTCTCGGGCGTGTTCTTCCCGCAGTCGCAACTGCCTGCGCTGGTGCGCGAGATCGCGCAGTGGCTGCCGCTGACCGCCGCAGTGGAACTGGTGCGCCCGCTGTTCCTCGACCGCTGGCCCGAGCACGCGCTGCGCCACGCGGCCGTGCTGGCGGCCTACAGCGCCGCCGCCTTCTGGGTGGCCCTGGCGCTCACGCGCAAGCGCTTCGCACGCTGACACCACACGGAACCCGCAAACGATCCGCTGCGCCACGCGGGCACCGCCCGAAGGCCGCGCCCAGTCCTCGGTGAAGGTGGTGTACGAGGCCCCGATGAACGACACCTGGCTCACGCTGTTCAAGCGCTCGCTGCTCAAGCGCTCCTGAGGCGGCGGGGCTGCCGGCGGTGGCCCTGACCCTGAGGCACGGCCTGTGGGCCTGGCCCAGGTTGCACGGCCTGGGCACGCAAGGCCGGGCGGCGTTCGATCTACCGGCCACGAAATCATTTTTTGATAGCAATTTATGACCGGTTGACGCTGGGGTATCGGCTTTTTTTTCTGAAATCCCGGTCGGCGGAGCCGCTCCCGGTGTCCGGGTGAAGACCAGCACCCGCCCACGGGCGGATTTTTGTACAGTGGCGCCATGCCCGCGCCCGCCGCTGCCCTGCTCTCGCCCGATGACGTCGCCTTCATCGGGCGCGGGGTGTCCACGCTGGTGGCCTCGCGCGACGCGCGGCTGCGGCCCAGCGTGATGCGCGCGATGGGCTCGACCGTCACCGCCGATGGCCGGTGCGTCACGGTCTACCTCTCACGGCTGCAGGCCCGGCAGCTGCTGAGCGATCTGGCGTCCTGCGCGCGCATCGCGGTCACCTTCAGCCAGCCCGCCTCCCACCGCACGCTTCAGCTCAAGGCGCGCGACCTGCGCCTGCGCGAGACGACGGCGCAGGACCAGGCGGTGATCGCGCACTACCGCGCGGGCATGCAGGTGGCCGTGGGCGAGGTGGGGCTCGGGCCGAGCTTCGTCGACGCCATGCTCGCGGCCGACCTCGACGCGCTGGTGGCCGTGGAGTTCACGCCCGACGAAGCCTTTGACCAGACGCCTGGCCCGCGCGCCGGCCACGCCCTGGGCTCGCCCGCCGCGGCCGGCACGCCCGTGCTGGCCGCACCAGCCCCACCAGGCCCATCGGGCCCGCCAAGCGCACCCCGTACCGCCCCCACGGGCTCACCCCCAACCGATGACGCCGGCCCGCGCGACGGCACCCCGACGCTCGCGGGCATTCGCGCCTGCCTCGAGGGCGTCATTCCCGCCGCGATGGCCACCTGCGCCACCGATGGCACACCCAACGTGGCGCTGCTGTCGCAGGTGTTCTACCTGGACGAGGCGCACGTCGCCCTGTCGTTCCAGTTCTTCAACACCACCCGGCGCAACATCCTGGGCAACCCGCTGGCCACCCTGCTGGTGCTGGACCCGAACACCGCGGCCTTTCACCGCCTGCACCTGCGCTACCTGCGCACCGAGACCACCGGGCCGCTGTTCGAGCGCATGAAGGCGCAGCTCGCGGGCATTGCCTCGCATTCGGGCATGGAGGGGGTGTTTCGGCTGCTCGGCTCCGACGTCTATGCCGTCGAGCGGCTCGAAGCCGTTGCCGGCCGCCCGTTGCCCGCGCCGCCGCCGCGCTGTGCCCTGCTGCCCGGACTGCGCGCGGCCAGCGAGGCGCTGGCGCACTGCGCCGGGCTCGATGCGCTGCTCACCACCGCGCTGGAACAGGTGGCGCGCCTCACCGGCACCGCGCACGCCATGGTGCTGCTGTGCGACGCCGCCAGCGAGCGGCTCTACACTGTGGCCAGCCGCGGCTATGCCACCTCGGGCGTGGGTTCGGAAATCGAGCCTGGCCAGGGCGTGATCGGCGTGGCCGCGCGCGAGCGCACGCCGGTGCGCATCGGCCACATGACCAGCGCCAGCCTCTACAGCCATGCCGTGCGCCGCAGCCTCAGCGCCGAGCCCGAGGGCGCCGCGCTCGCCACCGACATTCCCTACCCCGGCCTTGCGCAGCCGCACAGCCAGATCGCGGTGCCGCTGCTCAGCGGCGCGCGGCTGGTCGGCGTGGTGTTTGCCGAGAGCGAACAGGAGCTGCGCTTCGGCTACGAGGAGGAAGACGCGCTCGTCGCGCTGGCCGGCCAGCTCGCCGCCGCCATCGACGCCGCCCAGGGCGCCGCCAGCGAAGGGCCGGACACGCCCACCGGCCCAGCCGCCCGCTCAACGAGCCCGACGGCCCGCGCGAGCAGCGCAGCCGCCGGGCCACCCATGCAGGTGCGCCGCTACCGCAGCAACGACAGCATCTTCATCGACGACGCCTACCTCATCAAAGGCGTGGCCGGCGCGATTCTCTGGAAGCTGCTGGGCGACTACACCCGCGCCGGCCGCACCGAGTTCAGCAACCGCGAACTGCGGCTGGACCCCAGCATCGGCCTGCCCGACGTGTGCGACAACCTCGAAGCCCGGCTGCTGCTGTTGCAACGCCGGCTGGCCGAACATGGCGCCGACCTGCGCATCGAGCGCACCGGGCGTGGGCGCTTCCACCTGGCCGTGGCGCGCGCGGTGGTGCTCAGCGAAGTGGCCAACTGAAAGGCCAAGACGACGGGCTGCCGCAGCGGCGGAGCGGGGCAACGCCTGGCGTGGCCGTGCCCATTCCCTTGATCACCCCCGCGCCGCCTGCGCGCGGTCAGGCCACCAGCCCCGGCGCGGGCGCCAGGCCCAGGCCGCGGCTGAGCCGGGCCCACTGCGTGTCGTCGAGCACCTCGCGCGCCAGACCCAGCGCCCCTTCGAACACCGGCGCGGGCGCGTGAAAGCGCAGGTCCGCCAGCAGCGCCAGCCGCTGCGGGTGCGAGAGCGCGCCCAGCATCCAGCGCAGCGCGAAGGCCGACTCTTCGGGCGACAGCGCGGCGTGAATGGCGCCCTCGATGCCGGCGATCTCCGCGTCGCTGTAATGCGCCCACAGCACGGCGTTGTGCGCGGTTTCCTCGATCAGCATGTGCTCCAGGTTGTGCGCGACAAAGGCCGAAAGGCGCAGGTACAGCACATGGGCCAGGCCCGCGCGCTGGCCCAGGGGCGTTTTGTCCAGACGCCGCGCCAGGCCGCGCAAGGCCTCGATGGCCAGCCGGTGGTCGTCGTGCTCATGGGCCAGGGCCTCGCTGGTGCCCGCGGCACGCGCCTCCATGGCCGGGTGGATGAAGGCGTTCTCGTGCGCGAGGTGCTGGCCACAGAAGTCGAGCAGCGCGTCCAGCCGCGCCAGGGCATCGGCGCGCTCGGCGTCGTCGTCGGCGTCCATACGGCCGAGTGCGAGCAGCGAGTCGGCAAACATGGCGCGCGCGGCCTTGTGAATGCCGGCATAGATGTCGTAGCGCGGCTCGGCGTCCGCTTGCGCGAGCTGGGCGAGCTCGATGGCGTCCATTTTCATCATCGTTCCTTTCCTGGGTGCGGGTCTGCCGCCCGCCGTGTCGGTGTGCATGGCGGCGCTGCCCCATGCAGCACGACCATGGCAGGCAGTCTAGGAACGGGCCGCTGCGGCGTTTGCTAAGAAACGCTTAGCCGCTTGCTAAGAATTGCTTAAACGGCCGCTGCGGTGCGCATCAGCCTCGTCAGCCCCCCGCGCGCAGCCACTCGGCGGCGCGCTCGGCCATCATGATGACGGGGGCATTGGTGTTGCCGCCGACGATGCTGGGCATGGCCGAGGCGTCGACCACGCGCAGGCCGTCGAGCCCGTGCACCCGGAAGCGCGCATCGACCACGTCCAGCGGCCCGCTGCCCATGCGGCAGCTGCCCACGGGGTGGTAGATGGTGTCGGCGTGGTCGCGGATGAAGCGCTCGATCTCGGCGTCGGTGCGGGCCGCGGCCGAGGCGCTGAGTTCGCGCCCGCCAAAGCGCGCCAGCGCCGGGCGGTGCAGGATGTCGCGCATCAGCCTGAAGCCCGCCACCAGGCGGCGCAGGTCGTCGGGGTCTTGCAGGAACGCGGGGTCGATGGCGGGTGCGGCGAGCGGGTCGGCGCTGTGCAGGCGCACGCTGCCGCGGCTGCGCGGGCGCAGCACGCAGACATGGCAGGAGAAGCCGTGGCCCAGAACCGTCTTGCGGCCGTGGTCCACCAGCTTGCCGACGACGAAGTGCAGCTGCAGGTCGGGCAGCGGCTCGCTGGCGTCGCTCCTGATGAAGCCGCCGGCCTCGGCAAAGTTGGTGGTGAGCATGCCGCTGCGCTGGCGGCGCCACTCGCCCACGCCGCGCAGCACGCGCAGCGCGCCGCCGAACGAGAGGCCGAACAGATCGGTGGCGCCAGGCAGGTCGTGCACCAGCACCACGTCCGGGTGGTCGTGCAGGTGCAGGCCCACGCCGGGCAACTCGTGGCGCACCGGGATGCCGTGGCGGCGCAGTTCCTCGCCCGGCCCAATGCCCGAGAGCATCAGCAACTGCGGCGACTGCAAGGCCCCGGCGCACAGCAGCACCTCGCGGCGCGCGCGCACGCTCAGGCGCTGGCCGTCCTGCAGCAGTTCCACGCCCACGGCGCGGCTGCCTTCGAGCAGGATGCGCGTGACCTGCGCGCCGGTGCGCACGCGCAGGTTCGCTCGGCCCAGCGCGGGCGTGAGGTAGGCCTTGGCGGCGGAGCAACGCTCGCCGTTGCGGTGCGTGACCTGGTAGAGGCCCACGCCCTCCTGCTCGGCGCCGTTGAAGTCGGGGTTGGCGACAAAGCCTGCTTCCTTGGCGGCCTCGACGAAACGCGGGCTGAAGGGGTTGGGGCTGCGCAGGTCCATCACGTTGAGGGGGCCGCCGGTGCCGTGGAAGGCGTCGGCGCCGCGCTCGTTGTGTTCGCTGCGCCTGAAGGCGGGCAGGACGTCCTCATACGACCAGCCGGCGTTGCCGGCTGCGGCCCAGGCGTCGTAGTCCGCGCGGTGGCCGCGCATGTAGATCATGGCGTTGATGGAGCTCGAGCCGCCCAGCACTTTGCCGCGGGGCTGGTAACCGCGCCGGCCATTGAGCCCGGGCTGCGGCACGGTCTCGAAACCCCAGTTGAGCTGCCGGGTTCGCGCCATGAGGGCCAGGCCCGCGGGGCAGTGGATGAGCACGCTGCGGTCCACCGGGCCGGCTTCGAGCACTTCCACCTGCACGTCGGGGTCTTCGCTCAGGCGCGCGGCGAGCACGCTGCCGGCCGAGCCCGCGCCGATGATGAGGTAGTCCGTCTCCTGCGTGCCTGCGGCCATGGTGCGCTCCTGCGTGAAGCCACGGACCATACCGCAGGGGCCACGGCGCCGGGTGTCGCCCCGGAGCGGATTTGCGTCAGGTCAAACCCTGAGGCGCGCGGCGTCCGCCACAATGGGCGAGTTTTTCCCCACCCGAGGACCCCAGCCATGGCACAGCCCACCCTGCGCGCGAACGGCGTCGATGCCGAGCTTGCGCTGTTCGAGTGTCTGGACGAGTTTCACCAGCAGATCACGCAGCGGCTGGCGGTGCTCAAACAGCTCGTGGACGCGCTGGGGCCCGAGGGCGCCAGCGCCGAGCAGCGCGCGCAGGCGCTGGACCTGGCCAACTGGTTCGGCGTGCAGGCGCGGCAACACCATCTGGACGAGGAGCGCCACATCTTCCCCGCGCTGCTGACCAGCGCCGACCCCGACCTTGCCCAGCACACGCTGCGCCTGATTCAGGACCACGGCTGGATCGAGGCCGACTGGGTGGAGGTCAGCCCGGTGCTGCGCGCCATCGCCGAGGGGCAGGGCTGGGTCGATGTCGAGAGTCTGCGCGCGTCGGTGGAGGTGCTGTGCCAGCTCTACCTCGACCACATCGCCCTCGAGGAAACCCTGGCCTACCCCGAGGCCCGGGCGCGCATGGAGCCCGCCCGCGCCGCCGCGCTGCTGCGCGACATCGAGCGCCGCCGCCAGCAGCGTGAATCGCGCGAGGAAGTGCGAGCCTGAGGGTCTGCGCGAGTTCCCCGCGCGCCGCGCATTCCGGCGGCCGTCAGACGACGCCACACGCTCCCGCGGGCCTGCCACCACCCACGCCGCGAGCCAGCGCGCGACAGCCCCGTCCGCGGCGCGCCCTTACGATCGGGCCACCGTGCGTTGTGCGGCGCGGTTCGGTCGCCACATCGGCCCCCGCCGCGCAGCGCCCCTCGCCCTTCGTTTCACTTCCTTCCTCATTTCGGAGCCAGAACATGAACATCACCACCGTCGGCATCATCGGCGCAGGCACCATGGGCAACGGCATCGCGCAGGCCTGCGCGGTGGCGGGGCTACACGTCGTCATGGTGGACATTTCGGATGCAGCCGTGGCGCGCGGCCTCTCCACCGTGGCGGGCAGCCTGGAGCGGCTGCTCAAGAAGGACAAGATCAGCGCCGCCGACCGCGACGCGGCGCTGGCGCGCATCCACGGCAGCACGAACTACGACGAGCTCAAGGCCGCGCAGCTGGTCATCGAGGCCGCCACGGAGAACTTCGAGCTCAAGGTGAAGATCCTCCGGCAGGTGGACGCGCTGCTCGCGCCGGAGGTGATCATCGCCTCCAACACCTCGTCCATCTCCATCACCCAGCTCGCCGCCGTCACCGGCCGGCCCGACCGCTTCATCGGCATGCACTTCTTCAACCCGGTGCCGATGATGGCGCTGGTGGAGATCATCCGCGGGCTGCAGACCAGCGACGCGACGCACGAGGCGGTGCAGGCCATGGCGCTGGCGCTGGGCAAGACGCCGATCACGGTGAAGAACGCACCGGGCTTCGTGGTCAACCGCATTCTGGTGCCGATGATCAACGAGGCCTTCTTCGTCCTCGCCGAGGGGCTGGCCACGCCGGAGGACATCGACGCGGGCATGAAGCTCGGCTGCAACCACCCCATCGGCCCGCTGGCACTGGCCGACATGATCGGGCTCGACGTGTGCCTGGCGGTGATGGAGGTGTACCTGCGCGAGTTCGGCGACAGCAAGTACCGCCCCTGCCCGCTGCTCAAGGAAATGGTGGCCGCCGGCCGCCTGGGCCGCAAGACCGGCCGCGGGGTGTACAGCTACTGAGCCTAAATCCGGCAGTTGACCGCTCGTCTTTACTTACAGGCCCTTGTTTTCAAAGGATTTTCTGTGCTGGCTGACGTTCACCTCTGGGTGAGTGCGCTGCATGGCCGATCGAGCCGCCCTCGGGCGCGCAGGCGGCGTTGCAAATCCTCGCAATGGCGCAGGCCATTGCTGCGGTTTGCGCCTTGCCTGCCCACCCGATGACAGCCCGCTCGACCATGCCCAACTGCCAGATTTAGGCTGAGTTCTGACGGCACCCATCCAGGGGCGTGCCCCGCCCGATTACTCCATTTTTCATAGCGCCGATCGACCGGTTGGCGCTGGGGTTCGGGGCAAAACTTCAGGAAACCGGCTTCTGGGGCATCGTCGCAGGCCGCTCGGGGGCCGTTGCGCCCGCGTGCGGGGGCGCGTGCGCGGCCTGCGCGTTCACCTCGGCCCGCAGGGCGCGCACCTCCTCGCGCAGCGCGCCGATCTCGCGCAGCAGGTCGCGCTCGATCTGGCGCTCTTCCACCTCCACCTCCTGATCGACGAACACCGCCGCCAGCGACGCCGTGACCAGCGAGAGCACCGCCAGCCCCAGCAGCACCACGATCACCGAGAACGCCCGCGATAGGTGTGTGGTGGGCACGATGTCGCCATAGCCCACGGTGGCCGCCGTGGTGAAGGCCAGCCACAGCCCGTCGGCCAGGGTGTGCACCCGCGGGTCCAGCACCCAGAAGCCCACGCCGCCGAGCACCAGAATCAGCAGCGCCAGGGCCAGCGAATACAGCAGGCCGCGGCGCACCAGCCGCGCGCGGCGAAGTCGGTTCTTGTCGCTCATGGCGGCATTGTCCTGCAGTCCCGCGCCCGGCTCCGCGGCGACAATGCCTGCATGAACCCGCACCCGACCGACGCCGCGCCGCATCCTTTCGACGCCCTCACGCCCGACCTCGTGCTCGACGCGCTGGCCGGCGTCGGCTGCCTGGGCGATGGGCGGCTCACCGCGCTCAACTCGTTCGAGAACCGCGTCTACCAGGTCCACCTCGAAGACCCGGTCGGTGACGGCGGCCCGCGCGTGGTCGTCGCCAAGTTCTACCGCCCCGGGCGCTGGAGCGCGGCGCAGATTCTCGAGGAGCACGGCTTCGCCGCCGAACTCGCCGCGGCCGAGGTGCCGGTGGTCGCGCCGCTGGCCCTGGCCGGCCGCACGCTGCACCACCACGGCGGCTTCGATTTCAGCATCAGCCCCTGGCGCGGTGGGCGTGCGCCCGAGCTCGATGACTTCGAGGTGCTGGAATGGATCGGCCGCTTTCTCGCGCGGCTGCACAACGTGGGCGCCGCCCGGCCCTTCAGCGAGCGTCCGTCCATCGGGCTCGAGAGCTTCGCGCGCGAGCCGCGCGACTGGCTGCTCGCCCACGACGCCGTGGCGCCCGAGGTGCGCAGCGAGTGGCGCGCCCTGCTCGAAGATGCTATCGTCTTGATAGCGCAACATGACCTATTGACGCTGGCATCCCGCGGAGAAACCGCCATCATCCGCCTGCACGGCGACTGCCATCCCGGCAACATCCTCTGGACGCCGCTGGACCGCCCGCAGCCTGGCCCCTACTATGTCGACCTGGACGACGCGCGCAGCGGCCCCGCGGTGCAGGACCTGTGGATGCTGCTCTCCGGCGACCGCCGCCAGCGCACCACCCAGCTCGGCGCCCTGCTCGACGGCTACACCGAACTGCGCGACTTCGACCCCCGCGAACTCGCGCTCATCGAGCCGCTGCGCACGCTGCGCCTGATCCACTACAGCGCCTGGCTCGCCCGCCGCTGGAGCGACCCGAGCTTCCCCCGCGCCTTCCCTTGGTTCGGCACCCCCGACTACTGGCGCGGCCAGGTCGACACCCTGCGCGAACAGATCGAGGCCATGGCCGAGGCGCCGCTGATGAGTTGACGCCCGCACGACGCACGACTGATGCCTTCATGCATCACTCGGCGGCGCGGAGCCCGCCGGGTGTGCCTGGGCTGCCGCAACAAGTGCCGCCATGCCATCGCGCAGCGCGTGGCCCATGCCCGGCTGCAGGCAGGACTCGAGGTCAGCATGGCTCTCGCGCCAGATCTCCACGGCTCGGCGCATCAGAGCGACACCCTCGGCGGAGATTCGCAGCCGTTTGGCGCGGCTGTCCGAGGGGTCACGTTCGACAGAAACGAGACCGCGTCGCTCCAGCACCTTCGCGGCCGCGCTCAGCGTCGAGGGCTCCATCGCCAGGAACTCGGCCAGTTGCCCCATCGACGGCGGATCGGGCTGGTTCAGCGCCATCAACAGCGAAAACTGGCCGTTGGTCAGCCCCGTCGGCTTGAGTGCCTGGTCGAAGTGCCGCGCCAGCCGGCGCGCCGCACGCTGAGCGGCCAGGCACAGGCAGGTGTCGCGCACGTGAAGCACCGTCTCGCGCGGCAGCAGCTTGACATTTGTCTTTCTTGCCACGACAGTTTGATATCGAAGTTTAGTGATGACTTTACTCCGTCCGAAAGGTGCCATCAATGACCACACCCAACCCGATGCAAGGCGTGCTGCCCTACCTCTTCATGGCCGGCCGCACCGCCGAGGCCATGGACTTCTACGCACGCGCGTTCGGCGCCGAGGACATCGGCCGCATGCCCTTCGACGACGGAACCCCACGCTTGATGCACGGACAGGTGCTGATCAACGGCGGCGCCCTGATGATGACCGACAACGGCATGAACCCGGGCGGCGCGGACAACGCGCGCATCCAGACCAACTTCGGACACCTGCAGCTGGTCGTCGACGACGGTCGCGCGTGGTGGGCGCGTGCCACGGCTGCCGGCTGCACCGTAGTTGCACCCTACGAGCGCCAGCCCTGGGGCGGTGACTGGGGGCTGCTGCAGGACCCTTTCGGACTCAAGTGGGGAATCATGCAGGTCGGCCCGAGTGAGCCGCGGACGAACTGAGCATTCCGTGTGAACCCACTGCGCCCCGGGACAGAGGGGGCGTGACGATCCGATTGCCCCACGAAGAGGCGAGAGCTCATGATTCCCAAGAACACTATCTGCGTCTGGTACGACACCGAAGCCGAGGCGGCGGCACGTTTCTACGCCTCGGTCTTCCCCGACAGCGAAGTGCAGCAGGTGATTCGTTCGCCGATGGACAACCCCGGCAACAAGGCGGGTGAGGTGCTGGTGGTGCGCTTCACGGTCTGCGGCATCCCCTGCATCGGGCTCAATGGTGGGCCGATGTTTCCGCACACCGAGGCGTTCTCGTTCCAGATCGCCACCGATACGCAGGAGGAAACCGATCGCTACTGGAACGCCATCGTTGGCAACGGTGGGCAGGAAAGCGAATGCGGCTGGTGCAAGGACCGCTGGGGCGTGAACTGGCAGATTACCCCGCGCACCCTGACCGAGGCGCTTGCTGCAGGTGGCGCGCAGGCGGAGCGCGCCTTCGCGGCGATGATGACCATGCGCAAGATCGATGTAGCGGCGGTCGATGCCGCGAGGCGGGGGTGATCAATGATCAAGTTTCTGATCACGTTTCCGGCGGCGGCGATGGTGGTGCCTGCGGAAGAAATGGCCGCAGTCGATTGCGATGCGCAGGCCGTGATCGCCCAGGCAAAGGCCGAAGGCGTTTATGTGTTCGCAGGCGGGATCGATGGCGGCGTGCCGCCGGTGCGGGTTTCAGCCGACGGCACGGTCACGCAGGGTGGCTACCCATCGGCCCGTCCGCTCGACGGCGGATTCGCGGTGCTCGAGCTTCCATCACATGAGGCCGCCGCGTCCTGGGCAGCGCGTTTTGCTCGGGCATGCCGCTGCGATCAGGAAGTGCGGGCCTTTGGCTTCGATTCCGCCGCATGAAGCGCGGGGTCGCGGGGCTCGTCACGTTTCTGGCAATCAAATCAATCGCGAGTATTCATCATGGATCGCCGCTACAAACCCATCGAATACACGTCCATGTCGCCCTATTTGGTCGTGGACGGAGCTGATGCAACCATTGATTTTCTGAAAGCCGTCTTCGACGCAACGGACTTACGCCGATACCTGCGCGGCGATGGAAGCGTCATGCATGCCGAACTACGCATCGACGACACCGTTCTCATGCTGAGCGACCCGAACCCGCCGGGCTGGCCGGTGACGCCCGCGCACGTACATGTCTACGTGCGCGATGTGGATGCAACCTTCCGCAAAGCACTCGAGGCGGGCGCGGTGCCAATCCAGGAGCCGATTCAGAAAGACGACGCTGACCGCCGAGCCGGGGTGCGCGATTCCGGAGGTACGACCTGGTGGATCGCCACCCAGGTTGGTTGATATTGCCCAGCATCACAGGAGACGACCATGTCTCTCTCGACCCCTCCGATCGCCCGCGCGACCATGCTCATCCGCCGGCCGGTAGCCGAAGTCTTCAATGCCTTTGTCGATCCGGCCGTCACCACCAGGTTCTGGTTCTCGCGCGCCAGCGGCCGGCTCGAGCCCGGCGCCACCGTGACCTGGTACTGGGACCACTACGGCGTCTCGGGTGAGGTGACGGTCACTGCGCTGGAGCCCAACCGCCGCCTTGCCATCGCATGGCCGACGCCGGTGGAATGGACCTTCACGCCCCGAGAGGATGGCACCTTCGTGTCCATTGTCGCCTCGGGCTTCACCGGCACGGACGATGAACAGGTGGCGCAGGCGCTGGATTCGACCGAGGGGTTCAACCTCGTCATCTCCGCCTGCAAGGCCTGGTTGGAGCATGGCATCGAGCTGCGGCTGGTCACCGACAAAAACCCATCACCCATCAATACTGATCGGTGACCCAGACGACGAGGCCACAATGAGTGGAAACGGTCCAAAGCAAAAAAGGCGACCACGTGATTGGTCGCCTTTTCTTGGGTGATTCAGGTTTGCGCCCGAACACTCTGTATTTGGTGGCCTGGGGCGGAATCGAACCACCGACACGCGGATTTTCAATCCGCTGCTCTACCAACTGAGCTACCGGGCCAAGAAGCGAAATTATAGCAGCACTCGGAACGCCGTTTCGCCCCGGTGGGGGCGGGCGCATCAATCGCCGTTGTGCCGCTTGCCGCGCGAGAGGTCGACGCCGAGCTGCTTGAGCTTGCGGTAGAGGTGGGTGCGCTCCAGGCCCGTCTTCTCGGCCACGCGGGTCATGGAGCCGCCTTCGCGCGCGAGGTGGAATTCGAAGTACGCCTTCTCGAACTCGTCGCGTGCGTCGCGCAGGGGTTTGTCGAGCTCGAAGTGCTGGCGACCGGGCACGCTGAGTTCCTGTGCCTCGGGCAGCTTCATGCCGCCGGTCATGGCCAGTTCCACGGTCAGCGGTGCGGCCGGTGCGTGAACCGCTGTATGGGCACTGCCACCCGAACCCACGGGCACGGCGGCCAGGGGCTTGACCGGTGCGGCGGGCTCGCGCGAGAGGGCCTGCGAGACGGCCTTGAGCAGCTTTTGCAGGGTGATGGGCTTCTCGAGGAAGGCCTGCGCGCCGATGCGCGTGGCCTCGACGGCGGTGTCGATGGTGGCGTGACCGCTCATCATGATGACCGGCATGGTGAGCTGGCCGGTGGCGGCCCACTCCTTGAGCAGGGTGACGCCGTCGGTGTCGGGCATCCAGATGTCGAGCAGCACCAGGTCGGGCCGCGCGCGCTGGCGGGCCGCACGCGCCTGCGCGGCGTTCTCGGCGAGGTCGACGCTGTGGCCTTCGTCGTTGAGGATTTCCGACAAGAGGTCGCGAATGCCGAGCTCGTCGTCGACCACCAGGATGTTTGCCATGTTGTCTGTGCTGTCCCTTGGAGTGAACGGGCGGGGAACGCCCTCAGGCGGCCCGTGCCGAGTCCAGCGCGAATGATAGCGACACTCGCGCGCCGCGCACCTCGCCGTCGACGAGGCGGTTGGAGAGATCGATGCGCGCGCCATGCTCGTCGGCAATCTTCTTCACCACGGCAAGCCCGAGGCCGGTGCCCTTGGCCTTGGTGGTGACGTAGGGCTCGAAGGCGCGCTTGAGGATGTGCTCGGCAAAGCCCGGCCCGTGGTCGAGCACGCTCAGGCGCACGCGGCGGCTGGCGCCAATCCACTGCGTGGTGATTTCCACCTCGGGCACGCCGGCTTCGGCATCGGCGCTTGCGCTCGCATCCTGCGCGTTCTGCACCAGGTTGTGAATGACCTGGCGCAGCTGCTGCGCGTCGCCGAGGATGGGCGGGCACTCGGGGTCGAGCCGTGCCACGACCCTGGCGTGGCCCTGTGCGGCGGCGCCTTCGTAGAGGTGCAGCACGTCGAGGATGAGCGCGTTGAGGTCCAGCGGCTTGAGCTCGGCTGCGGGCAGGCGCGCGTAATCGCGGAACTCGTTGACCAGGCGCTTCATGGCATCGACCTGGTCGACGATGGTCTTCACCGCTTTGGCCAGCAGCGCCTGGTCGGGTGGTTCGAGCTTGTCGCTGAGCTTTCGCTCAAGCCGCTCGGCCGAGAGCTGAATGGGCGTGAGCGGGTTCTTGATCTCGTGCGCCAGGCGGCGCGCCACTTCGCCCCAGGCCCGCGAGCGCTGGGCGGAGACGATTTCGGAGATGTCGTCGAACACCAGCAGCCGCGCGCCGTCGGGCAGTTGCGCGCCGCGCACGACCAGCGTGACGGCATCGGCGCCGAGGCCGTGCTGCGGCGGCGGCTGCAGCTCGAAGGACTGCTGCCAGTGGTCCAGGCCGTGGGTGCTCTGCTCGCTCTGGAAGGATTCGAACTGTGCGAGCACGCCGGCGGCGAAGGCGGACAGGCCCGGCAGCTCCGCCAGCGGCCGGCCCTCGCAGGCGGCCAGCGGCGCGCGCAGGATGCGGGTGGCGCCGGGGTTGGAGGACAGCACGCGCCCCTGGGCATCGAGCACGATCACGCCGGCGGTGAGGTTGTCGAGGATGGTCTGCAGCTTGGCGCGTGCGCCGTCGAGCTCGGCCATGCTGTGCTCCACCGTGGCCCGCGCCTCGGCCAGCTGCTGCGTCATGAGTGCGAAGGAACGGGTGAGCCCGCCGAGCTCGTCGCGGCCGTTGAGCACGGCCTTGGGTGTGAGGTCGCCCGCCGCCACCTGCCGCACGCCATCGGCCAGCAGCAGCAGCGGCCGCGCGAGCTGGTTGCCCAGCACCACGGCCAGCAGCACCGCACCGAAAACGGCGAGGAACAAGGCCAGCGTGAGCGTGCCGATGTACATGCGCCGCAAGCCGTCGCGGCCGAGGGCGCGCTCCTGGTACTCGCGGTAGGCCTCCTGCACCGCCAGCGCATTGGCCACCAGCGCCGCTGGCGGCACCTGCGTGACCTGCAGATAGCGCTGCTGCTCGCCGAACAGGCCCAGCCCTGGCGCGGGCACTACGGCCAGCGCGCGGATGCGGGCGCGCTCGGGTGCGCCGGTGGCGGGGTCGTCGAAGCCTTCGATCTGCGTGCTCACCCGCTGCGCGCCCCGCAGCGCGCGCAGTTGCGCCACCGAGGGCCGTTCGGGGTTGAGCTGGAAGCGCGAGGCGCCGGCACTGGCAATCAGGTTGCCGCTGGCGCCCCAGAGCACCACGTCGCTGGCGTCGAGCTGCTCACGCAGCCGCTCCAGCGCCAGCGCGGCGCCGGCGTCGTTGACGCCCGAGAGCTGGCTGGCGGCGGCGCGGGTCTTGCCGGCGAGGTCGGCCGCGAGCGCGTCGAGGGTGGAGCGCCCGAGGTTCAGGCCCGCTTCGAGCGCCCCCTCAACCTTCACGTCGAACCAGCTTTCGATGGAGCGCGAGACGAACTGGTAGGACACGACATAAATCAGCACGCCCGGCACGAACCCCACCAGCGCGAAGATGGCCGCGAGTTTGACCAGCAGGCGGCTGCCGAACTTGCCGCGCCGCAGCCGCAGCGCCAGGCGGATGGCCGCCCACAGAATCACGCCCAGCAGCAGCACCGCCACCACGGCGTTGAGCACCACCAGCCGCGCGTAGTTGCGTTCGTAGAGCTCGCGGTTGTTGGTGGCCTGCGCCAGCAGGAACAGCAGCACCAGGGCGAGCGCGACCATCACCGTCGCGCCGGCCACCAGCGCCCAGCGGTAGGCGCGTTTGCGTGCGGCGGCTGCGTCGGCCACCGAGGCGGCGGCGGTGCTCACCGCGCGTCCTCCGCGCTCAGGCGCACGCGGCGCGCGGCGCTGAGGTTCCAGTCCGACTGGCCGACGATGCCGATCTGGAACGGGCGCGGCAGCTGCGTCATGTCGAGGCGGAAGCGAAACTCCACCACATGGCGGTCGGCCGGGTCCACGGCCGAGGCGTCGGCAATCTTCCAGCCGGAGATGCGCTCGACGGCGCGCAAGGCCTCGTCGAGCGAATCGAAGTTCTGGCCGAAGCTCATGCCCAGGCCGATCGGGGAAATCGGCTCGGGCGAGACGATGAGCCGCCAGCGGCGCGTCAGCGGCTGGTAGGCCAGGCGCATGTGCTTGGCCGCCGTGGCGACCTTGGCGTCATACCAGTACCAGCGCTCGCGCAGCACCTCGGCCTCGGCGACGAAGAACAGGGCCACGCCCTTGTTGAGTGCGTCCTCGACGGCCGGCGGCAGCTCCATGCGGACCTGCGAGCTCAGGAACAAGCCGTCGGCACGGCGCTCGACCTGCAGTTGGGTGATCTCCAGCGCGCGAGCCTGCGCGCGCACGCCGCCCGCGGCCAGCGCGAGGAGCAGCAGCCCGAGCGCCCAGGCGCAGCCCTTAGCCCAGGACCTTGCGAAACGCAGCGTAGAAAAAGCCGTCATGGTCACCGGCCGCATTGTCCGGGACGGCGCTGGCGCATGCACCGTTCGTGGGCAGCAAATGCCCGGGCGCGGGCAGGATGCGGGCGTCGGTGTGGCGCGCAAGAAACGCCTGGGCCTGGTCGCTGCCCTCGGCGCGGAACACCGAACAGGTGCAGAACACCAGGCAGCCGCCGGACCGCAGCAAGGGCCACAGCGTGTCGAGCAACTGCGCCTGCACGCGCCCGAGCTGGGCCACGTCGCTCTCGCGGCGCAGCCAGCGCACATCGGGGTGGCGGCGCACGATGCCCGAGGCGGTGCACGGCGCGTCGAGCAGGATGCCGTCGTAGGGCTCGCCATCCCACCAGCTGGCGGGCTGCGCGGCGTCGGCGGCCAACACCCGGGCCGTGAGGCCGAGGCGGCGCAGGTTGTCGCGGATGCGCTCGCAGCGCGCCGGGTCAATGTCGAGCGCGGTGAGGTCGAGGTCGGCGCGCTCGAGCAGGTGCGCCGTCTTGCCGCCCGGCGCTGCGCAGGCATCGAGCACGCGCGGGCGCGAGGTCGTGGCCCCCAGGGCATCGAGCAGCAAGGGTGCGGCCCGTTGCGCGCCGGCGTCCTGCACCGACAAGGCGCCCTCGGCAAAACCGGGCAAGGCGTCCACCGGCACGGCGCGGCCGAGCAGCACGCCATCCTCGCCCACCGGCTGCGCAGCCAAACTCTGCGCCGCCAGCGCCTGCAGCACCTCGCCCACCTGCGCACGGCGGCGGTTGACGCGCAGCGTCATGGGTGCGGCGTGCTGGTTGGCTTCGAGGATGAGCGCTGCCTGCTGCGGGTGGTCGGCGGCCAGGCGCTCGATCCACCAGCGCGGGTGATTCCAGCGCGCCTCGGGGTCGGCGTCGGTGGTGCGCATCAAGGCCTCGCGCTCGCGCAGGAAGCGGCGCAGGCAGGCGTTGATGAAGGCGGCCTGAGCGCGGGTGGCGGCATCGCGCTTGGCGGCCTCCACGGCCTGATCGACCAGGGTGAAATCGGTGTAGGCCGGCGAGGGATCGGCCAGCAGCGCCAGCGTGGCGCACAGCAGCGCGTCGGCAGCAGGCGGCGGTGGCCGGCGCGCCAGCACGCTGCGCAAGGCCTGCGCGCGACCGAGCTGGCGCAGCGCCGCAAACGACAGCGCCTGCACGCCGGCACGCAGCCCCGGCTCCACCGCATCGAGCAGGGCCGTGAGCGAGCGGCCGCTGCGCACGCCCGCCACCATCGCGCCCACGCGCTGGAGCTGCCGCCACAGGGGCGGCGCAGGTCTGGCGCCGGCCGCTGGGGCCGCTGGCGTGCCGGTGGAGGGCTTGCGAGGCGTCGTTTTCATGAAAAAACGCCCAAACCCCAGCGCGAACTGGTGCTTGGGCGCTATCGTTAAAGGAGTAACGATCAGTCGGCGGCAGCGCTTTCGTCCGTGCCCTCACCGACGCTGGCGGTGCCTGCGGCGGCCAGTTCGGCGGCTTCGGCCTCGGCGATGGCGCGGCGCTCGGCCTCGTCCATCAAGTCCTTGGCCTTGCGCGCCTGGTGGTAGGCCAGGCCGGTGCCCGCGGGAATCAGGCGGCCGACGATGACGTTCTCCTTCAGGCCGCGCAGCTCGTCGCGCTTGCCCATGATGGCCGCTTCGGTCAGCACGCGGGTGGTCTCCTGGAAGGACGCCGCGGAGATGAACGAGTCGGTCGACAGCGAGGCCTTGGTGATGCCCAGCAGCACGTTGCTGTAGGTGGCAGGCATCTTGCCTTCGGCGCGCAGCGCGTCGTTGGTGTCGAGGATCTCGGAGCGCTCCACCTGCTCACCGGCGATGTAGCTGGAGTCGCCCGGGTTCTCGACCACGACGCGACGCAGCATCTGGCGCACGATGACTTCGATGTGCTTGTCGTTGATCTTCACGCCCTGGAGGCGGTAGACGTCCTGCACCTCGTCGACGATGTAGCGCGCGAGCTCTTCCATGCCCAGCAGGCGCAGGATGTCCTGCGGATCGGCCGGGCCGTCGACGATGCTCTCGCCCTTGTTGACCACCTGGCCCTCGTGCACCAGGATGTTCTTGTCCTTGGGGATGAGCTCTTCCCAGACCTTGCCCTCGGGGTCGGTGATCTGCAGGCGGATCTTGCCCTTGGTCTCCTTGCCGAAGGACACGGTGCCGGTCATCTCGGCGAGGATGCCCTTGTCCTTGGGCGAACGCGCCTCGAACAGTTCGGCCACGCGCGGCAGACCGCCGGTGATGTCGCGGGTCTTCTGGCCTTCGATCGGAATGCGCGCCAGCACCTCGCCAGGGCCGACTTCCTGTCCGTCGCGGATCTGGATCAGCGCGCCGACCTGGAAGCCGATGGTCACCGAGTGGTCGGTGCCGGGGATCTTGACCTCGTTGCCCTGCGCATCGAGCAGCTTGACCTGCGGACGCACGACCTTGGTGGACTTGGCCGAGCCCAGGCGCTTGGGGTCGATGACGACCAGCGTCGACAGGCCGGTGACCTCGTCCACCTGCTTGGCCACGGTGAGGCCTTCCTCGATGTTCTCGAACTTGGCCGTGCCGGCGAATTCCGAAATGATCGGACGCGTCAGCGGGTCCCAGTTGGCGAGGATGGTGCCGGCCTTCACCGGCTGGTCGGCCTTGACGGTCAGCACCGCGCCGTAGGGCACCTTGTGGCGCTCGCGCTCGCGGCCGTGCTCGTCCTGGATGATGATCTCGCCCGAACGCGCAATCACCACCAGCTCGCCGCGGGTGTTGGTGACGTAGCGCATCGTCGAGTTGAAGCCGATGATGCCGTTGGACTTGGCTTCCACGCTCGAGGCAATGGCCGCACGCGAAGCCGCGCCACCGATGTGAAAGGTGCGCATGGTCAGCTGCGTGCCCGGCTCACCGATGGACTGGGCGGCGATCACACCGACGGCCTCGCCGATGTTGATGAGGCCGCCGCGGCCCAGGTCGCGCCCGTAGCACTTGGCGCACAGGCCGAAGCGCGTCTCGCAGGTCAGCGCGGTACGCACCTTGACCTCGTCGACGCCGACGCTCTCGAACAGGTCGAGCGCGTCTTCGTCGAGCATGTCGCCCGCGCGCACCAGCACTTCGCCGGTTTCGGGGTGCAGCACGTCGTCGGCCGCGGTGCGGCCCAGAATCCGCTCGCGCAGCGATTCGATCACCTCACCGCCCTCGACGATGGCGCGCATCACCGAGCCGTTGTGGGTGCCGCAGTCGTCCTCGGTGACGACGAGGTCCTGCGTCACGTCCACCAGGCGGCGGGTCAGGTAGCCGGAGTTCGCCGTCTTGAGCGCCGTGTCGGCCAGACCCTTGCGCGCACCGTGCGTGGAGATGAAGTACTGCAGCACGTTCAGGCCTTCACGGAAGTTCGCCGTGATCGGCGTCTCGATGATGGAGCCGTCCGGCTTGGCCATCAGGCCGCGCATGCCGGCGAGCTGGCGGATCTGCGCCGCAGAACCCCGCGCGCCCGAGTCGGCCATCATGTAGATGGAGTTGAACGACTCCTGCTCGACTTCCTTGCCGTTGCGGTCGATGGTCTTTTCCTTGCGCAGCTGGTCCATCATCACCTTGGACACCGCATCACCCGCCTTGCCCCAGATGTCGACCACCTTGTTGTAGCGCTCGCCCGCGGTCACCAGACCCGAGACGTATTGCTGCTCGATGTCCTTGACCTCGCGCTCGGCGGCCTCGATGAGGTCGTGCTTTTCCTTGGGCACGAGCATGTCGTCCACGCAGATCGAAATGCCGGCCTTGGTCGCCAGGCGGAAGCCGTTCTGCAGCAGCTTGTCGGCGAACACCACCGTGTCCTTGAGGCCGCACTTGCGGAACGCCGCGTTGATCAGGCGCGAGATCTCCTTCTTCTTCAGCGCCTTGTTCAGGTGCGCAAACGGCAGACCCTTGGGCAGGATCTCGGAGAGCAGCGCGCGGCCGACCGTGGTCTCCACCAGGCTGGTGGAGGCGGTGAACTCGCCGGTGGCCTTGTCGCGGGTGTACTCGGTCAGGCGCACGCTGATGCGCGCGGTGAGCTCGACCTCGCCCGCGTCGAGCGCGCGCTGCACCTCGCCCACGTCGGCAAACACCAGGCCTTCGCCCTTGGCGTTGATGCGCTCACGGGTGGCGTAGTACAGGCCCAGCACCACGTCCTGCGAGGGCACGATGGACGGCTCGCCGTTGGCCGGGAACAGAATATTGTTGGACGCGAGCATGAGCACGCGCGCCTCCATCTGCGCCTCGACCGACAGCGGCACGTGCACGGCCATCTGGTCGCCGTCGAAGTCGGCGTTGAAGGCTGCACACACCAGCGGGTGCAGCTGAATGGCCTTGCCTTCGATCAGGATGGGCTCGAAGGCCTGGATGCCCAGACGGTGCAGCGTGGGCGCCCGGTTGAGCATCACCGGGTGCTCCTTGATCACCTCTTCCAGGATGTCCCACACCACCGGCGTGCCGGCTTCCACTTCCTTCTTCGCCGCCTTGATGGTGGTGGCGATGCCCATCTGCTCCAGACGGGCGAAGATGAAGGGCTTGAACAATTCGAGGGCCATGAGCTTGGGCAGGCCGCACTGGTGCAGCTTGAGGGTCGGGCCCACGGTGATGACGGAGCGGCCCGAGTAGTCCACCCGCTTGCCCAGCAGGTTCTGACGGAAGCGGCCGCTCTTGCCCTTGATCATGTCGGCCAGCGACTTCAGCGCACGCTTGTTCGCGCCGGTCATGGCCTTGCCGCGGCGGCCGTTGTCCAGCAGGCTGTCCACGGCTTCCTGCAACATGCGCTTCTCGTTGCGCGCGATGATCTCGGGCGCCTTGAGCTCGAGCAGACGCCGCAGACGGCTGTTGCGGTTGATGACGCGGCGGTACAGGTCGTTGAGGTCGGAGGTCGCAAAGCGTCCGCCGTCCAGGGGTACGAGCGGGCGCAGATCCGGCGGCAGCACCGGCAGCACCTCGAGCACCATCCACTCGGGCTTGATGCCGGACTTCTTGAAGGCCTCGAGCACCTTCAGGCGCTTGGCGTTCTTCTTGATCTTGACTTCCGAGCCGGTCAGGTCGCCGCGCAGGCGCTCGATCTCGGCTTCAATGTCCATCCCTTGCAGCAGATCCTTGATGCCCTCGGCGCCCATCTTGGCGACGAATTCATCGCCGTACTCGCGGCGCTTGGCGTCGTAATCGTCCTCGGACATGATGCTGAACTTCTTCAGCGGCGTCATGCCGGGGTCGGTCACCACATAGGCCTCGAAATAGAGCACGCGCTCGATGTCCCGCAACGTCATGTCGAGCACCAGGCCCAGACGCGAGGGCAGCGACTTGAGGAACCAGATGTGCGCGCAGGGCGCGGCCAGGTCGATGTGGCCCATGCGCTCGCGGCGCACCTTGGTCTGAGTGACCTCCACGCCGCACTTTTCGCAGATCACGCCGCGGTGCTTCAGGCGCTTGTACTTGCCGCACAGGCACTCGTAGTCCTTGATCGGGCCGAAGATCTTGGCGCAGAACAGGCCGTCACGCTCGGGCTTGAAGGTGCGGTAGTTGATGGTCTCGGGCTTCTTCACCTCGCCGAACGACCAGGACCGGATCTTTTCCGGCGAGGCCAGGCCGATGCGGATGGCGTCGAAATGCTCATCCGGGGTGAACTGCTTGAACAGGTCGAGAAGTGATTTCATGGAATGCTTTCCCTCTTCGAATTAGGAGCGCTCAAGCTCGATGTCCAGGCCCAGGGAGCGGATTTCCTTGACCAGCACGTTGAAGGATTCGGGCATGCCCGCGTCGATGGCATGCTCACCCTTGACGATGGATTCGTACACCTTGGTGCGGCCCTGCACGTCGTCGGACTTGACGGTGAGCATTTCCTGCAGCACGTAGGCGGCGCCGTAGGCTTCCAGCGCCCACACTTCCATCTCGCCGAAACGCTGGCCGCCGAACTGGGCCTTGCCGCCCAGCGGCTGCTGCGTCACCAGCGAGTACGGGCCGGTGGAGCGCGCGTGCATCTTGTCGTCCACCAGGTGGTGCAGCTTGAGGTAGTGCATGTAGCCGATGGTGGTGGGCCGGTCGAAGCGCTCGCCGGTGCGACCGTCGATCAGGTAAGCCTGGGTGCGCGAGGGCGTGAGGCCCTTGGCGTGCGCCACCTCGTCCGGGTAGGCCAGTTGCAGCATGGCGCGGATCTCATCTTCTGAGGCCCCGTCGAACACCGGCGTGGCGTAGGGCACACCATCGGTGAGGTTCTTCGCCATGAGCATGAGCTCGTCGTCGCTGAGCTTGGACAGGTCTTCGGCGCGGCCACGCGAGTTGTAGACCTCCTCGAGGAACTTGCGCACCTCGGCCGCCTTGGCCTCGCGCTGCAGCATGTCGCCGATGCGCTGGCCAATGCCCTTGCCCGCCCAGCCCAGATGGACTTCGAGCACCTGGCCAATGTTCATCCGCGAGGGCACGCCCAGCGGGTTGAGCACGATGTCCACCGGGGTGCCGTCGGCCATGTAGGGCATGTCCTCGACCGGCGTGATCTTGGACACCACGCCCTTGTTGCCGTGGCGGCCGGCCATCTTGTCACCGGGCTGCAGGCGGCGCTTGACGGCCAGGTACACCTTGACCATCTTGAGCACGCCCGCGGGCAGTTCGTCGCCCTGGGTGAGCTTCTTGCGCTTTTCCTCGAAGGCGAGGTCGAAGCTGTGGCGCGTCTGCTCCAGCGCGTTCTTGATGCTCTCGAGCTGCGCCGCCACCTCGTCTTCGGCGGGACGGATGTCGAACCAGTGGAACTTCTCCACCGAGGCCAGATAGGCCTTGTCGATCTTGGTGCCCTTGGCCAGCTTGTTGGGGCCGCCAATGGCCACGCGGCCCACCAGCAGCTTCTCGATGCGGTCGAAGGCATCGGCCTCGACGATCCGCAGCTGGTCGTTCAGATCCAGGCGGAAACGCTTGAGCTCGTCGTCGATGATCTGCTGCGCGCGCTTGTCGCGCTGGATGCCCTCACGGGTGAACACCTGCACGTCGATGACGGTGCCCTGGGAGCCCTGCTCCACGCGCAGCGAGGTGTCCTTCACGTCGGACGCCTTCTCACCGAAGATGGCGCGCAGCAGCTTCTCCTCGGGCGTGAGCGTGGTCTCTCCCTTGGGCGTGACCTTGCCGACCAGCACGTCGCCCGGCTGCACTTCCGCGCCGACGTAGATGATGCCGGACTCGTCCAGACGGTTGAGCTGCTGCTCCGAGAGGTTCGGGATGTCGCGGGTGATTTCCTCGGCGCCGAGCTTGGTGTCGCGCGCCATGACCACCAGTTCCTCGATGTGGATGGAGGTGTAGCGGTCCTCGGCAACCACGCGCTCGGAGATCAGGATCGAGTCCTCGAAGTTGTAGCCGTTCCAGGGCATGAACGCGATCAGCATGTTCTGCCCGATGGCGATCTCGCCGAGGTCGGTCGATGCGCCGTCGGCAATCACGTCGCCCTTCTCCAGGCGGTCGCCCTTCTTCACGATGGGCCGCTGGTGAATGTTGGTGCTCTGGTTCGAACGCTGGTACTTGATCAGGTTGTAGATGTCCACGCCGACTTCACCGGCCACGGCCTCCGCGTCGTTGACGCGGATCACGATGCGGGTGGCATCCACGTAATCGACCACACCGCCCCGCTTGGCGGTGACGACCGTGCCCGAGTCGATCGCGGCGACGCGCTCGATGCCCGTGCCGACCAGCGGCTTCTCGGGGCGCAGCACCGGCACCGCCTGGCGCGACATGTTGGCGCCCATGAGCGCGCGGTTCGCATCGTCGTGCTCGAGGAACGGCACCAGGGATGCCGCCACCGACACGATCTGCGCCGGCGACACGTCCATGTACTGCACCCGCTCGGGGCCGACGAGCACAGATTCGCCCTTCTCGCGCGCCGACACCAGTTCGCCGACCAGACGGCCTTCCTTGTCCAGCGCCGCGTTCGCCTGGGCGATGACGTACTTGCCTTCCTCGATGGCGGACAGATAGTCGATCTCGTGGGTGACCTTGCCGTCCACCACACGGCGGTACGGCGTTTCGATGAAACCGTACTCGTTGAGGCGGGCGTAGAGGGCCAGCGAGTTGATCAGGCCGATGTTCGGGCCTTCGGGCGTCTCGATCGGGCACACGCGGCCGTAGTGCGTGACGTGCACGTCGCGCACCTCGAAGCCCGCGCGCTCGCGCGTCAGACCGCCCGGACCCAGCGCGGACACGCGGCGCTTGTGCGTGATCTCGGCCAGCGGGTTGGTCTGGTCCATGAACTGCGAGAGCTGCGAGGAGCCGAAGAACTCCTTGAGCGCCGAGGAAATCGGCTTGGAGTTGATCAGGTCGTGCGGCATCAGGGGTTCCTGCTCGGCCTGACCCAGACGCTCCTTCACCGCCTTCTCGATACGCGCCAGACCGGTGCGGTACTGGTTCTCGGCCAGCTCGCCGACGCAGCGCACGCGGCGGTTGCCCAGGTGGTCGATGTCGTCGACTTCACCGCGGCCGTTGCGCAGGTCCACCAGGATCTTGACGACGGCGAGGATGTCCTCGTTGGTCAGCACCATCGGGCCGGTGGACTCGTCGCGGCCGACACGGGCGTTGAACTTCATGCGGCCCACGCGCGAGAGGTCGTAGGTGTCCTCGTTGTAGAACAGGCGCTGGAACAGCGCTTGCACGGCGTCCTCGGTCGGCGGCTCGCCCGGGCGCATCATGCGGTAGATGGCCACGCGGGCAGCGAACTCGTCGGTCGTCTCGTCGATGCGCAACGTCTGCGAGATGTAGGGGCCCTGGTCCAGTTCGTTGGTGTAGATGCACTGCACCTCCTGCACGCCCGCTGCGCGCAGCTTCTTGAGCAGCACCTCGGTCAGCTCGTCGTTGGCTTTGGCCAGGATTTCGCCGGTGTCGGCATCGACGATGTTTCGCGCGACGACGCGGCCGATCAGGAAATCCTCGGGAACGCTGATGTGCGTGGTGCCCGACTGCTCCAGCTCACGGGTATGGCGGGCTGTGATGCGCTTGTCCTTGGCGACGACGACCTTGCCCGATTTGTCGGTGATGTCGAAACGCGCGACTTCGCCGCGCAGACGCTCGGCGACGAACTCCATCTGCGCGCCGCTGTCCATCAGGCGGAAGCTGTCGTTCACATAGAAGTTGGCGAGGATGGATTCGGGCGTCAGGCCGATGGCCTTGAGCAGAATCGTCACCGGCATCTTGCGGCGGCGGTCCACCCGGAAATACAGCACGTCCTTCGGGTCGAACTCGAAGTCCAGCCACGAGCCGCGATAGGGAATGATCCGCGCGGAGAACAGCAGCTTGCCCGAGCTGTGCGTCTTGCCCTTGTCATGCTCGAAGAACACGCCCGGCGAGCGGTGCAGCTGGCTGACGATCACCCGCTCGGTGCCGTTGATGATGAAGGAGCCCTTGTCGGTCATGAGCGGCACTTCGCCCATGTACACCTCCTGCTCCTTCACTTCCTTCACCACCTTGGACTGGCTCGTCGACGCTTCGCGGTCGTAGATGATGAGCTGGACACGCGCGCGCACGGCCGAGGCAAAGGTCAGACCCCGGGTCTGGCACTCCCGCACGTCAAACGCAGGCTTCGCGAGGTTGTATTCGAGGAACTTCATTTCCACGAACCCGTTGTGCGAAACGATGGGGAAAGCCGACTCGAAGGCGGCCTGCAGGCCCTCGTGCGCACGCTTGCGCGGGGGCACGTCAGCCTGCAGGAAGGCGGTGTAGGCATCCTTCTGCATCTGCAGGAGGTACGGAACCGCGAGCACGCTCTCACGGGTGCCGAAGCTCTTGCGGATGCGCTTGCGTTCGGTGTAGGAATAAGCCATGGAATCTCCGGTCAAAGACATGCGTCCTGGGGGTCTTTGGCGACTTGACGGCCGCGCGAGCGACGCGGCGAAGCTTGGTGGCTGGCCACTACCAACCATTGGCGGACGGCTGCGCGTTGCACGCAACCCGAACCAAGACGTCTTCTGCAGTCGGGGTCAGAAGACACATCCGAACGCTCGCTGCAAGCGCTCGGATGTGTGCTCCGCAAAGCACCAAAGGCTGGAAAGCCCAGCAGGGCGTTCCAGCCTTCAGGCAGGGTCGATTACTTGAGTTCGACCTTGGCGCCAGCTTCTTCGAGCTTCTTCTTGGCGGCTTCGGCGTCGGCCTTGGCAATGCCTTCCTTGACGGGCTTCGGAGCGCCGTCCACCAGGTCCTTGGCCTCCTTGAGGCCCAGGCCGGTGATTTCGCGCACCGCCTTGATGACCGCCACCTTGTTCGCACCGGCTTCGGCCAGCACCACGGTGAACTCGGTCTTCTCTTCGGCAGCTGCGGCGCCACCGCCGGCGGCGCCACCGGCGGCCGGAGCGGCCATGGCCGCGGCGCTCACGCCGAACTTCTCTTCGATCGCCTTGACCAGGTCATTGAGTTCCATGACCGTCATGCTGTCGAGCGCGGTCAGAAATGCGTCTTTGTCGAATGCCATTTTTTCGTTTCCTCGATTGGGTTGACAGTTGGGGCCACGCGCTCAGGCGGCGGCCGGTTCGGTTTCGCCTTTTTTGGCCGCCAGAGCGCCCAGCACCACGGCGGTGCGGGAGATCGGCGACTTCAGCAAGCCACAGAGCTGTGCCAGCAACACTTCCTTCGTGGGAATGTTGGCCAGCTGTTTCACGCCGTTTGCGTCCAGGGCCTTGCCCGCATACACGCCACCGCGGATGACCAGCTTGTCGTTGGTCTTCGCGAAATCGGCCACCACTTTCGCGGCGGCCACGGCGTCTTCGGAAAAGCCGTAGATCAGCGGGCCGGTCATCTGGTCGACCGCCACTTCGAACGCACTGCCGGCGACAGCACGGCGGGCCAGCGTGTTCTTCAACACGCTCAGGCTCACGCCCATGCTGCGCGCGTCGGAGCGCAGTTTGGTCATGGCAGCAACCGTGATGCCGCGGTATTCCGCCATCACGAGCGTTTGAGCTTTTGCGGCGAGCCCGGTCACTTCGGAGATGACCGCTTCTTTCTCACTGCGATTCAGACTCAAGGTTGACTCCTTCAATATGTGCCGTCGAGCGGAACTCTCCGGCACGCCTCGTTGCAGCGACCAACTGTTCGGGAACGAATTCCTTTGGCAGCGGGATCGCCATCTGCGTTGGCGTTTTCAGCATTAAGCACGGGTTCGTGCACCAACGGTCTTGGATGGCCCGCAACATACTCGCGCATGTGCGACCCACCACTTCTGGCGCACCGCGGTGACCCCCGGTGCGCCGGAACACTTCACATCAACCGGCGATGGTCTGCGTGTCCACGCGCACGCCGACGCCCATGGTGGACGACACGGCCACCTTGCGCAGGTACACGCCTTTGCTCGACGCCGGTTTGGCCTTGTTCAGCGCGTCGATCAACGCGGCCAGGTTGGCCTGGAGCTTCTCGGAGTCGAACGAGCGACGGCCGATGGTCGAATGAACGATACCCGCCTTGTCGACACGGAATTGCACCTGACCCGCCTTGGCGTTCTTCACGGCCGTGGCGACATCGGGGGTGACGGTGCCGACCTTGGGGTTCGGCATCAGGCCACGCGGACCCAGGATCTGACCCAGGGTACCGACGACGCGCATGGCATCCGGCGCAGCAATCACCACGTCGAAGGGCATGTCACCCGCCTTCACCTGGGCGGCCAGATCATCCATGCCGACCACGTCGGCGCCGGCGGCCTTGGCTTCCTCAGCCTTTGCGCCCTGGGCGAACACGGCCACGCGCTTGGTCTTGCCGGTACCGTTGGGCAGCACCACGGCGCCACGCACGACCTGATCGGACTTCTTCGCATCGATGCCGAGTTGCACCGCCACGTCGATGGATTCGTCGAACTTGGCGTTGGCGCAGTCCTTGACCAGCGCGAGCGCTTCGCTCAGCGGGTACAGACGGGTGCTGTCGACCTTGCCCTGCAGGGCCTTCTGTTTTTTCGTGAGCTTGGCCATTTACACGCCCTCCACATTCACGCCCATCGAACGGGCCGAGCCGGCGATGGTGCGCACGGCAGCGTCGAGATCGGCGGCCGTCATGTCCTTCATCTTGGTCTTGGCGATCTCTTCGAGCTGGGCCCGGGTGATCTTGCCGACCTTGTCCGAGTTCGGCTTGGACGAACCCTTGTCGAGCTTGATGGCCTTCTTGATCAAGGTCGTCGCGGGCGGCGTCTTGATGATGAAGGTGAAGGACTTGTCCGCATAGGCGGTAATGACCACCGGCAGCGGCAGACCCGGCTCGACACCCTGGGTCTGGGCGTTGAACGCCTTGCAGAACTCCATGATGTTGAGGCCGCGCTGACCGAGCGCCGGGCCAATCGGGGGGGACGGGTTGGCTTTGCCAGCTGGCACTTGCAGCTTGACGAAGCCGACGATTTTTTTCGCCATGCTTTTCTCCTTGCGGGTTCAAACGCCTGCGCTCAAGCGCGGGCTCCCCGGGGCATACGACTCTGGAACCTGACGTTCGCGCCGAGTCGGGGAGCGCGAACGCAAAAAAACTTGGGGCGGCGATCAGGTCTTCTCGACCTGCGCGAACTCCAGCTCCACGGGCGTGGCCCGGCCGAAGATGGTCACGGACACGCGAACCTTGCTCTTTTCGTAGTTCACGTCCTCGACCGTTCCATTGAAGTCGGTGAACGGACCTTCCTTGACCCGCACGTACTCACCCACCTCGAATTCGACTTTGTGGCGGGGCTTGTCCGTGCCTTCCTGCATCTGGCTGACGATCTTGCGCACTTCCTCTTCGGAGATCGGCGCGGGGCGGTTCTTGGCCCCACCGACGAAGCCGGTGACCTTGTTGGTGTGCTTGACGAGATGCCAGGTGTCATCGTCCATGACCATCTCGACGAGCACATAGCCCGGGAAGAACTTGCGCTCGGTGGTGCGCTTCTGGCCGTTCTTGACCTCGACCACTTCCTCGGTCGGCACGAGGATGCGGCCAAACTTGTCCTGCATGCCGGCGCGGTTGATGCGCTCAATGATGTTGCGCTCGACCGCCTTCTCCATGCCCGAGTAGGCATGGACGACGTACCACTTCAAATCAGGACGCGCCGGCTCGGGCGCAGCAGCGGGGCCTGCGGTGACCTCGGTCATCATTTCTTCCATCCCAGAATCAGGTCGTAGAACACCCATTCGAGGGTCTTGTCGGTGAGCCACAGGAAGATGGCCATCAGCAGCACGAAGCCGAACACGTAAGCCGTGATCTGAAGCGACTCCTTGCGCGTGGGCCAGACGACCTTGCCGACCTCACGCCAGGCATCGCGGCCGAAGGCAATGAGCTGCTTGCCGGGCTCGGCCGTGAAGAAAACCGCCACCCCCGCAGCCACGCCCACGAGCAAGCCTGCCCACTGCACGACTGGGCCCTGCTTGCCAAGCAGGTAGTAGGCCACCAGCGCGAGCACGACGAGGACGGCAGCCGCACCGAGCTTGGCCTTGTCCGCGGTGGTGTTGACGGTATCGACGGGTTGAGTTGAAGCCATGTGGGCGAATCCTGCGCGCTGCAATCGGTGCATCTCTGGGCGCCATTCAAGACGCTGAAGCCCGCCAGGACTCTGGCGGGCTTTGCGAGCCACCGTTCAGGTGGCAGGGGCAGTAGGAATCGAACCTACAACCTTCGGTTTTGGAGACCGACGCTCTGCCAATTGAGCTATACCCCTGCAAGACCTCTCTTACTCGATGATCTTCGCCACGACGCCGGCGCCGACGGTGCGGCCGCCTTCGCGGATGGCAAAGCGCAGGCCTTCT
>OFTY01000411.1_pt1 | contig 31617 bp, 28 predicted proteins | sample 1775061 | NCBI WGS metagenome assembly OFTY01 (sample SAMN08195773, study PRJEB24354) | sludge metagenome | isolation source: sludge from phenol fed wastewater aerobic bioreactor B | place: India: Nagpur | collected 2016-09-16 | reverse complement strand
CGTCCCCGGCCGACCCCGCGCCCGAAGCCCCCCCGCCTTCGCTGGCCGACGCGCTGGCCTTGCCCGCCGGCGCCGACGTGCGCGCCTTCATGGCCCGCAACGTCGCGCCCGAGGTGCGGGCCGCTGCCGTCAAGAAGCTGTTTGCCGATCCGCATTTCAACGTGATGGACGGCCTCGACATCTACATCGACGACTACACCCGCCCCAGCCCCTTGCCCGCCGCCCTGCTGCGCGAAATGCAGAGCGCGCAGGCGCTGGGCCTGTTCGACACGCCGCAGGAGCGGGCAGACGAGCCCGCCGTGCCCGTGACCGACACGGCGCGGGTCGATGCGCACCCGGTGACTCCCGACGTGTCCGCTGTCGCGCCGTCCGCCGAGCCGCCGATCGAACCGTCCGCCTCGCCCGACACGCAAACGGCCGCAGCGCCCCACGCTTCGCGCGCCGCACCCCCCGATTCCCTCGTTCCCCCTGACGCATGAAGACCCTGATCTGCGACTGCAACCGCACCATGCCGCTGGCGGCCAAGCCCCTGGCCCAGTCGCTGGGCGAGCCCGGCCTGACCATCCACAGCACGCTGTGCCGGCGCGAAGCGGGCGCCTTTCTGCACGCCGCCGAGGGCAGCGAGCCCGTCGCCGTCGCCTGCACGCAGGAGCAGAAGCTCTTTGCGGAACTCGCCGCGCAGGCCCACGACGGCCGCGGCCCGGCGGTGCCGATCCGCTTCGTCAACATCCGCGAAACCGGCGGCTGGAGCCGCGACGCCGCGCAGGCCACGCCGAAGATCGCCGCGCTGCTGGCCGCCGCCCGCCGCGAGGAACCCGAACCCGTGCCCACCGTGAGCTACGAGAGCCGCGGCCGCGTGCTCGTCATCGGCGCGCTCGACGCCGCCGAGGCCGCCGCCGCGCTGCTGGCCGACGCGCTGGAGGTGACCGTGTTCGCCCAAGGCCCCGGCGCGGCCGGCTGCGCGCAGGCACGGCGCTGGCCGGTGCTGGCGGGCACGCTCACCGGGCTCAGCGGCTGGCTGGGCGCCTTCGAGCTGCGCTGGCGTGCCGACAACCCCATCGACCTCGACCTCTGCACCCGCTGCAACGCCTGCGTCGCCGCCTGCCCCGAGAACGCCATCGGGCTGGACTACCAGATCGACCTCTCCGCCTGCCGCGCGCACCGCGCGTGCGTGAAGGTGTGCACCGTGGCCGGCGCCATCGACTTCACCCGCGAAGCCGAGGAACAGTCCGAGCGCTTCGACCTGGTGCTCGACCTGCGCGGCGCGCAGGCCACGCCCACCTTTCTGCAGCACGCCTTGCCGCAGGGATATTTCCGCGCGCAGACGCTGGACGCGGCCACCGCCCTCAAGCTGCGCGAACTCGTGGGCGCGTTCGAGAAGCCGCGCTTCTTCCGCTACGACGCCAAGATCTGCGCCCACGGCCGCAACAAGACCGTGGGTTGCGCGGCCTGCGTGGACATCTGCTCGGCCGAGGCCATCCGCTCCGACCTCGCGCGCCAGCGCATCGAGGTCAACCCGCACCTGTGCGTGGGCTGCGGCGCCTGCACCACGGTGTGCCCCACCGGCGCGCTGGGTTACGCCTACCCGCGGGCGAACGAGCGTGGCGACGGCTGGCGCGCGCTGCTGGCCGCCTACACCGCCGCCGGGGGGCGCGACGCGGTGCTGCTGCTGCACAGCCAGGGCCGCGGGCAGGCGCTGGTCGAGGAGCTCGGGCGCGGCGCGCGCCTGGGCCTCATGCACGGCGTGCCGGCCCAGGTGATCCCGCAGGCGCTCTGGCACACGGCCAGCACCGGCATCGAGCTCTGGCTCTCCGCCATCGCCTTTGGCGCACGACAGATCGCCGTGCTGGTGACGGACGAGGAGGCGCCGCAATACCTCGACGGCCTTCAGGCGCAGATGGATGTGGCGCAGGCCATCCTCACCGGGCTGGGTTATGGCGAGGGGCACCTGCGCCTGCTGCGCGCCGCCCACCCGAGCGCGCTCGACGCCGAACTGCAGGCGCTGCGCCTGACGCGGCCCAAGGGCCCCGCCGAAGCGGCACGCTTTGCCGTGGCGCCGACCAAGCGCGGCACGCTCGAACTCGCGCTCGATCACCTCATCACCCACGCGCCGCTGGCCGCTGTCGCACGCTCGCAGGCGGTGGCCTTGCCCGCGGCCTCGCCCCTGGGGGCGGTGCAGGTCGATACTGCGCGCTGCACGCTGTGCATGAGTTGCGTGGGCGCCTGCCCCGCGGGCGCGCTGCTCGACAACCCGCAGGCGCCGCAACTGCGCTTCATCGAGAAGAACTGCGTGCAGTGCGGCCTGTGCGTCAAGACCTGCCCGGAGGACGCGCTCTCGCTGCAGCCGCGGCTGCTCACCACGCCCGAGCGCCAGAGCCCGCGCGTGCTCGCCGAGGCCAGGCCCTGGGCCTGCGTGCGGTGCGGCAAGCCCTTCGGAACGGTGCAGGCCATCGAGGCCATGCTCGCGCGCCTGGGCGGCCACCCGATGTTCCAGGGCGCAGCGGCCGAGCGGCTCAAGATGTGTGGCGACTGCCGCGTCATCGACCTGCACACCTCGCCCGACGAGTCGCGCATCACCGATCTTTGAAGCACCCCCGCACCATGTCCGACGACGCCCTGCACCTTGCCCCCACGCTCGACGAAGAGACCGCCCGCGCCGAGGTCTACGGCCTGCTCGCGGCGCTGTACTACGCGCCGCCCAGCGCCGAGCTGCTCGCGCAGCTGCGCGTGGCCGTCACCGAGGCGCCCGCGGCCGGCGGTTTCCTGGAGGAACCCTGGCGCGCCCTGGTGGCCGCCGCGCGCGAGCACGACGAGGCGGCCCTGCGCGCCGAGTACGACACGCTGTTCGGCGGCGTGGGCAAGCCCGAGGTGTACCTGTTCGGCTCGCACTACCTCAGCGGCTTTCTCAACGAAAAGCCACTCGCCGCCCTGCGCAGCGACCTGGCCGCGCTGGGCCTGGCGCGCGACGAGGCGCTGCCCGAGACCGAGGACCACATCGCCTGCGTGTGCGAGGTGATGCGCTACCTCATCGCCGGCGAGGACGTGGCCGTGGCCAACCTCACCCAGCAGCAGGCCTTCTTCGCCAAGCACCTGCAGCCCTGGGGCCAGCGCATGTGCGAGGCCATCACCGCCCACCCGCAGGCGCGCTTCTACGCCGCGCTGGCCGCCTTCACCCAGGCCTTTCTGCAGGTGGAGCAGCAGGGTTTCGACCTGCTGGGCTGAACTTTCAAGCTTTCCACCCCGGACCCCAGCGCGAAATGGTCGGGTGTTGCTATTGTTTTTGATGTCCGAGGCGTCGTGCGCGGGCGGCGCGCGGGCCCCGATGTCACGCGGGCGTCACCCCGGTCTGTCTCAATTTGCGAAAAATCAAAAACCTCAAGGTTTTCCCGGATAGCAGCCGCGACACTCGGTGGCTAAGGTCAGATCGTTGAGATGTCAAAGAACCAGAGGGCAGCACGCCCCAATAAGGAGCCGACCATGCGCACATCCTCTCCCAAGCTCACCCGACGCACCGTGTTCGGTGGCGTGGCCACCGCAGGGGCCGTCGCCGCGGCGGCCTCGCTGCTGCCCGCCGTGCGCGAGGCCGCGCCCGAACCGCGCGAGGGCCAGGCGCCCAAGCGCGGTGGCGGCTACAGCCTCAGCGACCACGTCCGCCACTACTACCAGACCGCGCGCAGCTGACGCGCCCACCGCCCAGGAGCCCTCGCATGTTGCTCACCCGCAAAGAACAGGCGGCCGTGGCCGCGGCCGAATCACCCTTCGTGCACCGGCTGCGCCGCGGCCTGAGCCAGGCGCTGCCCACCATGGACCGCCGGGCCTTCCTGCGCCGCTCCGGCCTCGGCGTCGGTGTGGGGCTGGCGGCCTCGCAGCTCACGCTGATGAAGCGCGCCCGCGCCGCCGACGCCAAGGGCGACCTCGGCAACGGCAAGGTCGAAGTCAAGCGCACGGTGTGCACCCACTGCTCGGTGGGTTGTGCCGTCGATGCCGTGGTGGAGAACGGCGTCTGGGTGCGCCAGGAGCCGGTGTTCGATTCGCCCATCAACCTTGGCGCGCACTGTGCCAAAGGCGCCGCGCTGCGTGAGCACGGCCACGGCGAATACCGGCTGCGCTACCCGATGAAGCTCGTCAACGGCAAGTACGAACGCATCAGCTGGGACCAGGCGCTCAACGAAATCAGCGCCAAGATGCTGGAGCTGCGCAAAGCCAGCGGCCCGGACAGCCTGTACTTCGTGGGCTCGTCCAAGCACAACAACGAACAGGCTTTCCTGCTGCGCAAGTTCGTCAGTTTCTGGGGCACCAACAACTGCGACCACCAGGCGCGCATCTGCCACTCCACCACGGTGGCCGGCGTGGCCAACACCTGGGGGTACGGCGCCATGACGAACTCCTACAACGACATGCGCAACAGCAAGGTGGCGCTCTACATCGGCTCCAACGCCGCCGAAGCCCACCCGGTGAGCCTGCTGCACATGCTGCATGCCAAGGAAACCGGCTGCAAGATGATCGTGGTGGACCCGCGCTTCACCCGCACCGCGGCCAAGGCCGACGAGTACGTGCGCATCCGCTCCGGCACCGACATTCCCTTCCTGTTCGGCCTGCTCTACCACGTGTTCAAGAACGGCTGGGAAGACAAGCAGTTCATCCACGACCGCGTCTACGGCATGGACAAGGTGCGCGAAGACGTGATGGCCAAGTGGACGCCCGACAAGGTCGAGGAAGTCTGCGGCGTGGGCGAGGCGCAGATGGTCAAGATCGCCACCATGCTGCACGAGAACCGGCCCGGCACCATCGTCTGGTGCATGGGCCAGACGCAGCACACCATCGGCACGGCCATGGTGCGTGCCTCGTGCATCCTGCAGCTCGCGCTGGGCAACATCGGCAAGAGCGGCGGCGGCGCCAACATCTTCCGCGGCCACGACAACGTGCAGGGCGCCACCGACGTCGGCCCCAACCCCGATTCGCTGCCGGGCTACTACGGCATCGTCGAGGGTTCGTGGAAGCACTTCGCCAAGGTCTGGGGCGTGGACTTCGAGTGGATCAAGGGCCGCTTCGCCGACCCCTCGATGATGAGCAAGCCCGGCATCACCGTCTCGCGCTGGATCGACGGGGTGCTGGAGAAAAACGACCTCATCGACCAGGGCCCGAACCTGCGCGGCATCTTCTACTGGGGCCACGCACCGAACTCGCAGACGCGCGGCCTGGAGATGAAGCGCGCGATGGACAAGCTCGACCTGCTCGTCGTCGTCGACCCCTACCCCTCGGCCACCGCCGCCATGGCCGCCATGCCCGGCAAGCCCGAAGACCTCAACCCCAACCGCGCGGTCTACCTGCTGCCCGCGGCCACCCAGTTCGAGACCAGCGGTTCGTGCACCGCGTCCAACCGCTCGATCCAGTGGCGCGAGAAGGTCATCGAGCCGCTGTGGGAGAGCCGCAGCGACCACATGATCATGTACCAACTCGCCGAGAAGCTCGGCTTCGGCAAGGAGCTGGTCAAGAACTACAAGATGCAGAAGGTCAAGGGCATGGACGAGCCCGTGCCCGAGGACATCCTGCGCGAAATCAACCGCAGCGTCTGGACCATCGGCTACACCGGCCAGAGCCCCGAGCGCCTCAAGGCCCACATGCGCAACATGCGCGCCTTCGACGTCAAGACGCTCAAGTGCAAGGGCAAGGTCGTCGACAAGGAGACCGGCTACGACATGAGCGGTGACTACTTCGGCCTGCCCTGGCCGTGCTATGGCACCGCCGAAATCAAGCACCCCGGCTCGCCCAACCTGTACGACACCTCCAAGCACGTCATGGACGGCGGCGGCAACTTCCGCGCCAACTTCGGCGTGGAGCGCGACGGCGTGAGCCTGCTGGCCGAAGACGGCTCCTGCTCGCTCGGTGCCGAAATCCCCACCGGCTACCCCGAGTTCGACCACCTGCTGCTCAAGAAGCTCGGCTGGTGGGACGACCTCACCGAGGCCGAGAAGGCCGCCGCCGAAGGCAAGAACTGGAAGACCGACCTCTCCGGCGGTATCCAGCGCGTGGTCATGAAGCACGGCTGCCACCCCTTCGGCAACGCCAAGGCGCGTGCGCTGGTCTGGAACTTCCCCGACCCCATTCCCCAGCACCGCGAGCCGCTCTACGGCACCCGGCCCGACCTGGCCGCCAAGTACCCGACCTACGACGACAAGAAGGCCTTCTGGCGCCTGCCCACGCTCTACAAGACCGTGCAGGACAAGGCCATCGCCGACGGTCTGGCCAAGAAGTTCCCGCTCATCCTCACCTCGGGCCGTCTGGTCGAGTACGAGGGCGGCGGCGAGGAAACCCGCTCCAACCCCTGGCTGGCCGAACTGCAGCAGGTCGCCTTCGTCGAGATCAACCCCAAGGCGGCGGCCGAGCGCGGCATCCGCGACGGCGACCGCGTCTGGGTGGTCTCGCCCACCGGGGCACGGCTGAACGTGCAGGCGCGGGTGACCGAGTGCGTCGGCCCCGACACCTGCTTCATGCCCTTCCACTTCTCCGGCCACTGGCAGGGCGTGGACATGCTGCCCTACTACCCCAAGGGCGCGCACCCCGTGGTGCGCGGCGAGGCGGTCAACACCGGCACCACCTACGGCTACGACGCCGTGACCATGATGCAGGAAACCAAGACCACCATCTGCAACGTCGAGAAAGCCTAAGGAGTCCCAGCGATGGCACGAATGAAGTTCATCTGCGACGCCGAGCGCTGCATCGAGTGCAACGGCTGCGTCACCGCCTGCAAGAACGAGAACGAAATCCCCTGGGGCGTGAACCGGCGCCGGGTGGTCACCATCAACGACGGCATGCCGGGCGAGAAGTCCATCTCGGTGGCCTGCATGCACTGCTCGGACGCCCCCTGCATGGCGGTGTGCCCGGTCAACTGCTTCTACCGCACCGACGATGGTGTCGTGCTGCACGACAAGGACGTCTGCATCGGCTGCGGCTACTGCTCCTACGCCTGCCCCTTCGGTGCGCCGCAGTTCCCCTCGCAGGGCACCTTCGGCGTGCGCGGCAAGATGGACAAGTGCACCTTCTGCGCCGGCGGCCCCGAACCGCACGGCAGCCAGGCCGAGTTCGACAAGTACGGCCGCAACCGCCTGGCCGAGGGCAAGCTGCCCGCCTGCGCGGAAATGTGCTCCACCAAGGCCTTGCTCGCCGGCGATGGCGACGTGATCGCCGACATCTTCCGCACCCGCGTGCTGCAGCGCGGCAAGGGCGCCGAAGTCTGGGGCTGGGGCACCGCCTATGGCAGCAACAAGGCCGCAGCCAAGGCCGAAGGAGCGAAGTCATGAAAGCATCCCTGCGCATCCTCGTGCCGCTGGCAGCCGCCGTGGTGCTCAGCGCCTGCGGCGAAGCCAAGCAGGAACTCGGCGCGGCGCGGCACGACGCCCCGCGCTACATGGGCACCGGCGTGGCGGCCTTCACCGCCCCGGGCTGGAAACCCGGCGACAAGGCCAGCTGGGAAAACGAACTGCGCGCCCGGGCCCAATACGGCCAGAACGACTACAACCCCAGCCGCGCGAACTGACCCCCGCAGGAGCCTCGCCATGCGACATCTATTCGCCGCCGCCGTGCTCGGCGCTTGCCTGAGCGCCGGGGCCCTCGCGCAGGACAAAGCCGCCGACGCGCCCGCCGCTGCCGCCGCGCCGGCGCTCGGCGGCATCCAGAGCGCCAACATCTTCCAGATCGCGCCCGACGCCAGCACCATCCCCGGCTACGCCGACCAGACCAACGCCGAGCGCGCCAAGGTGCAGCCCGGCAACAACGCGCCGATCTGGCGCCAGGTCGGCGCCGGCGTGACCGGTTACAGCAGCCTGCCCAAGAGCGAGGCGCCGGAGGCCGGCAACCTGATCCAGCCCACGGTGCAGTACCCAGGCTCGCGCGTCACCACCGCGGGCGAGGCCTGGCGCCAGACGCGCAACAACTGGCTGATTCCCTACGGCGGTTCGCTGCTGCTCATCGTGCTGCTTGCGCTGGCGCTGTTCTACTGGCGCGTGGGCATGATCAAGCTGCACGGGGCGCCCACGGGCCGCAAGATCGAGCGCTTCACGCCGTTCGAGCGCGCGGCCCACTGGGCCAACGCCGGGGCCTTCGTGGCGCTGGCCGTTTCGGGCATCGTCATGGCCTGGGGCAAGTTCTTCATCCTGCCCATCATTGGCTCCACGCTGTTCGGCTGGCTCACCTACGCGCTCAAGAACGTGCACAACTTCGCCGGCCCCTTGTTCGCGGTGTCGCTGGTGATCGTGTTCTTCACCTTCCTCAAGGACAACATCCCCAACGCCAGCGACGTGAAGTGGGTGCTGCGTGGCGGTGGCCTGCTGTCGGAACATGAAGTGCCCTCGCACCGGTTCAACGCCGGCGAGAAGATCGTGTTCTGGGGCGGGGTGTTCCTGCTCGGCGCCGTCGTCGTCGGCTCCGGTCTGGTGCTCGACAAGCTCATCCCCGGCCTCGTCTACGAGCGCGGCACCATGCAGATTGCCAACATGGTGCACAACGTCGCCACCGTGGCGATGATGGCCATGTTCATGGGCCACATCTACATGGGCTCCGTGGGCATGGAAGGCGCGCTCGACGCCATGAAGACCGGCTACGTCGACGAAGCCTGGGCGCGCGAGCACCATGAACTCTGGTACGACGACATCAAGGCCGGCAAGATTCCGGCACAGCGCTCGGCCGCGGCCGCCGCCACGGCCGGCGCGCCCCAGCATGCAGCCTGACGGCGGGTTCTGAAACCTTGCGGAGTGCATCCATGAAACGTCTGTTCTTCTTTACGCTGGTTGCCGTTCTCGCCGGGGCGGCCCAGGCCAAGCTGCCCCCGCCGAGCCCCGAAGCCCAGGCCAAGGCCGCCGAGGCCAAGGCCAAGGCCGCCTGGAGCGACAAGGTGGCGGCCTTCCAGCTGTGCAAGGCGCAGGACCGCGCCGCCGCGGCCTACTACAAGGCGGCCAAGGCCGCGGGCCGGGAAACCCACGCGGCCATCGCCACGCCGCCGTGCGCCGACCCCGGGCCTTTCGTCTACAACCCCGAGGCGGTGGCGGCAGCACCAGCCCCTGCGGCCGCACCCGCGGCACCCGCGGCGCCGGCTGCGCCAGCCGGCAAGAAATCCTGAGCGCGGTGCGCATGCACAGCCTGCCGCGGCTGACGCAGGCCGCGGCGCCGTTGACGCGCGAGGTGTCGGTCGTCAACGAGTTCGGCGAGACGGAAACGCTCTCCATTCCGGGCGAGCGCGCGCTCACCGTGTACGTGGACAAGCGCGAACTCGTCACGCTTATGACCCTGGGCGCGCGCCCGGAGCTGCTGGTGCTGGGCTACCTGCTCAACCAGCGGCTCATCGACCATGTCTCGGCGGTGGAGTCGATCACGGTGGACTGGGAGGTTGGCGCGGCTGCGGTGCGCACCCACGCGGGCGTGGCCGACATCGAGGCGCGCACCGCGCGCCGCGTGGTCACCACCGGCTGCGGTCAGGGCAGCGTGTTCGGTGACCTGATGGCCGAACTCGACCGCCTGCGCCTGCCCGATGCCGCGATCACCCAGGCGCAGCTCTACGCCATCGTGAACACCATGCGGCTGCAGGACAGCACCTACAAGTCCTCCGGCTCGGTGCACGGTTGCGCCCTGTTCCGCGGCGAGCACATGGCGTTCTTCGTCGAGGACGTGGGCCGCCACAACGCGGTGGACACCATCGCCGGCTGGATGGGCCTGCAAGGCGAGCCGATGGCCAGCGCGCCCGACAAGGTGTTCTACACCACCGGCCGGCTGACCAGCGAGATGGTGATCAAGGCCGCGCAGATGGGCGTGCCGGTGGTCATTTCGCGCAGCGGCATCACCGAAATGGGCTTGCAGGTGGCCCGGCACGTCGGGCTGTGCGCCATCGGCCGCGCGACCAACCGGCGCTTCGTCTGCTACAGCGCGCCCGAGCGCCTGCGCCTGCAGCCCGAACTGGCCGGCCCGCGCCTGCGCACCCCGGCGGATTCGCTGGCGAGCGTGTGACCCTAAATCCGGCAGTTGGCCGTACGTAGTTTCCTACAGGTTCTTGTTTTGAGAAGATTTTCTGTACGGCCTGACGTTCACCTTTTTGGTGAGTGCACTGCATGGCCGATCGAGCCGCCCTCGGGCATGCGGGCGGCGTTGCAAATCCTCGCAATGGCGCAGGCCATTGCTGCGGTTTGCGCCTTGCCCGCCCACCCGATGGCAGCCCGCTCGACCATGCCCAACTGCCGGATTTAGGGTGACCCTGAACCGACCCGGCCAGCCAGCCTGAGGGCTGAGCGCCTTGGCGCCGGCGCTGTCCCTGCGCGGCCCGCGCCCTTGCGCTTTGCGCTAAGGTGACGGCATGTCTGACGCCGTTTCCTCGACAGCTTCCGTTCCCTTGCGTCCGCCTTCGGTTTGGCGGCTGGCCCTGCGCAGCCTCTGGCGCGACCTGCGCGCGGGCGAACTGCGGGTGCTGTTCCTCGCCGTGGCGCTGGCGGTGGCGGCGCTGAGCGCGGTGGGTTTCTTTGCCGACCGGCTCGACGCCGGCCTGCAGCGCGACGCGGCCCAGCTGCTCGGCGGCGACGCGGTGCTGGTCAGCGACAACCCGCCCCCGCCGGCCTTTGCCCAGCAGGCGCAGGCGCTGGGCTTGCGCACCGTGCAGACGCTGACCTTCCCCACCATGGCGCGCGCCGACGATGCGCAGGGCGGCGCCAGCCGCCTGGTGGCGCTCAAGGGCGTGGCGGCAGGCTACCCCTTGCGCGGCACGCTGACGCTGCAGCCGCGCGCCCAGGCGCCGGAACAGGCGGCCGCGGGCATTCCGCCGCGCGGCGAGGTCTGGGCCGACGCCGCGGTGTTCGAATCCCTGGGGCTGCAGCCCGGCGATGCGCTGTGGCTGGGCGACCTGAAGCTGCGCGCCACGGCGCTGATCGCCAATGAGCCGGACCGCGGCGCGGGCTTTCTCAACTTTGCGCCGCGGGTGATGCTCAACGACGCGGACGTGGCCGCCAGCGGCCTGATCCAGCCCGCCAGCCGCGTCACCTACCGCCTGGCCGTGGCCGGGGAGCCCGGCGCGGTGCGGCGCTACACCGCCTGGGTGCAGCAGGCCTTGCAAGGCCCGCAGGGCCGGGGCATGCGGCTCGAATCGCTGGAGTCGGGCCGGCCCGAGATGCGCCAGACGCTCGACCGCGCGGGCAAGTTCCTCAAGGTGGTGGCGCTGCTGGCCGCCTTGCTCAGCGCGGTGGCCGTTGCGCTGGCCGCGCGCGACTTCGCCAACCGGCACCTCGACGACTGCGCCATGCTGCGCGTGCTGGGCCTGCGCCAACGCACGCTGGCGGCGAGCTATGCGATCGAGTTCGGGCTGGCGTCGCTGGCGGCGAGCGCGATCGGGCTGGCGCTGGGTTACGGCGTGCATCTGGTGTTCGTGCGGCTGCTCGCCGGGCTGGTGGCGGTGGACCTGCCGCTGCCGGGGCTGTGGCCGCTGGGCTTTGGCCTGGGCGTGGGGCTGACGCTGCTGGTGGCCTTCGGCCTGCCGCCGGTGCTGCAGCTGGCGCAGGTGCCGGCGCTACGCGTGCTGCGGCGCGACGTGGGGGCGCTGCGCCCGGCTTCGGCGGCGGTGCTGCTGCTGGGGGTGGCGGGCTTTGCCGCCCTGCTGCTGGCCGCCAGCGCCGACCGCATGCTGGGCTTTATTGCGGTGGGGGGCTTTGCGGTGGCGGTGGCGCTGTTCGCGGCGCTGGCCTATGCGGCAATCCGGCTGCTGCGCGCGAGCGTGCGCGAGACGGTGGCGCCGCGCTGGATGGTGCTGGCCACGCGGCAGATCACGGCGCGGCCGGCGTCCACGGTGGTGCAGGTCAGCAGCCTGGGCGTGGGCCTGCTGGCGCTGGTGCTGCTGGTGCTGTTGCGCACCGACCTGGTGAGCAGCTGGCGCGCGGCCACGCCGCCTGACGCGCCCAACCGCTTCGTCATCAACGTGCAGCCCGACCAGGCGGGGGCGTTTCGCCAGTCGCTCGCCGAGGCGGGCGTGCGCAACTACGACTGGTACCCGATGGTGCGCGGGCGGCTGGTGGCCATCAATGGCCGCGCGGTCACGCCCGAGCAGTTCGCCGAGGAGCGTGCGCGCCGGCTGGTGGACCGGGAGTTCAACCTTTCCCACACCGCGACGCAGCCGCCGCACAACCGCATCGTCGAGGGCCGCTGGACGCCCGAGGAAGCGGGCGCCATCAGCGTGGAGGAAGGGCTGGCGCAGACGCTGGGCCTCAAGCTTGGCGACGTGATGCGCTTCGACATCGCGGGGCAGCTCTCGGAGGCGCGCATCACCAGCCTGCGCAAGGTGGACTGGGGTTCCATGCATGCGAATTTCTTCGTCATCTACCCGGTGGACACCCTGGCCGACGTGCCCGAGACCTTCCTCGCCGCCTTCCGCGCCCCGGCCACGCCGGGCTTCGACAACGCGCTGGTGCGCCGCTACCCGAACATCACGCTGGTGGACATGAGCGCCACGATTGCGCAGGTGCAGCGCGTGCTCAACCAGGTGATCGGGGCGGTGGAGTTCCTGTTCGCCTTCACGCTGGCGGCGGGGCTGGTGGTGCTGTTCGCCGCCATCAGCGCCTCGCGCGAGGAGCGGGTGCATGCGTTTGCCATTCTGCGGGCCATCGGCGCGCGCTCGGCCCTGCTGCGGCAGGTGCAGCGCGCGGAGCTGGCCGGCGTCGGGCTGCTGGCGGGTTTCCTGGCCGGGGCGGTGGCCTGGGGCGTGGGCTGGGCGCTGGCCACCCAGGTGTTCGGCTTCGCCTGGACGGCGCCGCCCTGGGTGCCGCTGGCCAGCGCCGCCGTGGGTGCGCTGCTGGCGCTGGCCGCGGGCTACTTCGGCCTGCGCGACGTGCTGCGCCAGAGCGTGGTGCACACCTTGCGCCGGGCAGCGACCTGAGCCCGGTGGCGTTGGTTTTATCAAAAACCATAGCAAACTCTGACCGGTTGGCGCTGGGGTTCGGCGCTTATTGCTGAAAGTTGCGCCCACAAACGGGCTGCGCGGCCTCGCTGGCGCGCACCCAGGCACCGCCACGGGCCGGGGCCGCCTTGCCCTACACTTCGGCCCTCTCGCAGGTGCGGCGGCAGGAGGGCTCGCAGATGGGTGCTTGGGCGGTTCAGCGGTCCCGCTGGGCGGTGCTGGTGGTGTGTGCCGCGCTGCTGGGCTGCGGCAAATCGGAAGTGGAGCTGGGCAAGGGTGGCTCGGTGGTGCAAGGCTCGGCGGGGCCGAACGGCGCGCAGGGCGCCACGGACAAGCTGGTGAGCTGCACCGCACCGGTGGCGGTGGTGTCGCTGATGGAGAACCCCGGCGGCTACGTGGGCCTGGGCCGCGGCGGGCTGCCGGATTCGCCGCTGCCGCTGGTGCGGGTGCTGATGCAGCAAAGCGGGTGCTTCCGCATCGTGGACCGGCACTCGGGCCTGCGCGCCACCGAGCGCGAGCAGGAGCTCAAGGAGCGCGGCGTGCTGCGTGGCGACGACACCACGGTGCAGAAAGGCCGTGGGCTGGTGGCGCAGTACACGCTGGTGCCCAGCCTGAGCTTTTCCGAGCGCGACGCGGGCCGGCAGATCGGCGGCTTGCTGGCGCGCATTCCCGGTCTGGACCTGTTCGCCGGCGCGGCCGAGCAGGTGAAGTTCAAGGAGGCGCAGGTGGTGCTGCTGCTCACCGACAACGAAACCACCGAGCAGCTCGCCGCGGCCACCGGCGCGGCACGCAGCACCGACCTCGGCCTCGGCGGCCTCGCGTTCGGCAAGGGTGGCGGGCTCGGCGGCCTGGGCTGGAGCAACACGAACGAAGGCAAGGTCATCGCTGCGGCCTTTCTGGATGCGCACAATCGCCTGGTGGGCGAGGTGCAGCGCCTGGTGGCCAAGCCGCTGCCACCGCCCGTGCCCAGCCGTGCGGCATCGGCGCCGCGCGCCAGCGGCTGAAGGCGGGTGCTGCGCCTTGCGTCTGGTTTTCTGATCCGTTCTTCGACTCGACCATGTTGTTTCTGCTCTCCCCCGCCAAGTCGCTCGACTACGACAGCCCCGGCCCGGCCGTGGCGCCGACCCAGCCCCTGTTCATGAAGGACGCGGCCGAGCTCATCGCCGTGCTGCGCCCCAAGCCGCCGCAGGAGATCGCCGAGCTGATGAGCCTGAGCGACAAGCTCGCCGCGCTCAACGTGGCCCGCTACGAGGCCTGGCGGCCCGAGGCGACCCCCGGCAACGCGCGCGCCGCCGTGCTGGCCTTCGACGGCGACGTCTACGACGGCCTGGCCGCGCGCCAGATGCGCCCCGAGGACTTGCAGTGGGCGCAGGCGCATCTGTGCATCCTCAGTGGCCTCTACGGCGTGCTGCGCCCGCTCGACCTCATGCAGCCCTACCGGCTGGAGATGGGCACGCGCCTGGCCAACCCGCGTGGCAAGGATCTGTACGACTTCTGGCGTGCGCCGATCGCCGCCTACCTCAACGAACGCCTGGCCGCCGACGCGACGCCGGTGGTGGTCAACCTCGCCTCGCAGGAGTACTTCAAGGCGGTGGACACCAAGGCCCTCAAGGCGCGCGTGGTGGAGTGCGTGTTCGAGGACGAGAAGGACGGCACCTACAAGATCATCAGCTTCTTCGCCAAGCGTGCGCGCGGCCTCATGGCCCGCTGGGCCATCCAGCACCGCGCCACGCTGCCGCGCCAGCTCGAAGCCTTCGACCTCGACGGCTACGCCTTCGCGCCCGCGGCCTCCAGCGCCGACCGGCTGGTGTTTCGCCGCAAGGAGCGCGCATGAACGCCCGCACCCAGACGGCCACTGCCGCGCAGATCACGCCCGAACTGCGCCGCTGGATCATCGCCCAGGCCGAGGCCGGCTGCGAGCCCGCGGCCGTGCTGCAGGCCATGCGCGCGGCGGGCTGGTCCGAGAACGTGACCACGCAGGCCCTCGAGGAGACGCTGGCCGAGCACCTGCGCAGCCAGGGCGTGGCGGCCGACGCGCTCATCGCCCAGGCCAGCCGCCCGGTGCCCGAACCCGATGTGGAGGGCGAGCCGGTCTGGCTCGACGCAGGCGACCGGCGCGTGGCCTTGCTCGGCACGGTGGCGCTGCCGCGCATCGTGATCTTCGGCGGCTTTCTCTCCGACGAGGAGTGCGAGGCGCTCAAGGCCCAGGCCGCGCCGCGCCTCAAGCGATCGCTCACCGTGGACACGCGCACCGGCGGCGAGGAGCTCAACGACGACCGCACCAGCGCCGGCATGTTCTTCACCCGCGGCGAGAGCCCGCTGGTCGAGCGCATCGAGGCGCGCATCGCCCGGCTGCTGAACTGGCCGGTGGAGCGCGGCGAGGGCATCCAGGTGCTGCGCTACGGCGTGGGGGCCGAGTACAAGCCGCACTACGACTACTTCGACCCCGCCGCCCCCGGCACCGCCAAGCTCACCGAGCGCGGCGGCCAGCGCGTGGGCACGCTGGTGATGTACCTCGACGAGCCGCTGCGCGGCGGCGCCACCACCTTCCCCGAAGCCGGCATCTCCGTGGCGCCGCGGCGCGGCAACGCGGTGTTCTTCAGCTACCCCATGCCGCACCCGGCCACGCGCACGCTGCATGGCGGCGCGCCCGTGCTCGAAGGCGAGAAGTGGATCGCCACCAAATGGCTGCGCGAGGGGCCGTATTGAGAAGCGGTGAACGCACCCGGCCCGCCCGATGCATTCACGCTTCTGCGTGCCCGGAAGGCCCGCACCCGGCCCCGCAGGTGCCTGAACACGGGCGCCAGGCAGCAATTCTGATGTTTTCTGCCTGGACCCCAGCGCCAACCGGTCATTGTTTGCTATGAAAATCAAAGCAAACGGGATCGACATCGAAGTCGAGGACAGCCTCTGCGACGGCGATGCCCCCACCCAGCCGGCGCTGCTGCTCATCACCGGGCTGGGCCTGCAGCTCACCGACTGGCCCAGCGCCTTCATCGACGCGCTGCGTGCCGCCGGCTACCGGGTGCTGCGCTTCGACAACCGCGACGTGGGCCTGTCCACCCACCTGGACACCCTGGGCGTGCCCAACCTGGTGTGGGCAGGGCTGCAGCACCGGCTCGGCTTCACGCCGCGCGCGCCCTACACGCTCGAGGACATGGCGCGCGACGCGCTGGGCGTGCTCGACGCCTGCGGCATCACGCGCGCGCATGTGCTGGGCATGAGCATGGGTGGCATGATCGCGCAGCGCCTGGCGCTGCTCGCGCCGCAGCGCGTGGCCAGCCTCACCAGCCTCATGAGCAGCAGCGGCGCGCGCGGCCTGCCCGGGCCGGACCCGCGCATCCTCAAGGCGCTGCTGGGCCGCCCGCCGTCGAACAGCCGCGAGGCCGTCACCGAGCACCTGGTGCGCCTGCTCACCGCCATCGGCAGCCCGGACTTCCGCTGGCCCGAGCCCGAACTGCGGCAGCGCGTGCTCGCCAGCATCGCGCGCAGCTACCGGCCCGCGGGCACCCTGCGCCAGCTCGTGGCCGTGGTGGCCGACACCACCCGCGCCGCGCTGCTGCCGCGCATCACCGCGCCCACGCTGGTCATCCACGGCAAGGCCGACCCGCTCGTGCCCTATGCCTGCGGCGAGGACACCGCGCGGCGCGTTCCCGGCGCCCGGCTTGTCGGCATCGACGGCATGGGCCACGACCTGCCGCCCGGCGTGGTCGAGCGCGTGCTCGCCGTGCTGCTCCCCCACCTGCGCGCGGCCGACGCCGCCGCCCCGCGCGCCACCGAAACCCCTTCGCCATGAACCCCTCCGACGCCACCCCCGAACACTCGCCGCTGGGCAAGCCCGTGGCCTATGCCGACCGCTACGACCCCTCGCTGCTGTTTCCGCTGCCGCGCGCGCCCAAGCGCGAGGAGATCGGCGTGCGCGGCGCGCCGCCCTTCGGTGGCGTCGATTTCTGGACTGCCTACGAGCTCTCCTGGCTCAACCCGCGCGGCAAGCCGCAGGTGGCCATCGCGCAGTTCAGCGTGCCCGCCGAGAGCACCCACATCATCGAGAGCAAGTCCTTCAAGCTCTACCTCAACAGCTTCAACAACACCGCGTTCGCCGACGCCGACGCCGTGCGCACGCGCCTGCGCGAGGACCTGAGCGCGGCCATCTGGCACGGCGGCCCCATGCAGGCCAGCGTGGGCGTGCGCCTGCTCGGTGCGGACGCCTTCGACGCCCAGCCCATCCACGAACTCGACGGCCTGAGCCTGGACCGCCTCGACGTCGAATGCACCCACACCCGGCCCGCGCCCGAACTGCTCAAGGCCGCCCACGGAGAAGCCCCGGTGCAGGAGACGCTGGTGAGCCAGCTGCTCAAGAGCAACTGCCCCGTCACCGGCCAGCCCGACTGGGCCAGCGTGCAGATCAGCTACGCCGGCGCGCAGATCGACCAGGAAGGGCTGCTGCGCTACCTGGTGAGCTTTCGCAACCACAACGACTTCCACGAGCAATGCGTCGAGCGCATCTTCATGGACGTCTGGACCCGCTGCAAACCCGCGCGCCTCACCGTGTACGCCCGCTACACCCGCCGCGGCGGCCTCGACATCAACCCCTGGCGCAGCAGCCACCCCGCCGCCCTGCCGGCCAACGTGCGCACCGCGCGGCAGTGAGGCCGGGGCCGCCCGCAGCCGGCCTGCGCGGCGCGCGAGGGCCTTGTTCAGCCTTGCCCTAAAGCACGTTCCTGATGAGCGTGCCCGTGAACAACACCGGCCCGGTGGGCCCGCGCTCGCTGGGCACACCGCCCAGGGGCTCCAGGCTGATGGCCAGTGCGGCCGCACCGCGCAACGCCCCCTCGCCGGCCGCCAGCTGCTGCAGCGGCTGCTTGGTCAGCACGCCCAGCGACCGCGGTGCGCCACCTGGCGGCAGTGCCCACAACTGCAGCGATCGGTCGGCACCTTCCTCATAGCTTCCGACACGCTGCAGGCGCAGGCGTTGCTGCGCCGGATCGAAGCTCACCCACACCGCTGCGCGGGCCTGTGCGTCGTTGAGGACGGCCACGTAGCGCATCCCGGTTGCCGCAGCCCCTTGGGCTTGCAGCCGGGCGATGTCCGCGCCGAGGTCGTGCTGCAGCGTCACGGCCCCGACGACCGCCAGCACCGTGGCCACAGCCCCTGCGGCGCTGGCTCCGCGCCACAGCGGCAGGCTGTTCCACCAGCTGCGCGCAACGCGTGGCCCACTCTGGCGGGCGGCTTCCATCGAGGCCTGTTCCCGCTCGGCGCGGATCAGGTTTTCGATGCGCGTCCACACGGCCGGTGCAGGTGCCTCGGGTGCTTGCAGCTCGGTCATGCCCGTCAGCCGGCTCTGCCAGAGCAGCGCGGCAGCCCGCACGCTCGGGTGCATGCGGGCCAGCGCCTCGAAGCGGCGACGGGCGCCGCCGCGCAAGCTGCCCAGCGCGTAGGCAGCAGCCAGCCGGTCGAGGCGTTCGCGCTTGCGGTGAATGTCCACGGCTGCGTCCTCAGGCGAACTGCGCCATGCAGGCGCGCAGCTGGTCCAGGCCGCGTCGGATCCAGGTCTTCACCGTGCCCAGCGGCAACTTCAACTGCTGCGCCAGCTCGCTGTGGCTCAGGTCGCGCAGGTAGGCCAGGCTGACCACCGCGCGCTGCTTGCGATCGAGCCGAGCCAGACACTGGTGCAGCGCCCGCGCCTGCTGGCTGGCCAGGCTGACGTCCAGGGGATCGTCGGCATCGCCGTCCAGCGTGTCAGCCAAGGTCTCGTCGAGGGTGTCGGTCAGATGCTCGCGCGCCACCTTCTGCCGCCGAAGCTGGTCCAGCGCCCGGCTGCGCACGATGAGCCCCAGCCACGCCAGCGGCGGGCTCAGGCTGGCGCGGTAGTCCGCGGCTGTTCGCCACACCTGCAGGAAGGTCTCCTGCAAGACATCCTCGGCGCGGTCGCGCTGGCCCGTGATCCGCAACGCCAGGCCGTAGAGCTTGGCCGATGTGAGCCCGTAAAGGCTCTTGAGCGCGCTGTCGTCCCTCGCGGCCACGCGGTCGATCAGGTCCTGGAGTGTGGCGTCGTCGTTTTGCATGCGCGCATTCTGCGGGGGTTCTGCGGGCCGTGCAGCGAGGGCCGGCTCATCGGCGGGTACGCAGCCCAGGCCGCGGCAGATTCACGGGCAAAGGCCCTGGTCTTTCGAGGGGATTGAATCCGGAGGCGGTGACCGATGCGTATTCACCGTGACTCGTCGGTATAGCGGGTCGCTGAAAACCCAAAGTCAACCTCCAAGGAGCCTCACATGACCATTGCCCAAGAACGTCGTCAACTCATCGGTCGCGGCCTGACCCTCTCGGCCGCCGCGGTTGCCCTGCTGGGCGGTCGCGAAGCCCTCGCGGCCAACCAAATGGCCAACCCGGCCAAGGATGTGGAGATCCTCAACGTCGCGCTCGGCCTGGAGCACGAGGCGATCAATGCCTACCAGCTCGGCGCGGGCAGTGGCCTGCTGCAGAAACCCGTGCTGGACATTGCGGTGCAGTTCCAGAGCCATCACAAGGCCCACCGCGAAGCGCTGATCGCCACCATCCAGAAGCTCGGCGGCAAGCCGGTGGCCGAGCAGTCGCTCGACGCGTACGCCAAGGCGCTCAACGCCGCCGCGCTGAAGAACCAGGCCGACGTGCTGGCGCTGGCAGCCCGCCTGGAGCTCGGGGCGACCAACGCCTACCTCGGCGTCATCCCCGCGCTGGGCGATCGCGAGCTGGCCAAGATCGCCGCACGCCTGGCGGCCGATGAAACCATGCACTTCACCGTGCTGAACAACGCCCTGGGGCGCCCGCTGCCCGCAGGGGCCCTGTCCTTCGGCGCCTGAGCCCACGAGTGAAGACCCAACCGAGAGAGGAGATTTCCGTGTTCACCAAGACCGTTCTTTTCGTTGCCCCTTTGCTGGCCCTGACGGCTTGTGCATCGAGCATGACGCCCGCGCCCACGTTCTCCCAGGCCGGCATGCCGGCCGCCGTGCAGGTGCCCGCCGGCCACAAGGTCGCCATGGAGGCTGTGGGCGTCGGGCAGATCACCTACGAATGCCGCGCCAAGAAGGATATGGCCGGGCATGAGTGGGTGTTCGTCGGCCCCGAAGCCAAGCTGATGAGCCGCAGCGGCCAGGTCGTCGGCGCGCACTACGGCCCGCCCGCGACCTGGGAGAGCAACGACGGCTCGAAGCTGACCGGAACGCAGCTCGCCGTGGCGCCGGCCGGCGCTGGCGACATCCCGCTGCAGCTGGTGAAGGCGCAGACGGCCGTCGGCACGGGCGCGATGCAAGGTGTGACCTACATCCAGCGCGTGGCCACGCGCGGCGGCGTGGCGCCGACCATGCCATGCGATGGCGCGAAGCAGGGCACGAAGCAGATCGTCAACTACCAGGCGGACTACATCTTCTGGAAGGCGATCTGATGCGGTGACGGCGGGCAACCGTATACCGCCACAGCGGTTCACCCGGTCGTGCACAGGTGCCGCATCGAAAGGAGTGGAAGGCAGGCGCCAAAAACTATCAAAAAAGTAGCATAAAGCGACCGTCTGGCGCTGGGAAGTCTGGTTCCAGAACGGAAAAATCCATTCGCAAGGGCGTTTGCTAACCCTGCGGGCTCGCCCGCTTGTGGTCGGCCCTCTGGCCTGTTAGCGTGAACGGTGCAGGCGGGCGTACACCCGCTTGCAACCCACCCCCTCACCCGCGCGCAGAAAGAGAGGTCCCCATGTCTGCTTCGACCCTGCCCACCTTCCACATCCCCGAAGGCACCTGCATTGCGCAGGCACAGCCGCCCATGGGGCAGCCGGTGACGCTGGCTTCGCCGGCGCGCGCCGTCATGACCGACCTCACCCATGTGCGGGCGGCCACCGTGGCGCCCGAGGCGGGGCTGACGCAGGCGCGCGACACCATGATTCACCAGGGCGTGCGGCTGCTCTTCGTGGTGCGCGACATGCCGTGCGTGGAGGGGCTCATCACCTCCAAGGACCTCGAAGGCGAGCGGCCGCTGCAGATCATCAGCCAGCGCGGCGTGAAGTACGAGGAGCTCAGCGTCGCCGACGTGATGACGCCGCTGGCCGCGCTCGACGCGCTGGACCTCGAAGACCTCGCCCATGCCACGGTGGCGCAGGTGGTGGCCACGCTCAAGCACCTGGGCCGTCACCACCTGATCGTGGTGCAGAAAGCCGGCAGCGGCCACGGCCCGCGCGTGCGCGGCGTGATCTCGGTCACCCAGGTGGAGCGCCAGCTCGGCCACTCGATCGACCTGATCGAGACGGCCGGGAATTTCGCGGAGATTCAGGCCACGCTGGCGTCCTGAGAACGGCGGTCACGCGAGTCATCCGCGGTCCCACGCGGCCTGGCCTCAGCCGTGATCCGCAAACCGCGAGAGTGGCGCAAGGGGCGGAAATTCGGGCGTGCGCTTGTCCTTCATGGCGCCGATGGCTTCGCGCACGTTGGGCGTGCTCCAGATGGCGCCCTGCAGCCAGCCCATCTGGCGCAGGCTGTCGTCCACGCTGTGGTCGCGCGCATAGTTCAGCGCCTGTTTGCTGCCCCACACGGCCACCGGCGGCTTGGTGGCGATTTCGGCGGCGCACTGCAGCGCGGCGTGCAGCATCGCCTCGGGCGTGTCGAACACCTCGTTGACCAGGCCGCAGGCCAGCGCGCGCTGCGCGCCCAGGCGCCGGCCGGTGTAGGCCATTTCCTTGGCGATGCCCAGCGGCACGAGCTTGGGCAGGCGCTGCAGCGTGCCCACGTCGGCCACCATGCCGATGTTGATTTCCTGCACGCAGAAGAAGGCGTCGGCCGTGCAGTAGCGGATGCACGCGGCCGTCACCATGTCCACCGCGCCGCCGATGCAGCCGCCCTGGATGGCGACGATCACCGGGATGCGCAGCGTCTCGAGCCGGGTGAAGGTGGCCTGCATGTCGGTCAGCAGGTCGAAGATGGCCGCGCGGCCCTCGGCGGTGCGCTCGTCGAGCGTGATGGCGCCGCCGAAGGTCTCCAGCGCCATGCCGGCCGAGAAGTGTTTGCCGGTGCTGCTGATGACCAGCGCGCGCGCCGCAGGGCTGCGGTGCAGCCAGGCAAGCACCTCGTCGAGCTCGCGCCAGAAGGTCGGGTGCATGGTGTTGAGCGCGTCGGGCCGGTTGAGCACGAGGTGGGCCACGGCCTGCTCCAGGCGCAGGGTGAAGCAGGTCAACGCGGGAGGCTGGGAAGCGTGGGAGGGCATGGTCACGGCTCACATCGGAGGGGTTGCGGTGAAGTGACCATGCTAGCGTCGATGGGCCTGCGAGCCGCCCTGCGCACCGTCGCGCCGGTGACGCGGGCGGCCCGGCAGCCGCCACAGCGCAGAGCAGACGTTCAGCCGATGCGCCAGCCGAAGGCGCGCGCGATCATCATCAGCGCCACCACCAGCGTGAGCAGGCCGAAGGCGCGGCGCAGATGCCCCGGGTGCAGCCGCCGCGCCAGCACCCGCGCAGCCAGCAGCGCCACCACCGCGCCGGCGCCAAACGGGATGGCCACCGCCCAGGGCAGGGCGCCGCTGGCCGACGCCGCCACCACGCCGCTGGCCGAGACCAGCGCGATCACCGCCAGCGAGGTGGCCTGGATGCTGCGCAGATCGAGGTTGCTCACATGCTGCAGCGCCGGAATGATGACGAAGCCGCCGCCCACGCCGAACAGCCCGCTGAGCAGGCCCGAGGTCAGCCCCGTGGCGCCGAGGGCGCGGGCGCAGCGGCCCGTCCAGCGCAGGCGGCCCTGGGCGGGGTCGAGCCGGCAGGGCAGGTGCTCGGGCGGCGCGGCGTCGCCGGGGGGCGCCGCGCGCAGGCTGCGCCAGGCCACCCACAGCAGCAGGCCGGAAAAGCCCAGCAGCATGGGCACGGCGGGCAGGCGCGCCGCCAGCCAAACGCCCGCCGGCGCGGTGGCCATGCCGAAGGCGCTCATGAAGCCCGCGGCGCGGTAGCGCACGATGCCTTCGCGCAGGCCGAGCACGGCGGCCAGTGCCGCGGCCGTGCCTACTGCGATCAGGCCGGTGGGCGCGGCCTGCTGCAGCGGCAGGTGCAGGCCGAACACCAGCAGCGGCACGGCCAGAATGCCGCCGCCCGCCCCGGTCAGCGCCATGATGACGCCCACCGCCGCGCCCAGCGCCAGCGTGAGGCCGAGCTGCGGCGCAGCCAGCACGGCAGCAAGCAGCGGGGGCAGGGCGGGGACATCCATGCGGGCAGGGCAGCGGCGGGTGGGTCAGCGGCGGGCGGCGGAGCGGGCCGCCCGCTGGTCCGGGTGTCAAAGCGGCTCAGGGGCTGGGCGCGACGGGCGCGCCCAGCGGGTTTCAGAGGGCGTTGAGCGGGATTTTGAGGTAACTCGTGCCATTGTCCTCGGGCGGCGGGAAGTGGCCGGCGCGCATGTTCACCTGCACCGCGGGCAGGATGAGCACGGGCATCTGCAGCGTGGCGTCGCGCGCGCGCCGCATGGCGACGAAGTCGGCCTCGCTCACGCCGTCGTGCACATGGATGTTGGCGGCGCGCTGGTCGGCCACGGTGCAGACGTTGCACAGCGCGCGGCCCGCGGGCGGGTAGTCGTGGCAGAGGTAGATTTTGGTGTCTGGCGGCAGCGCCAGCAGCTTGCGGATGGAGCGGTAGAGCGTAGGCGCGTCGCCCCCGGGGAAGTCGCAGCGCGCGGTGCCCACGTCGGGCATGAACAAGGTGTCGCCGACGAACAGGGCGCGCTCGGTGCCGCGGTCGCTGGCGTCCTCGATGAGGTAGCTCATGCACGCGGGCGTGTGGCCGGGGGTGTGCAGGGCGCGCACGCGCAGCCCGCCGATGGCGAAGGTCTCTTCGTCGTCGAGCAGATGGTCGAACTGCGAGCCGTCGCGCGCGAAGCCGGGCTCGGCATTGAACAGCCGGCCGAAGACGCCTTGCACCGTGGTGACCTGCCGGCCGATGGCCACGCGGCCGCCCACACGCTCGCGCAGCCAGGCCGAGGCGCTGAGGTGGTCGGCATGCACATGGGTTTCAAGAATCCACTGCACCTGCGCGCCCAGCGCCTGCACCCGGTCGACCAGCTTCTGCGCGCTGTCGGTGCGGGTGCGGCCGGATTTGGGGTCGTAGTCGAGCACGCTGTCGATGAGCGCGCACTGCTGCGTGCTGCGGTCGAGCACGAGGTAGCTGAAGGTCCAGGTGGCTTCGTCGAAGAAGCTCTCGATGTGCAGGCGGTCGGACATGGTGAGGCGGTCGCAGACTCGGTAGGTTTGGGAAATGAAAAAAAGGGCCAGGCGGCCGCCCCCTGTGACGACCGCCGGCCCTTTGGGCGCTTACAGCGACTTGGTGGAGAAGTACCAGTCCACCGTCTTGTAGCCTTCGCTGGCGCGCTTGGCGGCGTCGGCGTCGGTCTTGGGCGGCGGCACGATCACGTCGCAGCCCGGCGTCCAGCCTTCGGGCGTGGCCACGGCGTTCTTGTCGCTGGTCTGCATGGCTTGCAGCAGGCGGATGAACTCGGGGATCGAGCGGCCGTTGCTCATCGGGTAGTACACCATGGCGCGCAGGATGCCGTTGGGGTCGATGAAGAAGGTGGCGCGCACGGCCTGGGTGTCGGCGGCGCCGGGGTGCACCATGCCGTAGGCGCTGGCCACTTCCATCTTGATGTCTTCGATGATGGGGAACGGAATGGTCACGCCGAACTTCTCCTGGATGTTGCGCGTCCAGGCCAGGTGCGAGAACAGGCTGTCGATGGACAGGCCCAGCAGCTCGCAGTTCATGGCCTTGAAGGTGTCGGCCGCCTTGGCAAAGGCCATGAACTCGGTGGTGCACACCGGGGTGAAGTCAGCCGGGTGCGAGAACAGGATGAGCCACTTGCCCTTGTAGTCGGCCAGGCTCTTCTCGCCATGGGTGGTGCGGGCCTTGAAGGCCGGTGCCGGCTCGTTGAGGCGCGGCAGGGTTTGGACGGTCGATTCACTCATGATGAAACTCCTTGACGGTGGGTTGTGGAACGAAACTCGGTGGCGCCTGCGGGGCCGTCTGCGGCTGCCTTGGCGTCGACCGATGCTGACGGACAACGCTGAACTAGTCCCTTGCGCGCCGCGCATCCCGGCCTCGGGCGGTCTGCGTCGTTGCAAATGCTCGCCATGGCACCCACCATGGCTGCGCTTTGCGCCTCGCATCCCATCCCGCGGCCGGTCCCGCGGCATCGCAGGGACTCATTCAGAGTTGTCCAAGTGTTGCATACCCACCGGGGTATATGAATGAATCTTTGCGATGACCGCGATAGGCGAGGGGAATGACCCGGGCGGCGTGGAGGGGTCAGAACAGCTCGCCGCTGCTTGCTTCTGTTGTTGTAGCAATCAGTGACCGGGTTGCGCTGGGGTCCGGGGTATTTTTCTGCAAGACGGCGTCCGGGGTCCCCGCAGGCGGTGCCGCCAGCGGTTGCAGCGAGCCCACGCGCACGCCCAGCAGCCGAAAGCGCCGGCTGAGGTCCAGGCGTTTGAGGCACAGGCCGGCGACGCGGCGGATCTGTGCGGCGTCGGCGGTGGCCTGCTCCACCGTCATTTCCCGTGTGACGCGCTTGAAGTCGGCGTAGCGCAGCTTCACGCCGATGGTGCGGCCGACATAGCCCTTGCGCTGCAGGTCGGCCGCCACCTGTTCGCACAGCCGGGTGAAGATGGCACCGAGCTCGGCGCGGTCGCGCACGGCGTGCAGGTCGCGCTCGAAGGTGGTCTCGCGGCTCATGCTCACCGGCTCACTTTCGGTGACCACCGGCCGCTCGTCGCGGCCCCAGGCCGCCTCATGCAGCCAGGCGCCGTAGCTGCGGCCGAAGTGCTCGATCAGCCAGGCCTTGTCGCGCGCGGCCAGCTCGCCGATGGTGTGGATGCCGTGGCCGTGCAGCCGGGCCTCGGCCTTGGGGCCCACGCCGTTGATCTTGCGGCAGGGCAGGGGCCAGATCAGCGTCTGCACGTCCTCGGGCTGCACGATGCTGATGCCCTTGGGCTTCTGGAACTCGCTCGCCATCTTGGCCAGCAGTTTGTTGGGTGCGACGCCGATGGAGCAGGTCAGCCCGGTGGCGTCGAAGATGCTTTTCTGGATCAGCCGCGCCAGCACGCGCCCGCCTTCCCGCTGGCCGCCGGGGACGTCGGTGAAGTCGATGTAGACCTCATCGACGCCGCGGTCCTCCATCACCGGCGCGATCTCGGTGATGATGGCCTTGAAGCGGCGCGAGTAGCGGCGGTATTCGTCGAAATCCACCGGCAGCAGAATGGCCTCGGGGCACAGCCGCGCGGCCTTCATCAGCCCCATGGCCGAGCCCACGCCGAAGGCGCGGGCCGCGTAGGTGGCGGTGGTGATGACGCCGCGGCCGGTGTAGTCCTTCAGCCGCGCAAACGCATTGAGCGGAATGTCGGACAGGGGCCGCCCCGCGTAGGCCTGCAGCATGGCGTCGTCCGCCCGCCGGCGCGCGCCGCCGATCACCACCGGCAAGCCTCTGAGCTGCGGGTAGCGCAGCAACTCCACGGAGGCGTAGAACGCATCCATGTCCAGGTGCGCGATGCGGCGGGGCAGGGCAGACGGGCTCACACGCTGGAGCATAGGGCAACGCTGAACAAGTCCCTCGCGCGCCGCGCATCCCGGCCTCGGGCGGTCTGCGTCGTTGCAAATGCTCGCCATAGCCCGCGCTATGGCTGCGCTTTGCGCCTCGCATCCCATCCCGCGGCCAGGCGCGCGTCATCGCGAGGACTCATTCAGTATTGCCATCGGGCAACCCTGTGGCACAGTGCGCGGATGGAGCGCCGCCCATGGGCAGCGCGCAGGCCCCGCAAAGGAAGGAGACGACTGTGAACCTCACCAAACGCCAATGGATGCGCCGCGCGGCGCTGGCGTCGCTGGCCGTGCCGGCCGCGCAACTGGCGGTCGCCGCCCCGCGCAGCGGTTCGCGCGGCCCGGGCCTGTTGACGGTGGCTGGCGCCATCGGTGCGGGCAACCGCAAGGCGCTCGATCCCGCGCTCGACCAGATGATGGTCAAGCAGAAGATCGCCTTCGACAGGGCCCAGGTGTTCGACTTCGCCGCCCTGGCGGCCCTGCCTGCAGTGGAGATTGCGCCCACGCTCGAATACGACGCCAAGCCCCACCGCCTGCGCGGGCCGAGGCTGGAGGCGGTGCTCAAGGCCAGCGGTGCCAGCACCGAGGGCGGCGGCCAGGTGCTGCTGCGCGCGGTGGACGGCTACACGGTGCCGCTGAGCTTTGCGGACATGCGCCGCTACGGCTTCATCGTCGCCACGCACCTCGACGGCGCCCCGATGGCCCTGGGCGGGCTCGGCCCGCTGTGGGCCGTTTACGACGCAGACCGCCACGCCGACATGGCGGCCAAGCCGGTGAACGAACGCTTCGCGCTGTGCCCCTGGGGTTTGTATTTCATCGAGGTGCAGCGCGGCTGATTCGGGGCGGGCCCGCCGTGCCGCGACTCGCGCGGTTTCATGAGGGAGATGAACCTTGTCCAGAACCGAGATTCCGACCGCGTCCGCCACCTCGCAGGCGGGCCCGGTCGTCGTGCGCAAGGGCGTGCTGGCCGCCTGGGTGCTGGCCGCGCTGGTGGCGGGCTTCGTGCTCGGGGCGAACGTGTTCGCGGTGCTGGGCTATCTGCTCTCCAGCCCCGGGCAGCGTCCGGCCTCGTGGCCGGGGTGGAACCTGCTGTTCTACGGCCTGGCGTTCGGCCTGCCGCTGCTGCTGGCGGGCCTGGCGCTGTGGCTGGGCCGCAAGGGCCGGCTGCCCGGCGTGCGGGGCTGAAGGGCGATTGATCAGCGCGGTGCGGCCGTCAGCGCCGCGGGCGTCGGCCGCCTGTCTGGGCAGGCCCCGTCGCTTCGCCGGGAGCCGTTCCCCGATGCCGGGGCCGCCGGTGGCGTGTACCAGCGGCTTTCGGGGACCACCACCGCGCTGGGGGGCTGGTCGAAGAAGTGCGGCGACATGATCTGTACCCCGTGGCGGTTGAACGCGTCCTGGATCGCCCCGTGAAGCCGGGAGAGGATGGGCACGCGCTCGATGGGGCGGTCGATGTGGGCGTAGAGCTCGTACTCCACGTAGAAGTCCGACAGCGCGCGCTGGTACACGAACGGTTGCGGCACCGGCCGCACGCCCTCGGTGTGCAGCGCGGCTTCCACCAGCATGGCGTGGACCTGTCGCCACGGCGCGTCGTAGCCGATGGTCACGCGCGTGGAGATCAGCGTGCCCTGCTCGCCGGCGAGCTTGGAGAAGTTGTGCACGGGCTGTGTGACCAGCGTTGCATGGGGTACCGTGATTTCCTCGTTGCGGATGTTGATCACCTTCACCGCGAGCGGGCCGACTTCGCGCACCACCCCTTCGACCTCACCGACGGCGACGAAGTCCCCCTTCTTGAGGGAGCGCGAATACACCACGACCAAGCCGCTCATGAGTTGCGTGACCACGCCTGTGCTGCCCAGGGTGAGCATGAGACCGAACAGAACCGACAGCCCCTTGAAGGCCTCGCTACCCGAGCCGGGCAGATAAGGGTAGGCGATGGCCGCGGCGAGGCCCCAGATCAGCACGGTGAGCAGCCGCCGCGTGGCGCTGACGGTTTCCGCGTGCAGGCCCGGCACCTGCACCCGGCCTGCCTGCACATGGTCGAGGGCCATGCGCAGCACGTCCTGCAGCACCCGCGCGAGGATCAGGATCACCGCAACCGCCATGATGCCGGGAACCGCGGCGACCATGCCGGAGAGCGTCCACCCCACGAGCGCATGCACCGAGTCGGTCAGCGTCAGCGCCCAGGGCTGCGACCACGGCAACACCGACAGCAAGGCCACCGCGCCCGCGTAGGCCAGGGCCACCATGATGAGCCACACCCCCACGCGCAGCAGCCGCCACAGCACCACGGTGGCGTACAGGCGCCAGCCGGCGTCCTGCGTCGAGCTCGACGCTTTCTGCGTGATGAGCCGCTGCAGCCGGCGCACGACCCAGAAGCCCGCGCCATAGACGAGCAGGTCGAGCAGCAGCACGCCCGCGCCGCGCACCCACGTCATCGGCTCGGACTGCGCCGCCCGCGCCTGGACCGCGGCCTCGGTGCGGTGGCGTGCGCGTTCGGCGAGTTCGCGCAGGGTGATCGGCTCCTCCGGGTCGCGGTCACCCGAGAGCACGGTGAACAGCAGCTGCTCCCCCACGAGGACGCTGTAGCCGCTGCCTTCTTCGAATGCGCGCGGCTGCAGCGCCACCGGTTGCGACAGCGCGGCGGTGTCGAGCGCCGCGAAGCGCGCCTGCGCGCGCTCGGCGCGCTGCCGGGGGTCAAGGCCGCCCAGGCTGGTGCGCAACTCGATGATTTCGCGGTTGAACAGCACCAGCGGGAAGGCCGATGCCGACGCGCGCGGTGTCGATTCGCGGGTTCGCGGCTCGGCCATTGCGGGCGGGGCGAGGCCCTGCAGCACCAGCAGGCCCAGCACGGCGATGCGGAGAAACCACGCGCCCAGGGAGCGTCGCGGATCGTGAGCAGTGGCGGTCATCTCGGGAGCCCCGCGGGATGAAGGCAGATGGATTCGAGGCTAACACAGCGCCGTCGCGCCACCACCCACGCTGCGTCACGCGCCAATGCCGGCCGCGTCGGGATTGCGCGAGGCTGTCGCCGCAGAGCGACAGCGGGCCCGCAGGCGCGGGCCGGCGCGTTCACGCCGAGAGGGCCATTCCACCGGCCCCACGCTGGCGATGTGGGACGCCCACCGGTTCACCGCGGTATGCCGCCGGTACGGATGGCCCGGTGGTCAGTTGAGCGTGGGGATCGACAGCGGTTGCCTCTGTCGCCAGGCTTGGCCAGCGTCCTCAGGCGCTGCGCATCGGCGTGGGGAAGGTGCCGGGCAGCAGCACGCGGGCGTCCACCGCGTCGAGCTGGGTGTGGCCGCAGAAGGCCATGGTGAGGTCGAGTTCCTTGTGGATGATCTCCAGGCACTTCGTCACGCCGGCTTCGCCCATGGCGCCCAGGCCGTAAAGGAAGGCGCGGCCGATGTAGGTGCCGCGCGCGCCCAGGGCCCGCGCCTTGAACACGTCCTGCCCGCTGCGGATGCCGCCGTCCATGTGCACCTCGATGTCGCGGCCCACGGCCTCGACGATGGTGGGCAGCGCCTCGATGCTGCTTTGCGCGCCGTCGAGCTGGCGCCCGCCGTGGTTGGAGACGATGAGCGCATCCGCGCCGGAGCGCACGGCGAGTTTCGCATCCTCCACGTCCTGAATGCCCTTGAGGATGAGCTTGCCGCCCCAGCGCTTCTTGATCCACTCCACGTCGTTCCAGTTGAGCGCGGGGTCGAACTGCTCGGCCGTCCAGGCGGCGAGGTTGGCCATGTCGGAGACGCCCTGCACATGGCCGACGATGTTGCCGAACTGCCGCCGCTTCGTTGCTGCCATGCCCAGCGCCCAGCGCCATTTGGTGGCGATGTTGATCATGTTGGCCACGGTGAGCTTCGGCGGCGCGGACAGGCCGTTCTTCAGATCCTTGTGCCGCTGGCCGAGGATCTGCAGGTCCAGCGTGAGCACCAGCGCACCGCAGTTCGCGGCCTTGGCGCGGTCGATCAGGCGCTCGATGAAGCCGCGGTCCTTCATCACGTAGAGCTGGAACCAGAAGCCTTCGCCCGCGTGCTGCGCCACGTCCTCGATGGAGCAGATGCTCATGGTCGAGAGGGTGAAGGGCACGCCAAACTTTTTTGCCGCGCGCGCGGCCAGGATCTCGCCGTCGGCATGCTGCATGCCGGTCAGGCCCGTGGGCGCCAGCGCCACCGGCATGGCCACTTTCTGCCCGACCAGGGTGCTGGCCGTGCTGCGGTTCTCCATGTTCACCGCCACGCGCTGGCGCAGCTTGATCTTCTGGAAGTCCGCGCTGTTGGCACGGTAGGTGCTCTCGGTCCAGGAGCCGGAGTCGGCATAGTCGTAGAACATGCGCGGCACGCGCCGCTGCGCCAGCACGCGCAGGTCTTCGATGTTGGTGATCACGGGCATGAGAGTCTCCAGCGTTGTTTCAGGGCAACGCTGAATCAGCCCCTCACGCGCCGCGCATCCCGGCGGCGGGCGGTCTGCTTCGTTGCAAATGCTCGCCATAGGGCCACCTATGGCTGCGCTTTGCGCCTCGCATCCCATCCCGCGGCCAGGCGCGCGGCATCGCGGGGACTGATTCAGCGTTGCCCAACCCCTCACATCGTAGGCCGGGGCGCGCCGCGCGGGGCGTGAAAGCGCACCCGGCGGGCGTGAAAATTATTGTCGTGCGCTGCGGCCGGGTGGCGTCGCCGCAGCGACGGCGCGCGCGAGGCCGGCGCCACGCACCTCGATGCGCCGCTCGTCGAGCAGCCGGCCGGCGGCATCGTGCAGCGTCACATGGTGGCGGCCCGGCAGCGGCAGCCAGTGCACCTCGGCGCCGCGGCCCAGTGCGCGGCCGTCGATCTGCCAGCGCACCTCGGTGGCGTCGGCGCGCAGCACCAGGCGCTGGTGGCGCGGCGCGATGTCGGGGTCGAGCGCGAGGATGGTGCCCTCGGCCGGCGAGAGGATGCGCGCGGCCTCGGCCAGGCCCTGAACGGCGGAATCTGAAGATTTTTCGCCGTAGCCCAGCGCCATCCGGTCGGTGGCTGCTATCAAAACAGAAGTATCCCCAGGTTTGAAAGTGCCTGGCAGGAACCACTCCGCGCGCGCGGCCTCGAGCGCGGGCGCAAAGCGCACCGGCAGGCGCTGCACGCCCGCGGGCGCG
>OFTY01000409.1_pt1 | contig 31691 bp, 44 predicted proteins | sample 1775061 | NCBI WGS metagenome assembly OFTY01 (sample SAMN08195773, study PRJEB24354) | sludge metagenome | isolation source: sludge from phenol fed wastewater aerobic bioreactor B | place: India: Nagpur | collected 2016-09-16 | reverse complement strand
GAACTTCTTAACTTTTCCGTCAAGTGCTTTCAAGATTGTATCGTGATAGTTAAGCAAGAAAGATCTGTGGGCAACGTTAGTAACGTATGCTTTGAGATACCCAGTCTCGTAGTATAGCTTGACGTGTCCGAGCAATCTCTCGTAGCCGTCACCCATCTTGTTGAGCAAGTACTTGCGGATTTTGCGTAGTGTCGGGTCATGCTCTGTGGAATCGATTCTAGCTTCAATCAAAGCAATCTTACGTTGCTGGTCTGAATGCTTCTGCTCTTCAGGCTTCTCTATCTGTCCGATGAGCAAAGAGATCTTAGAGAAGTTAGAGCATTCTTTGATAAGCGTTGAGTATTCTCGTTGCACCCAGTCTCTGATGAATGCGGTCTTAGCATAAACCTTTATAGTATCGCCTTGGATCTCAAAGCCAAGTCCTTGAATCCAACTGTGATAACTAGCGTCCCCAACCTTCTCTTTGAGCTTACGACGAATGATTGCTTCTTGAGTTTCTTCTTCAAGCTCTTTGAACTCTCGTGTGACTGTCTGCTCTTGCTCAGCAATCTGAGATGCAGGCTTTGGATACTTCTTGCGAATAGCTTCACGGCTTACCCAGTTGCGCCATGTCGCTTTCCAATCTTTCTTGAAAGCTTTCTTTCCTGTTGCACCCGTCCAGTACTCAACGAACTCTCTGTAGATCGATTCAATCCAGCTCTCATGAACACCCTCGTTCAGAGCTATCGTTCTCCATTCCTCTGTGAGTTCTGTCGGCGTGAATTGAGAAGGGTTATTTGTTTCTTTTGTATTTTTTGTTTTTTTTGTCTGGGGGAGGGGATTTAAATCGTCGTTTTCATAATATCGATTATGCAACTTATGGTCGTGTTTAGAGTTATCATTCGATTGTTTGCTCTCTCTGATCATCGCTTCGGTGTCAAAATTTGTTTCTTCCGTGTCGGTTTGATTTTCAGATGCGCCTAAACTTATCTTTTCTATATTATCTTTTCTTCTATATATAAGAACCGACAAATCTGACGGTGGGTGCAACGTCAAATCTGACGGTGGTGTCAATTGTGTCGGTGTGAATTTTGTGTCATTTGTGTCGGTGTGACTGTCGTCATGAACTTCGTCATTCGCACTTCTTGAGTGATTATCTGAATAATAACGTTTGCTTAATTCTGTGATCGTTTTCTCTGAAACAGAATCATTCATCCAAGGGTGACTTAAAAACAAATAAGCACATGTTTTATCTAGAATTGATATGAATGACTTGATTAGGTTATGGTCTTTAAGTTCTTTGATTGCCCGTTCACATGTGCGTTTACCAAGCCCACATTCAGTAGCTAGTGTGGCTACTTTAGGATATGCAACACCATCATCGTCAGCGTATTGCACTAGACGACCGTAAACGATCTTTGCATTAGCTGTAAGTTCTTTGCGTGATAGGATCCAGTTATACACTGGGGCAAATGTATATCTCTTATTCGGATTAAAGGGGATAAAATTTGTTAGTTTTGTGTTGATTTCTGCGGTGTTGTATGTCATAAGTTAATCACATTTCCTTCCTTTTTTGGTTCTGTGGTGGTTCTATTAAAACGAGGAAATCAGGTAAATATCAAGAACTTTCTAAAAAATATTTATCTTAAGGATTTATAAAGAAGCAGCTTTCGGGCTGCTTTTTTATTTCATATCAGTATGATATATTAGTTATGGACTGCGTGGTTGTCGCGGTCGACAGCAAGGCTCTAGTTAGAGCCTTTTTGTTTTATTGATTTTTTTATTTTTTCGTAATTTGATCGACTAATTTTCTTTTCACGTTTCATTTCATCTACTGTCTTTATGTGATCAGCAAACTTTAACCCTTCGCGAATACTGAACTCTCCCATTTCAAATATTTTAGGAAGAAACGCTCTAACTGAATAAACAAAGTTAACATCCTGTTTTCTTGCGCATATAAGAATATCTTGCAGTTTTGATTGATAATATAATTCAAATGGTTTTGTTATTATAAATACAGACATACCTATCATAACAATAAGCTTAAAACACGTGTCTAAAAGTTTATATCCGCTTTGATCTTGCTTCATACTCATCCCCATATTTTAGTTAATAAAAACCTCATATAGTTATTAAGTATATGTATTTCAAGTATTTTTATTCAGCTGGCAAGATATTGTCCCAGTCAAATTCGGGAAGGATATCGCGAGCTTTAACCTTACCGCCTGTCGCTTTCTGGATGCGAAGGCAGGCAATGGGACTAGGTTGAGCCGTGCCAGTCATCCAGCGATATATGAGGGCTTGAGAAATGTTTATAGCGTTAGCCAGTTTCAACCCAGATCCTATAATATCCGAGGCCTCTCTTATTTTTGTGGAATCAAACTTTCCGTCTTTCATTATCTAACCTTTATGTACTTTAGTAATATTATTTTTGTACATTAATCTTTTTTTATTGACAAGCTATTATTAACAAGTGTACACACTAGTGTATGAACAAAACTTCATAGGGGTAATTAAAATGAGCTATGACACTCAAGCAGCAACGAGAGTTTTTACAGAAGCACAAAAGAAATTCTGGGATGATCAGGCGTTAACTATTGCTGATTGTTTTGAGTCAGTATACGACGACATGGTCGATGACATGGTTGTTACAAGTGTTACCGTTAAGGATGATAGCGGATATTACTACGGTCAGGATGCTGACTATTACTTGGCTGAGGACAATAGTTTTCTTGTAGCATTCATTGATATTAGGTACGATTTTACTAAAGATGGATTGATCTACAGCTATGAATCATATGCTGAGGTCGACTTTAATGGCGATGTTTACGACGACATGAACAGATTAAGATCAAAAGCAAAAACTGTAGCAATCAGACCGACAGAACAGGTCGCTAGCCATATTCTCGCACAGCCCATTACAGAATCACGTTTAACAGCATAAAGGACTATCAAATGCTTACAGAAAAACAATTACACGATCGTCGCAAGGGTATTGGTGGTTCTGACATTGGGATCATCATGGGATGTCAAGAGGATGCAACAGCTGCGTTTAAAGGTAAGAGTATCGTTGATGTTTACTTATCTAAAGTTGATCCGCTGTATGAAAACAAGATCAATGACAGCATGGCGTTTGGGAATCATATTGAAGAGTTCATTGTCAGAATGTTTGAGACAAAGACGGGCTGGTCGGTTGTTAGAGAGAATGCTACAAGGAAAAGTACGACACACCCTATCTTAATTGGCAACATAGATGGCTTTATCCCGACAGTTAATGCTGTTCTTGAGGTTAAGAACGTTGACCCGTCTAAGGCTTGGCTGTGGGGTGAAGACGGATCTGATGAGATTCCAGAGTACTACCTATATCAGTGCGCTCACTATGCCCATGTCTACAATGTTCAAAAGGTTTACATAGCCGCGTACTTTGGTGGAGCTCGTTTTAAAATATATCTTTTCGAACGAAACATGGACTTGGAAAAAATCATTATCAATAAGGCTGAGAAGTTTTGGGCTGATCATGTAGAAAAGAGAATCCCGCCAAAGCCAGAGGACTATGAGGATTGCGGCAAGGTATACGCAAGCTCGATAGCTCAGTCAGAGCATGTTGCTGATCAGGATATACAAGAATCGATCAATGAATTGATTTCTGTTCAAGCATCGATTAAAGACATGTCAGAGAAAGAGAATAGCCTAAAGACAAAGATCTGCTCAGCTATGGAATCAAACGAAATATTATTATCAATGAATGGAGATAAGCTTGCTACATGGAAAACACAAACAGCTAAGAGAATCGATACGACTAAGCTAAAGGCTGAGTATCCAGACATCGCCAGTGCAGTAACAACAGAATCAACATCAAGAGTATTTAGGGTTTCAAAATGAGTAAAGATAACAACAAATTAACACCATACGAATTCGATAAGAAAATCATTGAAACAACTGGGGATGAGCTATTTATCCGCAACGAGTCAGGCAAGCCAGTTAGACTTAACCGCGATGTTTATCAGATCGCAGCATCAAGATTATTAGAGCAACTTTATGGAGAAACAAAATGAGTAACTTAATTCAGCAGGGTAAAAACCATATCGACTGGTTGGAAAACAAAGATTTCGAAAACAGAATATCCCCTATCCTGCCAACTCATTTAAGGTTTGATAAGTTTGTTCAGATTGCAAAAACAGAATTAAAAAGAAATCCAGATCTAATGAGGTGCACACCTCAGTCTTTTATGGGGGCAATAATAAAATCATTTTCATTAGGTTTGGAACCCGGTGGTGTCTTGGGGTTGTCGCATTTGATTCCATTCTTTAATAGACGTGCAAACTCATATGAATGCCAATTCATTATAGGGTATAAAGGTATGCTTGATTTGGCTTGGCGTTCTGGGAAAATTAATGGGATACAATGCCAAGTTGTATATGAAAATGATGAATTTGATTATGAGTATGGTCTATCTCCTAGGCTGTCTCATAAGCCATCATCAGCAGATAGAGGTGAGCTAAAATATGTTTATTGTTGTATTCTATTGACATCAGGCGGTCACATATTCGAAGTAATGAGTAAAGACGAAATTGACGCTATCAAGAAAAGTAGTGCTGGCGCTTCTAGATCTGATAGTCCATGGAATTCTCATTATAAATCAATGGCAAAAAAAAGCGTTATAAGACAGCTATTTAGATTACTACCTATTAGCACAGAATTAGCAACTGCAATTGACTATGATGAACGAGCATCAGATGGTGGGCAGTTTAATTCCCAAGTAATAAACACCATATTCCCTGAAGAGAACTTCGAACAACAAAAACTTGTTCAGCAAACGGCTGAGGCTGTGCTAGATAAAGTAGATACAAAATCAAAAGCTCAGCGCATAGCTGAAAAAGCAGCGGTATAATAGACAAAGCTTATGAAGTATTTTAAAAAAGCATGAGGAGAAAATAATGAAAAATCCTACTTACGCTGTTAAGCGTACCGATGAAATATTGGAATTAGTGCCGCAAGACAATGTTCGGGCACCACATGAAGAGGCTGTTAAAGCATTTAAAATATTTTGTGATGCTTATGAAGATCTGATAATAGACTCAAAAATAAGGTACACCGATATCCTTATGAGGGTAGCTCACTTACAATCAATAGATATTACTTTATACCATAATGGATATGGTATTGTTTTTAAAAGGGATTAAAAGATGTATGACGCCGATAAAGACTTAATTGATAAATCCTCATGGACACGTGGTGAGTGGCACAATGAACCAGATTATTTAGAATGGATTGATGAGGAAACAGGATTTTTATGTGATATCAAAAGAAACATGAGACTGGGGAATCTATGCGGTTATGTTACAGTCCCAAATCTTAATGGGATTTGTGACGATGATTACTGTGATCACTTAGGCATACAAGTTCATGGTGGCATAACTTTTTCTATGAAGAAAGATGGAGGTCATGTATTTGGTTTTGATTGTGCTCATTCTGGAGATTTACTTCCAGTTGTTAAAATGAACTACATAATGCTAGAAAGAATCTGGGGAAAAGACTTTAGATCAAATGATACATACAAGAACATTGAATACGTAAAACATGAGTGCAAAGAATTAGCTAAACAACTGAAGGACTTATTTAATGATAAATGATTATGCTCTTAAAAAAATTAAACAAGATATTATCTCGTTTGTAAAAAAATCAAAAGATTCAAAAGAACTTTTTAAGTATTTGATATCTAGTGTTGTGGCTCTTGGATATTTTAATGGTGAAGAAGATATCGTTAAATATATTAAAGAAAATATTTTAAACTAAATTTTATATAGCCCCCTCTTCTAGCTAATGATAAAATATTACTGAGGGGGAATATTGTCATGCTGGTCTTGATCTTTTTAACAATGTTTACGTTATCAGCACAAAGCCTTGAAGAGAGTCATACACTTGATCGCATTGACAATTTCCACCATACCCAAGACGTTGAAGAAAGATTTAGCGTAAAGACTGCTTTCTGTTGCAGGATATCAGGTAACGTCGTTGATGTTTCTGGTAGTATCATATCTTACGCATCAGCAGGCCTAGCGACGATAAGCGCATTTGATAGCTTGCCTAGTCATGTAAGAACTGGGTTAGCTATCTCAGCAGGCATCGGGGCAATCATTGCTGGCGTACTTCATAACCTTAAGCCAATCGTTCATAAGATAGCTAAAGAGAAACAAGATCGCGCTGAGGAACTTCATCGTCTCCATCTATCGCAAGTTTAATTTTATAAATAGGTTGTAAATGTTTAGTTTAAATAAAGTATCTCTTATTGGGAATGTGGGTAACAATCCAGAAATCAGAAAGACTAAGAATGGTCATGACTATGTATCGTTAAGCCTAGCTACAACATCAGGTATTAAGAACAAAGCTTCTGGTGAGTGGGATAATAAAACGTCTTGGCACAAAGTAAAGTTATACGCGCCATTATGTTCTGTAGCTGATCGATACTTGCAAAAAGGATCTCAAGTTTACATAGAAGGAAGTCTTGAGTACTTTGAATATACAAAAGACGGCGTCACTAAGAATGGTGTAGAGATTATTGCTAAACAAATTATTGTCCTTTCAGGAAATAAATCAGACAAAGTTAAAGCAGAAGCTGAATCATATTTCAATTCCCCTTCCCCACTTCCTGCGCCGTGGCAAGATGATCCTGTTAAGTTTGATCCTAAGATGAATCCTTTGCGAAACATGCAACCATTAGAGCTTAACGATGAGATTCCATTTTAGAAAAGACGGAAAACTTTACAAAGTAAATGATAAGCTTGCATTATCTCTATGCTTTGCTTATGACGCAGGCATTGAATTTGATAGTTATGAGGAAGCTAGAAAAGTATTGTGCCCTGAACTTGAGGATGCGTTTGTAGAAGTTCCTGAGTTACCTATAAGCCACAGCTGGGTTAATTCACCTCATGAAGAAACCCAAACTTGAGTTGACAAATCTTATTAATATTATTAACCTTACGATGTAATGTAAGGGTTTAATAATGACGAATGAAGAATTTAAAAACTTGATAGAAGAAGTTCAACTTCTAATTGCAGAAACGCACAATCAAGAAGACCTAGACTTAACTCTACTCGAGTTTCATAGAATGTGGGAAACGAACAAGAATAATATCTCATTCCCTCCCAATATGGAAATGAATCCCACAACTTTCACTTGTTATTATCATCATTATTTAATGCTTAGATTGTTGCAAAAAACAGCCATAGAAATGAGAGATAAAAAAGTTGCTGGTTCAGATAGGCCAAATACTAGACCCTCTTATCTCAAGCTCGTTCACTAAGATGTCTTACGCAGTCGCTAAAGAATACCTTACGCTTAAGCATAAAGATAAACGACCAAGAGAGTATCTGTTTGAACATGAGATTGAGTCGATGTTAAAAGCATGTTCTCAGACTCAAAATGCAATACGTAACAGAACGCTTATCCTGCTTACCTACCGACATGGCTTTAGAGCTGGCGAGATATGTAACTTGAAGTGGTCTCAGATAGATTATACGACCAACCGCATTCATGTGAACAGACAAAAGGGTGGCGTTGATTCAGTTCATCCTATCCGTGATCGTGAGATTAGATTGCTTAAGCAATTGTATGGGCAAAGGATAACTGGAAGTCCTTACGTATTTCATACGAATAGAGGTACTAAGTTTACTGTCGCTGCTTTTCAAAAGATGATTAGCATGATTGCTGAGAAGGCAAAGCTAGATATCCCTATGGTTCATCCTCATATGTTGCGTCATTCTACAGGATACAAACTAGCAAACGACAAAGTTGACACCAGAACAATCCAAGACTACCTTGGCCATGCCAATATCAACAACACTGTCATCTATACAAAGCTAGCATCTAATAGATTCGATAGCCTTTTCCTTGATTAGTTATCCACAGAAAATGTGGATAAGTTCCCGTTCGGTAATAAAATATAATTAGTATGTTATTGATTTATAATTGATTCACGTGTTTGCTTAAAATTTGAGCTATGCGTTGTTAAGATTTCATAAACGCTTCGACTTCTTCATCTGATGCCCATTCATCATGTTCTTTGGCATACTCTGCTGCTTCGAGCCATGCCTGATCTTCTTCTGCAATAAATTTGCTATACCCTTCTTGAAATTCTTTTGCAAAGGTTTCGTCTTGCATTTCTATTTCAAATGTAGATGTTTCATTTTTCTTTATCATTATATTATCCAAACCATTCGCTATGCGACCCCGTTCTTACTAATTCTATAGAATCATCAGTTTCTATATAAATAAGCAGCCAGTCAGGTTTTATATGACATTCTCTCCTACCATTCCAGTTCCCTATAAGGGCATGATCTTTATATTTGAGTGGTAGCTGTTTACTCATACTAATAAGGCCTATAACTTTTTCCAAATGCGATAGGTCATAGCGTCCTGATCTAGACATTTTCTTAAGATCAGCTTGGAATTTCCTTGTCATTATTATTTGTTTTTGCGTCATTCCAGATCTTTCTTAAATCATCCATAGTAACCTTTATCCCTTTGCCTTCATCTAATTCCTTCATCGCTTCTAAAGTTTCAGCATTTGGTTTTTTAATTTTGAATGGAATGGCATTTTCACAAATGGACTGATTTATAAAAAGATTTATAGCATCACTCATAGTTAGCCCTAAGCTCTTATATAGTAAAGTCGCTTCATGCTTTGCATGGGGGTCAATCCTAAGATTTATTGTAGCTGTTCTCATCTTTAAACTCCTTTGTATTCACATTGTGTATACACTTAATAAGTATGTCTAATAATGATTAATGTCAAGTTAACAATTATAAATTTTATAACCCATCATAACTTGTTATAACTTCGCCACCATAAGATGACGGCCTGTTGTCAGGTCTTAGACTGGGATGACATGAGCAGAGCCCCTAACTTCATCATTGTATCATATTTTTATTAATCAAATTATACTTTTCTGTTTTACAGTGTGTCGGGCTGTTTTTACTGATCTAGCTAAACATAGGGTTTGAGGATGGATGATTGTAGGACTTTTCTGTTTTCTAGTTCTATCCCATAAAAAATAAACCCCTCCCTTTTGGGAGAGGCCTATTTTGGAGTTTTGGGTTGTTACAGGAAAAGAAGGATTTAACACGTAACAATTATATCCTAACTCATTTATTCCCGATAAGTAAAATAATTATTATCAATTTTAGATAAATGTTATAACATTGGTAAGTATGGTATTTATCGAGGGCAATTTTATGTCAGAGCTTTTAACTACTAATCAAGTTAAAGAACTACTTAATGTTACAAACATGACTTTATACGAATGGCGTAAGCGAGATAAAATCCCTTTCATTCAGGTAGGTCGTACCATTCGATATCGTCGTTCAGATATAAGAGAGATTCTAAATGGTTTCAATACTAAAAAGAATGTTCAAGAAAAAACGCAAGACGCTCGTCATCAGTAACTTACGATACATCCAGCTGATCTTTTAACTTGTACAATCTGTCAAGCCATTCCCATGTTGCTGGGCATTTACTTTCTGGGTAACAAGCTGATGATAATTCATCCGCAACCTCTTTCTTTGGATCTGGAAAAACAGGACAACTATTTATCCCATGATTCTGTTCGCATCCGATGAAGGATGTCATCAGCACTAGAAACAGGGCGAGCAGAAATATCTTTTCGCTTAGACTCAATATCAGCGTTTCTTTCATAGTCTTCATTTCTTCTATCATAATACCCAAGTGACCTTGATAAAAATACGATCATCCCAATCAAGGCTGTTAAAAATAATCCAACAGCAATATAGATTAACATTGCCATTTCTATTTCTTATCAAGAGTAAAGATATCTGTGATTCCTAAACCCGTTAAAATCATAATGATAATATGATCAATATCATCAGGTGTGAAATACATAACCACAGCAGCGACTAGTGCTATAATCCCTTTCCATGTTGAAACTGATTTCAATTGCGCTTTCATAAATTCAATCATATTACACCTCATACATTTTGTTAGCTCGATTCATCCATCCATTCCTGAACACTGCAAGGCTATTATTTTTTACAATTAATTGATTATAATAATTAACAGCCTCTATTCTCATAACATCCTGTAAGAATTTTCCATTTGCTTTATTGGCTGCGTCAATCGACATCCCGCCAATTATTCCGTCTACAGTCAGGTTTGGCTTACCTTCTGTAGAGTTTAAAGATTTCTGTAATATCTTATTCGCATTACGAGCCCCAATATTAACAGCTAAGTCAAAAGTCTTTGTAGCAATACCTTGATCGTTAATGAACTCGTATTTATTTGGGTTCCAGAAATATGTTTGATACAACCTTCGGGCATCGTTCAAAGTAAGATCTTGTATGTCTTTCTGGTTGATTGAATAATCTTTATTGATATCAATTCCTTCTGACTTCAGAAACCTTAATGATATTCCATACTTAGTAGTACCACCAGGGTCAGCTGGGTGATCTGAAAACCCACCTTCATTTGCAATGATGTGTTTGATTGCCTTATAAAAATCAGCCACTAGTCACCTCTGGTTTAGGGAATTCAAGCTTGACTTGGTCTACAATTGATTGAATAGCTAGAAGCTTTTCTGGTCTATTCTCCATGATGCTCTCACGTAAGGCCTCTACAACTGACTGCATATCAGCACCTTGAGCATTGTAATCATGAACTCTTTGGTCACGATATTTAACAAGTTCATATGCTGCCATTGCTTTCTCGTGATCTTTTACTCGTTGAATGAAATCAGCTTCTTCTTCAGCCGATAATGGGACTTCTTTACCGTCAACCTGTTTAGTGCCGATTTCAATACCATCTATTACTTTGTAAATCATTTAGGCCTCCAATCCGTATAGTATGAATGTTCCTGAGGAGATGTTCCCAGAACTCATTGTTAGTTGCACTGCGTTGACTGCCGTTGCTGAGTTTCTAAATCCATCACACCAATCTCTTTCTTGAAGGTTAGAAGAATTATAGCAACTAAGGTTACCTTGGATATAAGTTCTATTAGCTGAGCCAATATTGTAAAGTCCAATAGTTCCGAACAATGCTTGCGCTGTTCCATTTCCAAGAACATAAGACGATAGACCTGTTAATTTAATTTGAGCAGCGTTTGTCCCGCTATTAGCACCTATGCTATTATCAACCGCGCCTGCTAATCTATAATTATAATCTGACGCTCCTACGTCATAACTCGTCCCATTATTGGTGCTTGTACGCATAAAGAGAGAAACACCATTACTGACAGGGATTATATTAGATAAGACAATACAATAACTATTATACGCATTACTCAACCCAGTAAAATCTATTGCCCCTGAGTTAGCTGCGATTTTCGAACTTATCTTGACCCATGATCCGCTACCACCACCCCCACCAGGCAAATTATTCAACAGCACTTTCTTGTGAGTTCCTGCTGATGCGTCATAGGTTGCTACATAATCAGCGGCACCGTCTGGTATTGCATCTGCTGTTAGCCCATTTATGTTGAATGCTACTGTTGGATTACCTGCTACACCATTTCCATTCGTGATAGCAACACCATCACCTGCTGTAATTGTTCGACCTGTGAATGTATCAGCTGCGGTCTGTGTTACTATTCCATTTGTGTTGTATGCAGCTAATGCAGCAAGGGTAGCATCGTAGGCTTGGACATCAGTACCAATAACAACGCCTAGGTTGGTTCTGGCTCCTGCTGCGTTCGATGCACCTGTGCCACCATCAGCTACTGCTAGATCTGTTATACCTGCAATTGTCCCGCCAGTAATCGCAACAGCATTCGCATTCTGAGTTGCAATAGTTCCAAGCCCTAGAGTCGTTCTTTGATCTGCTGCTGTAGCATCATCAAGTATTGCCCTTCCTGCTGCCGTAATATCTGATTCAGCCCAAGTGTTTACGCCAGTCGTGTAAAGCATTTTATCTGCTGCGGTTCCCAGACCAGATATGCTTTGAAGGGTATCATCATAAGCCTGAACATCGACATCAATAGCAACACCAAGGTTAGCCCTCGCAGCTGGGGCATTTGAAGCGCCTGTCCCACCGTCTGCAACAGCAACGTCTGTACCTGCTGGGGCATAATAATCAGTTCCTTGAACTGCTATAGTTGGGTCGCCAGTTCCTGTTGTATTCTTTAATATACCTGTAGCAAGATCGCCTAATGCAGTTTCATTGGTCAAAGTACCGTCACTTTGCCTAACAATATAGCTAGCATTAATGGGCGCACCAGTTCCAGCTGTTAACAGGTTTTGCCATAGGCCACCTGTATAGCCTTCAATCTGGCCTAGATCTGTGTTGTATCGTACCATCCCTGCTATAGGAACGGCTGGTCGTTCAGCTGTTGTCCCGGGGGGCATGAGCAAGAATTGACGTGCCATCTTAACTCTGTCCGCTGTTGTCCCATCCCATACAACTGGCATGCTATCGATAGTTACTGTCTCGGATGTATCAATGCCAATTGATTCGCTAACGATCAAATCACCCGTAACAGCATCAAAGAACGGATATTTCCCCTTACGTTCTTCTTTCGTTGGAAGTACCATATTAGGGTTATCATCAACCAATGGTGCTCTCATTGATCTGTCAATATCACGCCTGTTCTGTTGACCGATTTCAATGGTTTTATCGATTATTGAGTTAGAGTCAACTGATCTGAATCCTGTTGCTTGACTATAGTTCCCGCCACCATATTCATTAATTCCATATATTGCATAGACATCATTTGCTGTATCGGCAACTGCTAAAGTGATTGTCCCGCCTGCCGTATTCCCAACATTTTGAACAGTATAGTCAACATTCAGAACAAGCGTGGTTACAACATCATTCCTTAGACGATCAACTTGGATATCTGCTTCATTTGTTATCCTGAAATCATAGTTATATACCGTCGCACCACCAGCACTAACGTATTGGACTAACCTATCACTTTGCGTCACAGTCATTTAAATTCTCCTCAATATTATCTTATAACCGAACGGGAAGATTGTCCACGTGCCTTTATCCCGTAACGATCTCTAAATGAGTCCTCAATCCAGTCAAACCCTTTACTTAACAGCAAAGAATTTTGTAACGGCATTATACTTCTTAACGCATATGTTTGAGCCGATGTTTTTTTGTCAGACCAGAATATCGGAAGCGCCTTGGTTATATTAGATACAAGACCAACAGACGGACTCAACTGCCCTAATGTCTTTTCAACAGAGTGATACTCGTCTTTTCCTTCTAGTCCAAGGCCACGGCCGATACCTCCAAGAGTAAGCTCATTAGCCATTCCGTATAGATCGGGAAGGTATCCAAGAACGCCTGATCGATCAACCCCGATCTTAATCCATTCTTCTGTTGATCTTTCTTTGATCTCACCATTCTTAATGATTTCTTTGATCATGGTGCTCATCATGCCAAGACCTGTCATCGCAACAACCCCTTGAATAACCTCAGAGTCCCGACGCTGTAGACCGCTCATTAATATTCGTTGAGTAGCAGCAATTGACCATCTTTTGAATTGACCCATTAATTTTCCAACATCTGTATGAAAGAAATTAGGCAATTCATATTTTGGGTTTATTACAGCATTATCAGCCATACGCTGAAGACCAAGTTGCATCATTACTGCTGCTTCACGATCTGTCCATTTATCTATTCCTAGATTTCGACCTTGTCCGAAAGCTTTATGCTGACTCTGGATCCTTTTGATCATATCAGCATTTAGGCCATAACTAGCTAGAATCTCTACATCTTTTGGACTTAGTTTACTTTTAATGATTCTGTCCGCTGAGGCTCTTACGCCTGTTGCTCTCAAGAAATCATAAGTATAATTTATTAGAGATGCCTTGCTTGCTATGTTTGATATTTTATCATTAGCTTTTTTGGCAAAAGTTGTTGTGTATTCACGAGACAAATCCTGCAAAGAATTAAATCTATTGTTCAAGTACGCTTCTGTAACAAATCCCATACTTTTTAATTCATCAATATTAGCTTTTGATAGTTTGCCTAAAGATGATTCTGGAGATATTTTTCTTGCTATACCGCCAACAAGTCCATAGAAAACAGCCCCTAAGGCTTTATATAGTCCATGAGCAAAGACAATTGATCCTATATCTGTAATAGATGTAATGGACACTTGACCAAGGCTTCGAGCAAAGTTAAGTGTTCTAAATGTGCTTGCGACATCCTTAAAACGTCCTGATAAGTTTAATACGTTATCAGCTCTTACATTTCCTTTGTTCTTAATCATAGAAACTAAAACATCAACATCAATAATATCCTGCTGATATTGCTTCATTAATTTTTTAATGTCTTTAGACGATGAGATTCCTGCCATTAAATTTGCAACATAAACACTATGCTCTGACTCAATTTGTTTTACTAAATCCTTGTACTCTGGAAGGTTGCTATCTAAAGCCTTTAATCGTGCTTCTTTAGACGCGTCAGCCCTATCAAGTGCGCGTTGCATTGATGTCTTTTGATTAGTAACTTCATCAATTGATCTTATCTTTTCACGGTTGATTTTTTCTAATTTTGATGCGAACTTACCTTTGATAATTGCTTTGTCACGGCGACCAAATAACGCAGCCATTTTCTCTTGTTGGCTATACATCTTATTAAGACTAGAAATAGATTTACCTTGTTTTTCAAAAGCGCCAGCTATTTTCTTTATCCTTGAGTTAAGTTCTTTATCAAAGGCCTTTTTGATTTTAGTTTCATAACGTTTGTTTAGGCGTTCAATAGATTGCCTTCTAGCAAATACCTCTTGCGGGCTTGACGTTTCAATAAATCTTTTTTCTTTGAGATACTGAGCTTCTATTTCCGCTTTGTTAGCGCCATTCTCAGATAATAACTTAGTGCGGTTATCGTCGATCTCTTTGAGAAGAACATTCCTTGCTTCTGTTGTCTTTGGAGATTCACTTCTTAACTTACTAATATCACTTCTGTATTGGTCTGATATCTTAAGTTTAAGACCTATGCCTGTAGTGTCGCCGACCGTATTCTTTAGAACAGCATCAGGAATCATTTGGTCAAAGTATCGCCTAAGAATTTTTTCAGCATCTGTTTCAATAAAGTTGAAAGCCATATCGTTAGGCAAGTCTAATGTTCTCGTCTTCAAAGATCCTCTTGTCTCTGGGATACTAAATCCTTTCAAAGCGATTTGTGTGGGATCACCGTGCATGATCTGAAACATAACATCATTAGCAATTGCGTTTATTTCGCTAGCATCAAGTGCAGTATTTGGGTTCCTTGTTTTTATTTCTGTCTCAAGGATGCCAATGAACCCTTCTCTATCGGCAATAATTTTTTCTTTGTCATAATAATGAGGGATGTAATCATCTCTCACAGCAGTTTCTGGCAAGTTTCCAGCTGCGATATTTTCATCTCGCCACTTATCTAAATACTTTTTGAAGTCTTTAGCAGCGTCAGCTATTTCTTTTACTGCGTGCCCTTTGTCTTTGACCGCACGAGTTATCTCCATATTAAAAGTCTGCTGAGATAATAGATTATCTTTTATTGGAACCCCCATGTTATCAGTTAGCTGATAGCGTTGTTCAGCAGGCAAATTCTTTTGGGATTTCAAGTAAGATTTATATAAGTTCTCAGTGTTAAAAGAGAAAGAGCTTAGATCTTTATTTCTGTTAAATTCTACAAGTGTTGATACTGGCATAGGGGTTTCAATACCCAAGGCATTTTGTTCGTATAGTAATCCTGTATCAACAAGCTGCTGACCTGCTTGCCTTGATGCAACATTTTTTGATGTGGCTAATCTCATTCCCGGTGTTACAGCTAACTTTTCTGCACCTAACGCACTTTTGAGCTTTGCTTCTGTCATTGATGATTTTGCGCCAACACTTCGCATAACATCAGTATCAGCATCTAGCTCAGCTTTGGTAATGACAATCTTATCGCCGCCGAGATAGTTCTCACCATCTCGCGGGATTGTCATGTCTTTCTCTAGTTGTTTTGATAATTTGTTAAAATATGTTTTAGAAATAGCACTAGCGCCAGAACCAAGAACACCACCAAGCAAAGTAGCACCAGCTATGTTCATCATACTCTCATCATTGGTACGTGTCGCTTGCGTATTCCTTAACACTACTTCCTCAAGAGCTTGTGAAGTTGCATTGGTCGCCGCGGTCGCAAGACCTGTTCTCAAGATTGAGTTGCCAGCAGATAGACTACGATAGGCAGCCCCGATAGGAAGCAAGTTGATAGGTGATACAGTTCCCGCAACCATACCGCTAACAAGGTTCGCCCAACCTGTACTATTCGCTATTATCGCGCGATCTTGACGCTCTTTATCGATGACGTATTTAAGACGATCAACCTCAACTTTATTGGATAGCCCGACAAAATCATCTTGGTAGTCTTCATACCCTTGTGTGTGATCGAGTGGATTAAATCCTTCTACACTTTCTTCTGGGTTATTCTTTAGATCTTCTGGCCATTCATAAGGAATTAATGAAGCAAAGAAATTCTCTTGTCTCCATTGAGCCCCTTGTGTTGCCCAGAAAGCTTCTTTTTCTGGTGCTTTAGGTTTAGCTAAATCTTTGCCCCCAAAAAAACTTAGAGTAGGCGCATTAATTCCTGAATCAACGACAGCCGTATTAGAGTCATTAAGAGGAAGGTAGCTATCAGTTTGTTCATTAGAATGTTGATTTGATTGGTCGTTATCAATTGTAAGCCTAACTGTCGGGATTTTCTTTTTACGTGCCATTAGATTATCTTACCTCTTAACCTTGCTTTTTCACCTTCTTGTCTACTTCTTTCTGTCTTGGTTAATCTCGCTTTAACCTGTGCTTTAGATAAAGATCCAACGCTTTGCTGAACTTTTGCTTTAGGGTCATATCGAGGGCGTGAAACATCCATATCTGTATCTACATTTGGATCAGTTAATTGGTCAATACGAGCTTGGTTATACGCATCTGCATTTGCTATTTTAGCTTTCTCTGCTTTTAATCCATCGTCTAGGTTTGGCCTAAAACGTACAGGCATATTATTCTTGTCAGTTAGGTTAACGACTGCGCCTGTATCATCAAAATATTGGATAGGATATGTTGGTGATTGACCTGACCTCTTTTCAGACTTAGTTTGAGCATCTGCATTAACAAGTAAGTCCTCATGAGGAATGGTTGTATCTATTTTATCGACGGCATCAAACAATTGGTTAGCAATCCAACCATAGTCATTGACACCATTGATTTTGTATTCTTTCTCAATCGGAAGTTCAGTGATTCTTGGATGGCCGTCAATGTGGGTCACACCATAATTATTTTGAACATACAACTCAAGTTGTTTTTGAGCTACAGCTGGATCATTATATCGAGTATAAAACTCTAATAGTTTATTTTTTATATCGGTTTCATATCCAAATGCTAATCTAGCATCTTCTGGCAATGTAACATTGTTACCAAACATTTTAGCTGTACTTTGATCCGCGAATGCTTTCCTTGCAAATGCTGCTGCATCAAAGTCTTTGCCAATTTCCTTAAATTGTTTGGCTCTAGCTTCTAACTCTTCTTTCTTTGTTGGATTGATTTTGTCATTAACATCTTTAATAACCTGCTCTATATTTGCACCAGCAAAATAATTATTCTTTATTGCTAGAGAATACTCGATATCAGATGAATTGAACTGTTCGCTAACCTTTGGGTTGTTATTGATGATTGATAACATCTGTTCAGATGCTAATAACCTTTGTTGTGGATTACCGTTATTAAGTTGTGCAGATATGCTGCTTTTAACCTGATCAGGGACTATACCAGACCTGCTAACGATGTTAATGATTTCCTGAGTTCGCTCATTTTGAGGAAGGTTTTGTAGTCCTTGAACCTGTGTATTAAACCAAGCATTAAATGCTTCTCTGTCTGCTGCGTTCCTAGGATCACCTGTAATGTCACCATCAGCAATACTGCCGCCAGTCTCTATCTTTTGAGTTTCTGCAACAACAGCTTGTTTCTGTTTAATAAGCTGATCTTTTGTTCTCTCTAGCCTCCATAGATCATCAACACTTAGATCATCTTTTATGCTTAATGATGCCTGAACATTGTTATCAGGATCTTTGAACTCTAGCTTTTTTTCACCATTAATGATTTGCTGATACGCAAGCTCTGGATCATCTGCATTTTTTAATTGCTCATTAGCCGCGTAAAGCATCATCTTTTGGCGCATATCGTTAGATGTATTTACGCGCTGATCTGCACTAAATAATGGCATTCCACTAGAATCTTTTGCATTAAGTGTTTCTTGCAGTTCTAGAAAATTTAATTGTGCAGACTTTGAAGCTGTAGCTTGTACTACGGGATCATCAGATAACATACCTAAAGCATTGTGCTCTAAAGAATTCTGTAAATAATTTAAACTCTCTAATGATTGTTGCCTTAGATTATCGTTATCTAATTTGAGTTTATTCTGTGTTGCTTTTGCGAGTTCAGAATCGAACAATACTTCGTATCTTGCCTCTAATTCAAGTCTTTGAAATGGGCTTGTATCTCTGAATAATCCAGATTTAATCTTTTCAAAATCTTTTAATAATTGGTCAGGGTTTGCAGAATTACGATTAAACGCATCTTGCAATAATTGTCTTGCCTCTATGTCAAATGCTTTATTATAAGAATCATCAGCTACCTTATACATCTGTTGTGCTGTATTAAGAGCTGAGTTCTCTACTTGTTGCATCATTTGTTCTGGTGCATTGCTTTGGTTAAACCGTATAGGTTGAACACCCAATGTTCTCTGTTCATAGATTGTTTTAGCCACCAATCAATCCCCTTGCGTTATAAAGGAAGTTAGCCCCTTCTTTGATAAGATTGTATCTCATTCCTGACCGTTCAAATCGACCAAAAGCATCTGTGATTTTTGCGTTTGCTCTATTAGATACCGCTGATGTTCGTGCTTTAATAGCACCAAGACGACCTTGGTCTTGCGTGTTAAGAATGTCTGTCATAGCATTATTTCGACTGATGTCATGCAATACACCAGCAGACGCAACGTCTTTTCCTGAGTTGGCAAATAGAGCTGTTGCAGACGCCATATTATCTAAGAGCTGATTCTTAATGTAATTGCTTTGAGCAACGGCATTAGTCTCAATTTGCTTTGCTTCAAGATCATCCATCAAAGCTTCAAGATTAAAACGATTTACACCCATCCTACTTCTTGCTCTGTTTGCATAAATACCAGATGCTGTATTCGCAAGCCCACCGCCTCTGTTGAGTAGTGATAAGCCCTTTAGCATTCTTGTGCTCTGAGGTATTTTGGGCGAATCTGTTTTTAAATCTGACATGAAAGGAAAACTAAACATTATGAATTATCCTCTAATCTTAAAGCTAATAATGTAAACGGTAACGGTTTAGACTGATCAATTGTAATCTGTCCGTAATCATCACGACCACGCAATCCCTCTACACGCTTAATCCCTGTAAACACTGGTAAGGGTTGATCGACCAAAGTTGAATAATCTCGCATTGTCACGTTGATCCCATTAACGCGAAGTTCCATAGAGTTGTATAGCCAGAGGTAAACAGAGCTTACTCTTTTCTTAACTCCCATCTGGTCATAAGGATTATTCATTAACTCAAATGGAAGTGTTTGAATTGTTGGTGTGAATGGCAGTCCAATATGAACATAATCCTCAACGTCGACTTCAGTGGTAATTTGCCCACCTGCTACAACCTGATCTTCTAGATAAAGCCCATCTGCAAACACACTAACTGTTTTACCTTCAAGGTGATCTAGACCTGTGAACGTATTCGCTGGCAGTCCTGTTGTTATCTTGACAGAGGCATCTAAGAACATAGAGCTATCAGCAACCTCTAAATAATTATTTTCAACGCCGTTGATCGTTCTTCTAACAACAAAATAAACATTCTCTTCATCAGCAACAGCGTTTTGAATTAAGCCGTCTGTTTGGATTAATGTGAATCCATTTATCTTTTCTTCACTAACGAATAACCCGTTTGCCATTGTCCCATCTGAGTTAACGACAAGTAAAGAATCTGCTTCCTCAGCTGAATTACTTCGGCGTATATCAAAGTCTACAGGATTTCTTATGATATGGGATGCAAGGCGACTAATGTTAGATGCTGTAAATGATTGTTGCGTATCATCATAAACTAGGCTAAATACGCTATTAGCGCCACGTTGAACAAATATAATGACGCCATTGCTAACAACAGGCCTTAGACCTTGCTGGCTTCCAATCTCTGTTTGTGGAATAAATACCATTGTTTCATTGTTGGTTGGAATTCCTCTAGCTGGTATATATGAAGACTCGCCTCCCGTTGTGAATAGGTTTAGCGCTCGATGTGGCAGAATATTTACAATTGGCTCTTCATTATCAAGGTCAAAGAATATCCCGTCTGAGTCTCGGCCTTGTCCTAGATTAAAATCAAAAGGTTCACCAGTGATAGATCCAACAATACTTCTAGGTTTTGACTTAGTTCCAGCTATGATTGTTCGACCATTAAAAAAGCCAAGACTTCTAGGATACCCACGAGTTGGAGATATTATTGGTTCAAAACCACGTTGTATATTCCAATTGTTGGCTGCAATTGCACTTGTGTTAGCAAACGCGGCTATGGTTACTGCGCTCACAACTGTGGTTGATGTATACGCAACGATCCTAGCTTTGCCGAAGTTTCCTTCTACAATTTGGTTAACGTCGCCCGCATTAAATGCAGCTGCACTAGCGGTAAGAGTTACAACACCAGATACAGCGCTTGGCGTAAGCGTTGCTGCTGGTAAAGTTTTGCTTGGGACAAAATCATAATACGGGATGTTATCAGGTGCCCACGTCTCAATACTCCATAACGTATCGCTACCCAGACGCTTTAAAAGCTGAACATCAAAGTCCTCATGACAAATCAGCATAGTGTCACCACCAAAAGCCCAGTTAATTTTATCTAGCTTGTCATCTGTTATAATTGGCGCTCGAACATCTGCTTGATATACACCGTTTCTATAAATACCGATATTCTTATCTGATAGAACAAAAACGTAACGTTGATCAATGTTGAACTTATATCTTATGCAACGAGTGCGTGACAGGCCGTTAGGAGATTGATCTTCTAAGTATATATTGAAATCAGCGATGCTGACATTTGCAGCACCCAGATCTGTTACGCCAACCCTAACTAACCGAGCATATCTAATACCATCATCTATCTTGACACGATATGTGGATGGGGTTTGATTAAGGCTGATATTACTTCCAACCTGCGTCCAAACAATACCGTCATCAGATGTTTGCACCTGAAATTCATTACTGCTATTTGCTGTTAGTGTGGCTGCGACAACATCAACAAATCTTATATAAACGCTAACGCCAAGATCATAACTTACAACGACGAAGTCATTTGTTGTCCCGACAGGCGTTGTTGTCACTAAAAATGTAGAGTCATCTCCGTCGTTAACATTAGCCGTAGTGCCTCCATTTGGGGCTGAGATCGTTACGCCAATCGTTAAGCGCTCCATCTTCCTTCTGACTCTTGAGATACTTCTCATCCCATATCTTAATGTTAACCCGCCTTCGGGTATTCCTATTACGTTTGTAGCATTGGCAAGACTAGCATAGAATTGTTCATAATCATTGAGGGCTACAGCTTTTGGATCTATCCATCCGTTTGTAAATCTGTTTTGCCTTTTAGCAACCATTATGAAAACCTCGCAGCTACAAATGGGTATGAGTTCACAGGCTCAGAAGGTGATTGTTTAGCATCAACTGTCAGTGCTAATCCAGCAAGCCCCCCCCTACTATCTTCTTGTGGAGATCCCCACGCAAGTAGGCGCTTAGTATCAGCAAGACCTTGTTTGTCTGTTAGTATGGGGGCTAATTTGGCGGCTAAAGCCATCACAGCGAATTCTTCAAAATATTTAGGCCAGAATTGAGATTCTTTTTTTACTTGGAAATCAGCCCACAGTGTTTCGGCGTCTGAATAAATATAATTCTCAAACAGCTCGAAGTTCTGATACGGCATCGCCGATTCAGAATTTGTGTCGAATATTGCGTGTAGTGTCAGTAGATCAAAAGGTTTATCAAAAGAGTATTTCCACTCATTAAGTGGAGACGATAGATTTCTGTTTAAATTTCGTTTTGTCATATTGAAACGCCACGGGAATACGGCTTGTAAGTATGCAGAATAATGATCCCACAACTGTCCGCAAACTCGTGACGCTTCAAGATTTGAGTCATCTTCAAAAGTCTGAATTGGCCTTAACCCTAATTCAGTTAATGCAAGTGAGCAAACTTCATATTTGGTTAAAGCCATTTCATTACCTCTTAAGCAAGAGTTACTTTATAGATCACATACAAAGGCGCAGTTCCTGTTGAACCACCGTCAGTCAATACGTTCAGCGTGTTTCCAACTGCCAACGTGTTTGCTGCGGTAGGTGCTGAGTTATCAACATCTCCTGTGGCTCCAGGTGCAGCTACAGTGATCGCACTGTTTGTAACAGCAACGCCACCGATGTTGAATGTAATTGCTGCGTTCGCTGTTGTGATGTTTCCACCAAGAACAGTAACGATTGCGTCAATATCACCAGCAACATTTACAACAAGCGGTGTTGTTGATGCTGTGGATACATCTGGGATTGTCGTTGTAAGAACTGCAACCCCATCTGTATCCGCTGCTAGGATGAGACCAGGCACCTTAGCAGCAATCACAACTTTGTTATATCCAGAGATAGCAACAGGACTATCTGTTAGGGATGTAACATGTTGGATTTCAATTTCATCACCAACCTCAAGCATAGAGGCAATTTTGGTGAAGTAATTGTTGCCAGTTACTGTAGCTAGCGTATCAGTTGTACGATAATTGTACTTCTGAGGAGAAGCACCACGGCGTGATTGGTTTCCAACCTTGCCAAGACCATCAATATTAAAAGCCATTATTCAATCTCCTTATTAAACTACTAATGTGTCATCGATAGACGCTTTAACGATGCCGTTGTCATCGATGTTGATTGCGCCAGCTAATAACTTACCTGTGACGAGCCAAGATGTTTTTTCAGGGATATAATTGATCTCTGTTGACTCTGGCATACCTTCGGCCAAACCAACTGAATCTTTATGCCATGCAAAAATTGTCCGAGTCGTCCCAACCAAAGGCAATCCACCTTCTGCACGGGTTTCGATCATATGGAACTTAAAGTTTACGAAGGTATCAATCTCACCGTTGACGAGTGCTCGGATTGTATTGTAGTCACCAGATGTTGCTTTTTCATCACCAAGTAACTGTTGTAAAGCAGCAGCAGAAATTGCCATGTGGCGATCTGTTTGGGGAACGCCTTTGTCATCTAGAGCCTGCTTCATAGCGCGCAGTTTTCCAACATTAAGACCGTTGTTACCACCAACACCAAGTGCAACTGTTGCACCATTTGACGCAACGAGAGCATCATCAATAACCATTTGGTCTTCTGAACGACCGATAGCATAAGCAACGATCTTAACTAGCTCGCGTTTTTCATCAAAGTTAACTTGCTTTTGAGCAAAGATATCGGTGTATTCTGGCGCAATCTTAGACCTTAGGTTAACAACAGCCCCGCTGTGACCAACGTTCATTGGTGTTACGTCTGCTTGGAAAACACGGTCTTGAGCCATACCGCGACCCATCTTAGGGAAACGATATGTTGAACCTGTAACGTTTGTACGTAAACGTACTGTGTCTCGAAGTAAAGAACCTTTTTGGTATTCTAATTTTACTTCTGAGTCAAATTGAGCAATAAAGCTATTGGGTAATTGATTAGACATTCTAATCTCCTTTGAAAAGTTAAGCCGAATTTTTTAGATTTTTCAGGAGGCCTATTTCAAAGGGGCGGATTAGAATCCGTGAGCCTAATATTCTAGGGGTGAAATGCGCGTCTGTCTTTCCAGATTGTCAGCAATTATTTTCAGGAGGCCTATTTCAAAGGGGCGGATTAGAATCCGTGAGCCTAATATTTTAGGGGTGAAATGCGCGTCTGTCTTTCCAGACTGTCAGCGGTGGTTATCCACAATTAAATTTTACAATATTTTATTTAAAAAACAAAATGTTATTAGTCGCGATACTTGTTTTTATAGTAAGTCTCGACTCTTCTTTGTAAAATTGTGTCTGTATCGTATTTAGGATCAGCCATAATGCGTTGAATTTCAGCTTCATCAGCAAGATCTCCAACTGATTCAACAATTGGAATATCTGAAATGAAACCGCTAACACCACGCAATTTATCTAGCAATCTGACTTCATCAGCTGTGATTGCCATATTCGTAAGGGTCTTATAGTCTTCTTTTGAGATGGCTTTAGACATAACCATGCTTCGTCCCCAAGAACGAAGGTTCTCGATGTATTGCTGTGCATGCTCACCGAGCTTTTCCATCTCTTGATTATACATTGCTTGAACACGTTCCTCATTGCTTACTGGATCTTCTGTGTTATATGGGAAAGCTTCTTTGAAATCAGATAGCAAGGAATTGAATTGCTCTTGCGATAGACCATTTTTATGAGCGATGTTTTTAAATCTTTGTAATGATTCAGCATCTTCTTCACTAATATCTTCACTATCAAAACCATCAAGTACATAATGATCAGCAGTTTCTGGTACATTTTGAAACCCTTTTGACAGTTTATTACGTAAAGTTGAAACCCTTTGTTTCTCATGTTCTAAAGCTGACAAGATACTGTCTGATTTGTACGTTCCTTTTTCTTCATCCCAAAACTCAGCAGGAAGGTTATCAGGCTTCTGAAATATCTGAGTGATTTGGTTGTCTGTTCTTTTTAGAACTACACCATCATCAACTCGTTCTGCTTCGTCAAAATCAAAGTTATCTTCTGGTAATAGGCTTAGCTCTTCTGTTTGAACGTTTGTATCTGTCAAATTATTTCTCCTGCTGATCTATAGAGTTTTAAGATTTCACGGACAACATGGTTATTACCATCTCGCCAAATAGCATAATTCCTTGTTTGTTCGCCATCACTGTATCCAAAGTCACTTGTTGGCTGATCAAGGAACTCTGCAATTAAGAAGTTAAGCATGATCATTCCTGACTCAGTGCTGAACGTTTGTTTGCAATGTTTTGATAAATTAAAAAGAACATCGTTCCTTTGGTTATTATCTTGCGGATTATCCCATAGAAGGTTACCAGTATTAGAGCTTTCTGCTTTAACACCACCACCGATCTTACCTAGAAGTTCTTTGGTCGGGTCATTGAGGTAACTGAGCATTAGCCATTTCCTGCATCATAGCCATAGCTTGGCGTTGTTCATTCATTTGTTGTCTTTCTTCATCTGATCGTTTGAGTGATTTTGTAATTCCCGTATCACGCGCAATGATGTCAGGAATATCTTCAAGCTTGTATGCCATGGAAACAGCTTCCTCACCTGCCATAGCTCTTGCTGCCTGAAGCGCTTGCATTAGATTGTTCATATCAACGATACCTTGCTGTTTAGCAATTGGGCTAGTAATGCGGATCTCAGTTAATAGGTTATCGATGTTTGTGAACTCAGCTGGCAGGTCTTCAGGCAACATCTCTTTATTCCACATTAGTGAAACAATATTTTGCCAAACTGGCTGAACAAGTTCGTATGAAATCCTTGAGACGTAAGGCTGTCTTGTACTCTCGTTCGTTCTATATCTCAGGTCATATTCTGTTGCTGATCGAACGGCTCCAGTCTCAGGTGGTAGGCGGTCATTAAGCAAAGTCTTTTCAATATCTTGCTTTAATTCACCAAGCATTATCTGTTGATTCTGTAAGTTACCAGCCCCGGGCAACGGCGCAATAGACGGATTAGTCCCATTGTTTGAGACCTTTAAAAACATCCCGGGCTGTAGCTTCATGTTGTTTGGATTAATGACCGAATTGTCCGCAACTGTATACATACCAAATGTATTGAAAGCCCAAGAGATTAGTTGGTATTCTTTTCCCTTATCATATGTCTGTAGATCCTCAATTGACCTGATGATCGGACCACGTCCATATGGCTCACCGGGAACCTTTCCAAGACGCGTTGTAACGATAGCATCGCGTGTCATCTTGCGATTAACAATGATTTCCCAATCGCATTTATAGATTACAAGATACTTGTAATGATTTTTCTCTTTGTAGGTACAGTATATGATTTCTACTTCCTCAAGAGGATTGCTTATTATTTTTCTATGTAGTTCTGAGCCTACTTTGGCATCTGGCCAAATCTCTTTGATTTGACAAGCTTCAATCTTTGCCTCAACAAACTTGATCTTTGGGCGACCGAATAGATCTTCATGGATAAGAATATCTTTAGGATGGACAATAGAAAAGATAAGCGGTGTATTATCATCGCCCTCATGAACAATAAATGTTCCTGTGCCGATTCCTAGATCTTGATAGTTCTCACCCATCATGACATAGAAATTTGAGGCGTTAACCATTTCGAAACCGATACGAGTAACTTCTTCCCACATTGGATTGAGCTGGTCTTTAACTTGCTCAGGAAGCCCTTCACCTGCTGCAAGTTCAGCCCAGCGCATAAATGGTGGCGTAACATTGCTTTGCATATAGCTAACAAAGCCGTCAAGAACGATTGCCCCAATTGAAGAATAGTTCTTGTTTTGTCTTTGTCCCATAGCTGGGTTGTTATACAAGTTACGTTCAGGAATAGCAAGCCTATATCCTTTTTCATAAAGGTTCCAAAAGTCTTGCTTAATTGCAGAACACTTTGTGTAGATCTTCTTCAATCGTTCTGTTGAAATATTATCCAAGAGTAGACCTCATGCCTGAAGGTACGCCTAGTTCATCTTCAGAAAGCAAAGCCCTGCGCCCACGCTTTCGTCTAGATCTGATACGCTCGGCATCAATGTTCTGCAATCTGTCAGCTTCTTCTTGTTGACGACGCGCTTGTTCAGCTTCAATCGCATTAGCTTGGTTCATCATGCGTTGCTCTTCATCATAGGCCTCTTTACTGGCTCTTTCAGCTTTCTTTGCATGCCTACGCTGCGAACCAAATTGCGCGCCCATAAGACCACCTTGAATTGCACCAGCTGGGCCACCTGTGATGAATCCTAGTCCAGCACCTGCTGCTGTTTCCTTATGTTTTGCATAATCTTTTTTTGGGCGTTCTGTTGCATCGTACTTGGCTCTGTCTAAATCTTTCTTAACGCGTCCAAGAGGATTCTTAATATCCCCAGCAAGTCGGCGTCCAAGTTTACCGAAAGCGTTACTAATCCCTTTGAAAATTTTCATCATAACCCTCAATGCAATATCAACTTAGTTTAAGTATATACAATTTATTTTGGATTGTAAGTAGTTAAGTATTTGAATTTATTAGACTTATTTGTTTTATTATTCTTATTAAAATGGTGTCCAATCGAACTTTGGAACTATGTATGGCTGGTTGCCAAATGAATGAGGCGCGACATTTGTATAGAATGTCATTGAAAGAGCATCAGCACAGTCTGGTGATGATAAGCCGCGCGAAAACATAGAGCTTTTCTTTTCCATGAACAGCATTCCTTTATCATTAAAGTCAGAATGTATCTCAGTTAGATCATCAAGCAACTCATCATCTTTGGGGATTTGAGCACCTTCTCTGATCCACTTTCTCATTCTGTCCCACATCTCTGCACGTTTGTTTAGATACATCCTAGTATCATCGGCAGGCAATCCTGCATTTACAGAGATAACAGGAATTCCTTTAGCTCTGACAAAGTCAACGATACCAGCACCTACCCCAACACCATCAATGAATAACGTTGGAGATCTAAAAGAGTTAAATACTTGCTCGATCTCATAGCTAACCTGTACAGCATTAAGCTCACGGAACTTCTTTAGGAAGTGCAAACGCCTACCCTGTCTAACAGCAATAACAGTTTTGTCATGCTTTAAAGCTACGTCAACACCGATTAACACAGGCATATGATCGTACCCCTCGGCCTTTGTGTTTTGCGCGGCTGTAACTTCCTCTACAGAAATAAACTGTGCTGTATCTTTTTTAGGGAACTCACCAAGAACACGCACACGAAAGAAATCAGAATCAATGCCATAGTCTGATTCCCATTGCTTGATTTCTTCTTTGTTAGTAAGCGATGATCTTCTACTGTCAATCTTGTATGTTTTCCAACGATGACGGAACTTTCTAAAGCATTCTCTAAATCGTCCAGAGTTGCGAACAGGGTTTCCGAAAGCAATCCACATACAGCCCTCAGTTGTCATAGCCCCCTCAACAGTTTCCCATATTGTGTCAGCAATAGAGGATGCCTCGTCAAATATAATCAAGACGTGTTTTTCGTGAGTACCAGCAAAAGCATCAGAGTTATGTTCTGACCAAGGTTGAGCAACAGCAAACCAAGTTTCTGGTGCATCTTTGTGTGCAAGCTTAGTTGCTGTCCATTCAAACCAGTCGCCATTGATTGCTAAGCGTTTCCACTTAGCGAGCTCACGCCACGTCTTTGTATTAAGCTGCGCAGCCGTACCAGCCGTGACGACAATCTGAGGTGAGAATCTTGTCGAGATAAACCAAAGGATAATCCAAGATGTGAGTGCAGATTTTCCAATTCCGTGTCCTGCTGCGATTGCAACACGAATAGCAGAGGCAGTGTCCTTCTCGCCATTTTCTCGTATTGCATCCCTCAAATCACCTAGGATTTCTGCTTGTAACGGATCTATTTCCTGATCTTCTAGAGCTGTCCCCTTCTCGCCCCATGGGAAAACAGCTAAGACAAACCCTAGAGGATCATCTCTGAACTTCATTAAATAGTCTGCTAGAGCGCTCAAACATCAGCCTCCGATGTTGTTGTCGCTGTAACATCGGCCATGATTTCATCTATTGTGATTTTCTTATCACGCTGGCTCTTAGCTTTTTTCTTTGCCTCTTCAATGCGCATCTCGGCCTTTTCAATAGCTTCGGCTGAGTTTACAGTAAGATTGATATCATGCTGCTGATTGACACCCCAATCTTTTCTGAAACGACAGCGAACATTGTATTCCCAAAGCTTAGAGTTGAATTCTTTACTTTCTATGTTCATGCGTGCTTTTTCTTCCCACCACGCTTGCGAAACCCTTCTCCCCATTTCCATTGCATCAGCAAATTCAGGATGAACTTTAGCCCATTCGTAAATAGTATCAGGATGCACATCAAGTCTGACAGATGCTTCAACAATACTCATGCCTTGACGCATCATATCAACAAGCTTATAACAATAATCTGGATCGTACTTTGAAGGTCTGCCTACTTTGCCATTTGTCATTTAATTCCCTATCGGTAATAATTATACAGTTAAATTATTACGCAGAAAATAAATGACTTCTAGTAAAAATTAATTCTAAATTGATCTAGCTGACAAAACTGATAAGAGTCACGCACGCCGTAACATTTATAAACAAAATAATCCTTCATGGAATGCTTCAGGAAAATAGCATAACAAATAACAAAAATGATATTGTATACAGAGTCCATAGACGGATTCTTGTAAAAAGTAAGTGCATTTATTACTATGACTAAAATGAAAAGTAATGAAGTTAGTATAGCCGAAGTTGTACTTGCGCAAAACCTAGGATACTTAGCATTCCTAACGTATAGTGCGATTTGATGGTCTGGTAAGTGAACGCACGGGATTAAATCAAGAGGTTTGATATTATTTGTCATCAAGCGCATCCATCTTAATCTTATATTCGGCTTCATCTTCTCCATTTACGTCCAGAATTATTCTAATTTGATCAACTATATCAAAACCGATCTGAGCCAACCACTCTTCAGCGAATTCCAGAATCGTTACCCTTGTCGTTCCATTTTTATCTATAAAACGATAAACCACCAACCAAGGCAATCCACCAGGTTCTGGATATACATGTTCTATTGAAAGTTCAGTTATTTTAATCATTTTATTCCGTGTTTACTTTCCCTAATATCTCATCTATGCAGATCTTTTCCGCTACTTCTTTTTCGAATCCTACTTCTCGAAGTTTTTTAACAGCGTCCTTTAAAATCCCTATTCTATATATTGACTGAGTCGTGAGCATAACCGTCTCTCCACTGTAGTATTTCATTGCTATCTGCATAAAATATTCAAAGTCTTTATCGGCGTCATCCATCTTTTATTCCCTATTTATCTTTAATGCTAATTTCATAATCTAGTTCGTTTAATTTTCTAACAATTGATATTAAACAATTTTCTAAAATCATAAGTGCATCCTCACTAATTTCTCTTTTCGCCAATTTCGAATGCATTTTATATAATTCCTTATACAAAAGAAAAAGACCAGAAATTTTGTCGTGATCATCTATCATAAGCAAGTGGACTTTTATACCGTCATGAGAAAATGAATTTACAATTTGAACCATATTATCTCCTATTAATTCTTTCACGAATGAATATAAGTGCATTTATAAGATACTCACCGATGTAAACTAACCCAAGAAGAGGCAAAGCTATCATAATTTTCAATAGTGCTGGGACAACAACCCAAGCAATCGGTGCAAGCCCTATTATCAATAATATTTCCCAAATGCTCATTTTGGTCTCCATTCAATTATTTTATTATCTAGTTTTGCTTGAAGTTGCCTTGTCGTCTGTAGAAGCCCTTGTGCCTCAAAGTCGTCAATTACCTTTCTCAAACGATTATGAAACAGAAAATCCATATTCAGAGAGTCTTGCCAATATCTCTCATTCTCAAGAACATGGACTAAATGTTGCAAGTACCTATAAACGCGTGATTTATCTCTACTAACCATGGCTGAGTCACGACATATTTCTTTTATTCTGTCGATATATTTTTCCCCATTGGGGCTGATCGTGTTTTCCCATTTCGCTTTGAAAATGGCACAATCAAGAAGTGCTCGACGATATAAGTGACTTTCCATTTAAAGTGCCTCGCTCTCTCTTTCCGCATCATTATGTTTCTTCGTCTCTAAGATTTTCAGTTGTTCTACGTGGTATTTATACAGATCGTCTGATCTTGGATTATACTTGTCATAATCAGTTTTGTTTTCTTTGTATTCATGATTTCCGCAACGTAATTCTGCTATTCCATATTCGCACTCAACCCCGATATTTTCTGGATCGCAAGAATCTGTATGCTTCATCAAGAACTTAAAAGAATCAATGAAATCAGCGTTGCCCCATCCCCATGCTTGATGAGAATAAAATCCCCCATATTCCTTGCATTTTTTGCAAACAAAATAATAATAAGTGCTCATATTTCTATCCTTTCAAAGCTAACAACAACCTTGCCCGGCTTTAATACTGGCATCATTGTTGCGTGTATTTCTTTTATCTGAGAATCGTTTTCATAGACCCCAGCCCGTTCGAAAGAATCCAATAACACTTTTAGAGCGTTGTCTAGGTCACGTTTCCGATTGTCTGGTGGGTACATAGCTGACACTACCTTTACATCGTCCAGCGGATCAAATCTGAAAGATTTGGACACTATTGAATCGACGAGGTACATGTATTGTTTTGCTTCTGATGAAATTACCATCCTGTTGTTGAACATTCTCCAATAGCGATTTGCAGATGGGGGGTAAGGGACTTCAAACGTAATCATTGCTCGCCTCTGTTGCTGTTTGCTGGGTAATCTAGTGCTGTTTCTAGCGATTCCATAAGCCAGACGATGAACATTTCGTACTCGTCTTGCTCGGCTCTTTGTATAAGCTGTATCGGGAAATTAATGATTTCAGACACTTACACTCTCCACAATTGACACTTCGAACTTCTTAACTTTTCCGTCAAGTGCTTTCAAGATTGTATCGTGATAGTTAAGCAAGAAAGATCTGTGGGCAACGT